>Ga0302227_10001582_pt1 | contig 16697 bp, 12 predicted proteins | sample II_Palsa_N1_1_FD_193525 | JGI IMG/M metagenome (GOLD analysis project Ga0302227, IMG submission 193525) | Peat permafrost microbial communities from Stordalen Mire near Abisko, Sweden - II_Palsa_N1_1 | ecosystem: Environmental > Terrestrial > Soil > Palsa > Peat permafrost | place: Sweden... | reverse complement strand
GGCGCTTTATCCAGTTGCTGTGCCAGTTGCATTATTTTTTGTGTAACAGCATCAGTTGTAGCATAACCCCTTATCACTTCAACCAGTTTCATCAAGGGTACGGGGTTCATAAAGTGCATACCTATCACATTACCGGGGTTTTTGGTAACCGAAGCTATTTGTGTAATAGATATGGACGAGGTATTGGATGCCAGGATGGTATCATCACCACAAATATCGCTTAACTGCTTAAACAGGTTTAATTTAAGATCTCGGTTTTCGGTAGCGGCCTCAATAACCAAATCTGCATTATATGCTGCGGCTTTAAGGTCGGTGTAAACACTGATGTTGTTTAAGGTGTAAGCTTTAGCCTGTTCATCTATCGTTCCTTTTTTTAATTGCCTGTCAAGGTTATTGGTGATGGTTGTGATGGCCTTTTTTAACGCATCTTCGCTTACATCTACCAGCGAAACCTTAAAGCCATGCTGCGCGAAGGTATGCGCGATGCCGTTACCCATTGTGCCCGAACCTATTACCGTTATGTTTTTCATAATGCTGATGAGCTTATTTGCTTATAAAGTGCTAAGGTGGCGTAATTTGTTTATTTAGCAAAATCAGTTCGGATAGATAATAAATTGATATGATCGCCGGCTTTAATAATTGCCGTTTTATCTATTTGTTCAAATTCAGGCAGCCGGCCCAGCAACTTTACTTTAGTGTATTGTAAAATGTAACTTTCGCTATCCATGTCGGTTCTGCCATTAAATATAATACCCGCAATATCAATATTATATTGTTTTAATATAGCTATAGATAATAAGGTATGATTAATACTACCCAGGTAATTCTGCGAAACCAATACCACGCTTACACCCAATTGCTTTATCAGGTCGATCATCAAAAAATGATTGTTTAAAGGTACCATTAAACCGCCCGCGCCTTCAATTAGCAGTTGATTATTGGTTTTCGGCACTATGAATTTTGCTTCATCGATAACTATTCCATCAATAGCAGCCGATTTATGCGGCGAATAAGGTTGAGTAAGTCTATATGTTTCCGGATGAAAAATGGTTTTGGTATTGGAGATCAATTCCTTTACTTTCAAGGTGTCGCTGTTATCCAGGTCGCCGGATTGTACAGGCTTCCAATAATCTGCCCGCAGTTTCTCTGTTAACACCGCCGAAACGATAGTTTTACCGATCCCGGTGCCGATTCCTGTAATAAATAATGGTTTTTTATCCGGCATTTGCAAATTCATTTATGGTATTGGCGAGCAGATCAATTTCTTCGCTGTGATTAAAGGCATGCAGGCAGATGCGCAAACGTTCGGTACCCTGCGGTACGGTTGGGCTAAGGATAGCCCGCACATCCATGCCTTTATCCTGTATATACCTGGCCATTTGTTTCGCCTTATCATTACTGCCCAATATAAGGCACTGAATGGCGCTGTCGCTTTTAAGCAGGGGCAATCCGGGGTTTATTTTTTGCTTGAACAGCTTAACATTGTTTTGCAGCGAAATAATAAGCTCATCCGATCGCTCCAATAAGGCATAAGCCATTTTTATCGATACGATTTGATGAATGGATGCCGCCGTGGTATAAATAAACGAGCGTGCAAAGTTGATGAGGTAATATCTTAACAAATTACTACCCAAAACAATAGCGCCATGGCAGCCCAGGGCTTTTCCAAAGGTTATTATCCTGGCAAATATCCTGCTTTCAAGCCCCAGTTCAACTATCAGGCCTTTTTTGTATAAACCCACAGCATGCGCTTCATCAACTATCAAATTGGCCTTGTATTTTTCGGTTAAAGCCAATATGGCCAATAGGGGTGGTGTATCGCCATCCATGGAGTAAACGCTTTCAATAACCACATAGATATTGCCTTTTGCCTGTATCAGCTTGCTCTCTAGGCTATCAATATCATTGTGCCGAAAGGTATACCGGTTGGCATAACTCAAGCGCGCTCCGTCAATAATAGAGGCATGTATCAGTTCATCCGTAATAATGGTATCGCCACGTTGCGGCAGGCTGGAGAATAAACCCACATTAGCATCATAGCCCGAGTTGAATATCAAACCAGCCTCGGTGTTATGAAAATCAGCTATCTGCTGCTCCAGGCTTTCAGTATAGCTTAAATTCCCCGATAACAGCCTTGAGCCTGTTGAGCCATTTAAAACCCCGGGCAAGCAATTCAATTCTTTATTTATCTCATTTTTTAGCACCGCTGACCGGGCGAAGCCCAAATAATCGTTCGAGCAAAAATCAACAAGCGTACTTTCGGGTTTTAGTGTACGATAGGTACCGGCGGCTTTTCGTTCCGCCAGTTTATTTTCGATATATAGTTCAGATGATCTCAATACAGCAAATTTAGGCTAAAATAAAGAAAGCGCCCCGATATTTACCGGAACGCTTTCTTTATTAAATTAATTGATGTGGTGCAGCTTAGTTACCGCCGCCGCCACCACCGCCGCCTTGTTGCATTTTGGCGCGCATATCATCCATCATTTTCTGATAAGCAGTTTGTTGATCTGGTGTTAAAACAGCCTTGATCTTTGCATTTGTAGCCATCATGATAGGGCGCATGGCGTCCCTGTCGCCACCGGCGTTTCTAACGCTGTCTCTTTTCGCAGCGCCATCCTTCATAATTGCAAGAATTTTTGCTGATTGGTCGTCAGTTAAATTTAACTGCGTTTTCATAGCCGCAACCCTGTCTTCAGGGCTCATTCTGCCACCACCTTGTGCGCGGCTAACTGCTGATATTCCAATAAGGAAAAAGCACATTAACAATAATTTTTTCATCTTTTTAGATTTTTTAAAGTTTTTACGTTTTAATAGTACGATAAAGATATAGCCTTATGGTTTAATAACAACCATGTAACTTAATTGTTGCAGCCTGCCCATAAGGGATTAAATAATGAACACCGAATTTTGAATATTCAATAACGAAGGTTTTAACTTCGAAATTCGCCATTCAAAATTCAGTGTTCGATATTAAAAATATTTTTGGTTAACCCTTAATTGGTGCCCGGTTTAAGATTCGCTATCGACCTTTGCATTTGTGCCATCATACTGGTTAAGCTTTCCATAGTAGGCTCCGGCGAGGGCAGGGGCATGTGGGTTGATATATAGGCCTTAGCTTTCCATATCTCCAATACATCCTCGCCGTTTATTTCGTAAGGTTCATAAACGGGATTATCCGATACCAGCTTCAGTTTTTTATTCTCTTTAAATTTACCGCCCATGCGTTTATAAACCACGCCATCACTTTTAGATATGATAACGTAAGTTTCCGCCGCTTTTACATCTGCCCAATTTTCCAGGTACTCACCTATAATAATGGTACCTGATTGCAGCGGCAGCATCGAATCACCTTTTATCTCAAAAGCCCGGTAGGTGCCCTGTTTAAACATGGGCAAATAGAATTTTGGCAGCTGCGCCACAAATTCCGGGTCGGCATAGCCGTTCAGGTATCCGGCGCTGGCTTTAACGGGTACCAGTTCAATATTTTCGTTATCTTCCTTATCAACAGAGATGCTAAGAATACGCAAATTCCCTTTGGGTTTTGGCGCCCATTTTTCATTTATCGTCTCTTTTATGAAGTCATCCAGGCTGATATCAAAGAAAGATGCTATAACTTTTAGCAATTCGTACTTCGGTTCGGCTCTTTCTTCTTCATAGGCACCTATCAGCGACCTTTTTATACCTATCTGATCTGCAAGCATTTGCTGCGTTAAACCTCTTTTTTTTCTAAGAAATTTAATATTTGTTGAAATTATTGACATAAAATTTGGAATTGCTAAATTTATTAGTAATTTTATGCTCATAAAGTTAGTAATTATTTTTTAAACACCAAATTTATTATCAGATGAAACGGTTTATTTATATTATCACAGACAGAAACAGGAGAAATTTGCATGTTGGCTTATCTTCAGATTTATTAAAAACGCTGGATTTTTATACCAAAATGCCTACTTTGTTTTTCGACAGCTCGCAGCACCTTAACCGTTTGGTTTATTTTGAGGAGATAAATACCGAAGAGCAGGCTATGGAACGCTTTAAGCAGGTAAGCACCTTCACCAGGCCCCAAAAAGAAAAAATGATCAGACCTGTTAATCCCGACTGGATAGATCTGACCATTGGCTTAAACTTTGAAAGTAATTTGCGCTCAAGGCCGCAAATACGCCCTTCAATCAATTCATTAAGAAAGGCGGTTACTTCGTTTTAACAAAAACTAACGCGCCCGAATTCATGCAGTAGCGTTTGCCGCCACGGTCAACAGGTCCGTCGTCAAAAACGTGCCCCAGGTGTAAGCCGGTGCTTTTTTCAATTACTTCATCGCGCGACATGCCGTAGCTATTGTCCTGCACTATTTCAATTTTACTCATATCAGCCGGTTTAACAAAACTTGGCCAGCCGGTGCCGCTATCAAACTTATCGTCTGATGTAAACAAGATATCGCCGGTAGCAGCGCTTTTATAAACACCTTTCTGAAAGTTGGTATCATATTCGTTATGGAAAGGTGGTTCGGTACCACGGTTAACCATTATCTCGAATTGGTTTGGCGTAAGTATTTTTTTCCATTCCGCATCTGTTTTGGCCTTTGGCCTTTTTTCCTTATTGTTTTGCGCGTTAATGTTTTGGCAGCTAACTATGGTAACCATACTTAGTATAATAATAGCTAAAATCGATCTTTTCATTTTTTAATTTTTATGTTGATATAAACCTTAGTGCATTTTTTAGCACCTGTTATTTGTATAATAAATACGCATTAGCGCCAAACACGGTTTGTCATGCAAAGGTATAATGCTTAAATCTTATACTTCATTAGTCGTAATATTCCGGGTTTCCTTACAATACATTTAGTATAATAACGGATGTATGGCATAAAGTGTTATGCCACAATACGATTAATACAAAGGTTGCTTATTTTTTAGGCACAATTACCGAACCGATCACAAATATCACGGTGTTGCCATAAGGGATATCAAAGCGTTTGATGACGCTTTCAGCGCCGGATTCATCAACCAAAACCAGGTTACGGTCGGCATTTATTTTAACAACAAGTTTGCTGCCAGTTAGCGTAGTTAGGGTGGTTTGCCCATTGTTGGCTTTAATAAGCGCAGCGATTTGCTTGGCAGATAATTTACCGGGAATTACGTGGTTATTCAGCAGTGCTATCAAAGCGCTTTTGTTTGCCGGGTTCAACAAAGTATCCAACATCCCGGCGGGCAATTTTTCAAAAGCCTGGTTATCCGGTGCCAGTATGGTAAAGGATTGATCTCCGGTAAAAATATCAGTAAGGCCGGCGGCATTTACAGCCTTTAGAAATATGCCAAGGTCTGCTTTGTTGGAATGGAATTTTAACGTATCAACAGCAGGCGAGGTAACCTGCGCAAACACACTCAGCCTGCAAATAACCAGGAATAAAATTAACGCTATTTTTTTCATCTGTATAATTTTTACCATCCGGGTGTAAATCCTAAACCAAACACCGGTTTGCTAATATCGTTCCTGTTAAATGGATAAGCCAGGTAAGGTTCCAACACAAAGGCTCCAAAAAAGTTTACCCGTAATGATATACCAGCGCTTAGTGCCGGTACACGTTCAATAGGGCCGCCTTGTGCATCGGTACCTAAATTATCGGGCGTTGTTTGAAACTTGATCTGATCACCCTGGTTCCAGGCCAAACCGGCGTCAAAAAAAGCGTTCAGATCTGAAAAGAAAAACTTGGATTTAATTTGCGCCAATCTTTCAGGCCCGGTAAATGGCAAGCGCACCTCGAAACTGGCTACCGCTATCCTGCTGCCCGATAACTGATCGATAGTGAAGCCATTGGTTGGCTTGCTGGTGCCATTATAAAATGTTTGCGCTTCGTAACCGCGTATTAAAAAAGGGTATCCAACGTATAAGGGGTAAAGCCCGTCGGCATTGCCAAAGCGGCCGTAGCCATATAAACGCGCGGCAAAAGTAACCGGCGCGGCGCGCAAATAGCCCCGCAGATCGATCGTTGGGTCGAAAAACTTATAAGTGCCCACATTATATTCAGCCTCCAGCCGGTAACGGTAACCGGTTAGCGGCGAAGTGGTTCCAAAAAATGAATTATCACCAATTAACGAAGCGTTAACCTGGTATAACGTGAAAGGCGTTAATTGGGTGCCGGCATTCAAGGTATCGGTATTAAAGGCCGAGTTTGATATGTGGGTATGGTTATAGCTTAAATAATTGCCTTTGCCATCGTATAAAGTGCTGTATTGGTCAACCCGGTAATAATAGGTGGAAGCGCCGCCGCCAAATTCTATCCTGGTTTTTTTGGAGAAAGGATAAGAGGTAAATACGCTGGCCTGATCCTCAAATACACGGATAATATCGTAACGCTCGTCAACTGCGGGGATAGTTGTTGTGCCCGATGTGTAGGTGGTATTCAGCACATTGTAAGTAGCAAACTGGTAGGGGATATGCGACAGGCCGAATCCAAAATTCCAGCGCCCGGTTTGCTTTACGTACACTACCTGCGCGCCAAAATCATAAACTTCGCCATTTACGGCCGCTCCTACATATATTTGGTTTCGGCCCAAAATATCGCTGAAAACCCCTTGTATCCCACTGGCCAAACCGGTGCCAAATGAACTTACACCAACACCAATGCCGCTGCTGGCCAAATAATCGAGCTTAAACAAGGGTTTGTATGGAACGCTATGAATAGAATCTGTTGGCAAACGGGGGTAGGCCAGGTAATTATTAAGGTTAGTATTAATCAGGTCGACACCCACAGAACGGCCGGGAGGCAGCAAGCCCGCAGCGGAATTAAGCACCGAAGTATCAACAATTCTGGGTTGAAAATCGCTGGCTTTAGCATCGTAAAGTGAATATTTTTGGGCACGATAATAGGAGTAAGCGATATCATCATTATTGGAGATGCTTAATGCCGGCGAATACTCGGTAATACCGCTTATGCCTGTAAACAGGTTGGTCATTTGTTCTACCTGCCCGGTACTTATAGTGTAGCGGTACATGTTGCGGAAACCATCCCTGTTGGATAAAAAGTAGATCTGTTTATCATCCGCCGAATACTGCGGGTTTAAATTATTAGCGCCGTTAAAAACCTTTATATCGGTTATTTTGCCCGTAGCCAAGTCCATTTCGGCTAAATTAAAGGTGATGTCCTGGCTTAGCGATTGATCGTAAGTAGTTCTGTCGCTTGCGAAAACTATCTTTTTGCCGTCCCTGGAAAAACTTGGCTGGTAATCGGAATATTTATCGTTGGTAAGCTGTGTAATTTGTTTGGTATCGAAATGATAGAGGTACAGATCGCCCTGGCCCTCAGATAATCCCTGGAAAACAATGCTGTTTCCATCCGGCGACCAGGACAGGTTGCTGAATTGCTCCACCTTACCCATCGATATATCCTGCACAATGCGCCCGCTGGGTATCTCCACTACCAGCATCCTGTTTCGCCCTTTATTAAAAACGCTGAACGCGAATTGTTTGCCATCAGGCGACCATGTACCCGCCGATTCGATAAAATTGAACTCATCGATATGTGTGTTGGATACTTTGCTGGTGAGCTTTCGGAGTATTTGCCCCGTTTTTGCATCCGCTAAAAATAAATCGACTGTAAACAGGTTCTTTTCTGATAAAAATGCCAGGTATTTGCCATCAGGGCTGATAGCGGGTGCAAGGTTCATTTTGCCCGAGTTTTTATCGCTGATAATTAAACGGCCCGCTGGTTGTTGCACTGTATCTTTCAAAAATGGGCGATAAGTATCCTCGATAGAATTCTTCCATAAGGTGGATAAGGTTTTATCGCTATAGCCAAACGTGCGCCTAATGCCATGTTCCAAACCAAAGCGCGCGGTGTTTTTGAAGAAAGGCACAATAACCGTATCGCCATAAGTAGAACCTATAAACGACCAGAACGCCTCGCCATAACGGTAGGGGAAGTATTTGTTGGTTTCTGTAAGATCCTTAATGGTTGGAATATCGTGGTTCAGATAGGCATCGCGCATCCACATGGCTGTATACGAATCTTTTTTACCGAGCGACAGGTATTCGGCCATACCCTCTATCATCCAGCCCGGTAAATTGTTGATGTTATCGAAACTGGCCGAATCTTTCCCCAGCAAAATATGATATTGAAAAGCATGCACCAGCTCATGCCCTATAACGTGCCGGGTCATTTGGTTGGTTTCCATAACCGGCATCACTATCCGGTTTTTCAGGCCTTCGGTTACACCGCCGGTTCCTACGTCAATTTCTCCGTCAATAGCGGTAGTTTGTTGAAAATCAGGGTGATCGGCATAGAGGATGATCGGGTTGGGCTTTTTAAATGTATCCCTGAAAACTTGCTGATGCAGCGTATACCAAAGCTCGCTTTCCTGCGCGAAACGCCTGATCATACTATCATTTTCCAGGTAATAATATATCTGGAAGTGGGGGGTACGGTAAACTTTAAATTTAAGGTTTTTATATCGAACCTTATTTTGCCCGAAATACTGCGCCTTTGCCTGCCTGCTCATTAGCATGGCAAAAGCTATGCAAAATATGATGATCAGATATTTTTTAGCTCGAATCAGTGGGTAAAATTTGTCCATATATGATGAAGATCGTATGTGCTAAATTTAAGTAAACGGCCTATGCTGAACAAGCTAAAAATATAATATCATGATGGGTTTATTGTGGTGGTTTACTGTCCGGGTCGTCTGGCGTTGTGGTTGATGGCGTTTGTACAGCCGGTACCGCGTTGGTAGTATCAGCCGGTACATCAAGGCTGTCTGTCGAGGTAGTATCTGCCAGCTTCGGCGATGGGCAATCATATTCCTTGGTGATCTTTACCCAGGGTTTAGGATATAATCCATAAGTATAGCCCGATTTCGGATCGGCATAAACCTTCTCCATAAATCTCGCGAAAATTGGCAACGCGGTATGCGATCCTTCACCGGTTTCGGAGTTGGTAAAATGTACGCTGCGGTCATCGGCACCTACCCACACGCCGGTAACCAGGTCCTTAGTGATACCCATATACCAGCCATCAACATAATGCGATGAAGTACCTGTTTTACCGCCTATCTGATTATCTTTTTTCCATAAACCGGGGTATTCCCATAAAGCCTGCGAGGTGCCGCCCGGTTCTTCCATACCACCCCTGAACATATATAACATCAGCCACGCGGTTTCTTCGCTTAACACCTTTTCGCTGTTTAAAGTAAATTCCTGTATAATGTTGCCATCCTGATCGGTGATCTTGGTTACCAGCAGCGGGTCTATCTTTACACCTTTATTTAAAAAGGTGCTGTAAGCGCGCACCATTTCATAAACCGATACATCATTTGATCCTAATGATACCGATGGCACTGATTTAAGTGGGCTTTCAATACCCAAACGATGCGCGTACTGCACAATTTTATCCCAACCCACCTGCTCGGTTAATTGCGCGGTGATGGAATTTACCGATTTGCCCATCGCCCAGCGCAAGGACATCTCCTGGTATGAGAAATGGAAATCGGCGTTGTTCGGCGACCATTCTTCTTGTTTGCCACCATCCATATATTTGATGGTTACCGGTTTATCGGTAAATTTATCGCAAGGGGTAAAGCCGTTATCCAGCGCGGTTACATAAGCAAATGGCTTAAATGTTGATCCCGCCTGCCTTTTTGATTGGTTTACGTGGTCGTAATTAAAATATTTATAGTCGATACCGCCAACCCAATCCTTTATATAACCTGTTGATGGTTCAATGGTCATCATCCCGGTATTTAGGATGCGGGCATAGTATTTTATAGAATCAACCGTAGAGAAGGTAGTATCTTTTTCACCGTTCCAGGTAAAAACGGTCATTCTCTTTTTAGTTTCAAAATATTTGCTGATCAGCACCGTATCGCCATGATATTTCTTATCCAACAGCTTATAAATAGGCAGGTTCTCTTCGTTTTTCAATACGAAATCCTTTATCTCGTTGCCACTGAAATCGCGCCAGGGGTTCTTTTTGCCCCAAAGGTTATCAAAGCGTTTTTGGAGCATCGACATTTTTTCAGCAACGGCTTCTTCAGCGTATTGCTGCAGGTGCGAGTCGATGGTAGTATATATCTTCAAACCATCTGAATACAGGTCGTAATCGTTATCCTTACACCACTTTTTAAGCCATCTTTCAACCGCCTCGCGCAAATAAGAGTCGCCCTGCGATTCATCTTCCACATAGCTTAGGTCAAGGTTTAAGGGTTTGGCAATATTTGCCAGGTAATCGGCTTTGCTCAGTTTGCCGGCTTTTTCCATCTGGCCTAATACTGTGTTTCGCCTTTCCAAAGCACGGTCGGGATTATTGATAGGGTTGTAGGTTGATGTAGCCTTGAGCATACCTACCAGCATGGCCGCCTCGGCTGGATTAACTTTGTCCGGAGTTTTATCAAAGTACTTTAAAGTGGCCGTTTTTATGCCATAAGAGTTATTACCAAAGGGTACCGTATTAAAGTAAAGCTCCAATATCTGATCCTTTGTATAAACATGCTCAATTTTAAAAGCGGTGAGCCATTCCTTAGCCTTATATACAATGGTGCGGATAAAGGGCACATGCTTAATGATACCCTGCGATTTCTTTTTACGGGTTTCGAACAGGTTTTTTGCCAGTTGCTGCGTTATGGTACTGCCGCCGCGCCTGTCGCCTTTGGCGGTAGAAAGCATGCTGGTAAAAAAAGAATAAAAATCGACACCGTTATGGCTGTAAAACCGCACGTCTTCTGTCGAAATGAGCGCGTTTACCAGGTTTGGCGAAATATCCTTAAACGCCACCGGCGAGCGGTTCTCCCTATAATACTGGCCGATTAGTTTACCATCGGCAGTATATACCTGTGAGCCAACCGACATGCTTGGATTTCTAATGTCCTGCATATCAGGCGAATAGCCAAAAAGATAAAGAAAATTAAGCTCGATGGCACAGAAAAAGATGATAACAAAATATACAAAAATGAGAATGTACCTAAGAAAACGGTTTTTAATACGTCTGAACATGGAGGTAAAGATGTAAAATTATGGCTCTAAATCATAGCCCGGTAAACAAATATTAACAACGCAATTTTAACGGGTAAATTTCAGGTCGATTAAATAACTCTGATTTTTATAGCAAATAAGGTTCGGTTGATCTACCTGTTTTTCTTTTTGGATGCTTTAGCGAGCGGATTAAAAGCCAGGGATTGTTTTATCCAATAATCAAACCCAGCCTTTGTTTTGACATTATCTTCGCTCACAAATAGAAAATCTTTATAGGGTTTACTATTCCGCATCATGGCCCGGCAACCTTCTTTTTCAATATTTTCCTCAAAAATTTCAGGGCCCACACGGCATAAAAGTTCATCGCCGCTTATGCAAACGCACATTTTATTATCAACCATAAAACAAACACCACGAAATATTTTCTTCTCTTCCACAACAGGGAGATCGGCAAATGCCTCTCTCACCCGGTCGGCTAATTTTTCGTTCTAGGGCATTATTTACAAACTTAAACGTTAAAACAAATTTACTCCACTGTTATCTCATCTGCAAAAATATAGGATGGGCTACCTTTGCTTTCGTGCCAGTCGGGCAGCGGGCCGTATTGTTTGGCTATCAGCTTAATGTACCGGGCCTTTGTATTCAGGCCGGCTGTAAATTGCTGCAATTGCACCTTCAGGTCTTTAATATCTATCCTGGTATTAACAGTGGCTATCAATTTATAATTATGCCCGTCGTCCGATGTCCAATACTGCACATATTGCGGAAAAACTATCCAGGCGCCGGTATCCTACAAAGTACCCAGGCTTACCTGCTTAACAGGCTCAACCTGCCCGAAATCCAATATAGCGATCAGATCATTCCCCTGGTAACCCTGCCAGTTGCCCAGCCGCCAGTTCAATTTTCCATGTATGCCGTTGATCAGCGCGTCGTTACCCTCATCGGCATAATTGGGCAGGTAAGCATTAACCAGGGTGAGTTTAATATCGCCTCGTATTTTGGTAAACGTGGCCGAATCCGCAAAACTGCTTTTCCCGTTTTTTATAGCGATAGCTTTGATGGTGGTATTTGCTGATATAGTAACGGGAGCATTATATCGCGTCGACTTAGCGTTCGGTGCCGATCCATCTACCGTATAATAGATATTGGCATCCTTATCGCCGCTTTTTATTTCGGCAGTAAACGCTTGTTTAAAGGTTTTTGCCGGGGCGATGATATAGGGATTGGCTGTAATAATATCGTCGGTGATAGCGGAATGAGGTTTTTCAAGCCCCTGCACAAATATTTTATTGGGTAGTTTGCCCGTAAATACCTCAAACTCGCCGCCGCTGTTGATGGTGTTGTAGTCCAGATATATTTTATTATAAGCCTGCTTATTTAGTTCCATGCCCTGCAAATAAATAGCGGAGTTGCTAATGCTTTGCCCGGAATTAAGGATAGTGAACTTTTTACCGTTCTCCAGATTGATCACTGCCTTATCAAACTGCGGGGTGCCGATCTGGAACTCCTGCTGCCCCGGCATGATATTGTAAAGGCCCAGCGAACTGATGACATACCAGGCCGACATTTGCCCGCAATCCTCGTTGCCCGACAGGCCATCCGGGTTATCGCTGTACTCTTCATTCAATATTTTATTCACATAAAACTGTGTTTTATCCGGCGAATCGGTAAAATTATATAAATAGGCCATGTGATGGCTCGGCTCATTGCCATGCGCGTACTGGCCTATCAGCCCGGTTATATCCGCCTGTTCGCGGCCGCTTAACTTGGCATTGGTGCTGAATAATTCATCCAGTTTGGCCTCAAAATTATCCTTGCCACCCATGCGGGCTATCAACCCCTCCACATCCTGCGGCACCAAAAACGAATATTGCCAGGAATTGCCCTCGGTATAATTATTATTGATCTCGGTGGGCTCAAAAGGCGTGTACCAGCCACCGTTTGCCCTGGCCTGCATAAAACCATTCTGATCGTTATACATGTTTTTCCAATACTGCGCCCGTTGTATAAATTCGTTATAATCGGCTTGTTTATTCAGCATTTTAGCCATTTGGGCTATGCACCAGTCGTCAATACAATACTCCAGTGTTTTTGAAACCGATTCCGGCTCATCGTCAGATAATACCTCGCCATTTTTCCGATAGCTATCCAGCCCGTACTGATTCCGGTTAACGGCGGCTTTCATGGCGGTTAAGGCTTCTCCGGCATCAAAACCGGTAATTCCCTTGGCATAGGCATCCACAATAACCGGGATGGAATGGTTACCCACCATGCAATACGTTTCGTTTGAGGCCAGGGGCCATATTGGCAGCAGGCCGCCTTGCTCATACATGGCTAAAAAGGTTTTTACAAAATCAAGCGTGCGTTTGCGATCAATGAGGTTAAACAGCGGGTCCTCGGCGCGGTAGGTGTCCCATAACGAGAATACCGTGTAATAATTAAAGCCAACAGCGGTATGGATCTTTTGATCGAACCCGCGATATTGGCCGTCCACATCATTATAAATGTTGGGCGCCAGCATGCAGTGGTACAGGGCCGTATAAAAAATAACCTGTTTTTGTTTGGCACGATCAATAAAAGGTGTTTTTTTAGGCTGAACCGGTTGGCCGGCATCATTAACCGCATTTTGGCTATTGACCTGTGAAGCCGGGGGCGCGCCGCCTTCAACTTCAATCTTAGAAAGCTCATTATTCCAAGCCGCTTTGGCGTCTTTTTGCACCTTTTTAAAATCAAAATCCGGTACTTCGGCATCCAGGTTTCTCAGCGCGCCATCGCAGCTTACCGATGAAATGCCTACTTTGGATATCACCTCGCCGGGGTTATCAAACTGAATATACATTTTGATATTTTTGCCTTGCAGCTTGCTTTTATCCGCTTGCAACTGGTTGTCGGCCGCTATGCCGTAGCTTTTGAAAGGCTTTGAAAATTTTGCATAGAAATAAACGTACTGATCATCGGCCCATGACCTCGACCTCCGAAAACCACGGATCTCGTGATCGTTAACCACTTCGATCCACGAATCCAGCACTTCATCGCGGTGTTGCAGGTCGATAATAATATTGGCCTGTTGCGTGGAAGGGTAGGTGTACCGGTGCAGGCCCACCCGGGTAGTCGCGGTAAGTTCAACCCCTATGTTATACTTATCCAATAAGGTTTTATAATAACCCGGCGATGCAAATTCATTCTTCTTTTTGAAAGTTGAACTGTAGTCAGTGTTTTTGAATTGAGGTTCGCCGGTGGTGGGCATAAACAATACATCACAGTAATCAGCTATACCCGTACCGCTTAAATGCGTGTGCGAGAAGCCATAAACTACGGTATCGGTATAATAATAGCCGGAACAACCATCCCAGCCATCCAAACGCGTATCGGGGCTGAGCTGAACTATGCCAAAAGGAGTTACAGCGCCCGGATAGGTATGCCCATGGCCGCCGGTGCCAATAAAAGGGTTAACAAACTGGGTGTAATCCTTCTTTTTTTGGGCGGATGATGTTAGGGCGAAAAGCAGAATATATGCAACCGGCAAGCAGTAACGAAGTGTAAATTTCATTAACATTTAATTATGAGGACAATCTGCATCTAATGTAGAAAGACTTGCGAAATTTTTAAAACCTGCATTTGAATATTGACGTTAATCTATATGAAAAACATCCGCGTCCTTTAAAAACGGCATAGCCCGGCGGGTTAATTCCAGTTCATGGGCTACTATGGAAAACGTGTACATATCCTCCTCATCGCGTTTGTAATAGATCACCTTCCCGTTAGGGTCGATACAATTCGAATCGCCGGAATGATAAACCTCGTTGCCATCGTGCCCAACACGGTTCACGCCAATTACATAGGCCTGGTTTTCAATGGCCCTTGCCGGTATAAGTGAGCGCCAGTGCAAAGCCCGCCGTTCGGGCCAGTTGGCTACTACTATTAACAGATCATATTCCGCATCAACATTGCGCAGCCATACCGGGAAACGCAGATCGTAGCAAATCACCGGGCAAATTTTCCAGCCATTCAGTTCCACTATCAGTTTTTTATCGCCTGCTGTATAAGTGTCATGTTCCTTGCCTAAAGCAAAAAGGTGCCGTTTATCATAATGCTCGTGGGTGCCGTCTGTCCGCATCCATATCAGGCGGTTATAATATTTGCCGTCCTCCTTAATTATGAGGCTGCCGGTTACCACACAATCATACTGTTTGGCGGTTTTATGCATCCACTGCATGGTTTTGCCGTTCATGGGCTCGGCCAGTTTCTCGGCATTCATGGTGAAGCCGGTGCTAAACATCTCGGGTAATATGATCAGGTCGGTCTTTTCCCTGATGGCCGACAGGCGCAGCGATATATTTTGCAGATTTTTATCCGTATTTTCCCAAAAAAGGTATCCCTGGAATATGGTAATTTTAAGATTATCCATTGTTGGTTTATAGTTCATGGGTCGTAGATCATGGCTAAGCCATTTTCAATTCCCCATAGTTTCCATTGATTATAAACAGGCAGATGTAAGTACAAATATACGTTACTCTTGGTTAATTAGGATATTCTGCATATCCATTTATAAGATGCGGTTTCTGCCATGAACCATCAACCATGATTCATGAACCAAATCACACCTTCATTAATCTATCAACGGCTTTATCCAGCGTTTCTTGCTTTTTGGCGAAACAAAACCGTAAAACATGATGATCTGTAGCCTTGGTATAAAAGGCGGAAGTGGGTATGGCAGCCACGCCAAACTCCTTAGCCAGGCGTATCACAAACTCCGAATCCTTCTCATCAATAATATTATTATAGGTTACCGATTGGAAGTAGGAACCCGAACAAGGCAGCAATTCAAAGCGGGTTTGTGCAAGTCCCTGCCTGAAATGATCCCGTTTTTGCTGGAAAAATTCCGGCAGGTCCAGATAAACCCTTTCATTCTTCAAGTATTCAGCAATGGCGTATTGAATGGGCGTATTAACGCTGAATACCAAAAACTGGTGTACCTTTCTGAATTCCTGCATCAAAAAAGCGGGAGCGAGGCAATAGCCAACCTTCCAGCCCGTGGTATGACACAACTTACCGAATGAAGCGATGATGAAGCTGCGTTGCTGCAATTCGGGGTAGCGGGCCATGCTGTGATGTGTTTCGCCATCGTATATCAAATGTTCATATACCTCGTCGCTCAAAATTAAAATATCCTGGTTCTTTACTATCGCGCTTAACTCGTCGATATCGCTTTTACGCAAAATAGTGGCAGTTGGGTTATGCGGCGAGTTAAGGATGATCATCCGCGTACGGTTATTGATGAGCCTTTTCACCATATCCCAGGGGATGCGGTAATCAGGCGGCTCCAGTTCCAGCGATTTTACAATACCGCCCATCAGTTTAATGGCAGGCGCATAGCAATCAAAGGCCGGTTCAAATATGATCACCTCGTCGTTAGGATGTATAACCGCGCTTATAGCTGTAAATACGGCCTGTGTACCGCCTGCTGTTATAGTTATTTCGGTATCTGGGTTATAGGTTGCACCGTATAGCTTTTCGGTTTTATAGGCCAGTTGCTCGCGCAGGGCCATTACGCCGGCCATTGGGGCGTACTGGTTATGGCCTTCTTTCATGGCAGTGCTCACCAGGTCTACCAAGTGTGGTGAGCAATCGTAATCAGGAAAACCCTGTGATAGATTGATGGCCCCAACCTCGGCAGCCAGCGCCGACATAACGGTAAATATAGTGGTTCCGTTTTGGGGTAGTTTGGATGTTAG
>Ga0302227_10001581_pt1 | contig 16697 bp, 10 predicted proteins | sample II_Palsa_N1_1_FD_193525 | JGI IMG/M metagenome (GOLD analysis project Ga0302227, IMG submission 193525) | Peat permafrost microbial communities from Stordalen Mire near Abisko, Sweden - II_Palsa_N1_1 | ecosystem: Environmental > Terrestrial > Soil > Palsa > Peat permafrost | place: Sweden... | reverse complement strand
ATCGCTGCCCGAGACCGTGATCCCGACGGCGTCATAGTTTCCTACCGTGTCATTGGGGGGTATGGGCAAGATCGTGGCCGCGCCGTTGTTGACCCAGGAGATGGCGGAGTCGATGTTCGCGCTGGAGTCCGTATATCCCAACACATACACATTGCTACCCGAGACCGCGACCCCATCGGCGTAATAATCCCCCGTCAGGCCGCTGGGCATGGGCAACAGCGTGGCCGTACCGTTCACCCAGAGTACGGCGCTATAGTCGCTATTGCTATTCCACGCATATCCCGCCACATACACATTGCTGCCCGAAACCGCGATCGCGGCGGCGTAAGAATATGCCATGCCGCTGGGCGGGGACAATGTTGCGGCCATGCCGTTCACCCAGAGTAGGGCGTTGCCGTTGCCCGCGCTGTTCTCCTCATATCCCGCCACATACACGTTGCTGCCCGAGACCGCGATCGCGTTGGCTTGGGAGATGGTCATGCCGCTGGGCAACGTCGTGGCCGCGCCGTTGTTCAACCAATATACGGCGGCTCGGCTCGTGCTGTTCTCCTCATATCCCGCCACATACACATCACTACCCGAGACCGCGATCGCGTTGGCTTGCGCGCTTGTCATGCCGCTGGTCATCGGCAGAGCCGTCGCGGTGGCGGTTGGGCTGCCGGAGGTAAGCTGCCATTCCTCGGCAACACTCACATTGTTCGAGGCTGAGGAGGCCGTGGAGATCCCAAACCCTGCGATGTAAACGGTTGTGTTTGGGCCGATGGCCGGGTTGACGGTGAAGTTCTGCGCTACCTGCGAAGCAGCATAGGTGCTGTTGCCGGCCACGCTGGCATTGATTGTGCAGGTTCCGGCGGCTCCAAAGGTGACCGTCGTCCCCGAGACCGTGCAGTCGCTGGGGGTCGCCGAAGTAAAGGAGACCGTGAGGCCGGAGTTAGCCGTCGCCGAGATCGTCAGCGGCGCTCCCACTGTCTGCGTGCCGGGATTGTCGAAGTTGATGGTCTGCACGGAATGACCGACGTTATTGCCGCTGCTGCAACCTGCGGCGAAGAGGCCCAGCGACGAAACCGAAAGAAGAGAGAACAGCTTGAGATGCCGCAGCGGAGAGTTCCTGTTTGTTCGCATGCACTTCCTGGTGTTGCACGGTTGTTGCCGCGGTGGCGGCGGTTTGTGGATTTTGATTCTGGCATGGAGCCGGTTCATGGTCACGTCCTGTACTTCAGTGATCTAACCTTCTATTTGGCCCGAGTCAGATGCATCGGCGTCAGCAAGGCCGCGAACCAAGGTAACGGTGAGTCGCCGGTGCGGTTGTCACTGCATTGTTAATTGATTGTTTGTGGCGAAAAACTACAGGCCGAAGGGGTACCGGTTGCTGATCCCGTAGAGCTTCGCCTGGCACCGGTGGAGTTCTGCTTGGGAATCAAGCCCATCCATGCAGCGAACTATCGCCCCTGCGGTAAGCTCCCCATTGCCGATCGACGCTACGATCACAGTGCTTACAGTCCACCCAAGTCATCGAAACCCACGCCGAGACGATAGCTCCATCAGAATTTCAGCCGAATTTCAGCCGCGCCAGGTGCCCTCGTTCCCGTGAAGTCGGGTTTTGTCTAAGTTCGATTCTGCCGCTGAGTGGCCTGTTTGAACTTGGATGAAACGCCGTTTTTGAGGAGTTCCACCGAAGTTGACCTCCGATAATAAAATCAGCAGATGAAATTACTGAATCCTGACTGGAATCAAGAGAAACCTTCGTTCGATCAATCACGGGCGATGTGTCAGCAGGTTCCGTTAGAACTTCGAACATGGTCCGATCCCCGCGTCGACGCGGTGTTGGCTCGGATTCGCGAGACGCACATTCACGGTGGAGCGCTCTTTGCATCATTCAATGTTGGGTCCAGCCGTGATTTCGACTGGTTTGCGTCAAGGAACCGTCTCTTGGAGTTCGGCATTCTCAGGCAGCTTTTAGGCCGGGCAGAGGTTCGAGGTGGCTTGCCCGCTTTGGAGATCCAAACGTCATTAGCCGATGACATAACCTCAGAAGCTTGCAGTCTCGGAGATGACAGCGGTTTTCAGATGACGAGTTCCTTTCTCTTCGACGGACAGCTTGCGGCGATACAGTACGCTGGTGGTGCATATACAAGAGGCCAAGGTGATGGGCGTACCGAAAAGGAGAGTTCGCTTGCATTCTGCGATGCGGTTTTCGGATCGAGGTTTTCCGAGGTGTCGTACTTTTCAAGCCATAGCGCATGGACGCCGTGGTTCGAGGGAATCGCTTGGGACTGGACCGCAATTCTCTTTGATCGCGGTCGGCGCGCGCTCTCCATTCTTGCGGTCACAGACACAGACTGAGCGTAGTTTCTGAAGAGTCGGGTTTTGAGAAAGTTCACGCTTCCGAAATCCAGCCCACCGAAGTTGGTCAAAACACCGTTTTTGAAGGAAAGTGAAGGACGCCCGCTCATTTCGCCCTCAATGCCTCGATAATTCTGCCGCGTTCCTTTTCCAAAACCTCGGGTGCCTGCTCCCAGTTGTCGATGCCTGGATATCGATGCCTCGTGTAGTACTTATGACGCAATTTGTACCGCTCCATGGCCGGATCATAAACGTAGATCCGAACCTCGAAGAAGTGCGAAGAATAATGCCCCTCCATCGCTCCCCAAAGATAGTCGGCCGTTAGGAAGACTGGCATAGGAGAGACGGTAGGTAGGTTCCAAGCCGCGACGTCGGCCTGATTCGTGACAACGATCTCAGGCAGCAAATTCTTGAAGCTTTGATCCGGTTCTGAACGCAGCAGAACATATCGGTCTGAGCTGCCGCTGCCACCGCCGCAATTGGCATTGAAGAGCACCAAAGACCCTCCGCCGTCCAACTTGAGCCGCTGCGTTTTGGCGCGGAGGCCATAGTACATCCAGTTGTCTTTGTCGGATCCTATGCCAGCATGTGCAAGCGTGAAGCATCGAGGCTTTCCCTCAGTTGCGCAAAGCCGCGCCCCACTAATTGGTTGATTGTCTTCGTCTAGAGCACCTGGATAAACCCTGTATCGCGGGAAATCCCAGAACGTTGTCGGCATCTGGCTCTGGGCCAGCATGCTGAACGTCCAAAGCGCCAATGACGCCGCAACCGACAGAGATCTCATTCGCACATCTTAGCTAAGCAGCGCATCGGCGAGCTGACCTTCCGGCGAATTCCTGGGCCGTCGAGAGCAGCGAGTTAGTGAAACTCCCCGAAAGTCGGGTTTTGTCCAAGTTCGATTATGCCGCTGGGCAGGGTGTTTGAACTTAGATGAAACCCCGTTTTGCGGGATCAGAGGCAACGCACAACTGCTCTATTTATCCTCTTTCCCTTACAAGGCTGGACAGTGCTATCGTGTCCCTACCCGACGAGGCCCTTTGCATCCTTCAGATAACCTCTGCGAAAGCGTGTAAGCACTTTCGGATCTCTCGGCTGGGAAGGTCACTTCATTCACTACAAAGCGACCATCTTCTTGCACCGCGGTATCCTCAACGCGCCATGACCCCTGGCCATCAGATGGCCGATACGCAAAGCTAACCATGACACGGAAGGAACCGTCCTTTTCTGCCTTGATGCTCTCAATCTGGAAGGAACCAGGGTAGGTTCGCTCGTTGGGTCCAGTGAACATCCCAGCTTCCGACCAGGCAAACGGCGCCTTCTCCATCCGTCCTCTGTTCTGTCGAAACCAATCCTGCTCACAGGCCCGGGCTGTTCCAATCTTCCGAAGCAGGGACTGGCTAAGGTAGGGCGCAAAGATTCTCCTATTCGCCCCGTCAAGAAGACCAGACGGCGCGCGAACCAAGACCTGGCGGTAAAGGCTTCTTACGGTGTGTTCAGTGGCTGGTCTGCGCTTTACTTCCATGGGTCCAAGCCATCGCGATGAGCAGAAGGACAGCGTGACGGAAGTAAACCATGCGCGAATGCTAACTGAAGCAATCCAGCTCCTGCAAAGTCGGGGTTTCGGCAAGTTCGTTTTTGGTGCGGGTTAGGCTTTGGTGGGTTTGGGTGGGGTGGAGTTTAGCCATGCCTGGGAGTTGAAGAGGGCGCGGTCCATGCTGCGGACCCAGTCGGTGGTTTCGCTGGGGGAGCGGCCGGAGGCGGTGGCGCTGGCGAACTCGTTGCGGAGAGCCTGGAATTTGGCTTCGAGGTCGTCGAGGGCGCTGAGGAGCATGGCCTCGGGGGTCATGGGGAGCTTGGGGCTGCCGAATTCGAGCTTGCCGTGATGGGAGAGGATCATGTGCTCGATCAAGATTCGGAGTTGTGGGGGGAAAGGGCCCAGGGCTAAAGCCCCTTCTGTTGAAGCGCCTGATTCAGTGGGCTGAAGCCCACTGCTAATCCCCGTTTCGCGGTTCGTAGTCTCGGCGTCGAGCTGGGAGATTTTTTCGTTGAGGAGGCGTTGGGCTATTGAGATGTGGCCGATGAGTTGGCCTTCGAGGGTGTAGTCGAAGCTGCTGCCCCAGGAGAGTTCGCGGACTTTGCCGATGTCGTGGAGGATGGCGCCGGTGACGAGGAGGTCGGGGTCGACTTCGGGGTAGAAGGGGGCGTTCGCGAGGCAGATGCGAACGAGGTGGAGAACGTGCTCGAGGAGGCCTCCAATCCAGGCGTGATGGAGGCGTTTGGCCGCCGGGGCTTCGAGGAAGGCGGGGCCGAGGGTGGGGTCGTCGAGGAAGGCGAAGACCAGGCGGCGGAGGTGCGGGTTGCGGAAGGCTTCGACGTAGCTGCGGAGCTCGGCGGCCATGGAGGGGATGTCGTACTGGGTGGTGGGAACGAAGTCAGCCGTGTCGATTTCGGAGTCGGCGGCGAGGCGCATCTTGGTGAGGGTGATCTGGTACTTGCCCTGGTACTTCGAGACCAGGCCCTGGACTTTGACGTAGCAGCCGGCGGTGCAGGTCTGGAGGACGTCGGCGAAGTCTTCCCACATGCGGGCTTCGAACTGGCCGGACTTGTCGGCGAGGGTGATGGCGAGGTACTGGCCGCTTGGCTTGCGGTCGCGGGCGGTGATGGCCGCGATGACGAAGTAGCTGGTGATGGGCTGGTTTTCGAAACGGGCTGCGTCGGCGATGAAGAAATCTTTCATGGATGGGGCAAGGATACGACAGTGGGTGGGGTGGATGCTGTGATGGGGAGGGGAGGTTGTCAGTTGTTAGTTGTCAGTTCTCAGTTGAAGTTAAGCAGCAACGAGGGCCTGTTGGCCCTCGTTGGTGGATTTGATTTGCTGCGAGTGCTATTGGGTTGGGCTGGCGGGGGGTGTGGGGACCGGGGTTGCGAGGTTGGGGTTGACCGTGGGGGCGACGGTGTTGGGCGTCTCCTTGGGTTGGGCCGGCTTCTCCGTCATGCGTTCCTTGACTTCACCCTTCTGGTGTTTGGGCCTCTTCTGCTTGGCTACCGTGTCGCCGTTGAGGCCGAGGGGTTGAGCGCGCACCTTCTCATCCGCGCTCTCGGTGGGTGTAGTGGGGAGGGGGCGAGTCTCGGCCTTGGCTTCCGCCTTGGTCAGACGCTCCTTCGCGGATTTCTCCTCGGCCTGGGCTTCGAAGGTGGAGAAGCGGACTTTCTTGTGAGCGCCCGCTGCGGCGGCGAACGGATCGGCGGCGTCCTCATCGGCACCGGTGCCGGTGGTGATGGTGGTGATGGACTCGTTGGGCGACATGGCCACGCCGGGAGCCTGCCCGGTGATGGGTGCGCCGATGGAGCCGCCTTCGGCAGTCTCGGCTGTTCCGGCCGGAAGGGACTTTTCAGGCGCCTCGCCGTAGCGGATCTTCTCGCGATGAATCTTCTTTGGCTTGTAGACGGCCTCGACCGGCTTGCCGTTCTTCTCGCCTACCTTGGCGGCGTGAGCGGCTTCCTTTTCGGCGACGCGTTCGCGAGCGGCGGCGAGCTCAGCCTGGGCACGGTTGGCCTTTTCCTGTTCGAGGCGCTGCTTGGCCTTGACCTTCTTCTTGAGCGGCGGCGCCTTGTAGGAGGTGTAGGCGATCTGCGTGGCGGCCTTCCTGGTGGCGCCGCCGGTATCGACAAAACCGTCCTTGGTATCGACTTCCATGTAGGCGTCGGCGCGGGCCTTGGTGAGGTAGGCGCGGAGGGCGGGCTGTAGTTGCTGGAAGTAGAGCGCCTCCTGCACCCTCGACTCGACGTCGGCGAGCGGCGGGACACCGGCCTTCTGGTGAGAGTTTACGTAGAGGATGACGTAGCCCTGGCGGGTACGGATGGGGTCAGTGTGGGCGCCGACGGGAAGTGAGAAGGTGGCCTTCTCGAGGACGTCGCCGAGGGTGCCGCGCTTCCAGTCGCCGAGGTCGCCGCCGGCAGCTGCGTTGGGGCCGCCGGAATCGGTGCGGGCGAGGTCGGCAAAGTTGGCGCCGGCACGAAGTTTGCCGGCGATCGCGTCGGCGTGGGCCTGGGCGGCATCGAGCTGTGCCTGGGTCGCGTTCTCGGGGGTGGGGATGAGGATTTCGCTGAGGTGCACCTGCTCGGGAACGGCGAACTCCTGGGCGTGAGCGTTGTAGTACGCGATCTCATCGGCGTGGGTCATGTTGAGATGGCTGCCGACCTGGTCGCGCACGACCTGCTGGCGAATGATCTGATCCCGGATGTGCTGCTTGAAGTCTTCGAACGAGACACCCTGCTGGGCGGCGGCCTTCTCGAGGGCCTCCATGGAGGGGAGGTTATTTTTCTTGCGAATGTCGTCGAGCTCGCGGATGGTTTCGGCGTCGCCGGTGATGCCGAGCTCCTTGCCCTTGGAGAGCAGGAGTTGCTCGTCGATGAGATCACGGAGGAGGTTATTGACGCGTTCGTCGAGCTCGGCCTGGGGAATATTGTCCTGGCGTGCCTGCTCGAGGAGCTGCGCTTCGGCGGACTGATACTCGGTGCGGGTGATGATCTGGTCGTTGATGCGCGCGACGGCGTCTTCTACCACGGAGCCGTTGGGAGTGATGGGGGGAGGGCTGGGCAGAGCAGGGACGCTGAGGTTGGAAGTAGGCTGAAAGCTGCCGGCCTGTGGCTGATAGCCGGACTGCTGCTGTGCGAGCGCAGGAGAACCGGCCATCGCAGCGGAGACGGCGACCGCGGAAAGGACAAAGGTGGCTACGATGCTGGTCTTGTTCGTGAACCGGCCCTGGAGGTTGATGCGTGTAAGCTTCTCGGTCATCCGTTCCTTATGCAGAACCGCCCGTTCGGGGTGCTTGCCAAGCGGTCTGATGAATATTTGACCGCGCGGCTGATGTATTTGACCGCGCAGCCGGGTAGAGGTTATCTGGCAATCTCATTCTACCTGTGCGGGGGCTGGTTTGGGGGCCGCCGGGGTGAGGGGGTTGGGGGAGGTGCCGGGAGGGGTGGGAGGAGCCTCGGCTAACCCTGCGATGTTATACTCCGTCCAACCGGAAACGGCTGCAATGACGCAGGTCTCGCCGGTGTTTTGATCGAGGGTTTCACCCCTCCTCCGAGGTACTTCCCTTCCATGATGGCTTCCCCTATGCGGCGCGCACTGTTTACAGCAACGATCTTTTTAACAGCCTGCGGGTTTGCGGGATCGCTCGTGGGCGGGCGGGTGGCGGCGCAGTCGGCCACAGATGAGTCGCAGCTGCGCGACTCGATGAAACAGTTTACGGACGTGTACGCGCTGGTGGAGGCGAACTACGCGAACAAACTGAATAAGGACCAGGTCGACAAGGCGATCTACGACGGGGCGATTCCGGGGATGCTGCATGTGCTGGATCCGCACTCGAATTTCTACGATCCGAAGTCGTATGCGGAGATGCGCGAGGAGCAGAGTGGCAAGTACTACGGCGTAGGCATGCGGATTGTGCTGCAGGACAGCAAGATCGTGGTGGTGGTGCCGATGGAAGGGACGCCGGCGTATCGGGCGGGAATTCGGCCGGGCGACGTGATTTTGTCGGTAGATGGCAAGCCGACCGATCATATGGATACCGCTGCCGTGGCTTCCCTGCTGAAGGGGCCGCGAGGGACGCATGTGGCGGTGACGATGATGCGTGAAGGGACCGCAAAGCCGCTGACGTTTGACCTGATGCGCGATGAGATTCCGGAGAAGTCGGTTGATTTGGCTTTCATGATTCGGCCGGGGATCGGGTATATCCGCATCACGGGCGAGATGGAGACGACCTCGAACGAAGTGCAGCATGCGCTGGATGGTTTTGGGCCTGGGCTGCAGGGGCTGCTGATCGATCTGCGTGGCAATCCGGGCGGCCTGCTGAACCAGGCGGTGGATGTGTGCGACAAGTTCCTGAAGAAGGGCGACATCGTGGTGTCGCAGCGGGCGCGCAAGGGCGTGTTCCCGGACCAGGTGTACACGGTTCCGGGCGGCTCGAGCACAAAGTACCCGATCGTGGTGCTGGTGGATCGGAATACGGCGTCGGCCGCGGAGATTATTTCGGGCGCGCTGCAGGACCATGATCGCGCGCTGATCGTGGGCGAGACGACCTTTGGCAAGGGGTTGGTGCAGACCGTGTTTCCGATCTCGGAAGACAGCGGGCTGGCGCTGACGACCTACCACTATTACACGCCTTCGGGACGGCTGATCCAGCGGAACTATGATGGCGTTTCGCTATACGACTACTACTACGTGCGCGATGGCGCCAAGCCGGCCAACGATACCAACAAGGAAGTAGTGAAGACCGATGCCGGTCGCACCGTGTATGGCGGCGGCGGCATTACTCCGGATGAGAAGATTGCGGCGCTGAAGAACAACAAGTTTGAGGACGAGATGCTGATTCACTATGCGTTCTCGGACTTCAGCCGGCATTACCTGGCGACCCATACGGTGAGCAAGGACTTGATGGTGGACGCTGCGATGCAGCAGCAGTTCAAAGACTTTTTGATGTCGAAGAATGTGGAGTTCACTGATAAGGAGTTTGCCGACAACCTGGACTGGGTGAAGGCTCGGATCAAGACTGAGTTGTTCACGGCGCAGTTTGGACAGGCGGCCGGGAGCCAGGTGATTACGGAGTGGGATCCCCAGGTGAACGCGGCACTGGGCTATATGCCGGAGGCGCTGGCGCTGGAGAATCACACGCTACCGGCGGGGCAGAAGGTGCAGACCGCGAGTGCGACGTCGGGCGCGCAGTAAAGCGATTGGATGGAACACAAAGGCCGCGCTGAGGGCGCGGCCTTTGTGTTTGTGGCGCGATGTTGCGCTTGTGTTTCGAGCGCCTGGCGCCGGAAGGATGGAGCGGGAGACCGGGATCGAACCGGCGACATTCAGCTTGGGAAGCTGACGTTCTGCCACTGAACTACTCCCGCATGTGGCTTGCATTGCCCGGGCTTTCGCATGGGCATTCCGCTTCTTATAGTACGGGTCGCGAAGGCAAAGGTAAACACGCGGTGAGACTCTGACGACCTGCACCGACATCGGTGCGTCTCCGCGCTAGCCTCAACTTTTCATCGAAGGTTCTAGCGACCGTGTGGTACATTATGGGTCTCCGCGAGGGCCAATGCAATGTTGCGTTTCCGGTGACAACGGAACCCTGCGTGCCGGAGTGACGAGCGAGAGCCAATCTCGTCGTCGAGTCTAACTGCTTCGTGATTGCGAGCCATTGTTTTGCGGCGGAGAGATCTCTTGGAAGGTCGATCCACAGACTGCAAACTTTCTTGCTTCTTCCCCTTTGTACCGCACCGTTGACGCCGCTCCGAAGGCGTGTCTCCCTACCCATGCTCTGTGGTGGAAGATGCAGCACGACCGACCTTCGTGCATGAGCTCCGCCATCATGTGAGAGGTAGCTATGGCAAAGACGATTTTGATCTTTTCCGAAGATGCAAGTCTTCGCGCGACACTGCTGGAATTGGTGGCCGCCAGTGGATGGAAGAGCGGCGGCGTGGACGATGCGCCATGTGCTGTGTTGCTTGGATGTCCGGAGCGGATCGGCCGCAACGAGATCGCGATTGCTCGGGGAGCAGGCCAGAATGGGAGGCGGCTGCCGATCGTGCTCGCGACGCTGCGCGGCTCGGAAGACCTGGCAGTGGAAGCGCTGCGCATGGGCGTTGCGAATTACGTTCGGCTTCCGCTCACACCGCCGCAGCTTTCGCAGGCGATTGCCGCGGTTGCACTCAACGAGACGGCACCGTGCGGCGATCGCATGCTGGGGGAAAGTCAGGCGATCCAAGCGGTGAAGGCGTATCTGCGAAGGGTCGCTGGATGCTCGAGTAATGTTCTGATCACCGGTGAGACGGGCACAGGCAAGGAGCTGGCGGCTGAACTGATCCATAGCGCGAGTGCGCGTGCAGAGCGGCCATTCATCGCAATTAATTGCGCGGCCATTCCAGACAACCTGCTGGAGAGCGAGCTGTTTGGCTTTGAACGTGGCGCCTTTACGGGCGCGATCGCCGCGCAGGACGGCAAGCTGCGGGCGGCATCGGGCGGGACGGTGTTTCTCGATGAGGTCGGTGATCTGAGTGCGTGCGCGCAGGCCAAGATTCTACGAGCGATCGAGACTGGGGAGATACAACGGTTGGGAGCAAGGCGACCGCAACAGATCGATGTGCGGATTATTGCGGCGACGAACAAAAATCTGGAAACAGATGGGAACTTCCGACGCGATCTCTACTTCCGTCTTAACGTTGCGCGGGTGCACGTGCCGCCGTTGCGGGAGCGAAAAGCAGACATCCTGCCGCTGGCTGAGGCGTTCCGGCAGGAGTTCGACACGAAGTTTGGATGTGTGAGCCGGGGATACCTCCGCGGCGTCGAGGAACTTCTGCTGGCGCATGAGTGGCCCGGCAATATCCGCGAGCTGCGTAACCTGGTGGAAGCGGCGTTCATCGATCCGGGGCCGGACTCGAATGGCGAAATCGGTTTGCCGGCGTTATTTTGCAAGGCCATGAAGACGGCGACGGGGGGCGAGCTCGAACGCATTCTGACGGCGCTGGCTCACACGCAGTGGAACCGGAGCCGAGCTGCGAAGGAGCTGCACTGGTCGCGCATGACGCTTTACCGCAAGCTGAGCCGTTACGGAATTGCGCGGACGCCCGCGGCCTAGCGGACGCTTCCCTGTTACAGCGTTACACCTTGTTGTTACAAGTAGCGCGGATGGTTGCAGGCCCTGCAACAGGGCCGCGGGACATTTTCCGCTGAGCGACGTGTCACATCGGCCCATTACACCTCGCCGATGAATGACACCCAGACCCACGAATTTCGTGGGTTTTTCTTTTGGGCCGCCGCGTGCATGGAGGCATGCTGACGGAGGCGACCGCTGCATGCCCAAAGATGACGCCGGGTTTGAAGGACGTTATGCCAACGAGTTCCGCATAGGGTTCAACTCCTATGAGTTTGTGCTCGACTTTGGCCAGCAATACCCGCCGTCGGAGCAACGGATGCTTACCAGGATCGTTGCCAGTCCGCCGGTAGCGCGCGACCTGTCGGAGACGCTCGATCAATCGATTCGAGAATACGAGAGCAAATTTGGGCCGATCAAATTTACGCCGGCCAAGGAGGGTGAGTAGCGTGCCCTTCTCCGACCTCCTCCTCTCGATCCGCAATCTGGATGCACGCCTGCTGCGCGTAGTGCAGGTTACGAGCATTCAGACCAACCAGGAACCGAATGGCGATCCGTTTCGCGGTCTATACATCGGCGAGGCTGATGTGTATCGCGACCTAAGCGTTGGAGAGTCGGGGGCGGACTGGAGTCCGCACGAACCGATGGCGGTGGGTGAGCCGTTTGAGAGACTGCGCGAGATATTCGGACTGTCTTCGATTGAGCTCGATATTTTGTTGATCGCGCTGGCTCCAGAGATCAGCCCACGGTACGAACGCATCTACGCGTATCTGCAAGATGACGTGAGACGCAGGCAGCCGACTGTCGATTTGATGTTGACTCTGCTGTACGACTCTGCGGAGGAACGGTTGATTGGCCGGAACCTCTTTCGGGCGACGTATTCTCTACAGCGACACGGCTTGATCCATCTCAAGGGCGATGATCTGCTGCCGCTGCCGAGCCACGAAGTCTTCGTGACGCGGCGGATTTCGGCCTTTCTGCTGGGCGAAACAGGGCTTAGCGAAATGCTTGCGCGCTTTGCCTATTTGATCGCAAAGCCGGTGGCTGAGGAACCTGCCAGAGTGGGCTTGTTGCGGGTAGCGCAGAGCGATTCCCCGCTTGGTGTACGCGCTTATTTCCACGGGCAGGATGCTGCGGCCATGCGGAGCGCAGCCACTGCGATGGCTGCGGAGCTGGGCGTACCGATCCTGATCGCTGCGATGGGACGCACCGCTCAAGCGATGAGTTCCGAGTCCGGGAGCGCTGCGTCCTGGCTTGGCGAACTGCTGCGGGAAGCTGTACTGCGGCAAGCGACCGTTTATCTCGAGGATTTTGATGCGATTCCGACAGACGCCGCGCGTGATGAAGCGCTTACCGTGTTGGGGGAATTTCGAGGCATCGCGCTGTTGTCTGGCGCGCAGGAGCTTAGGACCGATCGAGTGCCGCTTGAAGGGGTTCTGACCGTGGACTTTCCGCTTCCTGACTGGACGGAGCGAAGGGAGACCTGGGAGCTCGACTTGCGCGCGCAGGGTGTGGAGCCGCCGGATGCGGGGTTGGACGCGCTGGCTGAGTGCTTCCGGTTCAGTGTGAGCCAGATCGACGAGGCTGCGGCGACGGCTTCGCTGCTGGCGCTCTATTGTGGAGAACCGCTCTCGATTGAGCATGCGTTTGAAGCGGCGCGGATTCGATCGGGTCAGAAGCTGGCCAGTCTGGCGCGCAAGGTGGTGCCCGTACATGGCTGGGCTGACCTGGTGCTGCCGCCCGAGGTTGCTGCGCAGTTGCGCGAGATGTGCTGCCGCGTGACTCATCGGCACCAGGTGATGGGCACGTGGGGATTCGAGCGCAAACTTTCCGGTTGTCGAGGGATGAACGCCCTGTTTCACGGGCTCTCCGGCACGGGGAAGACGATGGCAGCTGAGGTGATTGCGCACGAACTAGGGCTCGATCTCTACAAGATTGATCTTGCGGGTGTGGTGAGCAAATACATCGGTGAGACGGAGAAAAATCTGGATCGCATTTTCACGGCCGCCGCGGATGCGAATGCCATTCTGTTCTTCGACGAAGCGGATGCGCTGTTCGGCAAGCGCAGCGAGGTGCGGGATGCGCATGACCGTTACGCGAACCTCGAAGTGTCTTACCTTTTGCAGAAGATGGAGGAGTACGAAGGGATATCCATCCTGTCGACGAACCTGCGCCAGAATTTGGACGAGGCGTTTCTGCGCCGGCTTACGTTCGCGATTTCGTTTCCTTTTCCGGATGAGTGGTGCCGGCAGCGGATCTGGGAGAGCACCTGGCCGGCCGCAACTCCGGTAGCGCCGGATGTGGATGCGGGCTGGTTGGCGGCGAGCTTTCTGCTTAGCGGCGGCAACATCCGGAACGTCGCCGTGGCTGCGGCGTTTCTCGCGGCTGAGGACAAGGTAGCTGTCGGCCTGGAGCATGTGTTGCGAGCGGTACGCTCTGAGTTTCAGAAGATGGGCAAGACCTTATCTGCGGCTGAACTCGCGCCGCCGAGCGCCGCGCCGGAGGAGGTGGCGGCATGAGCTCCGCGGCGCAGAAGAGTCCGGAAACATCGCAGGCTGCGGCGCTGCGCAAACCGGCGCCCAAGCGTGAGGTGGAGCGTGGACCGGGACGTGCCGGTGGGAGCGCAGAGGCTGCGCTTGCGCTGCAAGGTTCGATGGGAAATCGCGCTGTGACGGAGCTGTTGCGTGGAAGCTCCGGGAGGCCGCTGGACCGGAGTACGCGACGAGAGATGGAGGCGAAGTTCGGCGCGGACTTTGGCGAGGTGCGGGTGCACACCGGGGAAATGGGTGCGCAGGTCGCGCTTGGTGCCGGAGCTCGCGCTGTTACGTCGGGGCGCAACATCGCGTTCAGCGAGGGGTTTTATGCACCGGGCAGGAGCGAGGGGAAGCGGCTGATCGCGCACGAGCTGGCGCATGTGATGCAGCAGGGGCGGTGGGGTGGGCGGAGCGTTTCAAAGGGGAGCGCGGAGGCGGAAGCTCGCCAGGCGGCGACCGACGTGACGGGAGGACGGAACGCCGCGGTCGGAGCGTCAGCGTCGGGCGCGCAGGCCGATCCATTGACGGACGCGGAGCGGCGGCAGAGGACGGAATCAATGTTGTCGCCGCAGTTGATGGCTTCCCTCACAGCGATAACCACGCCCCAGCCCCAACAGGGGGCCCCGCAGCAACGAACGGACAGCGCGGCGGCTCCGCCCCCCCCGCCGACGACCTTCGATAAGGACATCGCCGACGCTTTGAAAAATGGTCCGCCACGAGATCCAAACAAGGTGCATTGGCTCGGAAATCCGGCGACGCAACCGAGCTGGACGAAAGGGATGACGTATTCGAAGGACGCGCGAGGCAATACAACGGTGGGTACGCCCGAACTCGGGGAGACGAAGTTTGACCCGTCCGGGAAGCGGCTGACTCCAGTTCCAAATGGCGATGCGGAGAAGATTGCGCGGTCGTTCCGCGCGATGAACTATCTCCAGCAGACGGGCGGCAAGCGAGTTGTGGAGGGCAAAGGAGCGCTCGACGAGGCAGGGTGGAAGCAACACATTGAAGAACGGAAGCAGGCGCTTGGCGCCGATGTTGAACGCGGTTTCACGAACCTTTCGGAAGGTGAACGGCTATTTCACAAGACGCAAACCGGAGTTGCACTCGCTGCCGCGGTACCGGCGCACGCTCTCGGGGGGCGTGGGTTGGACGACTCCCAGAAGATCGTAAGCGGCGCTCGGCAGGACATCCAGATCGCAAAACACCAGATGGACATGGCTCGCACGCCGGAGGAACTTGCGGAAGCCGAAAAGCATTTGCAGTTCGTTGTCGGAAATGCACAATCTCAATTCACGCGCTACAAGGAAGATGTCTATCGCGGCGCGGAAAATACGATCACTGGCATCAAAGTGGGCGCGGCGGTTGCGGTGAGCGGAGCTGCGTTGGCGACCCCCGCCCTGTTGGCAGCCGGCGGCGTAGTCACGGCGAAGACGGTCGGTGTGGGCGCGCTGGCGGGAGGAGGATTCAGCACCGCCCGTCAGATCGCTGAGATCCACGACAAGACACGCAAGGACTTTAGCTTTGGCGAGGTGGGTACAGGAATGCTCGGGGGCGCAGCGATGGGCTTTGTTCCTGGAGCCGCTCCGTTACTGATGGGACCGGCTGTGGCGAGTTCGGCCGACGAATTCTCGAAGGGACATCTGGCTACTGGGGCGGTCGATGCATTCGGTGCAGTGGCGCCCATCGGCGCGGCAAAGGCTGCCGAAGCAGGGACGGGGCGATCCCTGGGCAACTACCTTCGGCCTCGGGCCGCTGCGATGCTGATGCGAGCTGGCCAGGGAATCGAGGACGTGCCGGGGCTGGGCGGGCGTAACCCGACGGCGAGCATTCCACATGAGGTTCCAACGATGACTCAGGGTGCGGCCTCCGAACCGATCGCCACGCCTCGGCCGGCGGTTTCGGAATCCGTGGCCACGGGTAAGCCGGGTGTCACCGGATCCGCAGACACGCCGACAGCAGCTGCACACACTGTTGACCCGGTGCCGCAGGCGAGTGGAGAAGGCGCATCCGCACAGCCCTCGCGATTTAGTCCGGCTCCGGCCGAAGTTGGCGACGCGGCTTTTCGGGCGAGGATGGCGCTTACGACCAAGAACGCGATGCGCGCGAATATTCGTAACACGGTCGGTGCTGGCGGCGAAGCTGCGCAGCTAACCAGCGGAGTCTCGACGGGAATCGACCTTAACGCAGTTTCGAAGAATCATCCCCAAATTGATACGTCTTCGCGGGACACCTTCACGTCGGTGAAGGCCTACGGCGTTGGGAAGCCGCTGGCGGACTCGACGAAGGGGCGCTACGACAAAGAGGTGCGGGCTCTGCGGACGGCGGAGGAACCGGGAGTGCCGACCAAGCTTGGCGACGCGGCAAATCGGTTGGCAGCCAACCGGCAAGCGATCCAGGCTGCGGGCGCGTGGCCGAGAGGTCTAGCTCGTAATGCAACGCCCGAACAGATCGCGAAATTTATGAATCAGAAAGCGGAAGTGGCGATCCCGTCGGACCACGTCGCTCCGATGCGGGAGTACCTCGCGGAGAGGGCTCGAGCCAATCCCGAAGCGTATGGGCTCAAGCAGGGACCTGGGCTGGAGAAGGGTATCCAGCGGCTGGTCCAGCGGGTGCAGCCTCTTGGGCTCACATCGGAGGAGTTGGCGGCAATGAACAAAGAGGTCTTCGGAAAATGACCTTGGAACAACGAAACAACTCCCTGCGGTCGAGCATGTGGACGCCGGGATCAAGGATGGCAGAACGAGAAGGATGAATCGATGCTGGATTACATCGACAACATGGTGCGGCAACTGCTGATTACCCAGGTTCCGGGGATCACGAGTCCGCTGCAGGTGCGCTTCCAGCCGCCGGATGATGACTGGCGCACTTATGTGTCGACACTTGGGAAGACTGCGCTGAATGTTTACCTGATCGAGTTGAAGGAGAATCGGGAGCTGCGCTCCTGCGGGCGGATACGCAAGGTGAGCGGCAGCATGGTGAACGAGAACCAGTTGCCACGCTGGATCGACGTTCATTACTTCATCACCGCATGGGATCCGGCGACGCCGGCACCGGCCGTCGAGCCGACGATTGCAGAGCATGAGCTGTTGTGGGATACATCCGCCGCGCTGATGGATGCGGGCGCGCTGATCCCGACCGCCATCTATGCACCCAATCCCCTGCCGATCGG
>Ga0302227_10001576_pt1 | contig 16719 bp, 14 predicted proteins | sample II_Palsa_N1_1_FD_193525 | JGI IMG/M metagenome (GOLD analysis project Ga0302227, IMG submission 193525) | Peat permafrost microbial communities from Stordalen Mire near Abisko, Sweden - II_Palsa_N1_1 | ecosystem: Environmental > Terrestrial > Soil > Palsa > Peat permafrost | place: Sweden... | reverse complement strand
CTCAGTCATCGGCGCCGGTACCATGGGTAATGGTATTGCACACGTTTTTGCCCAGAAAGGGTTCACCGTCAGCCTGATAGATTCCCAGTCCCGGCAATTGGAAAAGGCCCTCGCCACCATTGCCTCCAACCTGGACCGGCAAATCACCAAAGGATTACTGACGGCAGACGCCAAACAGGCCACCCTCGCATCCATCACAACTTATACCGATATCCCGGCAGGCGTGGCCACGGCCGAACTCGTTGTCGAAGCCGCCACAGAAAATACCGAGCTGAAACTTGCCATCTTCCGTCAACTGGACCAGGCAGCCCCTACAGGATGTATCCTCGCCTCCAATACCTCGTCTATTTCCATTACAAAGATTGCTGCAGCCACCCGGCGCCCCGGGTCGGTCATCGGCCTCCATTTCATGAACCCCGTCCCCGTCATGCGGCTCGTCGAGATCATCAATGGCTACGCCACCGATCCCGCCATCACCCGCCAAATGGTGGAACTGACAGGTCAATTGGATAAAACCCCTTGTGTCGTCAATGATTACCCCGGCTTTATCGCCAACCGCATCCTCATGCCCATGATAAATGAAGCGATCAGCAGCCTATACGAAGGCGTTGCCGGTGTGAAGGAGATCGATACGATTATGAAATTGGGAATGGCCCATCCTATGGGGCCCCTGCAACTGGCTGATTTTATCGGCCTCGACGTCTGTTTGTCTATCCTCAAAGTGCTCCACGACGGCTTCGGCCAGCCGAAATATGCCCCCTGCCCCCTCCTGGCCAATATGGTCACCGCCGGCTATCTCGGCGTCAAGAGCGGTGAGGGCTTCTACAAATACACCCCCGGCAGCAAAGACCTCGTCGTCAGCAGCCGTTTTACCTCCTAAGTCTACGCCTCCGCCACACGTGCGCCCACATCATCCCCGCCCCGTCATGCAGATCATCCCCGCCCCTCGCTCGCGCATCTCTGACGCTCAGGCTGCTACTGCGTGCGCCGGACATAGAAGCTTCCCGTTAAGGTAGATTGCCCCAGGCTCCATTGGGAAACCGGGCCGGTAAAAGTGCCCTGTACATAAGATCCGATCGGCCCGAAAGTCGTAACGGTAAAGGTGATCATTCCGGCATAGCCATTGTCCAAATAGACCGAATCGTTATAGGTGCCTGCTGCTGTTAGATTGGCAATGTTCAGATAAACACTATTATTATAGGTTATGTAACCCGACATCGTTACCGCGTAGGAATTATTGCTATATCCTATCGTACTCGATTGAGAAGTGAAGTTGTATGAACTACCGGCCACCGTGTAGTCGATATACTGATTAGTATCGACCGCGGCGCAAGCCGTCAGCTGACCCACACTCACCGTACCGGTATCCGCATTGATCGTGGTCACAGTGCTTTGCTGATTGTCGGACAGGTCCACCGCTAATAATTGCACCGGGTCCGTGGAAAGGTAGCAGCGATTGATCGGCAGCGTAAAGGCGCCATTGGCGACAGCAGCCCTGTAATTCAATCCGTCCAGCAACACATTGACATAGCCGCTGTCTACCGGATTATTGCTGCAATTCACCACTGTTCCCGTCAACGTAAGCTCGGCATTCTGGATGTTCACCGTCACTGTGCCCAGGTTCACATCCGCTACAGACGGCCCTACATTGAAGCCCCCTATCATGGTTCCGCATTCGGTCACCACCTGCATCAGAAACTCCTGTCCCTTAGGTAGCAATCCGGTCGCAAAACCGGTAGAGTCCGTATAGCCACCCCGCGTCCCATAGACCGAGGATTGAAATTGAATATAGGTATACGGCAATGCGTTTCCATGCTGGTCTTTCAAATACACGCTGAAATTCACCGTCCCTATAGGAGCATCACAATTCCAGAAGGTGAAATGGCCCACCTGCCCCACATAATTATTCCCCTCACGCATGGCCGTTCCCTGCTGCAACCACTGACCTGTCGTATCATTGAAATACCATAAGGGAATAGTCGTCGCCGCCGAAGCCTGCAACGTTTGCGGTATCGCAAAGGTCAGCGTGGCCGTTTGACCGCTGGCTAGCTGAAGCCTATTCCCTGACGCATCCTGCATCTCCACATCCATCATCCCAAAGCTCTGCAGACCGGTCTCGTCACCGTTTGAACCGATGCCCCGCAGATCGCCAGGCATATGTTTGTATAAATTCGAGTCGGTGGGATCAAGATATTGGGCATACACGTATACAGTACCCGTATACGCAGCATTTGTGGCAGCAGTCACAACAGAGGCGGCACTGAAAGACGCCGTGTCACCCGCCTGCAAAGCTATCTTTCCGCCGGAAGGAGCAGGAAAAGTCCCCGTCAGCGTCCTGGGCACCAGTTGAATAGTCACATAGTTAGACGAACTGGGACCAGTGATAATGCTCCGGGAACCGGTAAAATAACCTGATTTAACGACCTGTACATAGCCAAACCGGCTGGATAGGCTGATATTCCGGAAGGAAAACAATCCATTGACATCCGTAGTGGTCGTGGCCGTTCCACTGTTGACCGCTGCCCCCTGAACGGGAGCGCCATTCTGGTCCACTACTCTTCCCTGCAGACTGGCCGTCACGGTAATACTAGCCGGGATATTATTGGGGTTGCTGTTAGTGGCTGCGCTGCTGCTATTGATACTCTTGCTACAGGCGATAAAGATAACCAGGGAGACCCAACAGCAGGGACAACGATAGGGTAAAGAGTGTCTTTTTCAAGGGGTATTGGTTGAGTAATAGATTAAAACGAAAAAAATGCCCTTAAATTATCCTGTAACCCGAAAAAAATACCCTTTTGTCCCCATATCAGACCCTATTGTTGTCCGTTTACCTGCACGCTGATTGGCCAATTCTGCACGCTGGTTACTATAATGCGCACAAAGCTTAAATGGTCATAGCACTTTTGATAAGAGTAGCTATTTTAGAAGAAGAAGCACTGAAATAAGCATACTATTAACTTTTAACCTTTTACTGATGAAGCCCCTAACTGCGCCCCGAAAGGGACTGGCATCTCTTTCCCAAAAAGAGCCGGTCACCTCTTTTAAAAAGAACCCACGCCACCAGCCTCAAATAAAGCCCGCCCTTCAGCCGACGGGAAAACCAGGCAATTTCCGGCAGGCCCAGCCAGCCCCGGCCAGGCAGTCCCCTTCCAAACAGGCAAATAGCCCCCGGCAAAAACCGGCAACGTCACCTGCAAAGTCCCCGCTATGGTATACCTGGATAATCAATTCCTGGATATTCATCCCTGCTGTGTTGTACCTTAATACGGCCTACCAATATGCATGCAATATTCCAGTACTCGATGACTACGATGTCATCCTTGCTTTTTTGCATGATTTCAAAGCGGCAGGTTTCGGGCAAAAACTATTGCTGCTTATAAGCCAGCATAATGAACATAGACTGCTTCATTCCCGCCTGCTGTATGTTGCCTATTATGGAATAACCGGTAATATTAACTTCAGGAATATTATCCTCATCGGCGATCTGCAGCTCCTGGCTATTGCCCTCATATCAACCCATGTTATCCGAAAATGCGGCGGCAAATACTGGCAGGTCGCCGCCTTTATCTGGTCCCTCTGCATATTCGATTTGAATACGTATGAGAGTGGGGATATGGCCATGTTCGGTATGCAGTGTTTCGGCGTGATCATGCTCTTTTTCGGAAGCGCCTTTTTATATAGCCTTAACAACAGAAAATATATCGCCCCTGCCGCTCTTCTCCAGGCCGTCACCATCTTCTCAAGCGGTAATGGGATAGTGGCTTCCGTATTCATTACCCTCTCCACCTTACCCGGCAACGATCGGGTCAAAAAGATAGTCAGCATCGCGACGACACTCGTATTTGCGCCGATATACTTCATTGGGTATGCCAATGGCGGGTTGGCTGACGGAGAAGGGCATCCAGCTTTCGACATAGGAAAGGCAGCAATATTCTTTGTAAAAATGGGGGGCGCTCATTTCAGCTTTGACCACAGCCTTATCTTCGGCGTCCTGCTGTTCGCTACTTTGCTCGTCGCTTTCCCCTATCGGTCCCTGCGTCGTACATCCCCCCTGTGGCCCATCCTGTGCATTGCCGGATTTTCGATCGTATCCATGCTTACCATAAGCGTGTTCAGGAGCAACACTGCCGACGCTCAGTTCCAGACAAGCAGATACCAGATCTATCCGCAGTTGTTGGCGGCAACGGCATGCCTGTTCGTCATGCTGAAGCTGGAAAACAAACGGTCCCACCTGGCAGTATCCATCATATTATTGCTGATTATGTTCAGATCGTATGCGCTCAATTACAGCTTTGGCAAGCTCGGTTTCGAACGGACGAAGAACCGCTCCGAAACTTATGATTACTGGTACCCGGACAAGAAAAGGGCAAAATCGATCATCGGGGCAGCATGCGAATCAGGCATTTATTGTCTGGACGATGAGCGCTGATCATCCGCCAGAACTTCTACATTCTTCATTTCCTTCAACTTATATATTACTTCTGTTACCCTGTTGTTGGGGATGGCCAGGATCATATAACAAAAAAGTTGCATTTCCTGGTGCACGACCCGGCAATTGTATTGCCTCGCCAGCGTTATGATGTCATTGAGGCCGGTATAATCGAACTGTACCCGGTATTCTTTTTCAACCTGCTTCTGCGCCACCGGGGTCATTTGCAGGGCCAGCGAAGCCGCCGATTTGTAGGCATTGATCAGCCCGGGTACCCCCAGCAATGTGCCGCCAAAATATCGTACCACGACCACCAGCGTACCCGTCAGGCCCTTGCTGTCAATCTGCCCCAGGATGGGCCTCCCCGCCGTACCGGAAGGCTCACCGTCGTCACTCACCCTGAAAGTATTGCCGTCCAGCCCGATCCGGTAGGCAAAGCAATGATGCGTGGCCTTGGGATGCGCTTTTTTGATCTCGTTCAGCTTTTCCTTGCACTCCACCACGGTCTTTACCGGGCAGGCATAACCGACGAATTTGCTGCCCCGGTCCTTGAATTCGGCCGTAGCAGTCTTCTCGATCGTATAATAAATATCATCGGCCATATCGGGTCAGCGTAAAGTATTTTTATAATAGCGAATGCTGTCGGACAGCAACGTCTCCTTTCCCCGAAGCTCTCCCCCCTTCAATATAGGTGCCCCCAGCCCACCGGGTATTTCCAGGTCATTATTCGTGATCACCCTCGCCTCATCCCAGTAGCCTTCATCAATAAAGGACTGTAAAAGCCGGGCGCCCCCCTCCACCAGCACGCTCTGGATATTCAAAGCAGTCAGCGCCACGACCACCTGGTGGATCAGGCTGCTATCCGTCGCCAGCTGATAATATTGAAGGTTTTCTGTCTCTTCATGCCTCAGCGTATTGAACACGATCGTTCGCACCTTGCGGTCGAACAACCGCAGCGATTCCGGCAGCCGAAGATCTTTGTCGATGACCAGCCGGATAGGGTCGGGACCATGCCAGAGCCGCGCCGTCAGGGCAGGATCATCCGCCAGCGCCGTGCGGGTACCCACCAGGATAGCCGCCTCTTCAGACCGCCATTTATGCACCAGCCTGTTGGTATACTCGTTCGAGATCAGCGTCCGCGCCGCCCCCGCGTTCTGCGCCGCCTCCACGTCCGCCGCCCCGACTCCGTCGGACCGGCTGCGCCCCTCTGATTTGGGCGCTCGTCCGACTTTCGCCATCTTCCCGTCAGCACTCTGCGCCCACTTCAACACGATATAAGGACGGTTCAGCGTATTGAACGTCAAAAACCGCCTGTTAAGATCGATACACTCTTTTTCCAACACCCCGGTGCGCACCTCCACGCCCGCTGCCATCAACTTTTCGATGCCCTTGCCATTGACCTGGGGGAAGGGGTCCCGGCAGCCAACCACCACCCGCGGGATCTGCCGGTCGATGATCAGATCGGCACAAGGCGGCTGCTTGCCGTAATGCGCACACGGCTCCAGTGATACATACAGTGTAGACTGCGCAATCAACGGCCTGTCCTCCGCCTTCACCGACGCTAAACAATTGGCCTCCGCATGCCGTTCTCCATATCGCTCGTGATATCCCTCGCCGAGAATCCGCTCCTCGCCCGTTTGCCGGTCCTCATATACCAGTACAGACCCGACCATAGGGTTAGGCGCCGTATGACCCGCTCCCAGCGAGGCCAGCTCTAAACAGCGGTGCATATATGTTTCGGCGGAAATCAAGTCGGCAAAGTTAACGCAAACTGATCTATTTTTACGGATGGACCTGCAACAGGCACAAAGACAATTGACCACGCAACTCAGCCCGCTCTACGGCAGCCGTGAGGCTTCCCTCATCGCTGACTGGGTTATGCAGCATTTGACCGGCCGAAAAAGGATCGACCGCCTCGTCCACTCATCCGAGCCGCTATCCGACCCCCTTCTGCAACAATATGAGAAATACCGGGACGAATTGCTGGCCCATCGCCCCGTGCAATACGTACTGCACGAAAGCTGGTTCGAAGGAATGAAATTCTATGTGGACGAAGGCGTCCTGATCCCCAGACCGGAGACGGAAGAACTCGTGGAATGGGTCGCCCAATCGATCACCGCCGCCTCGCCCTTCGGCATCCTCGACGTCGGCACCGGCAGCGGCTGCATAGCCATATCCCTGGCTAAAAAATTCCCCGCCCTCGCCGTCCATGCCTGCGATATCAGCAGCACCGCATTGGACATAGCCCGGCAAAATGCCCTCACCCTGGACGCAGGTCAAAATATCCGTTTCCATCTGCTGGACTTCCTCGATAGCGATCAATGGGTTAACCTGCCCGCCATCCGCTGGCTCGTCAGCAACCCGCCTTATATCCCGTTGAAAGAAAAACTCGTCATGGCTACCCACGTGACGGAGGCCGAGCCATCCCTGGCCCTCTTCGTACCCGACGACGATCCCCTGATCTTCTACCGGTCACTGGGTAATTTTGCCCGGCAACGCCTGGCCGAAGGCGGAGAACTATTCGTTGAAATTCATGAAGACATGTCTGACCCGGTGGTACAGCTATTCCGGGCAGCCGGCGCAAAGGAAGTAGTGGCTAAAAAAGATTTGCAGGGCAAAGACCGCATGATAAAAGCTACCTGGTAAAGCGCCTACTTCACCCCGTTCTTATCCACCGCCAGTACCGCCCTGCACCCCAGGTCGCGCGCCACGCGCATGACCGCCACCACATCGTCGATAGGCACCGACTTGTCCGCGTTGATCACAATGGAAGGCAGATCCGTCTCCTTGGCAAGGAAAGGCTGCAACTGCGCCTTCAATTGGTCGATGGTGACTTTCGTAGTGCCCACATAAAATTGCTTGTTGGCATCGATAGAGACGACCACCGTTTGCTTGGACTTGGTATCGCTCTTGGATTTGGGTTGAGAAAGCTTGACCACATTGGGATTAGCCAGCGTGGACACGATCAGGAAGAACAGCAACAGGATGAACAAAATATCGTTCAACGGCCCGGTATGAACCTCTGTCTCTTCCCTATGTCGGTTTCTTAGATTCATAATTAGTCTCCTATCTTGTCGGCTCCTGTAAAATATCGATAAAATCCGCGCTCGCCGCCTCCATCTTATGCGTCGCCTTGTCGATCTGCGAGTTCAGATAGCGGTACCCGATATAGGCAACAATCCCGATGATCAGCCCCGATGCCGATGAGATCATCTTCACATAGATCCCCCCCGCAATAGCCGAAATGCTGTACTCCCCGGTAGAAGCAATGTTATAGAACAGCTGGAACATCCCGAAGATCGTACCCAAAAATCCAAACAGCGGTCCCAGATAGGCTATCCCCGAAAGGATCGCCAGGTTCCGCTCCATCTTATAGAGTTCCAGTTTGCCCACATTCTCCATGCTGCGCTCGATAGCCTCGATCGGCTTTCCCACCCGCTGGATGCCCTTGTCAAGCATCTGGGCCACCGCCGTAGGCGTATTCTTCGTCAGGCTGCGGGCGGCCGAAACATTCCCGCTGATAATATGGTCCCTGATAATGGCCATAAAATTATCATCCAGCTTCGACATCTTTTTGATCGTCAGGAGCCGCTCGAAAAATACGAAAATCGCGATCACAAACAACAGCGCCAGAGGGATCATCAGCGGCCCCCCCTTCATCAGAATGTCCAACAGATCTTGTTTTTGCTGGGCCGCTAACATGGCCACGCGTGCCAGGCTGTCTTTGATTTGTGCTGAGTCAATAATTACCTGCAGGAAAAATAAGTTCATCCGATTTCCGGTTTTATTGTTGCCAAATTTACAGCTATAACGCTCCCCTCCCGGTTCTATTTTTTAACAAAATGCTAAAGTTGGCCGTGCAGCGTTCCCGCCCCGGCCCAATCGGCACTCTAACCCCGCTCCCGCCGCCCCATTCGGTCCAACCCTTGCGCGGTACTCCTCCAACCCTCGCTCTGAGCTCCCGCGTCCTCTCCCCGGTCCTTAGCTCGTACCCGACGCTTTCACCATCAGCGACTGGATCTGCCGCATGGTATTCTCCATCCCCTGGCTGCTGCCATCCAGGAAAATGATATTTCCCTTGCCAACCTCCGCAAAATTCTTGATCGCTTCCGTCCACATGCTGAAAAGTATCACGTTGGTATCGAGGTTGGCCTTTTTCATTTCCTCGGCCGCTTCGCTCATCCCATGGGCCACTTCCTGACGGAAAAGCGCCACCCCCTGACCCCGGAGCCGGGCCGCCTCCCTTTCTGCTCCGGCAGAGATCTTGATCGCATTGCCTTCCGCCTCCGCCGCCTTGGTCTTGGTGATCAGAAGGGCCTGCCCTTCATTCTCGGCAGCAGCCTTCAGGTTATTGCTGGCCACCACCTTGCTCATCGATTCGAGAATGGCCTTGTCAAACGTAATATCGTTGATCTGGAGATCCATCAGGTGATAGCCCCAATCTTCCAGCGATTTGTCGATCTGGTCTTTGACGAATTCGACGATATCTTTCCGCAAACCCAGGATTTCCGCCTGTTTCTTCGTCGCCACAAAAGACCGGATGCTACCTTCGATCGTACGCGTCAGCGCCTGCATCAGGTCGCGGTCGCTGATAAACTTGAAGGCGACCTTTTTGATGGTCTCCTCTTCCGCATTCTGCACGGCATACAACAGCATGCTCTTGAAATACACATTCGCCTGATCGGCAGTAACGGCCTGAAATTCCAGTTCCACCGAACGGTTCTGGATCGAGATCTTCTTATACACCTGCTCCAGAAAAGGCACCTTGAAATTCAAACCCGGCCGAAGGATACGCCGGTATTTGCCGAAAAGCGTTACAACATATATATAGCCCTGGTTGACACTGACCCAGCAGCTTAATAATACACCAAGAAGAAAAATTGCTACTATAACATAGAACACATTGATTGTTTCCATATAATGATTTTTTGCCCGGTGAATGTACGCAATTTTTACCCGCCCCCACCCGCATTCGATTATACGGTAACTTTGCCCTGCAAAACCATTACATGAACACGAATTACGATATTATCATCGTCGGCGGCGGCCCGATCGGCATCGCCTGCGCCCTCGAAGCCCGTAAAGCCGGCATGAGTTACCTGGTCCTCGAAAAAGGGTGCCTGGTCAATTCCCTCTATAACTACCCCGCTAACATGACCTTTTTTTCCACCTCGGAAAGGATCGAGATCGGCGGCGTCCCGTTCGTCAGCAATAACGTGAAGCCTACTCGTAGCGAAGCATTAGAATATTACCGCCGCGTAGCCGTTTCCAATCACCTCAATATCCGGTTGCAGGAGGCGGTCACCGAAGTTCGTAAAGTCCCCCATGGATTCGAGATCGTCAGCACCCACCAAACCTGGCTCGCCACCCATGTGATCCTCGCCACCGGCTTTTATGACATCCCCGTCCTCCTCGATATCCCGGGTGAAGAACTGCCAAAAGTCACCCATTATTATAAAGAGCCTCACTTTTATGCGATGCAGAAAGTAGTGGTCGTCGGCGCCAGCAACTCGGCAGTGGACGCCGCACTCGAAACCTGGCGCAAAGGCGCGGAAGTGACGATGGTCATTCGCGGAGAAGGCATTGGCGGCCGGGTCAAATATTGGGTCAAGCCGGATATCGACAACCGCATCAGGGAAGGCAGCATCAAAGCCTATACCCACTCTTCCCTCGCAGCCATCCGGCCCGGAGAAGTCGACATCCTGACACCCGACGGCGTGCAGACCATCCCCAATGACTATGTCATCGCTTTGACCGGCTATCAACCCAACTTTACTTTCCTCCGTCAAACCGGCATCGCCTTGTCCGACGATGACCGGCTACAACCCTTGTATAACCCGGAAACCATGGAGACCAATGTAAAGAATTTGTACCTCGCAGGTGTCGTCTGCGGCGGTATGAACACCCACATCTGGTTCATCGAAAATTCCCGCGTCCACGCAGAAATGATCCTCCGCCATATTAAACAGTCATTTCCCGCACTACAGCATACTTAGTCGGATACCCTTACGGCACCATCGAACTTCAGCCATATACAATCAGCTTCGCAATTTCAGGAATACCTTATACGTTTGGGTAAGGACTTTTTATCACCCTTTATCGTATGAATAAACCCTTACCCATTCTGGCTTCCGGGCGTTACACATCGATCCTTACCCTGCTTTCATGCCTGATCTTTTTGCTGTGCCCGCAGCTCTCCCGCGCGCAATGCGCGGCAGCCCCCATTGCAGCGACCACCTGTACAGGTGGCAACGGGGCCGCATCCGCCGGCATTACCATCGGCGCCGGCCAGACTTACTGGGTCACCGGAACTTCCAACAACTTTGCAACGATCACCCTTAACGGCGGCATCCTCAGGGTTTGCGGATCGGTCAATATAACGACACTCACCTTCAACAGCGGAGACCTGATCGTAGAGAGCGGCGGCAGCGCCACTATTACCACTTTCTCTTCCTCCAACCTCAACGGCAACGTCGTCTTTATCAACCGGGGAACGACCACTATCACTTCCAGCTTCACTTTTCAAAACGCCGGCAACGCGATTTATAATGATCTTTCTACCAGCGTGTTCACAGTATCGGGCATAGTGACCGTCAATAACGCCCTCATTGTCAACCGCGGCATTATCAGCTTTTCCGCCCTCTATTATCAGGGAACAGCAGGCGATTTTTGCGTGCAAGATCAATCCCAAACCAAAATAGGCACACTGACCAATGTAACGACCAATTCGTTTACCTATTCCGGTCTCGGCTCGCCGGCCTGTGTATATGTATCCGGCAGCGCAACATTGAATGGTAACCTGACAACCTCTTCCCTCGTTCACGTTTGCCAGGGCGCCACGGCGACGCCTACCGGCGGGGCTACCGCCAATCCCGGCGATGGCTGGGGCTCGGCCGTTGTCACCACGAACTGTAGTAGCTGTGCCACCGTGCTGGCATTGAACATCAGCGATTTCACCGCTATCCCACAGGGCAGTTCGGTACACCTGACATGGACCTGCGATCAGCAATTGCAGGGCAATGAAGTCTTTTATGCAGAAAAATCGACGGATGGAGTGCATTTCAGTACTTTCAATACCATCGCAGCCTCTCCGGGACAATATACCTATACGGTAGCCGACAACGACCCGGCAGCAGGTCAATCCTATTACAGGGTCGAGGTTTTCAGCCCCTTTGGTGGAAGTAATTATTCGGTGATAGCCCTCGTCGAAACCGGCAGTGGCGCCGGCCAGTTGCAAATCTATCCCAACCCTGCGGGACAGAATACCGCGATCACCCTCGTAATACCCGCCACTGCATCGGGCACAGCGCAGATTTCGCTGGTGGATATGGCCGGGCAACGCTTGCGCTGCAAAACAGTCGCACTGACCAGCGGCGCCAATACCCTGACCTGGTCCCTCCGGGGCCTCCCCGCAGGTGTATATATTGTGCGAATAGAATCAGCCATGAACAACAACCTCTACGGCAGGATCGCCATCCGCTGAAATTAACCCCGCTCCTCCCCGCACAACCCGCCGCACTCCCTCAATCCCCCCTGCGCGCAAAGTATGCAAAATGCATACTCTCCCACCCCCTTTGCCGCCGCGCTCACTCAGCCCCCGGCCCGCCCCGCACTCGCGCGCAAAGTTCGCAAAATGCGAACTTTCCTGCCCCTTAGCTCTTCTCCGCCCAAATCATCGCCAGATGCACAATCGTCTCGACCGACTTCTGCATGTCCTGGATACTCACATATTCGTGCTTGCCATGGAAGGCCATCTCGCCGGTGAAAATATTCGGACAAGGCAACCCCATGAATGACAGCCGGGATCCATCCGTTCCACCCCTTGCACTACTTTGATGCACCGTCAACCCCGCCCGGCGAATGGCTTCCGCCGCATACTCCGACACCTGCGGGTGCTGGTCCAATATCTCCTTCATGTTACGGTATTGCTCCGTCACCACGACTTCGGCAGTTGCGCCGGGCCATTCGGCCAGCGTATCCTCCACCCTGTTACGCAGCGCGCCTTCATAGGCCGCCAGCCGCGCAGTGACGAAGTCCCGGACAATCAATTCAACAACAGCCTTCTCTGCGATGCCAGTCATCCGTACCGGATGGACGAAGCCATACCTGCCATCCGTCGTCTCCGGCGACCATTCGTCTTTCGGCAAAGACCCGATAAAATGTGCCGCTACTTTCAACGCATTCACCATCTTGTCCTTCGCATAGCCCGGATGGGCGCTGACCCCGTGAAAGGTCACCGTAAACCCATCGGCGGAAAAAGTCTCGTCTTCCAGCGCACCCCTTTCACCTGCATCCAACGTATAGCCGAAATCAGCCCCCAGCTTCGCCATGTCCTGTTTGTTGACACCCCTGCCGATCTCTTCATCGGGCGTGAACAGGACGCGGATCGTCCCATGCGGGATCTCCGGGTGTTGCCTGAAAAAATCGACCATATCCATAATAACAGCCACCCCCGCCTTGTCATCCGCGCCCAGCAGCGTAGTACCCGAGGCCGTAATGATATCGTCCCCTTTTCTGTTGGCCAGGTAAGGATGGTCCCGCGGAGAGATCACTTGCGCCGGATCATCCGGCAGGATAAGATCGCCGCCATCGTAATTTTGGTGAATGATAGGCTTTACCCCCTGGCCTGTACAGTCAGGTGCTGTATCCATATGGGCGCAAAAACAAATGACCGGTACCGCTTTATCAGAATGGGCAGGTAAAGTGGCGTATACATAACCAAATTTATCCAGCGCCGCATCGGATAAGCCCGCTTGCAACAGTTCCTGCACGAGCAGGCGCCCCAGGTCCTTCTGTTTTTCGGTGGAAGGATGATTTTGGGATTGCGGATCGCTCTGGGTATCGATTTGTACATAGCGGAGGAATCTTTCCGCCACAGTAAAGGAATAGTTTTCAAACATGTTAGTATATTTGAGTTGCACCTGGCTTCGCCAGTTCGCCCGCGAATATAAAGACTATGTCCGATCCGACTACAAAAACCCCGGTATTCCGGCAGGCTTGGCTACGCGTCTTGCTGTTTGGCTGCGCTTTTTGTTTGATCACGTTGCTGATAGCCGTTCCGGCCATTATGGCCCTTACCGGTATTGGCTGGCAGGACCTGCTGAGCGATCTGCCCGCCTCTATAGCGAAATTGCTGGCCGGCAATTACCTCTGGCTGCTGATCCTGCTGGAATTTGTCATTTCGCTGATTAGCGTCAGCATTTTCCGGTGGTGGATAGACCGGCGGAAGTGGTCAGACCTGGGATGGACATTGGACACCTTCGTGCCGGAGGCAGTTATGGGGTTGTTCCTGGGGCCCGCCCTGCTGGGCCTTGCGGCGATCGGATTGTTGTTGAGCGGCCACCTGGAATGGACCGATATCGTTTGGGACCCGAATGCCCTTTTTATCTCGTTAGGGTATATGGTCCTGATCGCTTTCAGTGAAGAACTTGTATTCAGAGGATATATCCTCGGGAACCTGCTGGAGACTTTTTCAAATAAATGGATCGCGCTGGGGATTTCCGCCGTGCTGTTCACCGGTTATCATTTCCCAAGCCCCGGCACCCATGCGCTCGCTTTTTTCAATCTGTTTCTGGCCGGCATCCTGCTGGGCTTGAATTATATCTATACAAAAAACCTGTGGTTCTCGTTCATGCTCCACCTCAGCTGGAATTTTTTCGAAGGCCCCATACTCGGCTTCCGGGTCAGCGGCATTAGCTTTCCTTCCCTCCTGCAGGCCGAGCCGAAAGGCGATCTGATGATAACCGGAGGTGATTTTGGGTTGGAAGGGTCCATGCTCGTGATGCTGCTCTTGCTGACCGCTATCCTGGTACTGGCCTGGGCATTCCAAAGGAAATATGGCACCTCCGCGCCCCCGCGCCCAACCCTCCTTAAGGCATAATGATACGGCTGGCGCTCTTGATCTCGACCAGTTCCAGGTCGAATATCAGATCCTGACCTGCCAGTTGATGATTGGCATCCAGCACAACAAATTCGGGCTTTACGTCTACAACCACGACCGGGATCTGCTGTCCCGAATTATCGGTCATCACCAGTTGCATCCCCACTTCAGGTTTCATCTGCGGGGGGAACTGGTCAATGGGAAATTCTATAATAGCTTGAGGATCTCTGGGACCATAGGCATTTTCCGCCGGGATCTCGATGGTCTTTTTCTGCCCTACCGTCATACCCATCACACCATCATCGAATCCTTTGATCACCATACCGCCGCCCACTTCAAATTCCAGGGGACTACGACCTTCGGAAGAATCGAATGTTGTTCCGTCCGTCAGCCGTCCGAGATAATGGACTTTTACGGTATCGCCTGCTTTAACTTCTTGTGCCATGTCAACGAATTTAATATTGTTTTGAAAATTGTGCGGCCAGGGGCTATTAGGCAATTATCCCCTGGCCGTAAACAGTTACTCCCCCGCAAGGTAGGATTAAATAATTAAATTGCGTCAGTTTCGGACCTTCGCCAATGTAAATTACCAACCATGCGAACTGCTTTTATTATCATAGGATTACTGCTGCTCTGCTCGGTTGCCGGTAGTCAGTCTGCCTCTCCTACCAGTGCCCCGAAGTCTCCCTCCCCGGCGGCATCCCCAGCCGCCGCCGCAGCGTCTTCCCCATCAGCCCCCCCCCGCCAGGTGATCACCACTGGCGCCGAACAGATGGACCTTTACCTGCCGCTGTTACAAGGCCAGTCCGTCGCTGTCTTCGCCAACCCCACTTCCATAGTCGGCCATAGCCATCTGGTCGATACCCTGCTGAAAAAAGGCATTCATATCCAAAAGATATTCTCTCCCGAACACGGTTTTCGCGGCGATGCCGATGCAGGTGACAAAGTCGGCGACCAGACCGACTCCGCTACCGGCATTCCTGTCATTTCCCTGTATGGCAAAAAGACCCGGCCCACTGCTGCCGACCTGGCCGACGTGGACGTCATGCTGTTCGACATCCAGGATGTCGGCGTCCGGTTCTACACTTATATAGCTTCCCTGCAGCGCTACCTCGAGGCCGCCATTGAGAACAACCGCCCCCTGATCGTCCTCGACCGCCCCGACCCCAATGGCTTCTATGTCGACGGCCCCGTACTCGATACCAAATTCAGGTCTTTTGTAGGGATGCAGCCCATTCCCGTCGTATATGGCATGACGATCGGCGAATATGCGCGGATGCTGGTAGGCGAGCAATGGTTGGACCCTGCCGTCATCAGTCAGCTCAATACGATCCATGCCATCAATCAATCCGCCAACCGGATCGACTCCCTGCTGGCGACCCTTCGCAAACAACCGGCGAATGTCCACCTCAACGATTTCCGGCTGGTAGTCATTCCCTGTCGCAATTATACCCACAAGAGCAGGTACATCTTACCGGTAAAACCCTCCCCCAACCTGCCCGATATGCAGGCCGTCTATCTGTTTCCTTCCCTCTGCCTCTTCGAGGGGACCCCCGTCAGCCTGGGCCGTGGCACGCCGCTGCCCTTTCAACAGTTCGGTAATCCCTCCTTCCCCCCTACCGGGTACGACTTCACGCCGCGAAGCATGTCCGGGGCACACAATCCACCACAAATGGACCAGTTGTGTAATGGCTACGATCTCAGCAAGATCAATGTGACCAAAGAGATAGGCAATCGCATGACACTGAAATGGGTGCTGAAAGCATATGCCCTTTTCCCGGACAAAGATCATTTCTTTAACGGCAACGGATCTATGTTCGACCGGCTGGCCGGTACTGCCATTTTGCAGGAACAGATCCGGCAGGGGCTAACGGAAGAAGACATCCGCAAAAGCTGGGAGCCTGCCCTCAGCAATTTTAAAAAGATCCGTAAAAAATATTTGTTGTATGCCGACTAGCCAGCTTACCGCGCCCCATCCGCCCCCACGCATCATTTTCATGGGAACGCCCGAATTCGCCGTCGCCAGCCTCGACGCCATCCTCACGGCCGGCTATCATGTGGTAGCCGTCATCACTGCGCCGGACAAACCCGCAGGACGCGGGATGCAGCTGACCGTCAGCGCCGTCAAAAAATACGCTCTCGAAAAGGGACTGAAAATCCTCCAGCCCGAAAAATTGAAAAACCCCGAATTCCTCGAAGAGTTGCGCTCACTCGCGGCCGACCTGCAGATCGTCGTAGCATTTAGAATGCTGCCCGAAGTAGTATGGAACATGCCCCCCATGGGTACCGTCAACCTGCACGGCTCCCTCCTGCCCCAATACCGCGGGGCCGCCCCTATCAACTGGGCTGTCATCAACGGTGAGACCGAGACCGGCGTCACCACCTTCAAATTACAGCAGGACATAGACAC
>Ga0302227_10001573_pt1 | contig 16770 bp, 30 predicted proteins | sample II_Palsa_N1_1_FD_193525 | JGI IMG/M metagenome (GOLD analysis project Ga0302227, IMG submission 193525) | Peat permafrost microbial communities from Stordalen Mire near Abisko, Sweden - II_Palsa_N1_1 | ecosystem: Environmental > Terrestrial > Soil > Palsa > Peat permafrost | place: Sweden... | reverse complement strand
TCGACCCAATCCCGCGTCGTCGCCGTTCTCAAAAACATACACCATAAAAAAAAATAATAACCAGCCTCCAAAGCGCCGCAGTCCACGGGAGTCGCCCGTCCCCAAGCCGGTGGTTTTCAACAGACCCACGGGGGAGGTGAGTCCAAATGAGACCGTGCTTCTATATATTCTAAAACCATCGTCAAAAAAACAGTCCGACCCATCAGGCCCAACGTTCGCCCCATTCGCCCCGTCCCTGGCATTCTTGGCAAGCCCACTGCTCGCCCTGCAGCACTCACCACCACCACGGGTGTATCGAAACCCGATGACTCTTCTTCTGGCAACGGCAGTGTCGCGTCCCCGGTCACCCCCATCGGTGGCGGAGTCAAGGCGATCACACAAACCGCTGCCCCTGTCGGCGGCGGAGGCATCAAGACACTTGCGCAGCTCAAAGCCGAGAGACTGGAGCAAGAAAGGCTAGCAAAACTTACACAGGACGCAGCCGAAGCCAAAGCCGCCCCTCCCGCAGCGCCCACGCAGGTCGCTGTGCATGCACCTGTCGCACCCGTGCCTGTTGCCTCTCTCCCGAGAGCCACCCCTCCCGCAGCGCCCACGCAGGTCGCTGTGCATGCACCTGTCGCACCTGCGCCTGTTGCCTCGACTCCTCAAGTTACTGCACCTACGCCTGCGCCTGCGCCCGTACCTGTTGCTTCGGCTCCGCAAGCTGCCACAGTCGCTGCTGGCATGCAGGCTCCAGCTATAACCTTTGGAACGACAACAGCCTTGCCAAAGGTTTTTGCTGCTCCGACTCCGATTGCAACCGCACCGGCCACCGCAGCTGATCCTGGTATTCTGACTTGTAAATAAATATATGCATCTAATGGCGCAAAAAAAAAAAAAAAAAAGCTGCGATGGACATCACACCAGCAGTGGTCGTGCAACCCACTTCTACGGTGGTCCAACCTGTTCAACCCGTACAGCAGCCGGCTGTTAGAGCCCCTGCTCGAGCGGCACCTGTGTCGCATTCGTCTTCCCCTTCCATTATCAATGTTCGCCCAGCACAGCCAGTGCAACAACAACAACAACAACAACAACAACAGCCACCCGTGCAGCCACAGCCCCAACCAACTGTAGCTCAAGTAGTCCAGCCGCATAAACGCACGTCCAACATGATGGAAGAGACGTCCACACTGATTCCCTCGACCGCTATCGAGCCGGCTCCTAAACGGCCCGCTTACGCTGGTACAAAGAGAGAATTCCCTTTATTTAGCGAAATCCTAAATCGTTGCAGCTGCAGTGACGATTTCTCCTGATCAAGCTCATCACAGCACGCCCGACTTTGATCTGGCAGATTTTGACATCAAGTTCAACGCCCTCGTCGCCGCGATGGACTCTGATATCCGCCGCATGCGCGATCGTCTCAAGCAGGCCATCGCAGTGTAATAGTTTATAATAAAAAAAAAAATTTTTTTTTTTTTGCATATGCTTCAGAATCTATTAAGCTTATCATAGAGATTGGTTGAGCGGAGGAGGTTGCAGATCGAGTTGAAAAATTCCAGGATGGACGACTCCTTGCTCACTGGCTTGTCCCCGTATATCACGACAAAATAGACGCTCGGGTCCAGCCTCGCAATGTAGTACGTAGCATGAGCCCTAGAGTCGTGGAACTTGAACGGTGTGGAGTTGGTCACGGCAATGTCCTCCTCTTTGTCGAGGATGATCGAGACAATGTTGGGCTTGTGTTCGGCCGGCGTCGTGTTGGTCGGGAGACTGAAAATGCACTGGAACGAGTTCATGCCCGTCGGCGGCTCATAGGTTGTCGATGGGACGTAGTATCCCTCCTTATGAAAGGGTTCTTCGGGACTGGGCGACACATGAAACAAGAGCGAGACGTTTGTCGCCTCTGTCCGACGGTGGAAGACTTTTATCCTGTCCAAATAAAATAACCTTTTTTTAAGAGAGGAAGATAAATATATAAAATGCCTACAGGTCAAAGTAGTCGCAATCTGTTCGAGCAAACTGTGCTCGCATCTCCGAGGCGGATCCACCCATGTCGATCTCGTGAGAGAGCAGGACGTTGTAAAAATAGAGGGTCATTTTCGCGACGAGCATTCCTGTGTTTTTGAAACTTGAGTCTGCGCAGATCAACGCCAAAGGCAATACCGTAGAGCTCGTTGAGCCACATGAATGTCTTGGGAGCGGTTTTGGCCAAGTCGACGTCCAGTTTGGACGAGGACGACGCAGCTGGCGGTGGATTGCCACCTCCAACACTCGTACTGGATAATGACGGGTTGGCCGTACCGCCGCCACTGCCTCCACTGGTAACGCTAACGTCGCTTGCCGATCTGCTGACGGCCGACGACAAGGGCGCATGCTCTGGCGTCGACGTGGGAAGACATCTTTGTCGCCAGTTGTCGAGATAGCCGCGACACTTGAACAAGAGGGCCGTCGAGTCCTTGAACTCGTACGATCCGATGGCGAGCTGCGCTTTGAAGAGACAAATAAGGATGCTCGTCTCGATCATGAAGCCCATGCGCAGGAGGGTGAGGCACGGATGCTGAAAGCTGTTGCGGTTCGTGTCAAAAAGGACCTCGAGCGAGACAACGAGGAGCCGGTAGTCGGGCAGGGACGACGGCGACCCCGCGAGCAGACGGTACGTCGAGATCAGCTTTTGGCGCACGTTGATGAGTGTGCACGTCTGCTGGAACAGGTCCACAAAGTACTCTGCGTTGACGCCGGCCGGGAGCGGTGTGTTGACGTTGCCGATGGAGCGATCGCGCACGACCTTTTGCAGGTCCTCGATGATGATTGTGTACATGAGGCTGAGCGACTGTGCGGCAACGTTAATAACAACACAACCTCGTGGCAGGAGGAGGAGACCATACATCCTTCTTGAATATGTTCTTCTTGAGGAAGGCGTAGGACGCGTACATGCCCTCGCTCACGCTGAACCGCGACAGCGCGGCAAACCCCTGCGCCAGCGGCGTGTTGGCCACCAGCGCGGTGCACGTCTTGATGTGCCTGGACGCATCGGTCTGGTTGTACCGCCCGAGGGCGTCGTAAAACAGACGCGTGTGTTCCTCGAGCGGCGATGACATCACCCTGACTCAGCTCGCCCGAAAGTGGCACCTCCATTTTTAGCGAGTATGACGACCAGGGCCGAGAGGGAAGGCAAGGAGGCTCTCAACAAGCAGCACCAGGCGATCCTGGGCACGCTGCTGGAGCGTGCGGACAACGCCATCTGTGCCGACTGCAAGAGCAAGGACCCGCGCTGGGCCTCGTGGAACCTGGGCGTGTTTATGTGCATCGAGTGCTCGGGCGTGCACAGGTCCATCGGCACGCACGTCACCCGCGTCAAGTCGGTCAACCTCGACACTTGGACAAACGAGCAGATCGAGAGCATGCTCCGCTGGGGAAACGCGCGCGCAAACGCGTTCTGGGAGGCGTACCTGCCGCCGGGCACAAAAGCCGTCAACATGTATGTTGTTTTTTCTTCTTCCCTTTCCTTTCCTTCTTTCCTTCACCAAGAAAGATAACGCGACAAAAAACACACTGGGCTGGTTCTGACTCTGTCGACTGCAACTAGGGGACTCAACGCCTACATCCGCGCCAAGTACGAGCGACGCGAGTGGGCCCCCAAGGGCCCCGTCCCTGTGCCACCCATCGACGAAGGCTCGTCCGCTGAAGCAAGCACTGCTCCAGTCAAGAAAAAGGAGAAGAAGGCCAAGAAGGCGCCCAGTGGTGACGCTGCTCCTGCTGCTGTCACTGCCACGGCTACGGCCACGGCCACGGCCACGGCCACCACCGCCCCTCTCCCACAGGCCGCCAACAGAAAGTCAGCCGCCGGGTCTGCGGTAGGTGTGTTGCTGACAGACCTCGATACCCCGAGCGTGTCCTCAGATAGCTTGTCCTCCTCTGCACCTGTTGTTGCTCCTGCACCGTCCCCCGCCTCATCATCATCGTCGTCGTCGTCGTCAGTATCATCATCACGTCCTACGTCTGCCACCGCTGTTGCTGCTGCCGCAAGGCCGGCGTCAGCTGTTAAGAAGCCATCGACGTTGAGCCAAACGACTGGGCCATCCGATCTGCAAGCGCTCGAGGACATGTTCCTGGGCCTCACCGTCGTATCGCCGCAGCCGAGCGGGGGGAGCTCGGTAGCAAACTCATCGTCCGCGTCGTCGACTGCTCAATCGACCCCGCCGCCACAGCCGACCGTTTCATCTGGTGACCTCTTTGACTCGCTGAACGTCGTCAACACCAGCGAGGTGCCCAAAAAGGTTATCCCGAAGGACCACATCATGTCTCTGTACATGACGCCATCGTCAGGGGGTCCCGGTGTGTCGGGTAGCCCCACGACGCCGACGCAGTTCAACCGCGTCAACACCCCGCCCGCCTTTGCCCCATCCAGCACGATGCCGCAAGGATCGTTCCGCCCGTCCATGGGCCCGCGTGTCGACACTCCCCCGGTGTTTGCATCGCCCTCGTCGATGCCCCTCTCGTCCTTTATTTCCAATAACAATCAACTCTTTTGACCAAAAAAAAAAAAAAAAAAAAAATTATATCTATAAACACAATCCAATGTATCTGAAAAATTGTTTGGGCGGATGAAAGTCAATGTTGGAACAAAGAAATGGTGATAAGACTACCTAGATAGAAGAAATGAAAAGGGTACTTGCTCTTTTTCTTTGTTTTGCTGGTCATTTGTGACAGTTGAGAATTGATTAGTCCTTCTTTTCGGTTAGGGCGTCGAGGATTGGTTTCCTCTTCTTGAGGAACTTTTCCTTGATCTGATCAATCTCCTTCTGCTTGTTTGTCTCCAGATCCTTGATCATCTCCGCCAGCGAGTCCGTGTTGCCGCCCTTGACGAGGTCGTCGAGGTTGGTCAGTGGCGCCGACGTGGCGCCCTTCTTGCCCAGGAGCTGCATAAACAGAGGAGTATCGCCACCGGCACCGCCGGCAAGCTTTGTTGTTCCATCGTCGTAGTCGTCAGATAGGACCATCGTGCCCACGTTTGATGACGACATAACCATCGTTCCGGACGACATGACCATCGTGCCCGTGTCGTACTCCTCCTCCGTGTTCTCTTCCTCGTCGTTGTCATCGTCGTCCTGGCCGCCGGCGATCGCGGGAGCGCTGGCACGTGCCTTGACGATGGTGGCGGCACTCTCCTCGACCTCCTGAAGACCACCCTCCGAGATGCGCTGCACGGCACTGTCGATGAGGGACTGGAAGACCTCGGGGCCAGGAGCCGACTTGATGAAGGGGTGCTAAGGTGAAAACGGGATTGTCAATAACACACAAGAACTGCGTATCTTCATTTACGTTCAAAAGCTGGTCGGCGGACTGGCGCTGAGTCTGGTCCTTAACGAGGCACTGGGCAATAAAGTCGTGGAAGTCCTTTGAGTACTTGTCCTTGTCTGCAAGCGTAGGCGAGGGCTTGTTTGGGATCATGAAGATGGCCTGCACAAGATTTAAAAAAAAATCTTTTAGTTTCTAACAAGCTTACGGGGTTAGTTAAAAAAAGGCATACGCGCATCGGGTGGATGTTGTGGTACGGCGGCCTGCCCTCTGCCATCTCAATGCAAGTAACACCGAGCGACCAGATGTCTGCACCAGTGCCGTAACCAATTTCCTGGATGACCTCGGGCGCCATCCAGAAGGGCGTGCCAATGACCGTGTTGCGTTTGCTCATAGTGTCGGTGAGCTGGCTGGAGACGCCGAAATCGGCTAAGCAAGGGTGGAAAACAAGCAGGTAAGGGATACACGCCGGCCAAACAAACAAACAAAACAAAACAAAACAAAACAAAAAAAACGCACCAAGCTTGGCCTCGCCCGCAAGGTTCATGAGAAGGTTACCGGCCTTGATATCACGGTGGATCTTCTTCAGCGAGTGCATGTACGACAGCCCCTTTAGCGCGTCCCTGCAAACGCTCGCGATTTGAGGCTCCGTCTAGTTGAGGAAAACACTTTGTTAAAACACACAAGGAGTTGCGATCATACCAGGTTGGTCTTGCACAGCCGCATAATGTCGGAAACCGAGCCCGCACCGCAGTACTCCATTGCAATCTATTGCACGGCACTGAGCTTGCTGCCAAAAAAAACAAAGAAAACTAGCGAGAGCCCATTCGTACCCAGAGGTCCGTCTCCTTGAGGAACGAGCCGTAAAAGTTGACAATGTACTTGCTCACGCAGCCGTTCATGACGTTGACCTCCTTGATGATATCCTCAAGGTCGTTCTCAATGGGGACGATCTTGATCGCCACCACATGGCTTGTTTTCTTGTGCGTGGCCTTGTGCACTTCTCCGTACGAGCTATTTATTGTTGTTTATATGGGTAAGTTTTCTTTTGTTGGGTGGGCGTACCCAGAGCCCAGCTTCTCCACCAGCGAGAACAGGCTCTCGGGGTCCTTGGTGAGCTCTTCGTCGTTGAGGGCGAACGTGGCCATTGTTGTTCTCTGTCGCCGCCTGTTTTCCGGTTTTGGTGCGTTATGCGTGTTAGCGTAAAAAAAGGTCCGTGCCATGCGTAGAAGAAAAACAAACAAACCGCAACCCCAAAACGGCGCCGCATTTAAAACCTGAAGGGCATTTTTTTTTTTTAAGCTCAAGCACCCTTGGAAGGGAAGGCCGCATGCCCTCAGCCAGCGGCCGCGGCCACCCCTCCGAAAACAAGAAGAAAAAAGACACACACAATGCTGGCGATCCACGGGCCACACACTGCACGTGCAAATGGAAAGATGGAGACGTTGAGGGGATTTCCCGAGTCGCACAAACGTCGGTGGTTTCCCAGCTGGACACGCGCAACACACCCTCTGGGCATTTTCAACGCTTGCTACGCATACAGAGGAAGTGAGTATGGCAGAGCTGGCGTTCAAGGTGGACAAGCTCGTGGAGCTGTTTGGCCAGCAGGTAACGCTGCTTCGTTTCTCGCAGAAACCAAGCACCAACGCATTGTGTGCCAGTTTGACCGAAAGTTCTTGACAACACTGCTGGAGAGCCAGCAAGGCAACCTCGAGCAGGCGACGCACTACATGCTTGAAATTGTCAACCGGCAGCCACCAGGGACGCCGAAACAGCAGCAGTTCATGCAACCAGTACGCGCTCGTGTGTGTTCTTTTCCGTGCTGATATTGCCCTTGCACCTTTGTGTAGCAGCCACCAAAGTATCAGCCGGCCACCGACGACCTCAATGACGACAAGGACGACATGAGCATGGATGGCGACAGTCACCACCATGGACAGCTGCCGGCAAGTGCAGCCCCCGTCGTCTCCTCGGCATCGCGCGACCAACGCAAACAGCAGCTGGCACAGCTGCAACAGTACCTTCAAAAGATCGGGGTGGCAGGTAAAACCAATTGTGCTCGCTTCCCTTCTCAGTCATCAATCAATCGATCCGGATTACAGGGATGACGGCGCATGAGAGGCGCAGGTTCTTCATGCACAACCCCGTTGCCCTCTCCGACATGAAGACGTATCTGCACACGATCGGTCTCGGCGGCATGACCTTTACCCAAATGCAGGAGTACTTTAAGGTTTGAGGCTCCCGCTTTTTGTCCACGCGTATGTACCAACTAAGAATGAACACAGCAAGTCGGCCTGTCGTTTCACGCACGCCAGGAAGACCCTGCTCGCGACGAGCTACTGCGACAGCTCCTGACAGTCGAAGTCAAACGTACGTCGTGCTCTTTGTCTTCTTTCTTTCTTTCTTTCTTTCTATTTTAATTTTGCTACGGAAACATCTTCTGCAGGATATGACAACTACAAATTCGGTGACCGTCTCTCCGCCCAGCAAAAGCAAAAGTTCTTTAGCGAGGGTTATCTGCACTTGAAAAACGTGGTCAATCGGACCACAGTCGACGCGGCTCTACGCGAAATCAACTGGGTGCTTGGCCGCGGGTTCTCGCCCGAGCAAAGAGACATGTTTGACAAGACGACCTGGTGCCCAGAGATCAAGAGCTCGGTGCCGATCCTTGACTTGCTGTACGAGTCGCCCGCCCTTGCCTATGCAATGTCGCTGGTCGGCCCCGTAGCGCGCATCGAGTCTGGTCTAGTCTCTGTTCGCGTAAGTCATGTCTTCTCTTTATGCAAATAGTAACTGTTGCACACTGGCCAGTTTCCTGGGCATGGGTGCATCGATCGAAACGATCAACGCGTGCGGCACCTCATCCCAATGGACAAGCCCATTAACAACTTTATGCCTTGGCCACACTGGCAGCACTTTTGGAGCCTCGACGGCATGCCGAGCCAGTACAATCAACTGCCTCGCGGGCAAGTCCAAAACTACACGTGTACCATTAGCGTCTACCTCTCTGAGGCCCCGGTTCCCATGAACGGTATTGGCGTTCCCCTATTGATGTCGTTTGTTCACTGTGTGTGCGTGTTTCTTGTGCAGGAAACGACGTCGTGTATTCAGGCAGCCACCTGGTCATAAATGACTTTTTCAGGAGGAACGGAGGCGCCCAGCAGGTGCTGCAATCCAAAAACGTCCTCGAGTTGAACAAACTTGTACTTACAAGTCAAGACTTACTATTTGACTAATAGTTACACACCCAGATCACGATTGGCAATATGATCCCACTAGTGGTGAGCCCAGGCGATATCACGATCTCGCATTACCTCTTGCCCAAGACGATCGCGCCAAACATCTCCTCCAACGTCCGCTACGTCGTCAACTTTCGCGTCTACGAGGCAAGTCACGTACCCAACGCCTTCCGCCCCGACTCGATGGACGACATGTGGCTCGAGTACGAGGGTCTGCGCGAGATCGGCGTGTACTCGTTGCGCTCTGTGCAGGACCCACTCGCGCCTCTGCGTGCCGCTGCCCTCACGGTCTCTGGGAATCAACAGCAGCAGCCGCAGCAGCAGCAGCAGCCATCAGCGGGTCAAGAACAACTCAAATTATGCCCAAACTGCAAGACGGCGACGAATCCTGCTGCTGCTCGATTCTGTTCCTTCTGCGGCCGCCCATTGCAATAATGCTTTGTAACATCGTGTACTTTGTTCTAATAAAAAAAAAAATTCACCACAATATTTTATTTTGAAAAAGTCCATCAGCTGAACACAAAATTTACTGCATCCTTTTGCACGCGGATATCCAGCTCCTCTGGTCGCACGACCACTACCAGTTCCGTGTCGTCCCCTGTCAATGAGTCCTTGCGTCTTATTGTCACGTAGACCTGTTTGTCGATGCGCGATGTCACGTAGCTCAAAAACTGCGATTTATTATTAGGAGAAACAAGTACCCTTTATTATTATTTACCTCGGTCGTCGAATGGACCGGCCCGTTGTCCACTTTGCAAATGACGTCTCCTGCGTTAATGCCGCTGATGTGGGCGGGCGACCCCCGAAATATCGCGGTCACTAGGATCCCACCCCCAGATCCATCGAGTTTGGCAAGGTCCGGAAGTGAATCCCTGTCTGACTGCTCCAGCTGGCTGGTGAGGGCAGGCGTGAGCGACACGATCCGCATCCCGAGCCACGGCCGTACGACGCGACCTTCGTAGGCCAGCTGCTTGATCAACGGCATGGCCGAATCGACACGCATCGCAAAGCTGATGCCGTGAGCGTTGGCCCGAACACTGTTGATGCCCACGACCTCACCGTCTAGGTTAACCAGTGGTCCGCCCGAGTTGCCCTCGTGAATAACACAGTCGGTCTTGCCCATCAATACACGGTAAACGAAGAGAAAGGATTTTACTAAACAATCGTTACCTGAATAAACTGCATCTTGTTGTTGATCATGCCCACGTCCGAGCTTTTCCGATGGAGTGCTGCGCAAAGGGGAGGGGCTTTAGAAAGAAAAAGTGCTGATAAAAATAATAATTACAGGAGACAACGCCAGCAGTCACCGTATTTTGAAAGCCGAGCGGCGATCCGAGCGCCACGACCCAGTCACCCAGACGCAGTTGGTCGCACGAGCCAAAGGTCACAGCCGGGAGCTCGTCCGTGTTGTTTGTCAGCTTGACAATGGCCAGATCGCTGATGGGATCGATCGAGTACACGATCCCGCCGTACTTGCGGCCGTCGCGCATCGTCACGACCATCCGCCCTGGCCCGTCGTGGTCCATCATACCCATGACCACGTGTGCGCACGTGAGTATCGTGCCCTCTTGCCCGATGATGAACCCAGACCCGAGCGACACCAGCACCTTGTCTGAAAACAGCGACGTTTGGTGCGCCTCCTCCACTCGCAGATGCACCACCGTGTCCGCCACCTTTTCCACCGCATCCGCCACAAAGTTGAACTTCCTCGACGCCCTTGCATCTTGCGGCGGCGGCGGCGGCGGCGGCGGCTGTGCCTCGCTGGTTTGCGTCTGGACGAGTGACAACAATGCAACAGCAACACCGCCGAGCAGTGCGGGCACCACCCCTTGCCTGTGTCGGCCATAGCCGTACTGCTGTTGTCGCTGCCTCTGCTGATGCAGCTGCCGCCACAGGATGGCTCGACCAGGCTGAACGGAAGCAGCACGGAGCAACAGATGCGACATTGAGGCAGACAAGCAATTGCTGGGAAGCACACTGTATACTGTCATGGGGGCGCCGCGGTTTCACGTGGGCGGCCGTGTTTCTTTTTCCTGCCGCCCTTCGCCTTCTACCTGCTCCCACCTGATGGCCACGTCACTAAAGGGTTGCACACACAAACTAGGGCGAAACCACCAAACACACAGAGGATGCTGCGGTCGGTGTGGCGCCCTGCCTTGTCGGCGGCGAGGGTCAGCAAGGCGGCGATGAAGCCTCACCAGGCCCTTTTCAGCTCGTACCGTGTGCTGCGTCAGGCCGTCGAGCTGAACGAGGTAACAACGTGCCAAGACACGACCTGCACAGACAAAGGCAAAAACTGAACCAAGCCGGAAAAAAAAAAAAACACAATAAAAAACAGGAGGAGAAGGCCAAGCTCGCCGAGCCCCGCTTCTCCGACACGGCTGATGTGGTGATTGTCGGAGGCGGTCCCGCCGGACTTGCCGCGGCCATCAAGCTGCGCCAGCTGGCAGAGAAGAGCGGGAAGGAGCTGCGCGTGTGCGTCGTCGAGAAGGGCAGCGAAATTGGTATGCGTCTTTGGCAGTGGTTTGGCGACGCTTAAAAAATAGTTTGTGTCGATAGGTGCCCACACCCTCTCTGGCGCCGTCATCGAGCCCCGCGCGCTCAACGAGCTCTTCCCTGACTGGAAGGAGCGCGGAGTACGCTCCGGTTTTTAGGCCTTTGTTTTCTTTCTCTGATTGTCCTTGTTACTAGGCCCCGCTGCACACCAAGGTCACAAAGGACAAGGTGCTTTTCCTGACCGAGACCCTGGCCATCCCGATGCCCATCCCGCCGCCAATGCAGAACCACGGCAACTACATTGCTTCGCTCAGCAACGTCGTCAAGTGGCTCGGCCAGCAGGCTGAGGAGCTCGGCGTTGAGATCTACCCTGGCTATGCCGCGTCTGAAGTCCTCTACAACGAGGACGGCAGCGTCAAGGGCATCGCCACAAACGACGTCGGTCTCAGCAAGGCCGGCAAGCCCAAGGTACTTATATCATCATGAGCGAATCCTACCTAACACCCGTTCCCGTCTACAGGACAGCTTTGAGCGCGGAATGGAGCTCCATGCCAAGATCACGATGTTTGCCGAGGGCTGCCACGGCTCGCTCACCAAGGGCCTCATCAAAAAGTTTGACCTCCGCAAGAACAGCCAGCATCAGACCTACGGCATCGGCTTGAAAGAGGTCTGGGAGATCGACCCTGCCAAGCACGAGCCAGGTCTGGTCCAGCACACGCTTGCCTGGCCAGTCAAATCGGACGTGTATGGAGGCTCGTTCCTCTACCACGCTGAGAACAACCAGGTCTACGTTGGCTTTGTCGTACGTTGCGCCCAACCAAAAAAGGAAACCTGATTGTTTTTTTTTTCTGTTTTGTTTTTTTCCTAGGTTGGTCTCGATTACTCCAACCCGTACCTCAACCCGTACCTCAACCCGTACAAGGAGTTCCAAAAGTTCAAGACCCATCCGGCCGTCAAAAAGTACCTGGAGGGCGGCAAGTGCATTGCTTACGGCGCCCGTGCCATCAACGAGGGCGGTGTCCAGTCCTTCCCCCAGAGCTACTTCCCCGGTGGCATCCTCCTCGGCTGCGCTGCCGGTACCCTCAACGTTGCCAAGATCAAGGGCTCGCACACGGCCATGAAGAGCGGCATGCTCGCCGCCGAGGCTGCCTTTGCTCGCCTCACTGCCGAGAAACAACCTGAAGGCCCGATCATCCTGAGCGAGTACGAGAAGAACCTCAAGGACTCGTGGGTCTGGAAGGAGCTCTGGGCTGTGCGCAACTTCCGCCCTGGCTTTGAGAAGTTTGGTCTCTACGGTGGGTCGATCGTGGCCGGTCTTGGTGCGTCGTCGTCGTCATCGTATTTTCTTTTCTTTAAAACCTGTTCTTCCAGTTACCTTGATTACCCGTGGTTATGAGCCTTTCACGCTCAAGCATGGCCATCCCGACTACAGCACGCTCAAGCCTGCTTCGCAGTGCACGCCGATCAACTACCCCAAGCCAGATGGCAAGATCACCTTTGACCTGCTCGAGAACCTGGCCCGCTCTGGCACCAACCATAATCACGACCAGCCTGTGCATCTGACGCTCAAGGACGTCAACGTCCCCGTCGAGAAGAACTACAAGATCTATGACGGCCCCGAGAACCGCTTCTGCCCCGCCGGTGTCTACGAGTATGTTGACAAGGAGGACGGCAGCGGCAAGCGCCTCCAGATCAATGCCCAAAACTGCCTCCACTGCAAGACGTGCGACATCAAGGACCCCTCCCAAAACATCAACTGGGTCGTCCCAGAGGGCAAGGGCGGACCCAACTATGTGAACACATAGACAAAAAAAAAATGTTCTTACAGTAGGCGACCAAAATGTTTTTTTAGAGTTGGAAATGGACGGCAGAACAAAAAAAATAAAGAGCTACCTATAGTTTTTGTCGTTGTTTTTGGAGGGTGAGAAGCCAGCGAATGGACGGGAGGGGATGGGGGATATCGAATACATTTGAGGACTTTTTCTACTTTTTTTTCTTGTTCTCGTTTTTTTGATTTTTCAATCACCGTTGATGGACTGTACAGTTGCATTCACGGGCGTGGGCTGCTTGGCGGGCTTTGCGTGGTGGTGAGGGCGCGGTGGGTCGGGGAGCATCTTGAGTTTGAAGCGGACGTCGATCGCACTCGTGCCAGTGTTTGTCCATCGCAAAAAGTAGGTGCCGGCCTTGTCGACAGTGACCTCGTCCGAGATGACCTGGCCGAGCTTGATGACTTGCGACTTGATCGATGTAAGCTTGTCAGGCTTCTCCTTGTAGTGAAGATCATAGTCGGGCATGTACATGAGTTCAAACCGGGCGAATTGGCCCTGGACGACCTTGGACGACCAACCGAGCGGCATGGCGCTGGACGAAAATCGAAAGTATGATTACAAAAACCTAAAACAGGGAACTTTTACCTCTCGCCATAGAGGCGCTGGTACCGCTCGAGCTCGTACTTGGTGATGGCAATGGGGTGGTCGTGAAATGCATTGGGCTGGACCTTGCCAGACATGTAGTAGCCCTCCTGGTCCTTGTGAGGGTCGGTGTAGCCTTTGCTGAGCGGATAGGGTACGCAGCCTCCCTCATGACGGCACGAGCAGAGACCACCCCAGAACCAAGGCATATTTTCGGGTGCAACGCGCTCGTGCATGTACGCCTTATAGTCGTAGCCATAGATCTGGATTTTGCCGAGCGTGCGGACTGGGAGCTAACAAAAAAAAAAAAAAATAGAAAATGACTACCCGGCAAGCAAATATAGTTGGACAGCATACGAAAGGCTTGATGACCGTCCAAAACATTTGGAAAATAGACGGGGCATTGATGATCATGACCACTTGCAGACTCTCAGGGTAGTTGTCCTCGATTTTTTGCAGCTGGTTTCAAGAAGAAAAAAACAAGTTGAACAACGTAGAGAAACATTTCCAATTTACAAGGCCTTGGAAAAGGAGCAGTGCCGGCATATAGAATTGGCGGATGCCGAGGCCCTCGACATCAAAGATGAGGGAGATGGTTGGTGTGATCTTGCCGACCCTGCACGCATTTTACGTATAAACAAATAATTAATAAAACAATTGACAACATACTTGGTCTCGATGTCTGGAAGGAGGATGTTTCCAATCATCTCGCAGCCCGCCTGCCATGTCCATACAGCTCTCAGTGCAAATCGTTCATATGTTACGTACGATGATGGTGCCCTCAAGGACTTCCTTGGTGATGTTTTGTCCGACACCCTTTGCGTCCGACGATCCGAGGGGGAAGACGACCAGGGGGGTTCCGTTGAGGGTCCACTTGTGGCAGGCCGAGCCCGAATAAAAGTTGAGTCGCTCCATGTCCCACTGACCAGGGCTGTCGCAGCCGTTGGTGTCGGGAAAGTCGTAGCCACGGAGGGCCTGGGGCATGTGCCTGGAAAAGTCGAGGCTGTTGAGGTTCTTGTCGGCACGGTACTGCAGGTTTTGTTCGCACATCTTGATGGCATTGGCCTGGTGCACGACGCATACCCAAAAAAAAAGGGGGGGTCAATCGCAAAACGAGATGTGCCTTTTTTCTTGTTACAAGGTTGAGCTCGCGGGCACGCAAGAAACGGAGCAGACGCTCTTCGGGGACGAGAGGGAATTGCTTCTTCATAGCTGCAACGAGTGGGAGCTCCTGTTCGGTCTCGTTCAAGGCCCAGTCCGAGAGGGGACGCAGTTTGTTGATGTGCTTGACATTGGCCTGCGACTTTTTGAACTCGTCGTCCTCGTCGCTATCCTCTTCGGCGGAGACGTACTCGCTATCGCTCTCGATCGTGCCCGCACGCTTGCGTCCGCCCGCGTGTGACGCGTTGGAGAACGACCTTTCAAAAACAAACAAACAAAAAAAAAAAACAGAGCTTCAGCGAGGACGCATTCTTCTTCAGCGCCATACCGGTAGTTACGTGTGGCGTTGGGGTGCAGAAGCTGCCCGGACTCGATGTCGTTCTTGCCAAGGCGGCTGTAGCCGCCGTTCGTCTTGGCCTTGGTGAATTCGTCCGCTCCGTCGTCATCAGCACCCTGGACGCCGACCCACTTGTAGTACAGCAGAATCTCGGCAACAACCGAGAGCACGGCAAACACTTGGCAGAGGTACTGCGCAGTGAACTCAAAGCTGAGGAAGCATGCCTTGACGGTGAGGTACACGAGCGAGCCAACGACGAGCGTCTGGTTTTAATTATTGCGGAGGGGGAAGTTTAGATAAACAAAAAAAACAAAGCAAAAATAAACTGAGAGAGAATGCTCAACTCACCGAAAGAGAGCAGAACCCGAGCTTGTGACCAATGAGCACCATGATAAGCGCCTTGACCAGCGAGAAGATCTGCCACAGACTGTTGTGTTACAAGAGAGGTGCTGTGGGGGCCGTTCTGTTACCCAAACGTCGAGCTGGCTTGATTCAAAACTGTACGCCTCGACCTCGTGCTTGAAAAAGACCTCGACGGATCCGTAGTCCTTGGAGGTGCTCAGGTACGCCGCCGTGACCGTCAGCGCAGCAACGATCTCGGTCAGGATCGGCACAAAGCGCTTTGAGCGGGCCATCTAAAAACAACCTTCTTTTTTTTTTGCGGGGGAGTGTTGGTCAGTGCGGGGTACGAGTTTTACGAGAACGCACAAAGTCCTTATTTTTTCCAATAGCTATTCTTGCGCGCTTATACAGACACCATAAAAGCAACGCGGCAACACACGACAGGCCCGCTCTTCAAAGTCCAAGACACCAAAAAAGACGAGAGACGGTGATTTGGCAACGGCCATTTTTACAGAGTGTCGCTCCCCGATGTCGAAAACCGCAACAGCGTTGTACGACTACGAGTCGACCAACTGGGACGAGACGCAGCTCGTGGAGGGCGAGGTACGGACTGCTGGTGGTGCTGGTGCTGGTGCGGGCGGGTGGGATAAGGGGAGCAACGGGTGGAACGAGCTAATCTAGCTGCCAATGAAAAACACACACAAAAAAAAAAAAAAACGAAACAAAAATAACTCGCAAACAACACATAGACGGTCGAGCTCGTCGACTATGAGGCCGCCAACCTGCCTGCGCCAGAGGCCGGGTGGGTGTACGTGCGACCGATGCGGGAAGGCGCGACGCAGGGCATAGTGCCTCTCTCGTACATCTCACCAAATGCAGATGACGGCGAGACCACGCTGGACACACCCACTCAGGTACGGTCCCACAGTCGCCCAGTGTTACTCACGCCTGCCTCCCTTGCAGCCTGACGGAGCCTCTGTGGGTGCACCGACGGCGGCAGCGCCTGCTGCACCAGTTGCAGCTGCTGCTGGAAAGGACGGCAAGGACAAGGACGGTAAAGGGTCGGTCGGGCGGATGCGTGGCATGTCGTTCTTCAAGGTAACAGCAGGCGTTGCACTTGCGCATACGTCTGACACCCTCATTACGTGGGTAGAAATCGAGCAGCAAACTAGCTGCGGAGGACGACAAGGCTGCCTCTGGAACGGACGACAACGACACGGGCAGCGCGCTTACGGACGACGAGACCAATCACTCTTCGTCGCCTGCTGTAGCCAAGGTACCAGCGAATATCCAGTTGCTCAACTGAACGGGAGGGATGGACCAAAACGCACACACATAGAAAAAGAGCTGGTTCCAAACATCGAAAGCAAGCAAGCACCAAGACGAGGTCGCCGCAACCACAGCTGCAGGCGCTGAAACGTCCGGCGCGGCAGCACCGACTGGTGACGGTGCTGATGGTACGCAATCGTGCTTTTTTTTTTTTTTTTTTTTTTTTTTGGTATTGCAA
>Ga0302227_10001572_pt1 | contig 16772 bp, 7 predicted proteins | sample II_Palsa_N1_1_FD_193525 | JGI IMG/M metagenome (GOLD analysis project Ga0302227, IMG submission 193525) | Peat permafrost microbial communities from Stordalen Mire near Abisko, Sweden - II_Palsa_N1_1 | ecosystem: Environmental > Terrestrial > Soil > Palsa > Peat permafrost | place: Sweden... | reverse complement strand
TCAGAGCCTTCAGCTTTAATGATGATCCGACCATTTTTTTGCTCAACCGTTTGGGCTTTAATCTCCCCTGAAATATCAATAAAACTGTCGACCACATCGCGTGCCGCTGCTGAGGTCAACAACACCTCGCCACCCGGCAGCTCCAATAAACCTTTTTGCTCAATCAATTGTGCTTTGACTTTATTTTGTAGACCAATGCGGATCAGCTGATCTCCATATAAGTCTAAGGTAAAGACATCTCCTGAGGCTAAAGTGAGTTTACCTAACCGCCCTTTAATCACCCCTTGGTTTTTCACAGAAGGTGCCACCAAAACCCCTAAGCCCGCTTCTTTAAAACTTATCCTCCCTTGATTCACGATTAAACCATCCGATTTCCCTGGAATATTAAAGCGATACTGACCTTTAAGAAAATCTGTATTTTGGATATCGGCTGTGCTCGCAATTAATCCGCCTACATCCACCACCGAATCTTTCCCAAAAAATACCCCATGGGGATTCACCAAAATAATATGACCGTTGGCCGTCAGGTTCCCTAAAATTTGTGAAGCAGATTGTGAGCCAATACGATTTAAAGTCCATGAGCTCGAGCTCGGTTGATAAAACTGAGTCTGCTCATTCTGACCAATATCAAAGCTCCGCCAATCAATAATCGCTCTATCTGAAGATTGGTGAATGCTTAATTGAGGCCCTTGAGCTTCTATCCGAACTTCACCCGCTACCACAGAAGCCCCTTGGGGATTGGCAAATGCTGGATAGGAAAAAATACAGGGCAATAGCCAAAGGCAAGAACGAATTGTCTTGTCTAAAAATTGCTTAAATAACCGCTTTTTCCTTGACATAGCCGATAACAGTCCTTGGTCGTATGTTTATTTTAACGAGTTTCCCACCTTTAAAGTGTAGGCAAAATTAGTCATTTAACCAAAAATAAGGATAGTTAAAAGCCATGATCTCGACGGGGGCTTAAAATCGTCATCCTTCAGCGAAAGGACTACGTTTAGCTAAGGGTGATTGGGTTTGTTAATTTCATGCCAGCCATGGATCATGAGCAGAAAATTTAATTCATGGTCCTTATAAAGGCCTGATAAAGTTGTCGATATTGATCAAAACGCTATTGTTCGCACGCTGCCATTCTAAAGTTGCAATTGATACTGGGCTTTTTACTGAAATTCGAGACTTATTTGCTGGCGCCGAAGAAGCCCGCGTTCGTGATGATAAAGCGGATCACTTTATCTTTAATGTTAAAGGAGACAGGTGTGAAGCCTGTGTAAATTTTTAGCGCCTTTATTAAAAAATGTAAAAAAACAATTCATGTTCCTTAGGGCCAATATTGATTATTTCGATGCTTCGTACTTTGCAATATTTAAAGGGATGCCAGTCACCTTATTTTAAAGATGGACTGTGTTTGCTTCTTGTTCTTGGCTTAACTCATTATTTGCATTCACGCGGGTATAACGAGAGGGAACTGCTTCCGCATGCAAAAAGAAATCAAGCACCGTAAACTGATTATTAGCTGTACTGAAGCTTACTGCAGGATTTAAAGTCTTAGTCAAACCCAAAATGTTATTATTAGAGGTATTAAAGTTCAGATCAGTGACCAAAAATATTTCATCTTCCAAAACTGGTGTTATCAAAGGCTGATTAATGAGCAATAAAAGTGGCGGGATATTAATATTGGCACTGCGTATATAGGTTGTACCTCCTACCGTTAGCTGAGCTGGGGTATAAGCGAAGTCGCCAGCAAGGATAATGGAGAGATTTCCGCCTATCACTGAAGGACCTCCTAAAGTTAAATTCCCGAGCACATTTTGGATCGTTCCATTGCCTGTCCCTTGAGTATTTAAATAAACCGCTCCCGTATAGCGGCTGGCAGAATCTAAAGTAATTGCTGAATTGCCTGCTGTGGTGGCAAAGGAAGATGTGCCAGCAACAGCCAAAGCCCCACTATCTAAAATAGCGCCAGCTCCCGATACCACCAAATTACCACCAATTGTTGAAGCACCTAAATTTAACGCCGAAGTGGCTCCAGTCAAAGTCGCATTACCCGTACCATTGGTATTTAAGCTCACCGCCCCGGTATAACTGCTACTTTTGATTAAATTAATCGCCGCATTACCTGCCGTCGTGGTAAACGATGAAGCCCCAGTAATTGTTAATGCTCCGCTATCCGAAATCGCACCTGCAGAAGAAGCGGTTAAGTTTCCTCTCACTGCCGATGAGCCGATATTTAAAGCAGAGGCCACCCCTGTTAAGATCGCATTTCCCGTACCATTGGTATTTAAACTCACTGCACCGGTATAGCTACTGGCTTTGGTTAAATTAATCGCCGCATTACCCGCGGTCGTCATAAACGACGAAGCCCCAGTGACTGTTAATGCACCATTATCTGAAATCACACCTGCAGAAGATGTCGTTAAGTTTCCACCAATCGTGGTGGAAGCCAGCGTTAAAGGAGAAGTGATACCTATTAAAGTGGCATTACCGCTACCGTTCGGTGCAAGTGTCACCGCTCCGGTATAACTACTGGCTCCCGTTAAGTTAATCGCGGCATTACCGGCTGTTGTGGTGTAAGAACTGGTACCAGTCACTTTCACCGCTCCGGTGCCTGAAACCGCTCCTGCGGAAGACACCACCAAATTACCACCCACTGTCGAGTTACCCATGCTTAAACCAGAAGTCACTCCGGTTAAGGTCGCATTCCCTGTGCCATTGGTATTTAAACTCACAGATCCGGTATAACTGCTGGCTTGAGTTAAATTAATCGCCGCATTGCCCGCTGTGGTCGTCAATAAGGATTTGCCAGTGACTGTTAATGCACCACTATCCGAAATCGCACCTGCGCTTGAGGCTGTTAAATTTCCACCTATCGTGGTGGAAGCTAGTATTAAAGGAGAAGTCACTCCGGTTAAGGTTGCATTCCCCGTACCATTGGTATTTAAACTCACTGCACCGGTATAACTGCTGGCTTGGGTTAAATGAATCGCCGCATTGCCCGCTGTGGTCGTCAATGAGGATGTGCCGCCAATCATCAGAGCTTGTGAATCGGTTATGGCCCCTGCCGAAGTTACTACCAAATTACCGTTACCCGAATTCACCCCAGTTAGCCCACCTAAGGTAGCTCCGCCTAGGTTTAAGGCAGCGATAGGAGACTTTAAGTAAATATTGCCTCCTTGAGCCGCGGCATTGACGTCAGTAGTGGTGACTGCAATAGGCATGCCGCTGGTCCCTAGGGTCCCAGTGGTATTGGCCGCATTTGAGATATTTAAACTCACCGAATTGGCAGTGATTAAAGAGCTCGCTTGGGCCATTAAAATATTGCTGCCATTGCTAGGGCCGTCGTTTTGAATCGCGATATTTTGGGCGTCGACCGTATCGAGGGTAATATTGCCGCTAGTTAAATTAGTCTTACCCGCCCCGTTTTTTAAAGTAACGCTTAAATTACCGGTGCCGGTATTCAAGGTGGTGCCGGCAGCTTGAGTAATGGCTGCAGCCCCTGCCGAACGATACATATCGACCACTCCATCCGCGGTTGTATCATTGGCGGTCAGCACCAAATTGCCGTTATCGGTGGTGATATTGGCGTTAATTAAAATACTGCGGCCCGCTTGCAGGGTGAGAGTAGCGCTGTTAGAAGTGGTGGCAGTGATGGCATTGCTGACGGTGATATCGTTACTGGCTTGTAAACTAATATTCACATTCCCGTTGAGGGCGTTGCTGATCACTGAAGGCGCTAAAATCGAACTGTAACCCCCATAACTACTAAAGCTTGCATACGGGACTGCGCCATTGGTCGGCCCTGCAGTCACCCGCCCACCGCCTGTTTCGAGAAGAAAAGCAACTAAAAAATTACCATTAACCGTATCTTCTCCGGCTACCCGCAGATCCGTGTTCGCAGAAGCTCCTAGCAGGCTATTGGCAGCTGTGATGGTGCCAGTCACACCTGCTATGCCACTGCCCCAGGTCGCAGATCCTATCCCTCCATTCCAAAAGGGACTTGCCACCACATAATTGCCATTACTGAGCACTGTCATGGCCGTGCCAACAGAGTCGCCAGCGATGGAACCCACCAAACTGTTGGATGAGGAGACAGTCCCAGTAATCCCCATGCTACCGTTGCCCCAGGTCGCAGCCCCTATCCCTCCAGTCCAAAAGGAACTTGCTACCACATAATTGCCATTACTGAGCGCTGTTATGCCACTTGCACTCACTTGGTCGCCAGCGGTGGAACCCACCAAACTGTTGGACGAGGAGACAGTCCCAGTAGTGCCCGTGCTACCGTTGCCCCAGGTCGCAGCCCCTATAAATCCATTCCAATTGGGGCTTGCCACCCCATAATTGCCATTACTGAGCGCTGTTAGGGTCGTGCCCACAGAGTCGCCAGCGGTAGAACCCACCAAACTGTTGGACGAGGAGACAATGCCGGTGATCCCCGTTGTGCCACTGCCCCAGGTCGCAGCCCCTATCCCTCCATTCCAATCGGGACTTGCCACCACATAATTGCCATTATTGAGCGCTGTTATGCCATCCAAGCCCACAGTGTCGTTAGCGGTAGAGCCCACCAAACTGTTGGACGAGGAGACAGTCCCAGTAGTGCCCGTGCTACCGTTGCCCCAAGTCGCAGCCCCTATAGTTCCATTCCAATTGGGACTTGCCACCACATAATTACCATTACTGAGCGCTGTTATGGCCGAGCCCACAGAGTCGCCAGCGGTAGAACCCACCAAACTATTGGATGAAGAGACAACGCCAGTGGTGCCCGTGCTACCGTTGCCCCAAGTCGCAGCCCCTATAGCTCCATTCCAATTGGGACTTGCCACCCCATAATTACCATTACTGAGCGCTGTTATGGCCGAGCCCACAGAGTCGCCAGCGGTGGAACCCACCAAACTGTTGGATGAGGAGACAATGCCGGTGATCCCCGTTGTGCCACTGCCCCAGGTCGCAGCCCCTATAACTCCATTCCAATTGGGGCTTGCCACCACATAATTGCCATTGGTGAGCACTGTTAGAGTCGAGCCCACTTGGTCATTCGCTGTAGAGCCCACCAAACTGTTGGACGAGGAGACAGTCCCAGTAGTGCCCGTGCTACCGTTGCCCCAAGTCGCAGCCCCTGTATTTCCATTCCAATTGGGACTTGCCACCCCATAATTGCCATTACTGAGCGCTGTTATGGCCAAGCACACAGAGTCGCCAGAGGTGGAACCCACCAAACTATTGGACGAGGAGACAGTCCCAGTAGTCCCCGTGCTACCGTTGCCCCAGGTCGCAGCCCCTATAGCTCCATTCCAATTGGGACTTGCCACCACATAATGGCCATTACTGAGCGCTGTTATGGCCAAGCCCACATTGTCGTTAGCGGTAGAGCCCACTAAGCTGTTGGACGAAGAAACAATGCCAGTAGTCCCCGTGCTACCACTGCCCCAAGTCGCAGCCCCTATAGCTCCATTCCAATTGGGACTTGCCACCCCATAATTGCCATTACTGAGCGCTGTTATGCCCCCCAAGCCCACAGAGTCATTAGCGGTAGACCCCACCAAACTGTTGGACGAGGAGACAACGCCAGTAATCCCCGTGCTACCGTTGCCCCAAGTCACAGCACCTATCCCTCCGTTCCAAAAGGGACTTTCCACCGCATAATTATTATTACCCGTCAGCTTGGTGATCCCGGAACCAATTTGGTCGTTAGCATGACTGCCCGTTAGGGTGCTAATCAGCGCAGCATTGCTGCCATTAAATAAATACACCGCCCCGGCAGCCGAGGCCGCTACGTTATCGTTCGAGGAAGCAATGACAATATTACCGTTACCTAAAATAGCCACGCCCAAACCATAGCCCGAAGTGGGTAGATTGGTGCTGGGGTTAGCAAAGTTAAACTGGGGAAATTGGCTAATGGCCGCAGTACTGATGGTGATGTTTTGGGGATCAAGCAATAAATCTGCTTGTTTACCAGCAGTGGGGCTTAGCCTACCGTTAAAGCCCAGTTTGTCATGAGACGAAACCTCGATTAATCCGGGCGCTCTTCCAGCAGCAGACAATTCACCCAAAAATTGAGTTTCTTGCTCTGACCAAACCACAATCTTACCGCCCTGTGCTTGCCCATCTGCTTTTAAATGACTGCTGGTATTAACGGTGGTCCGCTCGGATTTAAAAATATTGCCTTGGCCCTGGTAATCACCACCCACTAAAATTTCACCACCCAGGGCTGTGCCAGAAGCATTGATTTTGGCATCAAATAAATAAAGGTTGCCTCCCAATACCTGAATATGGCCACCTGTCTCGCCTTGGCTTTCAAATTGTCCTGAACTGTATAACCGGCTTCCAGTATCGCCCGTCACACCAATAAAACCCCCCTGTTGACCACTCACACAATACTGATTCGCACTGTTATCTAAATATTGCTCTTGGTAATTGATATGGATATTGCCGCCTTGGGACTGGCCTTGCGCACTTGTTTTCCCCTGATTAATCACATTTTTGGCATCAAAAATAATATCTCCGCCTTTTGAACCATCAGCTTTGATATCCGCTGTGTGGTTAATGTAGCGACCAGAGATGTGAATGGTACCACCCGGATCATTTTTAGCTTGACCACTGGCATCCAGCTTACCCGTTAATATCACTCGGCCTTCTTTTTGCTCAGAGCCTTCAGCTTTAATGATGATCCGACCATTTTTTTGCTCAACCGTTTGGGCTTTAATCTCCCCTGAAATATCAATAAAACTGTCGACCACATCGCGTGCCGCTGCTGAGGTCAACAACACCTCGCCACCCGGCAGCTCCAATAAACCTTTTTGCTCAATCAATTGTGCTTTGACTTTATTTTGTAGACCAATGCGGATCAGCTGATCTCCATATAAGTCTAAGGTAAAGACATCTCCTGAGGCTAAAGTGAGTTTACCTAACCGCCCTTTAATCACCCCTTGGTTTTTCACAGAAGGTGCCACCAAAACCCCTAAGCCCGCTTCTTTAAAACTTATCCTCCCTTGATTCACGATTAAACCATCCGATTTCCCTGGAATATTAAAGCGATACTGACCTTTAAGAAAATCTGTATTTTGGATATCGGCTGTGCTCGCAATTAATCCGCCTACATCCACCACCGAATCTTTCCCAAAAAATACCCCATGGGGATTCACCAAAATAATATGACCGTTGGCCGTCAGGTTCCCTAAAATTTGTGAAGCAGATTGTGAGCCAATACGATTTAAAGTCCATGAGCTCGAGCTCGGTTGATAAAACTGAGTCTGCTCATTCTGACCAATATCAAAGCTCCGCCAATCAATAATCGCTCTATCTGAAGATTGGTGAATGCTTAATTGAGGCCCTTGAGCTTCTATCCGAACTTCACCCGCTACCACAGAAGCCCCTTGGGGATTGGCAAATGCTGGATAGGAAAAAATACAGGGCAATAGCCAAAGGCAAGAACGAGATGTCCTGTCTAAAAAGCGCTTAAATAATCGCTTTTTCCTTGACATAGCTGATAACAGTCCTTGGTAATATGTTTATTTTAACGAGTTTCCCATTTTTAAAGTGTAGGAAAAATTAGTTAAATAACAAATAAGAAGTTGAGGCGTGCTGCTGCCGGAATACTGATAATCATCATAAAATAGATGGGGAGAGCTTCTTTTTGACGGGTTGGTCATTCTGCTTGTGAGTCTAATATGAGAAATAAATCGTAAACGAAAACTTAATTCATAAAACCTACCAGCTGATTAAACTTTCGAGTTTTTTTGCTCTTACCACCTAGAGGCCTTGGCCGACTGTCATAGGCCATCTCTAAGCTTAAACAAGGCAAGCTTTCACGGAAAAGAGATTTTTCTGTCTTTAAATTCTCTACATCGGCAGAGTTAACTGCAGATAAAATTAAATCTTGTTTTGGTTCACGCACCTGAGAAATCTGAGTAAATTCAAAAGGCGGTTCATCGAGCAAACACATTTGGTTTAAACTTGGAGCGGGATAAAAATCCGCCATTGATGCAGGCACCCTAGGCTCGGTTTTGGTTTTTGGTAAAATTTCTTCGTTAAAATCAGCGATTGGATATTCTTCGGGGCTCAATAGCGCAAAACTAGCCTGATATCTGTTAAATGATTCTTGATAAGTCATGTCTGGCTTTTCATTTAACAAAGACATAGAGCTTACTTTTGGCACAGGGAACAGCTCCATTTTTGCCAAAGTTTCAGCTGGGCAACAAAAGTTTGAAGTTTCAATAGCGTAAAAGTTGGTGTCGGTCTGATCCAAAATAACGGTTTCTTGAGAAACGTGGTGTTTCCCATCAATTCTCTCCTCAATCAAACCAGGCTCTTCTAATTCACACATCAACCCCTCTTTAATAGACGAAACCCACGCTAAAGTTAAAGGAGCTGGGGACGAGCTCAAATTAAAGGCCTTGTTTGGCTTTGAAATATCATGAAAGATCTGAGCCTCTCTATGTTCTTGTTCTGCCGAGGCCTGTTTAAAATAGTCCTGGCTATCTTCTAAATCTGTATTATTGGCTAAAATAAGCGCATCTCGTAATGGTAAAGATTCTTCTACAGAATATGGGCAATAAAAAAGATGAGCCTCTGTCGCGCCGGTTTTGTGGAGAAAGGGGCTTTGGTCAAGATCTTCTAAAGGATTGACATTCCATTTTGTATTTGAAAGAGGATCTTGACTCGTGAATGATTTTCTTTCAAGAGCTACAGCCTGCTCCAGTATTTTAAAATTGGTGGCAATATTGACTACCTGAAAATCAGGCTCTTTAAGGCCTTCAGCATGAATTTGAATTTTATGCTCGCTGATGGTGAGCAACTTTTCAACAAAGTTAAGTATACCCTCCAGATTGGGATGATCAATCTTGTTCTCATGCGATTGAGAGCCAAGATCAGGAGAGGCTCCCCTGAAAAATTTGTCCCAGAGGCTTAAGCAACCATTTTCTTTACGAATAAAATTTTCAAGAGTTTTAGAAATGATATTATTTAAATTAAAAAGATAAAATTTTACAGATCTTCCTTTATTAGCATCTTGCGCATACTTTTTTCTTAATCTGGAAACATTTTCGTTGAACTGATAATCAATAATCTCTTGCAAGCCACTTGCCTTTAGTATCATTGTCCCATCTTGCAAATCAATCAGGCTTTTTTTGGCAACCAATTTGTCTTTTAATCTTTTTTCCACCCTAAACGACAACAACCTATTACCAAAAACATCAATGTTAAAATTTTCTTTTTTAGCTATGATTACTTTCTCAAGAGTCCCTCTGATAAATTCTTGATTCTGAAGATACGGCATAACGAAATATGGAAAACCCAGATCTTTAAAGCTGTTGCCCGCCAGATCAGCCATTACGACATCCTTAATCACCAGCTTGTTCTTCTTATCAGAATTCTCTTGTGGCCATGGCAGAAATAGATAATTAGAAGATTGCCGAGGATTAAAGGAAAAATCCAAAAAATAATTTCTAAAAAGGAAAGCCTCCCAAAACGCTGTCAAATCTTTTGTTTGATGATCCGTAGGAGGTTCTAAAGCAATCAGGGGTGTAAAAATGAAAAAAAAAGCAGCAAAGACCATATTGACCCAAAATTTTTTATATTTTCGGCCAGAAGTGAGCCTACCTTTTTTAACGATAAGGTGAACCAATTGCTTAACTTAGTGTAATTGCCTATTGATGGTTATAGCTTATAGTGAGCAGGTTTACTAATTCTTTAGAGACTGTTTCTGTTTAGGTCGGGTGTCCTTCTAGCCTAAAGGCTTAAAAGCCATAGGCCACAGCAAATTTTCCAGAAAAAGATTTTTTATCGCTGGCTTGCATCTGTTTAAAAGGTCGAGCAAATAAGAGCTCATATTGAAAATCATGTAGGCTTCCACGTAACCCACCCCCTCCGGAACTGCCATTCATTTTAGGAAAATCTACCGAATCGTGACTCCAAACCTGACCCACATCAGCAAAAATAAATAAATCTAGCCGATTGGTCGGCTTTTGTTTAAGATGGCAAATCAATTCAGCTAATGCCGAGGCCCCGGAATCGCCGTTCACTTCAGATAAATCATAGCCTCTGCCGATGTTTTGACCCCCATAGGCAAACCTTTCACTAGAGGGCAGTCCAAAATGAGAATATTGACTATTCAGGGTGAGAGCCATATCGAAACTTTGAGTTAAATTCTGCAAGCGATATAAATTAGCCGTGAATTTGTTGGAATTTATATTTAAAACTTGCCCGCTATTTGTTGGAGCGTTGGCATCTATTTGATTTTTTCGGGTATAACCATTAAGGAGCTGAATATAATTCACCACCCATAAATTAGTACCTTGAAGCTCATCCGAAAAATCATAACGAGTTTGAATATTCAATTTATCGACATGATTATTGGATAGACTTTGATTAAAAGTATACATGGAATTTTTATCTGTCAACAAAGAACTGCCAATTGACCAAGTTTTTACTCGGCTTCTCAATAAAGTATGATTTAAATTAACGGCCGCTTCAACAAATCGGGTTCTCACTCCAAAATCAGTCAATTCTTTTTGTAACCGTGCTCGGGTTTGGTTAAAACTCAGCCCTGCAGCTGTCCCAAGGGTATTTAGAGGAGTTTGGTAAGAAAAATTAACACTTTGCATTAAAGCAGTTTTCGGTGACTGCATGATTGACAATGAGGTTTTACTATGAGAGCCCAGCACATGATTCAATTGATACTGACCAAAAATAACTTGTGGGCTGGTATAACTGCTGCCATGGTTATTGTAGGCCAATCTTCCAGACTGCCATTTTTTACTCACCTCTAAAATAAGTTCAAGGGGAGTTTCCGATCGCCCGGCTACTGGCTTCATCGGATTCAGGCTTGAAGTGATGGTATAGCCGCCCAAATCATTGAGCAGCAATAAATCACGCTCGAGTTTTTTAATATTAAATGGGTAATTTTTTTCTATTCTTTGAATAATCGTAGCCATTTTATCGGTAAGTTTAATAGGATCTTTATAAGTGACTTTAGCAATATAAGCTTCTTGTATATATATTTTCACTTTTCCTTTAGTAATTTCTTGTGGGGGCAAAAACACATGTGAAAAAATATAACCGTCTTTTTTATATTTCTGATCAATCTTATTAATCGTTAAATAAACTTCTTCCAAAGTAGTTTCTTTATGCATGAAGGGCTTGAAAAAATCCTCAAGCGTATGAGAAGAATAAGCCTTATTGCCCTCAACGATCGTTTTCTGCAAAACAAACTTCATTTTTTCAGCGTTCACAGGCACCTTGACAGCAGAGGGGGTTTTCGCTGAAGGGCCGGCAGGTAGGCTTGAAATAGGTCTATCCGGCTCTTTTAATTCATTCGCTATTTTACTGGCATCAATACTGGGTAAAACCGGCGCATTGGCATGTAATGAAGATAACCCCGGCCCTAAAAGCACCACTAGGACTAAGCCGGTTCTTTTAAGCCATTGAGCCAGTAAACCGCGTGCTTGCTTCATATTTAAAACCCCAGATCAAGACTTGTCTTAATGAAAAAGTGCCGTGCACTAGAATTTTTCTTCTTATACTTATAGCTCAAATCAGTCGCGTTGAGATACCTCCTCCGTATATAAGGAACACTTTTTGATAGAGAACTGATCTTTACCGAAGAAAAAGGCATTTATATAACTATTTAATTGCAAGAGCTTTGGCTAAGCAACAGGGTGTTGTGGTGAAAACCGCATGAAAACTGCTGAAACCCATTCAGCGTTAAAACAAAGTTTTAGCCGTGATACTAAAAATCCCTGATATCACCAGCAAAGCGATGCCAGCTAAAAAAAAGGCCCTGCATGCAGAGCCTTTCTCAATCATCTCAGCTTTAATACTCTAGGAAGTGTTTCCCAGCACCACCGTCACCAGGGTATTTAACGGAATATGTTTCTCAAAAGCTTTTTTCACATCTTCCCGAGTGACGCTTTCAATATTTTTTTGATAGGTATTAAAAAAGTCTTTGGGCAGATTATAAAAAGCATAATCTGAAAGCAAGCTGATGGTTTGACCATTCGAGCTAAAACTTAAGGGAAAAGAGCCCGCTATATATCGTTTGGCTTCCAACAACTCTTGATCGCTGGGCCCCTCACTGACAAACTTCGTTAAAATTTGCTTAACCAAGACTTCAGCTTCTTGAGCTTTATTGGGCGCGGTTTGCAAGCCAATATAAAAGGGGGCCAGCCTCAGTGCTCTTTCAAAATTGCTGCTAACACCATAGACCCAGCCTTTGTCTTCTCGAATTTCTTTATAAAGCCTCGAGGTATCCTGACCGCCTAGAATGTGATTGCCCACTGTTAAAGCAAATAAATCAGCATCTCCGGCAACTCGCCCCAGCTGGGCCACTAGTATTTGGCTTTGTGCAGCAGCAAAAGGCAATTGAATATTAACCGCCTCTTTCAGCGGGCTAACGTCTACAACTTCAGGATTTTTTTCACCTTTGGGCAGACTGCGAGCAATTTTTTCTGATAGCTCTCTGGCGAGATCGCGATGCACACCACCCACCATGGCTATCACCGCATTTTCCGCCACATAATATTTTTTATGGAAAGCCTGCAGCTCTGCAGGCGTGATTGCCGCGACAGCTTCCCGGTTGCCTAAAGCCGGATGATTATAAGGATGCTGCCCATACAGCCCCTTCAACAAAGCTTGATAGGCAACACTGGCAGGTTGCAGCGCTTGCTGATTTAAAGCCGCCAAGCTTTGTGCACGCATGCGTTCTATAGCCTCTGCATGCATGGAAGGCTCGGTCACCATACGGGAAAATAAAGCCACACCGGTATTCAGAATATCTTTTTCGGTTAAACTTCTAAATGCGAGCACCGTGCGATCGCGATCTACATCAAAGCCATAAGAACTGCCCAAGCCTTCAATCTGCTCTGCAAGATCATCGGCTTTTAATTCACCGGTGCCTTCATCCAGCAATGAAGCTAGCAGAGAAGTCATGCCTGGCCTATCGCCATCATGAGCCGAACCCACACGCAGGCTCAACTGAATATCCAGCATTGGCAAACCCTCGGTTGGCACAAAGTATACCGAAACACCATTGGCAGTCTGCCAATAATGGATCGGCAGGCCTTCAGTGGTAATTTGCGTATCGCGGGGCTGTTCTTTTAAAGTCGGCACTTTAAGATCTTGGCTGATATCGCTATGAAAAGACGGTAGACGCAACCATTCAGTAAGACTTGCGATATTCCATTTGCCAGCTTTTTCAACCAAAAAGGGCGTTGCTGCCAAAACGCTGACCGAAACAATTAAGACAATCAGCAGACTGCATTTTAAAATTTTAGGGTTCATACTTTTGCTCCTTGTGGCATATTGGGGCTAGCTGCCATCACTGGTTTATTTGGCTCTTGTGCCGGCAGCGTATATAAAACGGTTGCAACTTCGGGTTTGAGGTATTTTTTTGCAACTGCTTGAACCTCTGCTGCTGTGACCGATTGAATATTTTCAATATATTTTTCTTGGATTTGCCAAGGTAAACCAACAGCTTCTAGCATACCCACCTCAAGACCTTGGGCAAATAAAGAGTCTTCTGAGTAAACGCAACTAGCAACTGCCTGCATTTTTACTTTCTTTAACTCAGCATCAACGACGCCTTGTGTTTGGATCAGGCTGATTTGCTGATTGATAGCTTCTTCTATTTGCATAGGGCCATGATATTCTGCAGCTGTTGCATAAATGGAAAATAATTCATCTTTACGCAGCAAAGGGTTATAAGAAATATCGATGCTGGAAACGATGGTTTGTGCGCGTAGCAATTGTTTCTGCAAACGGCCGCTGTTGCCACCATTTAAAATTTCAGCCAGCACAATTAACGCATAAGTTTCAGCGGAATTCTCTGCAGTCTTGAGTGACGGCACCGGAAAGCCCATATAAACCAAGGGGGTGGCTACATTGGCTTTTAAGGTCATTTTTTTAGAACCACCTTTCAGGCCCGGCCTTGCTTTAACCAGAGGCAGTACCCGCTGAGGTGTATCGCCGACATAACGCTTGGCGAGTTCAAATACCGCTTCAGGCTTGACGTCCCCGACTACCACCCAAATAGCATTATTGGGCGCATACCAGCGCTGATACCAATTACGCAATTCTTCAAGGCGCATTTCTTGCAAATCACTCATCCAACCAATGATAGGATGTTCATAGCTGGAGGCAATATTGGCCATGGCTGAAAAATATTCTTGACTTAAAGAATAAGGATCGTCTTCTACCCGCATGCGTCTTTCTTCAATAATGACATTGCGTTCTTTAGAAAACTCAGATTCTTCAAAGTTTAGATTATTCAGGCGATCGGCTTCGAGCTTTAAGCAGAGCTCAAGCTTATCGGCGGCAATTTTTTCAAAATAGAGCGTGTAGTCCCGCGTCGTAAATGCATTTTGTTTGCCACCTTCATGAGAGATCAGCCGAGAGAATTCACCTTGAGGATAGGCTCGAGTCCCTTTGAACATCATATGCTCTAAAGCATGTGATAAACCGCTGACACCATTAGGCTCATAACCCGAGCCGACTTTGTACCAAAACTGAGAAACGACGGTGGGTGAGCGGTGATCTTCAACGACCAACACCTTAAAACCGTTGTCTAAGACCATTTCCGTAATGACCGATTTGGCAGAAGCCTCAGCCATGATGCTGGCTAGCCCCAATAGAAGGCCCATGTTAATGAGCTGTGTTATCCGCATATTCATATCTCCCTATGGCGCTCTGTGATCCTTCACTCACGATGGATACCGTTTGTATTCAAGATGACCAATATAACCTTACCTGAAATTGAAACGCCCTTACAAGCGCCCATTTTCAGCTCTAATTGTAAAGATAGGATAGAATGAGCCGTAATTCCGCTTAATGAACCCCTTTTTTAGGAACGATGTCACGCCTCAAAGCTTTTGCTTGTGCTAGCTTGCCTACTTTATTGAAAGCTGTTAAACTTTTTTCCAGTCAAATACTCACATTCTTAATAAATTTAAATTGGAGTCCAATCATGATAAAGAAAATATTGCGTTGTTTGCCTATTGTCGTGAGCAGCTTAAGCCTTTCTGCCTGTGCAGGTTTTAAAGTGACTTCTGAATATAATAAATTTCGGGATACCACCGTCTGCAAAACACAAAATAATTTTATTAAAGGGGGTAGTGGTGGCTTGAGTTTTGATTTTACCAAAGATACCGGTACCATTCCCCCGTATACCCTGACGGTAACCCAGACAAGCACACTGCCTGTAAGCTTTAAAAATGACTCCCATGCTGTGCTTAAAACCACCACTTTAGGAAAAGAAGAAGTTATTAAGCTTCGCGCCTCGCATGCGAATAGCACCCGTGATTCCTATGTGTCAAGCTTGCCTGGCTACTACTCTAGAGATGTTTATTACCCGGGCTCCGTGACGCAGAACACCGTTTATACCGCCTATGTCGATTTTCCTCTGCCCAAAAGCTTAATGTCCAAAATCCTTGCTGCTGAAGCCATTGAATTTGAAGTGGAGGCAGGCTCGGGCACTGTGGAAGGAAAATTAAGTAAACAAAATATTGAAAACTTAAAGAAATTTTCTCTTCAATGCTTCTCATAATTAAATATCGGTCACCGGCTCAAAAGGCCGGTGGCTTTTTAATGGTTATTCATTCAGCCTTTACTCAAAAATAGCAGCTATCTTCATCTTAATTTAGGCGGGTGCTCGGCAGCTGTAGGATCTAAATGGGTGTTGTCAGTTTTTTTATCTAAGGTATTTTGTAAGGCAGGCGTGGATGTCTTACTTTAAGGTTCGGGAATTTTATCATTATTTTGAGTTAAACTGCTATCGCGAACTTTTATCGGTTCGATTGTCATACCTTTCTGTGTCATGGCTGTCACCTTTTATGTATAGTGAATAAAGCTATTTTACAGCTCTCTCACTTTATTTTAAAACTGACACAGTTTAGCGAACACTACCAAACCCCATTCAAGCAGTTGCCCCAAAGCAAAGTTTGACCGGCAGGACAGCCACAAGCCGAGCCATTCCAAGTTAAGCCTTGAGGACAGACACAAGTCGAGCCATTCCAAGTACCGCCAGTACAGAGGGCACACGAAGAGCCATAGCCTCCATTGGCACAGCCACAGTAAGGGCTCTCCCAAGTATAGAAAGGGGTAATCCAAGTTTGACTGCCAGTACAGACGGTACACGAAGAGCCATTGCCTCCAGCAGGGCAGCAAGCCGAACCATTCCAAGTTTGAGGTGAGACACAACACTGGGCACCCGTGCCGCCATTGGTGCAGCCACAAGCCGAGCCAGTCCAAGTTTGAGGGCTAGTACAGACGGTACACGAAGAGCCATTGCCTCCAGCAGGGCAGCAAGCCGAGCCATTCCAAGTTTGAGGTGAGACACAACACTGGGCACCCGTGCCTCCATTGGTGCAGCCACAAGCAGCAGCAGTGCTATTCCAAGTTTGAGGGCTAGTACAGACGGTACACGAAGAGCCATTGCCTCCAGCAGGGCAGCAAGCCGAGCCATTCCAAGTTTCAGGCGAGGTGCAAGCACAACTACTGATAGCGGTATTCCATGGCGGTCCACCTGCAGGACAGGCACAGGCTGAGAGACCGGTATATGCATTATTGCAGTTGCTGGGCACATAACTAGCCCCTACAGAGGCTGCATCCACTTGGCAGCTCCAAGTAATGCTGTTGCCACCCGAACAAGCATTAGGAACCAAATACAAGGTGGGCACCCTGCCAAAAACACTGGCTTTACCTTGTATCTCGATAACCCCCGAATTCACTGAAATAGCCGAAACCGTATTTGAGGTAAAACCGGTAAAGTCTGCAGCATTTGCTGCAATAGT
>Ga0302227_10001571_pt1 | contig 16778 bp, 30 predicted proteins | sample II_Palsa_N1_1_FD_193525 | JGI IMG/M metagenome (GOLD analysis project Ga0302227, IMG submission 193525) | Peat permafrost microbial communities from Stordalen Mire near Abisko, Sweden - II_Palsa_N1_1 | ecosystem: Environmental > Terrestrial > Soil > Palsa > Peat permafrost | place: Sweden... | reverse complement strand
CTTCCTTGGCAGCGAGCTCAGCAGCATCCTTCTCGGCAGCTTCCTTGGCAGCGAGCTCAGCAGCCTCCTTTTCGGCAGCTTCCTTGGCAGCGAGCTCAGCAGCCTCCTTCTCGGCAGCTTCCTTGGCAGCGAGCTCAGCAGCCTCCTTCTCGGCAGCTTCCTTGGCAGCGAGCTCAGCAGCCTCCTTTTCGGCAGCTTCCTTGGCAGCGAGCTCAGCAGCCTCCTTCTCGGCAGCTTCCTTGGCAGCGAGCTCAGCAGCCTCCTTCTCGGCAGCTTCCTTGGCAGCGAGCTCAGCAGCCTCCTTTTCGGCAGCTTCCTTGGCAGCGAGCTCAGCAGCCTCCTTCTCGGCAGCCTCCTTGGCAGCGATCTCGGCAGCTTCCTTCTCGGCAGCCTCCTTGGCAGCGATCTCGGCAGCTTCCTTCTCGGCAGCTTCCTTCTCGGCAGCTTCCTTCTCGGCAGCTTCCTTGGCGGCAAGCTCAGCAGCTTCCTTCTCGGCAGCCTCCTTGGCGGCAGCCTCCATTGCAGCAGCCTCCTTTGCAGCAGCCTCCTTTGCAGCAGCCTCCTTGGCGACGACTTCCGCTGCAATTCTTTCGGCGTGCTCGTCCTCGAGATTGGCGACATTCTGAGCAGATTCGTGGTGCAGTTGAGCTTGGCTGGCCTCGACTGTTGCCTCTGCAACAGTGGCCTGCCTAATATTGGCGAGCTGCGACGTTTCATAATTTAGTATGTCAAGGTCAAGTGTTGGCTTTTTTGAAGCACACCTCAACCGGAACAGCCGAAGCCTTAACCGCCGCGACAGAGCCGGCGATGGTCTTGTTGCTGTCTACTAGACGACGGACCAGGCTGACGGCCGCCCCTTGGTTGGCGGTAATGACACTGAAAGGGACCAAATTGACTCCAAACACGATCGCAAGGTTTTGCGAGTTCATCAAATTCTTGGCTGCGTTCTCCGTGACCTATTGGGGTCGTCGTCGGGCCCATGTGTTCTATTTTGTTTATTTTGCATACCTCGTGCAAAAAGTCCACAAGGAATAGCGTCACAGAGAGATTAACTTGAGGAAGCAAGGCAAGCAGTCCAGCGGTCTTTTCCGATCGCTCAGGCTCGGTCGGGAGCGCTAAATAACAGCACGTCAATGGAGAAAAGACCTGTTGGAATACAGTGAACAGCAATGATGGCATCGTGCAAGGAATCTGGGAAGAGAGGAGTCGGCAGCTCGCGGAAAAACATCTTGATCAGGACGGTGGCAACGTGAATATCATAGTCAGACAGGTTGACCTTTTGGCCTAGATTAAGGGGGAAAAAAAAACCATTATGTTTTTTAATGATACTTTTACTCAAAAGGAAGAACAACAAACCACCTTGGTTGAGCTTGACCTTGACCTCGTTGAGATGCGCCGAGCTGGGGGAACGACGGAAAATGCCTTCAACGTCCAAGCCTTCCTTTCTGATATGATCGGTCAAGAGGACAAGGACGAGGGGGACGCCGTCACTGCTCAAAGAGAGCTTATCCAAGGCAACCCCGAATTGAGCCGAGGCTTGGGACGATGAGGAGGAGGACGACGGTGCCGCCGCAGAGGTATGGAACGTGCTGTTGCTCGACGAGGGTTTCTCGAACGCCTTGACGGGCTCGGGAATGTAGAGTTGCTTCAACGGCATGTGTTTGCCGAGTTCCTCGAGCTGATGGATGTAAACGACCTTGCCAACGACTTTTTTGCTGTTCATATTCAATTGAGGTCTGCTAAAAAAAAAAAACACTGCTGAAAAATCCCACCTGACAAAGACGCCGACCATGTTCATGAGGAACCGATGCCACATGGTGGGATGGACGACGTAGATGTTTTTGAGATTCTTCTTGTACTTGCGATCGAGCACGTTGTAGGCCTCCCTGATCCACGACCACGTCGGCTTGTTGTTCATGCCGCTGTAGAAGAACACGATGATGTAGTCTGCCTCCACAACAGGGTCGAGCTGCTGCGTCATGAACCTACGCCCACAAAGGTTTAAGGAATGAACAACGGGGAGGGGACGCACTGGAGCAGCTGATTGTAGTTGACCTCGGCGGGATTGGGCAGATTGCACGCGGATACCACGATAATCGGGCGGCTCTCGTGGTCCACGCCTGCACGTGAAATGTTATCTCAGGCACGCACACTCCGAAATCCGTGTACCGCACTGCTTCACCAGGTCCAACTTTTCCAAGGCCACAAAGCTCTGCGCAGCCATCTGTTTCTTGTCAGTCCACTCGAACGTGGAAAAAAAAAAAAACCAAAGAAACGGGATCCACACTTGCAATAATAATGGCAGCTCTTAGACTTCGTCGTTTCGCGTCCAGTGTTCCCAGCGTCCCCAGTTCTGGAGCTGTAAGTCCTCTGCATACTCACACGCACATGTCCAAGGACGCCCTTGCCTGACTGGAGGGGGATTTTTTTTTTTGTTTGCTTCGTAGGTCGCAAATGCCCAAAACCGCATTGAGACGGTCATCAAGTATGGTCCTGGTGGTCGTTCGTCCGTCTCTGGCCTTGTCTCGACGGTATGCAGGAGAAAACATAGCAGTCTCACCTTTTGCCTTGTTTTTCAAAAAGGTCTTTGGCTCTACCGGCTTCCTCGGCCGCTACGTCGTGAACCGTTTGGGAAAGATTGGCTCGCAGGTCCTCTTGCCGTACCGCGGCGACGAGCATGACTGGCGGCACCTCAAGCTCATGGGAGGTATTACAGTGCCCCCGTTTGCACCCAGTGTAGTATAGTAACGATGTGCGAAAAAAAAAAAAATCAGACCTTGGCCAGATCAACGCCACCTTTTACTCGCCAAAGAATCCATCGGACGTAGCAAAGATGGTCGAGACCGCCAACATTGTTTTCAACTTTATCGGCCGTGACTATGAGGTACGCTACCCCATCTCTCTTTGTGTTTAAAATTTTATTTTCTTGCAGACGTCAAACTTTTCTTACAAGGACGTCCACGTCAAGATCCCAGAGTCGATTGCAAAGGCGTCCAAGCAGGCTGGCGTGACACGCCTCATTCACGTCTCGGCTCTTGGCGTCGCCGAAGACTCGCCTTCTGATTTTCTCAAGTCAAAGGTACTTGTTTTTTTTTTTCTCTGAGGTTTGAGGCTAACACGCAGATTGTTTTTTTTTAATAAATAAAAGTGGGAGGGAGAACAGGCAGTCAAGGCTGCGTTCCCTGATGTAACCATTGTCCGTCCTGCGTCGATGTTTGGTCATGAAGATCGGTTCCTGAACAAGCTTGCCTGTACGCTTTTTGGCATCTTATGATTGTAATTTTCGATTCTTTTTTTTTTTTTTTTGAAAAGATCTCCACTTTGTGCCCGCGATCTACGGCGACCCACTCGTCAATGAGGGCAAAACAGAGTACCAGCCAGTGCACGTCTCTGACGTAGCAGAGGTCCTTGTCCACCACATTGTCAAGAACGGCGAGACTGCGGGCAAGACCTACGAGCTTGTCGGGTACATGAGCCTTTTTCGCTTTGAAAAAACTAAATTTTTTTTTTTGCTAGTCCCAAGACCTACTCGTACAATGATCTCCTGGAGATGTTTTCGGAGGTTGCCAAGCGCCCAATCAACCCGGTCAGCTATCCTCAGTTTGTGCTCAAGCCCATTGTGAGCGCACTCGGAAAGCTGCCGCCGTCGCCCAAGATTTCGACTGACGACCTCGTGCGCATGGGTATCGACGAAGTCAAGACGGGTGCCCCTGGTTTCGAAGCCTTCAACTATGCTCCCGCTGCCCTCGAACAGCACCAATTGGATCTTCTTCGCCAGTACCGTTCGGCCGCCTACTACGACGAGCCCGCGGACTCGCATGTCCTCAAGGAGGAATAGAGTTTGGATGTCTGCAATCACCTCCCTTGTTTTCCTTTTTTAAAAGTTTGTAGGGCCAAGACTATACGTAGCATGTTGTCTAGTCATTCAAATTTAAACATTTGTTTGGTTTGTGTGTAGGGAGTCTGAGCCGCAGACAGTGCTTCCCGAAAATCGTCCAGATGCCACGCCTTGGTCGGAAGGTCGAATTTGCCTTGACGGTGAAGTTGCGCCAAATCTTCAAGCATCTGCAAGCGTTGCTCTCTCGCACTTGTCTCATTCCACTTGGTCATCCAGAAGCCGCGTAGTTTGATATCCTTTTTTTTATAAAAATAAAAAGAGATATTACTTTCTCCCCCCCCCAACCTTCAACTGCGATACCTTGAAGATCAGGAGAGCGTTTGGCACTGTCACGGGCTGCTTGGACATGGCTCCATATGTCACCATGGTTCCGCTGTGTCTACAATAAAAAAAAAAACAAAAGAAGAAGGAAAATTTTTTGTTTCGTTAAATTGGTGCTTTTTTCCGGAACGTACCGCAGGAGACGAGCCAGGTCTGTTGCATTCTTGCCACCAACGGCGTTTAGGGCGAGCTTGGGCATGTCCCATTTAGAGTCCTTGAATAGTTGAATGATTTTCGGAGTTGCTGCGAGCTCTTCCTCCGTGATGACAACAGTTGCGCCGCGTGATTTCAGTTCTCTGGCGAGCTCGTCCTGGTTGGGGCGGCTGCGGACGACATTGACCGTGTTGAGACCGAGTGAATGTGCAATTTGGATGACCGCCATGCCGACACCGCTGTTGGCGGCATTCTGGATCACTACGTCGCCAGGCTTGAGTTGCTCAAACGCCTATGGTCGATTTTAATGATTTTTGACAATAATGGTAAAGTAAACCTTGAGCATCTGGTAGGCCGTGCATGCGTTGACGCTGACAGTGGACGCAAATGTCAGCGATATATTGGGCGGAAGCACTTGTAGTTGCGTGCCGTTAAACACAGCATGCGTGCGCCACGTCCCCGCGCCTGAATGCGACGGGATGACCCAATCTCCCGGTTTGACCAACGTTCCCTTGTTGACCTTGAGGACCTGCGCAACACCCTCGTTACCACCGACTGCTGGCAGACTGGGCTTGACCGGATACACGCCCTGGATCTGATTGATGTCGGCGGGATTGATGGGCGCAGCAAGGAACTGTCGACATTGTCAGCACATGCTTGCAAAAAAAAAAAAAAAAAAAAAAAAAAAAACCTTCACAAGCACGTCATCGTCTGATTTCAACGCCAAGTCCGCCTCTGGGATCTCCTTGAGGGTAAGCTCCTCCTGCGGCGCGCCATACCTGGCGTACACCAGGGCTCGCGGGGTGTGCAGGAAACGACGAACGGTACCTGCTGTACGGCAAAAAAGCATCGCCATATTTGGAAGTGTGTGTTCCTGGATGAACTCGTGGTCAGGTTCGCCCTCGTTTCTCCCGGTTCATTGCACTTTGAAACGAAGCTGCTCGCGTGTGCATGCAAAACGCGCTCACGCCAACGCTGGAAAGCCTTTTCAGAAAAGAGAGAAAAAAAAAAAGGAAGGGAAAAAAAAAAGTAATCGCTGACCGTTACTGCGTGTTACGCCAGACCGCTCCTGCGCGTTTCCTTTTTCCCTCGCTCGCTCTGCACTCGTGTCGACAAGAAAACATGCCTTCACCAGCAGTAGCGGCGGCCGCCTCGCCGGTACCGTTGGCGCATGACTCGTCGTCGTCCTCGTCGTCAACAGCGTCCTTGCCAGGGTCCACTTGGACAAACGGACGGCAAGTGTACAACGTGGCGTCTCGGCTGCTCGTGCGGTGGCGCGACAACAACTTGCGTACGTTTTGAGCGGTGTGCGCGTGCGCGTGTGCGTGTGCGTGTCCTAACGGGGGATGACATATAGAACACGCTGAGGTTATCGAACGGCGTCCGGCACCCGACTCGCCAGACCTGTTTGAGTACTATGTCCACTACCTCGAGTGTAAGCGCCTTGTTTGTTCAACGGCTTTCTTATGGGAATGTGTCTAGTCAATCGACGACTGGACGAGTGGATAAGTGAAGACCGCATCGTCTCTGCCGACGACCAGACTGGTGGCATTTTGAGCTCAAGTTTGGCGGGGTCAGTGCAGTCTGCATCGAGTGGTCCGTCGTCCGCTTTGACAACGACGGCGTCTGGCGGCGATATGGAGGGGGTTTCATCTCCAATTCAGCCCGAACGCAAGCTCACTCGCAACATGAAGCGCAAGCACGACGAAATCAACCATGTGCAAAAGAGTCTCGAGGAAATGGACCCAAAGACGGCAGCGCTAGAAAAGGAGCACGAGGAAGTGACCAAGGTCAAAAACATTGACCTCATTGAGTTTGGCAAGTATGAGATCGACACGTGGTACTTTTCGCCGTATCCAGAAGAGTATTCGAGCGTCAAAAAGGTATGACCAAATTATGTTTTACTTATTCAACAAGTAGTCCTTTTTTTTTTCTCCTTCCACAGCTCTTCATTTGCGAGTTTTGTCTCAAGTACATGAAGCACCCAAAGACGTATGCACGCCACAAGGGCAAGTGTGAGCACAAGCACCCTCAGGTACAGTTGGGACATACGATAAATTAATTTATTTTTAATCATTCCTGATGCAGGGACGAGAAATTTACCGCAAAGCAAACTTGTCAGTGTTTGAGGTGGACGGGAAGAAGAGCAAGCTGTACTGCCAGAATTTGTGCCTGCTCGCCAAGCTGTTTTTGGATCACAAGACTCTCTACTATGATGTCGAGCCGTTTTTGTTTTACGTCATGACCGAGAACGACGAACAAGGATGCCATATTGTTGGCTACTTTTCAAAGGTACCCACTCCCTTTTTTATTCCCAGGTTAAAAACAAAACAAAACAAAAAAATTTTTTTTCCTCTGCAGGAGAAAAATTCACCGGACGACTACAATGTCGCGTGTATCCTCACGCTGCCTCCTTTCCAGCGCAAAGGTTTCGGGAGGCTGCTAATTTCATTCAGCTACGAGCTCTCTAAGAAGGAGCACAAGATCGGCACCCCCGAAAAACCACTGTCCGACTTGGGTCTTTTGTCCTACAGGTATATCTTCTTTCGTCTGGGACCATTAACTGAATAAGCAAGTAACCACAGGTCGTACTGGTCGTCGGTACTGTTGCAAATCCTCAAGGACTTTCGTGGAACTCTCTCGATCAAGGACCTTTCGTCCATGTCTGCAATTAAGACTGAGGACATCATCTCCACGCTGCAATCACTCAACCTCATCAAGTACTGGAAGGGCCAGCATGTTATCTGCGTCACTCCAAAACTCATTGAAGAGCACCTAAAGGTAAGGAACAAAAAAAAAATAGGTTTTCCTAATCTTGTCTTTTTTCAGACCCAACCAAAAAAGGCTCGCGTAGAGATCGACTCAGCAATGCTCAAATGGGAGCCGTATTCTGAGTGAGGAGTTTCTTTCTTTTTTTTTTTTTGTTGAAAACATGAATATCATAAATGGGCATGATACTGGGGGTGCCATCTTTTAATACCGCCGCAAAGGAGCAAACGTCGTGATCATGGCTATGCGAGGCTTGCAGGTCTTTATCAGCGACATTCGCGCAGGTACCCCCCCTCCATTGTTTTTTGAAGGACTTCATTGCAGTGCTTGTTTTTGCTGACCGACGAAACCCTTGAATAAAAACACGCTGAACGGTGAAATGCGTTGAAATCGGACACCACCAACCTTGCACACCCGCAACGACGCAGCGCGCTCGCGCGAGGACGAGGAGAAGCGTATCAACAAGGAGAAGGCCAACATCCTTGCCCACTTTAAAGGTAACATGCTACTGCTGTTTGGATTTTTACAGAGGTGGTGGTGCTGACAATAAATATTAAAAAAAAAAATCACTCTGTCCTAAACAGAGGGCAAGATGACCAGCTACGACAAGAAAAAGTACGTCTGCAAGCTCCTGTACATGTACATGCTCGGCTGGGATGTCGACTTTGGCCACGTTGAAGCTGTGAAGCTGATCACGGGCACCACGTACACGGAGAAGCAGATTGTGCGTTTTTTTTTTTGTTTGTTTTTTTGGTTTGCGGCGTCCCAAACCTTTGCTTAACTAGGGCTATCTGTCGATCACCATGCTCCTGACAGAGCAGAGCGAGCTTATCCGTATGGTTGTCAACTCGATCCGCCAAGATCTCACGAGCAACAACGAGGTTTGTCGTGCGTTTTCCGCCTCTGTTTTCTTATATTGGAAACGGCACTAGGTCAACATCTGTCTGGCCTTGTCTGCCATTGCATCGATCGGAGGCCGTGAGATGTCTGAGACCCTTGCCACTGACGTCCAGAAGCTTCTCTTTGCGACGTATTGAGGCTTTTTGAGGCAAACAGTGGATAACAAAATGGCTTTTTTTTTTTTTTTTTGCGCACAGTCAAATGAAGCACTCGATCAAGAAGAAGGCCGCACTCTGTCTCCTCCGTTTGTATCGCAAGAACCCTGATGTTCTCCCCGCCAATGAGTGGGCAGACAAAGTCCTCGCACTTATGGTACACGAGAGCAAAAACAGTTTGTTTTTCCCCCCTTCATTTCCTTTCTTTCCGCTCCCGTTTGTAGGAGGATCCGGATCAAGGCGTCGTCACGTCTTCCATCTCGCTTGTCCTTGCCCTGGCTCAAGAATACCCCGAAGAGTATAAGGGCTGCGTCATCAAGGCTATCAATCGCCTCGCCAAGGTTTGTTTTTTCAAGTTACCTTTTATTTAAAAAAAAACTAAATAACCCTCAATTTTGATTCCTAGCTCACTTCGGCCGATCCCGGAGGCGACTATGAGTACTATCATGTTGCCAACCCATGGATGCAGGTCAAGTTGCTTCGCTTGCTGCAGTACTATCCGCCGACGAGCGATGAACAGGCACGTCAGCAGCTCAACCGCATCCTGTTTGCCATCATCAACAAGGCGTCGTCTGAGCCCAACGAGCATTCCAAGTCGTTCAACGCGATGAATGCCGCCAATGCTGTCGTTTTGGAAGCTGTCAACTTGGCCGTGTACCTTGATGCCGAGTCGGATCTGGTCAAGCGCGCCACCCTCCTGCTCGGAAAGTTTATCTCGCACAAAGAGTCCAACCTTCGTTACCTCGGCCTGGGAACGATGGCGACCCTTGCCAGCGGTACAGTTTTGAACGACAAAACCAGTGCTAATAATAATAATAATAATAATTTTTTTTTTGCATTAGCTGTGGAGAGCTTGGACGGAGTTAAACAGCACACCGACACGGTTTTGCAAGCGCTGCGTGATCGTGATATTTCCGTGCGCCGTCAGGCACTCGACCTGTTGTATTCCATGTGCGATGCCTCCAACAGCAAGCGCATTGTTGCTGAGCTCCTCAACTACCTTGGAATCGCCGACTATGCCATCCGCGAGGAGCTTGTTCTCAAGATTGCCATCCTCGCAGAGCGTTTCGCTACCGATTATGCCTGGTACTAGAGAAAATGAAGTTTCGGATTCAATAAAGGAAAAAAAAAAAAAATAGGTATGTCGATGTCATTCTTCAGCTCATCTCGATCGCCGGTGACCACGTGTCCGAAGAAGTCTGGTACCGAGTTGTCCAGATTGTCATCAACAATCCCAGCTTGCAGGCCTACGCAGCCAAGACTGCTTTCAAGGTTCCTTGATTGTTTCAATTTTAAAGGATTGCATTAAAACAGTCATCTCAGGCGCTCAACTCGCCCACGTGGCACGAGACTGCCGTCAAAGTGGCTGGATACATCCTGGGTGAATTTGGCGACTACATTGCCAACGACGTATGCTTTTTTTCTTGCAATTTCGCAATTTCGCACTTTCTTTTTTTTTTAAATTATTTTTAAAAAAAATAGGCTGGATCGTCTCCCAAGGAGCAATTTTTGGCCCTGCACAGCAAGTTCCCTGCTTGCTCGCTCGGGACACGCGCCTTGCTGCTGTCCTCGTACATCAAGCTGCTCAACCTCTTCCCTGAGATTCACAGTGAGGTTGACCAAGTTTTCAAGCAGTACTCGACCGTGCTCGATGTCGAGGTGCAACAGCGTGCTGCCGAATATCTGGCAATCTCCAAGAACAGCCACCTCCTCGAGGTCGTGTGTGACGAGATGCCGACCTTCCCAGAGAAGGAGGAGTCTGCCCTGGTTTCACTCGTCCATAAAAAAGAGGGCGAGACAACGGACAAGCGTGTGCGACCGAGGGATCGCGCAGAGGGCGGCGGCGAGCGCCCCAAGGCCAAGCTCACGCAGTTTGGTGGAGCCAGTCCTGACACTTACTCGTACGGCATTTTTTCCCCCCTCCCTTATCTTTTCAAACAGAGAGGTAACAACGCGTGCTTGTAGAAAACCGTCCCCGGCTACCTCCACTTCCACAAAGTCCCAGTCGCCACAACCACAGTCGGTTGTCCAGTCTCCTCCCTCTGCGGTGGATGATCTTCTCGGAATGGGAGCATCGGTCAAGCCAAAATCACAGGCAGCTCAGTTGGAGGACCTCCTCGGCCTGGGTTCGTCGTCTACGCCCGAGCCCGCCGCTCCCGGCGGCATCACCCCTGGGTCTGAAAAGTGGTTCCTGGCGCTTCTCGTTCGCAACGACGGCGTCTTGTTTGAGGACGAGCTGATCCAGATCGGTCTCAAGAGCGAGTACAAGGTTCGGTCCAAGGAAGTGCAAACGAGATGATCCTAACACCCCTTTTATTTTCTTTCTTTCTTTTTCTCAGGCAACTGCTGCGCGCCTTGCTCTGTATATCGGCAACAAGTCTCCTCAGCAGGCCCTGCTCAACTTTAGCATTTCGAACGGTGCTGTGCAAGGCCTCTCCTTCCAGGTTCAGCAGCCTGCGCCCTCGCAAATCGCGCCTGCCAACCAGAGCGTGCACATTCTCGTTGTCAACTGTGAGGCTGAGTTTGCTGAGGCTCCCCTCGTGACAATCAGCTTTTCGGTGGGAGGCGTTGCGCGACGCCTCACCCTGCGCCTGCCCGTGACCGTCGCTCGCTTTGTCACGCCCGTCCAAATCAACTCGCAAGATTTCTTCAGCCGATGGAAGCAGATCGGAAACGAGAGCGGCCGTGAGACCTTCAAGGACTTCAAGTCGGGCCCGAGCGTCAACCCAGAGTTTGTCAAGCAGGTCCTCACGGCCTTCCAGCTCTCAATCCTCGACGGCATTGATCCGAACCCGTCCAACTTTGTCTCTGCCGGCATCTTCACGTCTGGCAACGGCACAAAGGCCGGCGTCCTCATCCGTGTCCAGCTGAATCCAGCTGCTGACCTCACCCGTGTCTCCGTCCGCTCCACAAGCGCGTCTGTTACGGCCTCCCTCGCAAACTACCTTGCCCTTCGTCTCTCGTCTGCTTGATTTTCCTTTTATCTCGTTGTGTTGTCCCTCTTTTGTTTTTTTATTCAGCCATTTTTTTTTTGTTTGTGGGGTTGCGTATGCTTCCTCTAATCAAGGTCGTCACTCTCCTGGCCCGCCAGCTGAGCAAACCGATAGCCAATGCCATCAAGGTGAGACGACCCACCGCGTCCTACTGCGCCCTAATACTCAACTCCACCTGCAGAGCCGAGCCATCTTACACCCGCTCTTTGCGCGACTGGCGATCGGGTCGGCGCGGAGGTACAACGACTTTGAGGTGCGTATGCGACGACGGATCCTGGGCCTCAAGACGGTCGCGCCCGTGCGCCAGCTGGACGACGAGAAGGCGCTGGAGCTGGCGGCGGACATGCTGGGCGAGATGGTTCTGTTTGCGATCGCTGGCGGGATCCTCACGTTTGAGTTTGTGAGGTGACATGCGTCTTTGCCCCCCCTCCCACGTGTTTTCACTGACCAACGAACATGAAAAAAAAAAAAAAAACAGACAAAAGGCAGGCGACGCCGCAAAGGAGGCCGATCTCAAGGCCAAGTTTGCACGCGCAGATGCCATGGTCGAGGAGCTGCGGGGTCAGCTGGCAAGCGTGCAGGCAAACTGCAACCAATTGCAGTCCAACCTGCATGACCTGATGCAATACAACGTCACCCTCGACGGTGCCATTGCCCGGCACGCCGGCGGCAGTGCAGCCAGTGTTGGCCTGCCCGGGGGGCAGCATCTTTCTTCGCTCTATCCGTCCTCGCCGACTGCATCTGTTGCTCGTTTGCAATCTAATGCCGAAATACATGCGCAACCGGCAGTACCACCTGCGCCCAAATGGTCGATCTGGGGCGCATTGTTTTCAAAGCCCCCCCTCCTATAACGCAACCTGTAGCCGATACCACGAGTAGTGTACAAAGGAAGATTATTTTTTTATTATTCTTATGTCGTGGCGACGTATCGATGCCTCCTGGCGAGAAAAATAAATACGCCGAGGACGACGAGCATGCAGAAGCCAAAGAAGAAGAACTCGACGGCTGGGTCGCTAAACAGACGGGAGGCGGCGACGATAATCACGATGAGGTTGCCAAACGCCACCGTCAGAAGCCAGGCGGCTTGGCAAACGCTTTTCATAGAGGTCGGCGCCTGCGAGTACGCAAACTCGAGGCCTGTCACAGAAAACATGACCTCGCCAGCAGTCAGGACAAAGTAGGCCGGAACTTGCGCAAACACCGAGACACAGTTGTCAACGCAGCACATGCCAGAGTCGCAGTCAGGGTCCTCTGGGACGGGGCCGAGGGTGGATTGGTTAACGGAGAGCTGGACAAAGCCGGTGATGAAGAACGAGAGACCGCAGAGGAGCATCCCGACGCCCATGCGTTGGAGTGGGGGCAAAGGCAGGCCGCAGCGGCGGGCGAATGGATACACGAGTCGTTCGAAGACTGGGATGAGCGCGAGGCAGAAGAACGAGTTGAGCACCTGCATCTGGTCCGGCTTTACGATCCACGTCGACCCAAAGACAGAGAGCTCACGGCTCATCGACACTGCTTGTAGGGTCCACCGTGAGCCGGTTTGATCAAAGAGCGTCCTATTAAAAGTTTTTTTTTTTAAAATAAAATAAAAGCACTCGGTGGCGCGTTACCAAAAGATGGGCAGAGGTAAAAAGACCAGCAACACACCCAGCAAATCTTTCACATCCTGGACGTCTTGATGTGGATACATGCCTTCATATCACGTTTAGCATTGATTATTTGTGCGACAAGATTGTACCGATCGCACTGTCCAACCAGTGCTGATGCTGCTCGCGCGGATGTCTGCGATTCTCCTGGATCGCGACATAGATGATCTTGCAGACCTTGGCAACGACATTGCCTTGGGGAGGGACCCGCCTGTATTTCTTTCGTCCCAGTAGGAAGAAACCGAGGGCAACCATCATGAGCACGGCAGGGACAGCAAATGCAAGCGAAAAACATTCATCCTAATGGCAGGGTTGACAAGTATGTATGAGAGCGAGAGTGAGAGAGTCAGAATAATAATAATAATAGTAATGGTACCTCGCCAAAGCAAGCGACGTCGCCACGCAGGATTGGTGTGATCGTCGTCGAGATGAGCGAGCCCGAGTTGATGGCAAAGTAAAACATGAAAAAGTACAGTTCGAGGCCTCTCTTCTGGTCGGAACGGAACTGATCGCCGCCAAACGCCGACACACACGGCTTGATACCGCCCGTACCCACTGCGATGATCAGCAAACTGACGATAGCACCCCATGCCGACGGCGGATCGCCTATTATTGCACCCGTTTTGTGCGCATTGCAACGGTACACGGTACATACCGGTCACGCCAGGGATGGCCGTGATCGACATGAGGATAATGCCGAAGCAGTAGACAAACGACAGCCGCAGGATGGTAAGATAGCGGCCCCAGTAAGCATCCGACATGAATCCTCCTATGAATACGAGCCGGGCTGGTTAGCTGGTTACAAAAAAAAGACAAACGGAGGGCACATACCAAGGAGAGGGAAAAAGTACGCAAGCATCACAAAGACATGGTTCAATGTGGTCGCATCGTCCGGGTCCATCGAGAGATAGTTGACAAGATAGAGGACGAGGATCGTCTTGAAGCCATAGTAGCAGAAGCGCTCGCAAAATTCGTTGCCAATGATATAGTAGACCGTCTTGGGGAAGCCGCCAAACGTCGCCGAGCGGTCCACACCCATCACTGCATCCGCCACCGAGTCACTCGCACCTGGCTCCGAAATGGACATGGACGTTCTGCCACCCTCCAGCGTTGGAGAGCTCCCACTGCCAGTGCCGCCGCCAGACAGCGGAGAGGACTCCTTGGCGTCCAGTTCAGCGCCATCATTCTCGTAGCCGGCAGTGTCGCCGTCCAGACTCGCGAGGCTACCGTACGTTTGCATTTTTGCAACTTGAGCTGCGGGTTCTTCCTGCCTTTCAGAGTCCGTAAACACAACCGGAATCCTGGTTAGCTCAGTCGGTAGAGCGTTAGACTCTTAATCTAACGGTCGCGGGTTCGACCCCCGCATCGGGAGATGCACCTCGAGAAATTGAGGAAACAACCCCAACTGGTCCCGGCCTTTTTTTTTTTTACTTGTGCTTTGCTGAATCGCTTTCTTTGTGTTTGTTTGTTGATGTGCTTGACAAAAGAAACCAAGCACTGAAACACAACAAACCATGAAACAAACAAACAAACAAACAAACCTAAAGTTATTTGCTCCAATAATTTTTTTTTTTTTTTTTAAATGGTGAGCTCGTCACCCAATTGCAGTTTTGCGAGGAGATCGTTGGCGTCGACGCCTGCTTCGAAAGATTCGTCCTCGACGGCACGTCCTCGTCGTCCCTTGCGCTCGCGCTTGCCAGAGAAGGCGTCGCCCTCTTTGAGGGCATTGATCATGTTGTCGAGCACTCCCTTCTCGTCCTCGCTGGCGGCGTTGATGTCTGTCGCGGCACGGCGGGACTCCTCGCGCTCACGCTTTCGTCGCTCCTTCTCCTCGATGGCTTGCTGTCGCTTCTCGCGCGCCTGAGCTGCTGCAACGCGCTGATGGTTCTCCTCCAGTGCAGACTAAAAAAAAAAACAAGAGGCGTCAACAAACTGCAATGCGTACATACTAAGACGATATACCATGAAGAGCTGCGAAAAGGTAGAGACAATCTTGAAAAAGTCTTCGGCTGTCACCTTGCTAGGATCTTCACCAAACAGCATGATCACTTCGCGGACCGAGTCGTCCATGCGCTTGTACTTGCGATCGAGTTCCTCGATCTCCTTCTTCGAGTTGTTCAAGAAGTCGGTGAGTTTTTTGTGGAACAGATCATTCTAAGATGAGGGACAAAAAATATATATATATATTAAAAATAAATTATCAATTATTTCTCTTACCGGTGCATCCTTGTGGTTCTGCAGTTCATTCTCGACAAATTTGATGCCATTGCGAAGCTCGTTCATGTCGGCTTGGAGGGCTTGTGAATTGATCTTGCTCGCCTCCTCGCAGCACTCGAGCTCGTCCTTGAACATGAGCACCTCTGAAAACTTGGTCTCGACAATGTTGGCAACAAAGTTCATCAGCGTCATTTGGTTGTTGGCAGACTTGGTGTCGGGGAGCTATTCGAAAACTGCTTTAGCAACAAAAAACAAAAAGCTTCACAAACGAATGCTCCAAACCTTGATGATACTCGAGAGCTTGACACCCTGTGCATTGCCCTTGCCCGTGTCCGAGTTCATAAAGTTGCCGAGAACGAGGACGACTTCCAGGATACGGTAAAAGTTGTTGCTCGTCTTGAGAGCACGAGCAGCCTTGTTGACAACGTCGATCGGCTTTTTTTTTTTTTTTCCGTGTCAGATCAGCCAACACTGGTGGGAGGGAGCGACATACCGGTTTAACCTCTTTGACCTTGTCCGTAAACTGGCGACGGAAGACCATCGAGCGGAGACGATTTTCGAGGCGGTTAATGGACATCATCTAGAAAAAAAAAAAATTTTTTTTTTTTTTTGGGGGGGGGGGTCATCTACCATCCGTCGTTTCAAAAGAAAAAAAAATTCTTTTACCTCGAGCATGAAGGCATCCGATGCAGCAAGCTTGTTGGCCTCGGTTTGGAAAGGTTCGAGGGCCTTTACCTCCTCGGGCGTAGGGACATAGTTGAGGAACTGGACAAGCTGGTTGTCTTCGAGCTTGTCATCATCGACCGTAAGGATGGCCTCCTTGATCTCGAAAAAGGTCATCTTGATCATGCCCAACATGATTGCACAGTTGTAGGCACGCTTCGAGTCGATGACCGAAATCTTGTCGATCTTTTTCTTGTCCTCCTTAATGGCACCCGCTAAGAGGATTGGGACGTTTTGTTTAGTTGTAAATGCAAACAAGAAAAACCGCAACTATACCATTCGTCTCGATCTTGGCTTTGGCGGCAAAGACTTGCTCAAACTCGGCAAAGTCGAGCATCTTCTTGTAAAAGTCGAGGTCGACCTGGCGGGTGGCCCAGATGGTCTCCTTCAGGGTGCTCTCGGGCACCTTCTCCCAGTGCAGCTGGCGCATTTTGGTCGAGGGACCCCAACCCTTCTTGACTGGCGCACCAAAGCCGGGTGGAGGCGGGAAGCCTGGTGGTGGTGGCGGCGGCGGAGGACCACCGCCTGGTGGTGGCGGTGGCGGCGGCGGCGGAGGTCCACCAAAACCTGGAGGTGGTGGCGGTGGCGGTGGCGGCGGTGGGCCACCTGCACCGGCGTCCACGACCTCTTCCGCACTAGGGTTCGGATCGATAAGAGCAATGCTCTCCTTCTTGATCAGAGCTAGACCCTCTTGGACCCTGCCACTGTTGATGAGGAAAAGCTGCCAAAAAAAAAAAAAACAATAAGAGGAAGAAAGAAAAAAAAACATACCGCTTTCTTCATTGCAATTGCTTCGGTTGACGAGGCGCCTCCGTCTCCTTCCGCAGCCGCAGCTTCAGCGGCTTTCTTATCCTAGATAAAATTTTTTTTTTACAAGAATCCTTTTAAGAAAAAAAGGAATACGTTGGCGACGGTTAGCTGAGTCTGCAGGTCGCTCTTTTCACCCTCGAGTTTGGCCTTGAGTTGGTCTAATTGGGGGGGGGGGGGGGGGGGGGGGGGGGAT
>Ga0302227_10001567_pt1 | contig 16826 bp, 13 predicted proteins | sample II_Palsa_N1_1_FD_193525 | JGI IMG/M metagenome (GOLD analysis project Ga0302227, IMG submission 193525) | Peat permafrost microbial communities from Stordalen Mire near Abisko, Sweden - II_Palsa_N1_1 | ecosystem: Environmental > Terrestrial > Soil > Palsa > Peat permafrost | place: Sweden... | reverse complement strand
GTACTGTAACTATTTGTCATAGCCGCACACCTGATATTAAAAAATTCACTTTAGATGCTGATATCCTGATCGTTGCTATCGGTAAAAAGAATTTTATTACTGCCGATATGGTTAAACCAGGTGCAGTAATTATTGACGTAGGGATGAACCGCGAAACATCAACCACAACCAAATCCGGCTTTAAACTTTATGGCGATGTGGATTTTGAGAACGTTGCCCCCATAGCATCATGGATAACCCCGGTACCGGGTGGCGTTGGCTTAATGACCATTATTGGTTTATTAAAAAACACGCTGGCTTCAGCCAAGAAAGAAGTCTACAAATAAATTTCTAAATACTTTTATACAATAGAGACGCAAAATATTGCGTCTCTACGTTTTTACAGCCTATTTGAATGCTTCTTTTATTTTTTCCCAAAAGCCGGTAATCCCGATATAAATATCATTACCACGTATCTCAACCGGAAAAGTATCAATATAATCGTTCTGCCCTTCACTTCCCCTGCCTGTTTCTAAGTTGTAAGAAAAACGATGCACCGGGCAAACCAATTTATTTTCCTTACACCAACCACGGCTTAAATCTTCGCCCGCATGAGGGCAAACAGCCGATACTGCAAACAGCTCTCCCTCATACCCCACTAAACAAATATTTTTATTAGCGATTTTTATTTTTTTGATGAATGGCTGATCTGTATTGGTAATCCCAGGTATTTTATACCACTTCATACCTAAAAATCAATCTTCAGGTTCATAACCGATGGGTTTTTAATTACCTCGTCCATATTGGTTATCAAGGTTACATGCTTTTTGTCGGCAGAAACTATCGCTTTAGAATTAGACACCTTTTTAACAGGTTTGGCAAAATTGAGTACCACTTTATAAGGCATATCTATTAACATGGCCTTAGCCATTGCCAGGGTTGATTGGGTTTTCTTTAAAAAAGCATTAAACTTTACCTTATCAATTATTCGGTAAAATTTGTGAGGGCTGATATCATAAGAATAATAATCCTGACCGGCAACTAACTCCTGAGCATCAAATCCGCTTGATTTAGTACTTTTAGATACCGCACTAAGCTGGTTACTACTCATGGATATTTTTGAAATATGCTGAAGATAGTATTGCAGATCGGCCGCGTTTTTGGCGAGATGATTGATACTTACTTTCATGACATTTTTCTGCAGATCCATTTTAACATTCAGCATGCTGCCTTTAGCCATATTGATCTCGTCCGGGCTCATTTTAAGTTGAGTACTATCCGGCAGGGCGCTGTAAAAATTTAATGAAGTATCTTTTTTTAAAGCGAACTGTGGCGTTTCACGCACAGAATCCGACATCAGGTTCATCAAAACCGAAACGGCCTTGCTCATATCAAAACCATAAACCACATTGCATGATCCATCGGCTTTAAAATCATAATGTTCTTCAATATCCACACATGAGCTGAAGCTGAGCAGCACCAAAAAACCAAGCAGTAATCTGATTTTTTTCACAGGATAAAAAATTTAAGTAATTATAACTAAAATTAAATACAAATAAATGGCTGCTACCCTTAAAACAGATTAGATTATCATTAGAAAAACACCTTTCCGTATTCAACTTTAACCTTTCGCCACAAACACTTACCTTTGCGCCCTATTATGGCTCACCAAATACCAGACGACGGCACATTGCTTCCTTTAATGGAAGAGTTTTACACGATACAGGGCGAAGGATACAATACCGGCAAGGCTGCTTATTTTATTCGCCTGGGCGGATGTGATGTAGGCTGCCATTGGTGCGATGTAAAGGAAAGCTGGGATGCTGAATTGCATGCTTTAACGGCTGCAGATGTAATTGTGCAAAACGCCATGCAATACCCGGCAAAGGCTGTTGTAATAACCGGCGGCGAACCGTTAATTTATAATATGGATTACCTTACTGCGCAATTACAGCAAAAAGGGATCAAAACATTTATCGAAACATCAGGCGCTTATCCGCTTTCTGGTAATTGGGATTGGATTTGCCTGTCGCCTAAAAAATTTAAAGGGCCTACCACCAGTGTTGCTGAAAAAGCCCACGAATTGAAGGTTATTATATTCAATAAATCAGATTTTGAATGGGCCGAAGAACATGCGAAACTTGTTTCTCCTGATTGCAAGCTATATCTTCAACCAGAGTGGTCAAAATCTAAAGAGATGACCCCGCTAATAGTTGAATATGTAATGAATAACCCACACTGGGAAATATCATTGCAAACACATAAATATTTAAATATCCCTTAATAAATGTAACTTAGAGTACAAAATATCGTATCAGCAACGATGAAGATTGTACTTGTATCGGTCATTTTTGTTTTCTTATCTTTTTTTTCTTACGGCCAGGGGCATTACACCACCACAAACGAGCAAGCTATTAAGCATTTTGCGCTTGCCAGCCAAAGTTTAGACTATCATGAGTTTGAAAACGCGGTAAGCGAATTACAAAAAGCAATTGACGAGGATTCAAATTTCATCGAGGCGCATGAGCAATTGGGCGATGTTTACAATTTGCTCCATCAAAACCAACAGGCAGTAAAGGAATATCTTACCGTTATAAGCCTCAATCCTGATTTTATTCGTGCAGTTTACTTAAAACTAGGAACTATTGAAATTAGCCTGGCTCAATACGAACAGGCACAGCTACACCTGGAGAAATACCTCACTTATCCAAATCTTACCGATCAAAACATATTTTTAACTAAAAAGCTACTTAAAGATTGCGAGTTTAGCATTGAAGCCATTAAGCACCCGGTACCTTTTACCCCGGTAAATATGGGGCCTGAGATTAATACTGCTGACGACGAATACTTACCCGAAGTCACTGCTGACGAAAACACGTTGATTTTCACGCGTCAGATAAATCGTAACGAAGATTTTTACAAGAGTGTTAAGGTTGATGGTAAATGGCAAACAGCTACCTATCTAAGCAAAAACATCAATACGCCAAATTATAACGAAGGAGCACAATCTATATCTCAAGATGGAAAATTCCTGTTTTTCACCGGTTGTAACCGTCCCGATGGTTTAGGGCGCTGTGATATTTATATTGCCAGAAAACAAGGTGATGATTGGGGCAAACCTTACGATCTTAATCCACCGGTAAATACTCCGGGCTGGGAATCGCAGCCGTCTATTAGTTCTGACGGCAGGACGCTTTATTTCGTAAGTAATCGCAAAGGCGGATATGGTGGCTATGATATTTGGAAATCGACTGTTACTGATAAAGGCTGGAGCGAACCTGAAAACCTTGGCCCTAATATTAACACTTCGTTTGATGAGCAATCGCCTTATATCCATGCGGATGATAGTACCTTATATTTTTGTTCTGACGGCTGGCCGGGATTAGGTGGCAAAGATTTATTTATGAGCCGTTTAGGCAAGGATGGTAAATGGCAAAAGCCTACTAATTTGGGTTATCCAATTAACTCCAGCGGTGATGAAAATGGATTAAGCGTAAATGCCAGTGGGCAGTATGCTTATTTTGCATCGAACAAATTAAGTGGATATGGCGGCTTTGATATTTATACTTTTGAATTACCGGTAGTTGACCGGCCACATATGGTTACCTATGTTAAGGGTATTGTGACCGACATAAAAACTAAAGAACCTTTGGAAGCAGCTGTTGAAATAATTGATCTGGAGAAGAATGTAGCGGTTTATCAGGATTACAGTGCGGCTGACGATGGTGACTTTTTAGCAACCCTTACTGCCGGAAAGAATTACGGATTAAATGTTTCTAAAGATGGGTACTTGTTTTATTCGGCTAATTTCTCGTTAGTGGGCCGCGAGGCTAAAGAACCATTCATTTTAAGTATCGAACTATCACCAATTGAAATTGGGAATAAGGTGATATTAAATAATATTTTCTTTGATACCAATAAATACGATATCAAACCCGATTCGAAAGCTGAACTGCAAAAGCTGATCGATTTTTTAACGCTGAACCCGACTATACATGTAGAGATATCAGGCCACACCGATAATGTGGGCAATACGCAGCTAAACCAGGTTTTATCGCAAAACAGGGCAAAGGCCGTTTATCAATATTTGGTGACTGGCGGGATTAATCCTGCACGCTTAGTTTATAAAGGTTATGGCGATACCCAACCTATTGTACCAAATACAAGTGATGACAATCGTAGTAAAAATAGGCGTACCGAGTTTAAGATTATTGCAAAATAAACTATAGCGATTTCATTAATTTAACCGCATCAATATCTAATATTTCGCATATCATCAGTAATCGGCAGGCAGTAAGTTTAATTTTATTAGCTTCAATCTTGCTATAAACATTTTGGGTGATACCCAATTTCTCTGCAACATAAAATTGCGAGTAACCTAATGTTGCTCTCCTATTTTTAATTACATTGATAATCCTGTTTAACTCTTTTTCGTACATCGATTAATATTCCTTTTAATCAACATTTACGAAAATAAAGTTCAATTGATTTTATAAATAGTTATTTTATTTTACTTTTAATTAATTATTGTAATATTAATTGTAAATGATGCTGCATATGCCGCACATAATCCTCGGCCAAAAAGCTAACGGAATGCAACTGGATATCCGCTTTCCCGGTATCACATTGAACACTTAATCTATCATTTGGATAGTTAACTAAAACCCTTATTATTTGCCTGTTAAGCAATATCCATAGGTCTAAAATCTCTTTAACATCAGCATGTTGGTAATGGGAAGCAAAAACCCACTCGTACTGCGCATACACCAGTTTAAAATTTTCTTCATAGGTACATCTTACAAATCGTTGTAAATTAACCTGTGCGCTATCAATCAAGTGACCAATAATTTCCTTTTTTGACCATTTTTCTTCGCGGATCTTAAAATCCCAATCAATGCTTTCCTGGTCTGTTTTCAAAAAACTATCTATAGCCTCAGCCAGCTTTTCTATTACCTCTTCCATCGTATATTTTGTTTAAAGTTTGATAACTTACATAAATTCTCAAAAAACAATTATCTTCAAAACTTTAATAGCAAACAATGGCTCTGAATTATATTTGGGTATTTTTCTTTCTGGTCGCTTTTGGAATCGGGCTTGTTAAACTGATTTTTTTAGGTGATACCGAAATTTTCAAGCTAATGGCTGATGGCACTCTTGATTCTGCTAAATCTGCTGTTATGGATATTGCTTTGCCTTTAGTTGGAATCATGTCGCTTTGGTTGGGCATTATGAAGATTGGTGAAAAAGCCGGTGCTATTAGTTTTTTATCAAGAATTGTAGGTCCTTTTTTTAATAAGCTTTTTCCTGAAGTACCTAAAGATCATCCTGCAGTAGGTCAGATGATGATGAATTTTTCGGCAAATTTATTAGGCTTGGATAATGCAGCCACGCCACTTGGCTTAAAAGCCATGAATAGTTTACAGGATCTAAACAAGGATAGCGACACCGCATCCAATTCCCAGATTATGTTTTTGGTATTGCATGCATCCGGGTTAACTATTTTGCCTATTGCTATTATAGCTCAACGTGCTATTTTTCATTCAAAAGACCCAACTGATATTTTCATCCCATGTATAATTGCAACATATGCCGCAACCGTTGCTGGTTTATTAGTTGTATCATTTAAACAAAAAATAAACTTGTTTGATAGGGTTGTTTTAAGCTGGCTTTTAGGGATCACAGCCTTTTTAGGACTTTTAGTTTGGTATTTTACTGCCTATTTAAATAAAGCACAAATAAGTGCCTTTTCGGGTGTGTTTAGTAACATGATTTACTTAGGCATACCCGTATTATTTATTTTAGGTGGCCTGCGAAAAAAGGTTAATGTGTTTGAAGCATTTATTGAAGGTGCAAAGGAAGGATTTGATGTTTCAGTTAAAATAATCCCCTACCTGGTTGGCTTGCTAGTGGCCGTGAGCCTATTTAGGACGAGTGGCGCACTTACTTATCTCGGTGATGGTTTTGCATGGATATTTAGTCATTTTAATATTGATACCCGTTTTGTTACTGTTTTGCCTATAGCTATTTTACGCCCGTTAAGCGGTTCTGGTGCGCGGGCATTAATGCTCGACAACCTCAAAGTCCACGGTCCGGATAGCTTTATCGGTCACATGTCGAGCGTATTGTATGGTACAGCTGATACCACTTTTTATATTGTAGCACTTTATTTTGGTGCAGTAAATATTAAAAAAACGCGATACACAGTACCGGCAATGCTTATTGCTGACTTTGCAGGCATTGTTACGGCCATACTCATCTCCTACTTATTTTTTGGCTAATAAAATCCATAATTTTTTAATGATTATTTAATGTCTAAATTTTAACTATTCATTAAACATCTGCAACAAGCCACACAACTTTCACGTATAAATGCTCTGATAAATAAGTATATACAATTTGTTTATGCTGTGCTATTTTATTCGTAAGTGTTGGGTTTTATAAACTATTGTTGCCGTGTAAGTGGATGAGTAAGATTTTTGCAAAGAGTTTATTTCTTCTTATACCCCTGCTATTTGCATTTATCCCTGTGATTGCGCAAACAATTACCATAGGTAGTGTAGATCCAGGCCCATATGGTAGTGGCTCAACTGTGGCAGTTCCCTTTAATGTGAACGATGCTTCGGGATGTATCCAGCAGGATAATATTTATAGCTTGTACCTATGTAATGCATCAGGCACTCCGCTGTCTGCCGTACCTGTAGATACGATTAAAAACTTTTATGGAACATTTTTCAACTACAGCGTACCGTCAGGATTGGCTCCTGGTACATATACGTTTTTAATTAAAGCGTCTGATCCTGCAGTTATCAGTAACGTATCAAATACTTTTACTGTTTCTGCAACTGCTGGCGGATCGGCCGCGGCAAGTTGCCCTTCAACTCAAATTGGTAACGCGCAATATCCTAACGTTTATGGCTCATGCAGTGGGGCCAATAATGTTCAATATACATTTAGCAACGCATCTGCAAATGGATCAACTACCACCGCAAACTTTTTTAATGAATCGACTCAATCGTTCGAAGCAAACAATATAAATTTAGCCCCATCTTATAATTTCACTGCAAAAGCGGCAAATTATATCGTTACAGTACGTGCTGTAAATGCAAATAACATTGTTAGTACTTACGATTATCAGCTGATCAACAACGTAGTGAATGTAAATCTAGGTGCTACGGGCAACCCATCAGTTTGTTTGGTAAACGGCGAAGCCCAGCTTACTTACAATGTTGATATTAGCTCTGCAACTGGTATACAAAATAACTATCCCGGTAATTTATATACCTTTTCATGGGGAGATGGCACCCCGAATACAAGCTATACTTTATGTCAGATATTGGCACTTAACGGGGAAATAACCCATAATTTCACAAAATCATCTTGCGGTATTACGGCTAATAATAAAGCAAACTCATTCGAAATCGACTTTCAGGCAACTAACTTATATTGCGGTGATGTGGGTTCGGCTCCGAGTAATTACGCACGTGTTTTTCAGGAGCCTTTAAATAGCTTCATGGGGCCAGTTGTTGCTTGTACAGGCAGTACTACAACGTTTGTAAACAATTCACAACCGGGGCCCAATCCAAATGCGACTACAAGTAGCTGTGCTCAAAATCCTAATGCATTATATACATGGTATGTTGATGGTGTTGCGATAGCAATGAATTACCATATCGGAACAAACTTTGTAACTACACTTACAGAAGGATCACATATTGTATCATTGCATTTACAAAATCCCGGTACGGCATGTAATCCACCTGATTTTTCGCAGTCTATCTGTGTACAAAATCCACCTAACCCAAGTTTTACACTTCCTCAAAATTTAATATGTATAAGCAATGGCCCGGTAACACCAACCAACACTTCTGTTATTGATTCAAGTTGTAATAATCAAAATAGCTTTAAATGGACGGTTACACCATCAACTGGCGTAACTTATAATGCGTCGGCCGCCCAACCGGCTATTACATTTACCCAACCAGGAATTTATATTGTCGGGATGTCAGTTACAACACTCAGCTGCGGAACTGTTGCTGCACCAACAGTTGATACCATAGTGGTTAACAGCTCACCGATAGCTACGCTTTCAAGCAACTTTTCTGTTTGTGGAAACAATCAAACGCTTAGTTTTGATTCGGTAACAACACGACCTACCTACACTATTTTAACAGGCACTGCACAGGCTCAAGCTACAACATATACGTGGGCAGTTACAGGCGGAGCCTATAGTTATGCTGCCGGATATACATTACATAGCAAATATCCACATATTACTTTTACTAATTATGGTGCTTACACCATAACTGTTACCCAGCAAAATAATTGCGGATCAACCACATCAAATACACAAACCATTACTTTTGAGCAAGCGCCCACGGTTATTGCTGGTAATGATACAACCATCTGTGCAAATACATCAGTTATTTTAAAAGGTAAGATAACAGGATCCGGTGTAACCAGCTATAAATGGACAGGAGGCAATGGCACCTATGCACCAAGCCCGGATTCATTATACGCCACTTATACCCCAACGGCTGCAGAAATCAGCGCAGGACACGTAACGCTTACACTACAGGCAACAACATCGGTAGCTGCACCTTGTAATTTAGTTACCAGCAGTATTATTATCACCATTACTCCTACCGGTACAATTACAAGCGGCCTTGCAAAAACAATATGCAGTAACAGCAGGGTAAACTATCAGATCACATCCAACAATCCATCAAGTACCTTTAGCTGGACAGCCAAACTAATCTCAGGTTCGGCAACGGGGTTTACTGCATCGGGCAATACAAGTATTATAACAGATTCTCTTATTAATACAGATCCAACAGCTACAACAAATGCAGTTGTTGCTTACACTATTACGCCCTTAAGCAGTAATGGCTGCCCCGGCACACCTGCTACTGTAAATGTTACGGTAACGCCATTACCATTATTAACTGCCACTGCTACAAGCCCTGTTATTTGCAGTAACCAACCGGCAAATATTACCTTATCAACAAAACTTACCGGCACAACTTATATATGGACAAGTACTGCGCCTGCAAGTATTAGTGGAAATACCAACCAAACTACCGCTATTAACACAACAGCAATAAAAGATCTGCTGGTAAATAACGGCACTACGCCAGCAAAGGTAACTTATGTTATTACGCCAATCAGTACCAATGGCTGTTATGGCCTGCCCGTAACTTCGGTAATCACCGTTCAGCCATTGCCAGTAACCGCGTATGCCGGCCCTGATACAACTTTGTGTAATACGAGTACATTTACGCTTAATGCTAACTCACCGGGATTTGGAAGCGGCAAGTGGACTGTTGTTAGTGGTACAGGTGTAACTTTCAGTAATGATACTATCCCAAATACAACAGTAAGAGGACTGGTAGGTGGTAATATTTACCAGTTTGAATGGACTATAACAGCTGCGCCCGGGTGCCAATCACAAAGCGTGGTTACCATAACTATTAATCAAGCAACTAACCCAGGTATAACAAGTTCTACCGATCCAACAACAGTTTGCGCCAATGGCAATAGCGGCAAAATTATATTAACCGGGCAAATAGGCAAAGTTTTACATTGGCAGCAATCTATTGATAATGGTACTACCTGGCAAAACACCATTCCGCTTGATACGATTAATTCATTTATTTATCAAAATATAACTAAGACGACAGAATATCAGGCTGTGGTAGAAAATGGTAATTGCGGTATTGCGACATCAACAATAACTACAATTATTGTAAACCAACCTGCTCCAATGGCAAGTGCCGGTAATGATACTACCTTATGTAATGCATCCACCTATCAATTACAAGGAAATAACCCTGGTACATTTGCGGGGGTGTGGAGACAAACAGCTGGCCCGGCGGTTACGTTCGCCGATTCTACTAATTACCAAACTATTATAAGCAATTTACAAGGTGGCAATGTGTACACCTTTACCTGGATAATTAAAGCACTTTTACCTTGCTCAAACAGCCAGTCGCAGGTTAATATTACGAATTACGCCGATGTAATAGCCAGCTTTAAAGCCAGTACGACCAGCACTTGCGGCTCTCAAACTATAACGTTTACTAACCTCTCCAATAATCAGTCGGGTGCTGCATTTTTATGGAATTTTGGCGATGGTTCAACATCTACATCAACCAGTCCGCAACATTTATTTAAAGAAACTACAGATGGAAGTGATACAACTTATATCGTATCGCTTAGTGTAGTCAATAATTGTCATCAACGCCCGCCTGTATATGATACCATTACGATAAAATCTGACAGGGTTATTGCAACTATTTTGCCACAGCAAACAACCGGTTGCGCACCATTTACACTCTCAGTTGCAAACACTTCGCCGGGCAATAGCCCATCATATAAATTTTATCTATACAATAACAACACACTGATAGAAGAAATTGATAAAACAGATAAAAGTACTGCCGTATTTAATCCAATTACTGTTAATTCGCCTACGCAATACACTTTGTACATGATTGCTACAGGTGAGTGCGGAACAATCGACACCAGTAATATCATCCCAATAACAGTGTCGCCGCCTACTGTAACACCGCAGATGTATATTTTAAATGGTGTAAGTTCCGGCTGTGCACCGCTGAGCGTGTATTTTGTAAATAATTCAAATGGTGGAAGTACCTTTCATTATAACATTTATGATAGTAATGGCAACCTGGTAGCTCAACCTGTTGCCGGCACAGCTAATCTTCCGTATACCTTTACTACTCCAGGTTCTTATTCTGTAAGTATTACCGCTGCAAATAATTGTTCGCCACAGGGCATCGAATCAGCCAAAACACCTATTACTGTTTATCCTGTCCCAACACCGTCATTTACCTATACTACCGATTGTACTACTGATATATTGTTTTCAAATACAACAACTCAAAACGGCTCAACTCCCTCGGGGTCATTAGCTTATACCTGGAATTTTGGCGATGGCTCAACTCCTGAATATACTTTTACACCGCAGGCCCATCATTATAATTATAAAAACGGTCCATTTACGGTTACTCTTATTGCCACAAATACAGCTTCCGGTTGTGTTGATTCAACCAAACAAACAATAGAAGTAGATGCACCGCTTGTGGCGCAGTTTACTGAATTGCCAGATAGCGTTATAAAAATTCCGGATTATCATTTTGCATTTACAGATGAATCTTCAGGCTCACCTATTGGTTGGACCTGGACATTTGGTGATGGTGCATCATCAACATCACAAAACCCGCAACATACCTATGCCGATACCGGATATTACCAGGTAACTTTAGTAACAGTAAACAGAAATGGCTGCTCGAGCACAGTAACTCATACGGTAAGGGTAACTGGTACGCCTGGCCAGCTGTACTTACCTAATGCATTTATGCCAACCGGGCGCATACAGGATCTGCAGATATTTATGGCAAAAGGGTCAGGTATAAAAACATGGCTGCTACAAATATTTAACAATTACGGGCAATTGCTTTGGGAAACTACAAAACTTAATGATAAAGGTGCACCTGTTGAGGGCTGGGATGGTACTTATAAAGGTGTGTTAATGCCACAGGGTGCTTATTTATGGCAGGCATCTGCAACATTTATAAATGGTTCACAGTGGATAGGTATGTCGTACAATGGCTCGTTACCTAAACGAACAGGAACAGTAAATTTAATACGTTGATGAGATTTAGTAAAAGGATTTTATTTTTTACTGTAATAATGCTAACCGGGTTAAAGGTTTTTAGTCAGGATCACTTGTATTCGCAATATTTTAATGCACCGGTTTATTTAAATCCAGCGTTAAATGGTCAGTTCGAAGGTGATTTTAGGGCTAATTTAAATTATCGCAGCCAGTATACTACATCAGGAAGCCCCTCAAATTACTTTACTGCTGCGTTTGATTATAATATACCACAATTTGGTGGTGGTGTTGGCATCATGTTTAACCGCAGCAGCGAAGGCGGCCAATTTTTAAATACCAATAGCGTAGCTGGTATTTATTCGTATAGTGTAGGTTCTGATGATTATATTCTTTCTTTCGGTATTCAGGCAGGCATAAGCGACCGCTCCATTGACTACAGTAAGTTAGTTTTTGATGATCAGATCGATCCAACACTTGGGATCATCCCGGGTGCTACATCAGCCGCGGATGCATTGGCATTTAATAACAAATATTATTTTGATACAGGTGCAGGGATTAACCTGGTAGCCGGTAATTTTATGATCGGCGGGGCGTTGCAACATCTTAATGGCCCGAATGATTCTTTTACCGGTACACCTGTAAAATTATCGATACGTGGTACCGGATATATAACTTATCGCCTAGATTTGAATAGCGGCGATAACATGGATGATGATGAAAAATCCTATGTAATACCTTCAGTAGTCTTTTACAAGCAAGCCCAGTCACAATCAACAGCTGCCGGGGTTGAATATAAACACCATAGTGTAAGTGCCGGTTTATGGTACCGGTCTGGTGGGCAGGAAGGCCCAAGCGCGGTGGTTGTGTCACTTATCTTTGACATATTTGTAAATAAAGAGACACAGGAAAAATTTCGTTTGGGTGTAAGTCACGATGCGCCAGTTTCAGGCATAAGCTATGGAGGAACAAGCGGCAGCAGTGAAGGCAGTATAAATTACCAGACAGTTAATCCAAACAGAACAGATTCGCCCCCTAAATTTGAAGGCGCTACACATTGTTATGATTTTTATTAATTTTTTAACTGATACAAAATGGAAAAACAGAAAAATTACCTCGCACAAAAAAAACAAAAAAAGAAATCGGCGGTAAAGGCTGTTTGGGTAATTTTATTGCTTGCAGTGATATTTATTGCTGTAATTGTAAAGTTTGCCTTATCTGGCAATGAGGATGTAACCACTATTTTTAGCGGTATGCCATCAAACGATGAGGTGTATGCTGTATCAAAAGAATTTGTTTTACCTACGTTAAAAGGCAGTGGAGCAACATTTTCTGATGAAGGCTATCAATTCGGCAAAAAGGCGGATTCGGTGTTTGTAATACGTTCGGTTGTTGAAACAAAATTAAATTCTGGCGATATGCTTAAAACAAATTATGAAATTACCTTGCGTTACAAAGGTGGCTCCGCTGATAATCAAAGCAACTGGGACGTTCTAAACTTAAACGAAGAATAGTATACAAACAAACCGGGAGTCAAGCCCCCGGTTTTGCTATCAATCACTCTAAACAACCACCTCACTAACCAAAGTAGTATTTTATATATCTTAAATTAAGACTGTAAACCTATTTAAATTAAGACGAACAAAATTACCTATATATTGCGTGAATCCATATTTACAATATGCTTTTTACCTTTGATTGACAGTGGCTTATTTTTAAGCTAATTGTATTAGGCTAACTCCTGCTCCTAATACCAACGCATCTTCAATACCACCAATTATAGGATCAAATATTTTGGTCTTTTCTACAACTGTTTTCCGCATTATATAGCTAACATAGGTTGCTGCTGCTGCTGAAGCTGCGCCAAGCAATGTACCAACTAAAACATTATTGCCTGTAGATTTATATATACTTGCACCCGCCAAAGCTCCTGAAAGGCATCGAAAAGCAAAACCTTCGGGCCTTATTCTGTTGGGTGTGTTTGGCATTTTATCCATAATTACTTCACTTAATGTTAAAAGTGTAAGCGTATTGGCAACTGTTTTTGATTGCATAAAGCCAAGCGGTGAATGCTTCAGATTTTTTGACTGATGATGACTTAATATCTGACTTGTAATTGCCGGAGCCGATGATGTACGCATACCTGCAAGTGTTCCGATTCCTAACACCTGCCAAAACGGGTGTGATATTTTCTCTATTTTCATGTTAGTTGTTAATTACCTTTTACCAATTTTTCTTTTTCCTTAAAGATCATCCATGAATCCGGGATCTCGGGTTTAAGCGGGAACCCGTACGTTGGATTGCCTTCAACACGTATGTCATTTGAGTCGAAATGTTTAACCTCGCCTTTTGCAAGGCGAACTACCCAGCATGAATTTACACTCATGCCATAATCCATAATAAAATAGGCCAACCCTGCACCAAGCGGGGTATAAACCACAATTTGTGGGTTAAGTTGTAAAATATTCATAGTAGTGTTTTTAGGTAGATGATTTAATGTTTGATTAAATACAATAATCATTCCCAAAATATGTGGTACATATATTGCACAATACCAGCTATCAAACTACCAACAATATGAAAATACATCAAAACAATGCCCTTGGCGAATTGGGCGGTGCAATAGGAAAAGGACTAATTGCAGGTTTAGCCGCAACAGCTGCCATCACTATATCGCAAATGATCGAAATGCGGATTACTAACCGGCCACCAAGCGATGCACAACTTAAAGTGGCTAAAGAAACTGTGGGTGCTGAACCTGTAGAAGGCGAAAAAGAAAAAATGTCGCAAGAGTTGCATTGGGCATATGGTACAACTTGGGGCATTGCCCGAGGCTTGATATCATTAACCGGATTAAAAGGATTGCCAGCTACAGCAGCGCATTTTGCAGCTATATGGGGAACATCAATGGTTATGTTGCCTGCATTTAACGCCGCGCCACCAGTAACAGAAGAAAAACCTAAATCAATAGCCATTGATGCCCTACATCACGCGGTATATGCTATAACAGCGGGTTTGGCTTATGATGCTTTAGATGCAGGCAGCAGGCATGAAAAAAGATTTAACAAACTGGAAAGTTTACTGAACTTGAAAAAGTTGATCAAAAAATACAGGTAACGATCCCCAATAAAAAAGAGCCACTCTAAAAACAGAGTGGCTCTTAAATTATACAGTGTATATAAATTATACCGCTTTTAGCTCATTAGGTTCTTTGCCTTTTTCACGCCACTTTCTTAGGTTTTCCTTCATATTGTATCTTATCAGGTACATACAAGGAACAACAATCAAAGTGATAATGGTAGCGAAACCTAAACCAAATATCATCGTCCATGATAATGGGCCCCAGAAGGCTACGTTGTCACCACCAAAATAAATGTGTGGTTTGCCTGCCGTAAATAATCCGGCAAAATCAATATTAAAACCTACCGCTAGTGGTATTAAACCTAATATAGCAGCGCTTGCTGTAAGCAATACAGGTGTCATTCGTGTTCTTGCAGCTTCAACCACCGCATCGTGAATAGTAGCACCTTGCGAAAGCAGCATATCCGAAAACTCTACCAGCAATATACCATTTCGCACAACCACACCAGCTAATGCGATAATACCCACGCCCGACATTACAATTGAGAACGTCATGTGGAAAACGCTTAAGCCCAGGAATACGCCGATGATACTAAAGAATATCTCACTTAAAATGATCAACGTTTTACCAATCGAATTGAATAAAGCCATTAGGATAACCAATATCAGCCCAAATGAGATCAATAATGCTGTACCCAGGAAACTACCTGTTTCGGCCTGATCTTCCTGAGAACCACCCATTTTAATGGATACATTTTCAGGTAATTTAAAGTTTTTAAGTACTTGTGCTATTTGCGCATTCACATCAGCTGGCGTACTTGGTTTTATTACGTTAGAACCCAAAGTAACTACACGCCTTTGTTGTTTGTGCTTAATGTTAGCATAAGTGTTAGTATACCTAACATCAGTAAATGCTGATATCGGCACCTGGCGTATTGTACCTCCCGTTGCAATATCACGGAAAGTAATCTTCAAGTTTTTCAAGGCATCTATATTATTACGCTGATCCTCTTGAGAACGCACATCTATTTCATAATTATCCTCGGTTGTATTTCGATAATCTGAAGCTTTTATACCATAGATAGATGCTGCCAATGCCTGGTTTATCTGACTGGTAGAGATACCTTCACGGTTTGCACGCTCGCGATCTACATCAAATACTATTTCAGGTTTATCACTTTGCACATCCGGCACTAAGTTTTCAATACCAACTATACCCTGCTGATTGATAAATTTTTTAAGGCGGGCAGCCGTGTTTACCAAGGTATCCAGGTTATCACCAGCTATCTCTAAACTCACATCTTTTTGTACCGGTGGGCCGCTGGCTTCCTGCGCTACTGCTATTTGCGCACCCGGTACACCTTGTACCGATGAACGGATCTTATCTAAAATTTTCTTTGTATCCTTACCATTTCTTTTGCCGTACTCAACAAAAGCCACAGTGATTTTACCTTTATTATAATACGTACCCTGATCCTCATCACTTGGGTCGGTAACCCCTACCGATACGTTTGATATAATAGAAGATACAATGTCCTTATCAGGCTCAACAACCTGAGCCACTTTTTTCTCCAATTGGCCAACTACCTGGTTGGTATAGGATTGAGCTGTACCGATAGGCATAGTTACATATACATAAACAAAGTTAGGGTCGGATGATGGGAACAACTCCACATCAAGCTTACTGGCTACTGAGAATCCTATTGTAAAAAAGAATAGTAAAACCATACCGCCGAGCACCCACCATGGATTGTGTACTGCACGCTCCAACCACTTGGCATACCAGGTTTGAAAGCGGGGCCATACATTCTTTTGAAATTTATCTATAACCTTTAATAAAATGAAGTGGTTAAACAGGAATAGTACAATAATCAATACGATAAAGTTTCCTATACCAACGCTTGCATGATGGGTTGCTGCCAGCAGGTAGAAAAATCCTGCTACGCCTGCCATTATAAATGTTGTGCGTGCAGTTTTACGGTCAAATCTTTGATTATCGTGTTCACCTTCATGATGTGCCTTCATAAAATCAACCGCGAAAACCGGGTTCATGATATAAGCTACAACCAATGATGCCAGTAACGTGATGATCAATGTTATTGGCAGGTAAAACATGAAACTACCAATTAAGCTATGC
>Ga0302227_10001564_pt1 | contig 16848 bp, 15 predicted proteins | sample II_Palsa_N1_1_FD_193525 | JGI IMG/M metagenome (GOLD analysis project Ga0302227, IMG submission 193525) | Peat permafrost microbial communities from Stordalen Mire near Abisko, Sweden - II_Palsa_N1_1 | ecosystem: Environmental > Terrestrial > Soil > Palsa > Peat permafrost | place: Sweden... | reverse complement strand
TTGAGTTGTTTTTATCGCCAGAGCGTAAGAATAAATCGCCGTTGGAAAGAATGACCCAGAGTTCGCCCCTCATATCTACGTAAACGCTGCGCACCGAAGGCGGCTTCTCACTGTCGGGTTCGCGTATCTCAACTTTCTCAAACACCAGTCCATCAAACCGAGTGAGCCCTTGTGGACTTGCTAGCCACAGCCACCCGTCCGGGGTCTCAGCGATGCTCCACACAAACAACGGGGCGCCTTCTCGAGCCCCCCAACTTGTGTGGTGATAGTCATTCTTTATGCTTCCCACAGTGTCAAAAGTGGTAGACGCCACTGTTGAGCACCAAAGCACACCAGGCACGAGCACAGCAAGCGTGATCAGAAGACGCTTGACGGCCCCAACGAAAACGGCGCTCCCCATGGACATACCTCGCACAGATCAACTTAGTATGATGCGCTCTGCGAAAAGGCAACTTGCTCCCCGGCATGCGAGTCTAGTCACAGAGGATGTTGCGCAGCGACGACTCCATGAGTGCCGGATCTATAGAACCCGCTGATTGATCATGTGTCTAGCGAAAAAAAGCTGCGATTTGTAGACTTGTCCTGTAGGAACATAGTGGTAAAGAGCGTAGGCCTTTTCGTACTGTCCGGCTCCTCCGTACGAACGAGAATAGGTGGTCGCCCACGTTGGGTCGGTCAATCAAAAGCCATGGGCCACGATCAGTTCGTTATGCAGCTGCATACTAACGGCCGTCACATAGTTTTTGATTGCGGCCTGAGCCGCACCTTCTTACGAAGTAGACCGTCAGGACGGCTGCACCACCGCTGTATATCCTGGCGGCCAGACGGTTCGCGCGTGAGGCGGCTAGTCAAGTTGGCTCAAAAACATGTCTGCTGGCCACGTGATAGTTCGCGACGCCCCCCAGATGACACGCATCGGCCGTCTCTTTCTCACGCTGCCCCTCTATCAGGCTCTGACGAAAACGTCAGAAGGCCTGGCTTACGCCGAACAGGTCTATGCCAAAGCCAGGGCCGGCTACCACCCGCTTACCCAGCAGGCGGGGTGGCGATCTTCGCTAAGGAGGGCAGGGTCTACAAGTAGGCTTTTTGTGATGCGTCATCGATCCAACAAATATGTCGACTGACTCTCAGCCTGCCTTCCGCCTGAGTGAAATGACCATCCCACCAGCGCGCAGCAAACAGCAGATCGCGATGGTGACCCACGCGCGGGCTACATGTTCGAGGCGATAACTTCGCCTTATCGTCAGTACTCGTGAGGAGGTAGCCGCATTTACGCCCGAGGCCGCCGGATAGGAGATCACAAATCGCGAAGCCCAACTTCAAGTTGCCGGAAGTCATTGCGTGGTACCGATGTTCTTTTCGAGGAAGCTGTCAGCTTTCGTTGCCTCCCGAGAAAAGTGCGCAGCCTTAAGCGCCTCGGTTGTGTAGTGGTCAACTAATCCCGGACACCGGGTTAAGTTTTTCCTCGGCAACAGCCGGTGCGAGGCCACCGTTAAACTGATGCGGACGAATCTGATTGTAACGTTGCATCAAGTAGTAGCTGATATCCCGGCCCGCTTCCACAGCGGTGGTGTAGCCGGTCGACGGTATCCACTCGGTCTTCAGACTACGGAATACGCGTTCCATCGGCGAATTATCCCAGCAATTTCCACGACGACTCATGCTCTGCTCGATGCGATAGCGCCATAACCGTTGCCGAAACTTTCGACTCGCGTATTGGCTGCCTTGATCTGAGTGAAACATCACACCCGAAGGTCGTCCACGCTGCTCAAAAGCCATCTCTAGCGCCTGCACAACAAGGTCGGCATCGGGGCGAGTGGAGAATGCCCAGCCAACGATCCTGCGTGTAAACAGGTCCAGCACCACCGCCAGATAATGCCAACGTCCTTGCGCCCACACGAAGGTGATATCACCGCACCAAACGCGGTTCGGCGCGTCGACGTCGAACTGGCGGTTGAGGCGATTGGGAATATCGACGCGCTCCACGGTGGCTTGTTTATACGCATGATTTCCAGGCTGCTTGCAGATCAAGCCAAGCTCCGCCATCAGGCGGCCGACTTTGAAGCGACCGATCGCCGATCCTTGCTCGCGCATCATGCCCATGATGCTTCGGCTACCTGCCGAACTGCGACTGTCGACGAACAACTGGTGTACTCGGCTGCGCAGGGCCATCCTCGGCGTGTCGATGCGACCTCGTCGCTGACGGTGCGCATATAGGCAGGAACGAGTCACGCCAAAGAGCGCACAAACCAGCGCCATCGGTTCGGTCTGGCCCAGCTGATCGATCACCGCGTACGTTCGATCCCTTCCGACATCAAGAGCGCGGTAGCCTTTTTTAAAATGGTCTTTTCGCGCTCAAGGCGATCGATCCGCGCCTCAAGCTCCTGGATACGCCTCTGGTCTGTGGTCATCGCCGGATTAAGCGGCGTGCGCCCCTGACGCTCCTCGCCCAACTGTTGCACCCAGCGGCGTAGCACCGACTCGGCGACTCCGACTGACTGGCAGGCATCCATGTGGCTGTAGCCCTGGTCAAGAACCAGGGACGCGGCGCTTACCTTGAACTCGGGAGAAAATGTACGACGTTGCTTCATCTGACACCTCATCAAGGCGACTATCTTCGCCTAAAGAGATGTCCGGGGGCATTAGACCACTGCAGTTGTGCAATGTTTCTACCTCTGTTGAGCAATGAAGAGTGCCGGTTCCATCAGTCATGTCAACTACGGTCATACGACAAACGAGTCGGCATCTTGGGCGCATCTTATATTTCGCATTCTTGGTCCTTACGGGTGGGCGTTGCGCTGCTAAGCCCGTGTGGTGTACCCCTCAGCCTAATGCCAGGGTGTTGCGCGATCGGCTCAAAATCGATCGCTCAACCCGCTCCGAAAGCGACGCCAGATACCGACAAGGCAGCTTCATCGGAGACCACCCGTCATTGCGCAACCTGGCGTCCGGCTACCGACGATTTCTCGAAGAGTAAGAAACTCGCCGTCAAGAGCGTGCTGCCTATGCCGACTGCGAGCGGGAAATGCCAGTCGGCGCGCGTCATGACTTGCGGCAGGAGGCCTATGGCAAGTGCGGGGATTGCATGCAGACGAGTCACGCGTAGCATGACGACGCCGAACAGCATGGCCAGTACCGTTGAGGTGACGCCTGGACCAAATGTCGCCAGCGCAGTGACGCCAGCTGCCGCCGCGAGCGTGCATACCGCCGGCAACAATACCGGCCGCTGGGCCCAGGGGCAGACGTCTGCATGCGCGAACATTTCATATGCAATAACGATGAGCGGCGGGGAAAATACCATTCGCATTCCGGTCGCCATCGAAAGGAGGTAGGTGGCGCTGAGAAACACTACGAAGAACGGCACCCACAGGAAGCGCTCAGGCAGTGATTCGATTTCGTCGGCAACCCAATCGGCGGAGCTCGGTGTAGCGTGTGCGGCTTCTTTGTCGAAGAACCTCCGGTATGCCGAGGACAGGACGGCAAGCGCACCCGTGCCGAGCAGAATCGCAAGCGGGTACAGCCAGCTTTTCTCGCCGAGCGAGAGCGCGAGAAAGCAGGCCGAGATCGCCGGCGCGATGGGCGAGCGCATGACTTTGAGAATGACCATCGCCCCCAAGATGCAGATCGCTATGGATGCAGCGGAGTACGGCAGATTACGAGTGACGAGTACACCCAGCACGGCGGTCACTGCCGGGGAGAGCGCGAGCATCCAAGGCGCACGGGCCCAAGTGCCGCGCGGCCGCAGGAATACGTCGTAGGACAGTGCAGCTAACTCGGGAAAAAGAAGCAAAGCGATACCGGACGCCGAAGCAGCTCCAGCGATCCCGCCCATGAAGCAGAGTGCGATCAGCACGGATGACACAATGCGGAGTGATTTGGCCGTCTGCCTCGGTCTTGCGTGGTCGGCTCGCTGGCCACCCAAAGTTCTCCGTTGAGATTGGGTGGCATCGTTCCCTTTCATGTCTTCACGAATTCGGTTTCGACGAGAATAGTGACTTCGTCAGCTTCTAGGGGAATCCATTCCCCAACACCAAACTCTGACCTCTTAAACGTAGCCTCGCCGGAAAAGCCCATGCGTGATTGGGCAAATCCACGGTAAGTGACGTTTAGGACCACCGGCTTTTTTACGCCATGAAAATCCAATATTCCTTCAACGAGGATATGGTCGCCGACAATCTTTACCGTCGCCGAGTTGAACGCAATAGCTGGATATTTGTCCGTCTCCAAGTATTTATTCGCTATTCTTTTGTCGAACGCCTGATCGTCGGTGTCGACTGATTTCGGGTCGATAGATATCTGGACATCTGATGCGGTGGCATGCGTAGGATCGAATGCAAATCGACCTGAAACAGCGTCAAAGCGAAGGGTGTAGTGAGACAAGCCCATGTGGGCAAGTTTTGCGATAACCGAAGTGTGGTGCGGGTCGAGTTTATATTCACCCGCCACGACAACCTTCGGGTCCGTAGAGACGTTCAAGGCCTTGTATTGGGTTGCCGCGGTCGCGTCTTCCACGGGGCTTTGTTCCTTTTGCCCGGCAACGGCGATTGGCATCGCAGCTAGCAGGGCAGCAAAGGCGGCCGTACGGATCACCAGTTTTAAGTTCACAAAAAGCATCGTAGTTTCCTCTGACGTTGGGCGACGTAAGCCCCCCGAATCGGGGCGACGAGTGTCGCCCCGATTGATAACTTGCTTGACTATTCCCGTTGCGACGAGTCAGCGGATCTTGCGTTTTGCATCGAATGCCCCCGCATTCGCTCTAGTTGCGTCCCAGCTGTTGCATCGACCGGTTGAGAGTGCGACTCAAAAGCGAACCCCGAAAACTCATCGTTGCTGAGCCTCACTTGGCTCAATCGTCGTTATGGATTGCCGCGGAATGGGAACCAGCCCCTTTTGTTTGAATAGAGCATCCCAACGACAAACAGGGCACCTACGAGCGCGGCAAACAGCGAACCGTCGGGGCCGTAAACCAAGACGTTTTGAAATTGGGTACGAAAGCACCAAAAGGCCAATAGTCAACTCGACCATTCCCAAACCGCGGGAAAAGCTGTACGTCTGGTTTTCGGTCTGCCAAGCACGTTGCACAGGTACCAGCGCACCTTCGTGAGTCATATGCTCTTTATAGGCCTGTGGATGCTCATAGAAAAATGACATCACGGGGCTGTTAGCGACAAAGGGTGTGATGCTGTCTGCTTCGTACGGAGCAAACTTCAAACCGCCGATCCAAAGAAAGACGATGGCGATGGCCAGCCTCATTAAAGTAAGGCCAATACGATCGGTACGCGTAAAAGCACCTAGTGCTCGTTCTATCTTACGGTTCATGATATTCCTCTCGTTGGCTTGCGCTATCACTTCGCGCTGTGCGCTTTGACCGCATCGAGGACACGAGCGGAATAGACCATAGCGGCACCCGCGTTCAGGGCCACTGCAACACCCAATGCTTCAGCAATTTCTTCTTCCGTGGCGCAGTGCTTCAAGGCTTCTGCTACGTGTACCGTGATACATCCATCGCAGTGGGTGGTCACCGCAACGGCTAGCGCGATCAACTCGCGGGTTTTGGCATCCAGCTTGGCGGTCTTTTGGCCAGCCTTGGAAAGGGTCTGATACCCAGCCAACGTATCCGGACTCAAGGTGCCGATCTCGCCGATCCGGCCGACCAGTTCTTTACGATATTGCAGCCAATCCAACATGAAAGATTCCTCTTGGTGCGAGGCCTGGCGCTCCCCGATGCGCACAGTGTTGCGCCACAGTTTGAGTTGTTGAATACTTTATCTACTCAAAAAATGGCGTAATCGTCTCATGGATGCCCTCAGCAAGGTTCTTGAACTGGCTCGCATAAAAGGCAGTCTGGACTTGCGTTGCCAGCTCGCGGGCAGCTTCGCCTTGGACCATGAACCCCTTGCGTTAGGTGAGGCACCCTTTCATCTGGTGCTGTCTGGAAAGGCGAATCTGGAACTCCGCGATGGGACGTACATCGAGCTAACTGAGGGAGACTTTGTGCTTTTGCCGCGTGGGAGCGCGCATGTCGTGTCTGGAGTAGGGGACACACCATCCAGTCCCATTCGCGTCGACGATGATGGTCCGATAGCCGTTCGTCGAAATACGGGTAGCGATGAAGTTGAGCTGGATCTTTTGTGCGGGCGCTTTACGTACGCACCAGGGGCTGCAGATCTGATCATGAGTGCGCTCCCTGAGATTCTGCATATATCACTTGCCGAAGAAGGCAAGCCTGAAGCACTTGATGGTGTGGTATCTCTGTTGAGGGACGAAGTTGTGAATCTGCAATCAGGGGCGCTGGCCATCGTTACGGCGTTAAGCACGGTCCTTTTTGCGTTGGCTTTACGGGCCCATGCGAGGCGCGACGGTATGCCCGCATCGCTGCTGGTGTTACTTACAGATGCGAGGCTTAGTCAAGCCGTTCTCGCCATGACCAAAGAGCCCGAGAAGCATTGGACATTGGACATGCTCGCCAAGCAGGCAAACATGTCCAGGGCAACCTTTGCGCGGCACATTGCCAACAAGGGCAACCTGTCTCCGATGGATCTGTTGACATCGATTCGCATGCAAATCGCGTGCGAAATGTTGGAAAGCAGCAGCTTCCCTGTTGGGGCTGTCGCCGAGCGTGTGGGCTATCAGTCGGAATCAGCTTTCACAAAGGCCTTTCAGAGAAAACTTGGTTTTACGCCAGCAAGTTATCGTCGCCACAGCAACCGCCGATCGCGATAAGCACACTGCTATGAATATTTTCTGGGTCTTGCGTCAATGCTGAATACTGACCACAACTTTTCCCTGTGCTTGTTCGCTACCGACAAGCTCGTGCGCGGCGTCAACGTCGTCCAGACCGAAACAGTGCGTGTCCATCAGCGGCTTGATCATTCCCATTTCGGCGAGGCGGGTGGCTTCGCGCAGAATATCGCCGTGATGCGCCTTGCCTTCTCCCGTCAACAGCGGCAACAAGGTGAAGACACCTGAGTAAGTGCCGGCACGGAAAGAAAGTGGCGCCAGTGCATGTGTTCCCCAGCCCAGCGAACTGACGACATGACCGAACCGCGACACCGCCTTGAATGAAGCATCCAGGCTCGCGCCACCGGCAGTGTCATACACGACGTCGAAACCACGGCCTGCTGTATAGGCGGCGACATAGTCTTCGACCTGCATCTTGGCGTAGTCGATCGGCGTGGCGCGGAGTTGTTCAATCACGCTGGCACGTGCAGCGGAATCGGTCGCGAACACCGTTGCGTCGAAAGCGCGTGCGATTTGAATGGCCATGCTTCCTACGCCACCGGCACCGCCTTGGACCAGCACGGTTTGGTCTGCGCTTAGATGAGCGCGATCAATCAATCCTTCCCACGCGGTAGTGAAAACGAGCGGCAGCGCCGCCGCTTCGCGCATACTGAAGTGAGCGGGTTTCAGTGCAAGCAGGCGCGCGTCCACAGCGGCGTATTCGGCAAGCGATCCTTGAACGCCACCCACACCACCGGTCATGCCATAGACCTCGTCACCGACCCGAAAGCCCGTGATGTCCGGACCCACCGCATCGACGACGCCAGCCAGATCGATACCGAGGATGGCTGGAAGCGGGTGACGCGCATGTTGCCCGTCGCCGCTACGAATCTTTAGGTCCAGCGGATTGACACCGCTGGCCATAACCCGGACCAGCACCTGGCCCGACTGCGGCAAGGGCCGAGCGATGGACGTGAGGCGAAAAGGCGCGCCGTAATTTTCCAGAACGGCGGCTTTCATGGACAAGGGCTTGGTCATGGCGAACTCAGCGATGTTTAGGAAGTGATCGTTAAGCTACGCGCAATAATTTTGCATGGAAATAAAAATAAATGCATTTAATCCATGCATAATTGCATGGCGACGATTGGAGTCCTTCAGGGCGGACCGGCTCGCCTATAAAGAGGAGCGTGGCGATGGAGTGGGGCGATCTACGCGTGTTCCTAACTATCGCCCGCGAGGGAACACTCGGTGCGGCGGCTCGCAAACTTGGGCAAACCCAACCCACGATGGGGCGGCGATTGCAGGCACTTGAACATGCACTGGGACATCAGCTGTTCCAGCGAACGAAGGACGGATTCGTGCTGACGGATGAGGGCACCGCCGTACTCAATCACGCTGAGCGCATGGAGGAAGAAGCGCTTGCATTTCAGCGTCAGCTCACCGGGCAGGAACAACAACTGGATGGCATGTTACGCATCACCGCTTCGGACTGGTTTGCCGAGTACATGCTGACGCCCATCATCGCTGATTTCTCGAAACAGTATCCCCACGTGATCATCGAATTACTTACGGATTCACGCTTCTTCAGCCTATCGCGCCGTGAAGCGGACCTGGCGTTTCGCATCCAGCCGTTCGATGAACCGGACATCGTCTCCCGTAAACTTTCGCGTATCTCTTATGGTGTTTACACAGCGGCGGATTATCCACGCCCAGAAACCGGCGACGGTGCGGGCGCATCGTTGCTCGTGATGAATGTCGCCTTTGGTGGCATGCCCGAGGTCGCCTGGTTGCAACGCATGCTTCCCAATGCACGAGTGGCGTTTCGCAGCAACGCTCGAGCTGTGCAGGCACGCATGTGTCTGCGAGGCGCGGGCATTGCGGTATTGCCACGTCCGCTAGGCGACGCGATCGACAGCCTGCGGCTCATCGACCTCGGCGAAGAACCACCCGCGCGCGATGTGTGGGTTGGCTACCATCGCGACATGCGACGCCTCGCTCGATTGCGCGCGCTGTTGGAGAGGGTTATCGCCCGATTGGCCAACTGAGTTGAAAGCAAACGGAAGCGCCGAAGATGCTCGCGTGGATGGCATCGCAACACAGGTAGGCAGATACTTCCAAGAAACCTGACGATCGGCAGGGGAGTGCCCACTTAGGTTGATCCAAGGCTTCACGCTTGAATTCAAGGCATGCAATGGCGCCCGCCTGCTGAGTTTCCTGTGTGGCTTTGTGTTGTTCGACCGCGAGGTCGGCAAGCTGACGACGGCGGCCATATGGCCGGTTCTATACTGCTGCATCCTCGTGGGAGCGCGCCATGTTGGAAGAATTCTTTGCACAGCTGAAGGAACACAAGCTGGTGCAGTGGACACTGGGCTACTTGGCCATGTCCTTCACGCTCATCCCGGTGTTGGACATCATCGCCTCGCGCTTTGGTTGGTCGCAGACCGCCGCGCGTCGCATCGTCATCGCGCTGGCTACGGGTTTCTTCGTGATGCCGGTTATCGCCCGGTATCACGGCAAACGCGGTGAGCAACGGGTCAATCGGGTTGAAAAGTCCCTCCTTGCGATGCTGGTGCTGCTCGGCGTCGTCGCTATGTGGCGCGTCGCACCGGTTCCCACCGTGCGCGTCAGGGCGGCAACCAGCGGGGTAGTCGCCGCGCCACCTTATTCCATCGCCTTGCTGCCATTCACCAACATGTCCTCGGACAAGGATCAGGACTATTTCGCCGAGGGCATCTCCAAAGATCTGCTAAACCTGCTGCCCCGGGTGCAGCCGTCGCGGCTTGCAGCGCGTACTTCGTCATTCGCGCTCCAAGGCAAGGGTCTGGACATCCCCGAGATTGCGGCCAGGCTGCACGTCGCCAACGTGCTGGAAGGCTCGGTGCGCAAGGCGGGCGATGAGGTGCGGATCACCGCGTAACTGGTGCGCGCGTCCGACGGCTACGAGATCTGGTCAAAAGTATTACGCGTGTTGCTGACGAACCTGCGATGGCCTTCTGACATTTCTGCCGGCGGACGCTGACCTGGTCAGAGGCTAGGTCGTCCGCTACCGTGATGGTTCAAGCCTTGATAGACAAGGCGGTCGAAGAACGCTGGATTGATGACGAATTGCCCCCACTTGGGGTCATATTCTGCGCTTGGCTTGGCGGCCAAAACTTCATCGAGAGATTTGCCTTGGCTCTTGAGCGCTGCAACGTTCTTGCGCACACCGACGAGCATATCCCTGAAGGCCATGAGCTGCGCACGATTGCCGATGGGTCCGTGCCCCGGCACCACAATAGTCTGATCCGTGCACATGCCTAGCGCTTCGTTTGCAGCGGCGATCGCACCATCGATGCTACCGCCGTGTGCATTGTCGATAAACGGGTAGATCCCGTTCCAGAACGTGTCACCAAGCACGAGGACGTCCGCATTCTTGAAGTAAACGACGATGTCGCCATCGGTGTGCGCTGGCGCGATCGGCTTCACCAGGATGGTTTCACCATCGAGATGATAAGTGCGCTCTGTGCGGATGAGCTCGGTTGGTCTCCCGCCCATGGCAAGAGGAGGGAAGGTGTAGTTCCAATCTTCCACGCGAGTGGTTTGGGACACGTACTTCGCCGTGTTTGGCGTCGCAACCACCGTCGCCCCCAAATCGTGGACCCATGGATTCCCATCTGTGTGATCCCAATGCCAATGGGTGTTCACGAGATATTTGACTTTATCGACTCCCAATTGGCGCAACGCAGTTTGCAGGCGATCCTTGGAAAGCGAGATTCCTGCGTCGACCATGAAGGCGCCGTCGCCACCGGTGAGGACGGTGATGTTTCCGCCCGATCCGTCAAGCTCACTGATCGATCCGCGAAGGGGATTTGTTTTGATCGGCGTCGTCTCGGCCGCTTTATTGATGGCGATTACCGGGCTGGTCGCCGTCTCCGGCGACGCGAGAGCATCGCTCGTGATTCCGTAAGCCACGACCCCCGCCAAGGCAACTACAAAAGTCCACCTGACCGGCCGCTTCTCATGCGCGGTGTTCATAACAGATCTCCCGACCGTCTGGATGATGCGCCAGACATTACTGCAACGGTCAAGTCACTGGAGCCCCAGGTCGGTGACTAGCTCAGGTATGCGCGTAGGCCTACCGGCGTCGACTATAAGCCGGCTAGTGTGAAAGAGGCATCACTGCTCATGCTCTACGAAGCTTGGCCGCGATTAGGTTCGCGGAGGGGGCAGGAGAGATCGCTGCCCGCGTTCGAAAGATGGCTAGGATGACTATGAAGTTTGGCGTCGGGCGTGGAGCACCGAGTTCCTTACATCGGCGCGTTCGAATTCTTGCCCAGTGGCGTTGTGCGACTTGGCATCTGTTCCGAAACCTGCATAACGCTGCTCATCTGCTCAGGTCGATCGACGAGGCAAACCAAAACAACGGTGGAGACTTCCGCGGGTTAGGACCTAGAACTAGAGCGTCGATACTATGCTGGCGCCCGGCCCCTTGGCGTGCGTGATCCAGGAACAACCGGAAAAGAGCTGAGCTCACCCAACGGAATCGTGGATAGAGAAACGCCCGGCTCATCACCGGGCGCTCTTGCAATAGGCACTCACTGCATCGAGCAGGTCGTCGCTGCTGTGCTTCCCATCGCATTTCAGATCGGCAACCAATACGCGTCGATGGTGTTCAACCAAGAGCCCAGCACAAAAAGGCTACAGGACATCCATGGCGACGAGGTGGGTCTTAAGGCTCACGGGCTTTCACAGTAAGGCGGCGGTGCCGGCACGGAGCAAGCGTGGCAAATTGCCACGGCCAATCGCCTGTGGGACCCATTCTGAGTGGTGCCCGCCCCTGTTGCGGTGTTGAGGGGTACCCCAAAGTCGCAGAAAAACAACAGCCTAGAGGACCGTCGTGGGCGGAGCGCGCTGTGTTGCGGCTTGCATCGGGGGTATTGACCGCTACTTTAGAATAGTCAGGTATTTAGTCGGAGACTTGCCATGAATTTGTTCCTGACCATCGCGTTGGTCCAGCTGATTGCCCTGCTGAGTCCGGGCCCTGATTTCTTTTTCGTCTCTCAGACGGCGATCAGCCGCTCGCGGCGGCAGGCGTTTTTCGGCGTAGTGGGCATCACTCTCGGCGTCGCGGTATGGGCGACCCTGGCCCTTTTGGGGCTGCAGTTACTGTTGCAGCGACTAGTCTGGCTGGAGCGCCTGATTGCCATAGCGGGCGGCCTTTATCTAGGCTGGTTGGGCATCAAGATGTTGCGTGGTGCGCTGCGTAAGTCGACCAATGTAGCGGCACAAGAGGTAGAGCACTCGCCGTTGCAGCAGGGTGAATTTGCCACATTTCGCGCTGGCTTGCTGACCAATCTGTCCAATCCGAAAGTCGTGATTTATTTCGGCAGCGTGTTCTCGGCGTTTCTCGGCGACCACATCAGCGGCGGCGCGCGCTGGGGCGTGTGGACCCTGGTGGTGGCTGAGACGCTGCTGTGGTTTTCGCTAGTGGCGGCATTTTTTGCACTGCCGGCCATGCGCAGCAGCTACCTGCGGTTGTCGCGTTGGATCGACGGTTTTGCCGGTGCGGTTTTCGTGTTGTTTGGGCTGCATCTGATCTTCGCGCGCCGCGGCGCCTGACGCGCGCAGATGCGCGGTGTCACGGCAACAACTTGATCTTCCCGTTCTCGAAAACGAGACGTCCGATGTGGTTTTTAGCGATAGATCTTGGCGGTTGCAGGGACTAAAGCTTCCGCTTCGTACTCGCCGAAGGCTTGGTTAGGTGTCTCTGACAGTGTTTCACTGGCATCTCATTTCAAATTGTCGAAATCTACGCCGATTGCAACCATTGACGATTTGGCCATCCATGCTCAGCGAAGAAGGCCATGCATCCTGCGTATTCCTTCTAGCAACCGGTGAACCACGCTTCCCTGGTCCTTCCCGGGTATCTCTCTGACGATCTCGGCGACCTTTGCTTGATAGTTCAGTAGTCCGTCCAGCATATCCTTCGCAATCTCGGGGTGCTCCTGCAGGAGCGGTGTGAGCGCCCCTTTCTTCAGTCGAACAATTAGCACCTTGCCAACAGCCCGAAGCTTGATGAGACGGCAGCGGTGATGATGGTGACGACTTCCACGGCGACAAGCGCAGCAACGACACGCACGCCTCCACCACCGATTCGGACGTGCGCCTGATCCGCAAAGGCAAGGGCAAGGAAGCGAAGTTGAGCTATCTGGCCAATGCCCTGATGGAGAATCGCCACGGCCTGCTGGTGGCGGTGGACGTGCGCCACGCCAGCGGCACTGGCGAGCACGGGGGTGCGCTGAATCTGCTGACGGCTGCTGGCGCGAAGGTTGGTGCCACGCTCGGCGCGGACAAAGGCTATGACACAAAGGACTTCGTCGCGGCACTGAAGCAACGCGACATCCAACCCCACATCGCCCGCCACACCAAGGGACGGCGCAGCGCCATCGACGGACGTGCCGCACGTGGCAAGGGCTATGCGATGGGCTTGCAAATCCGCAAACGCATCGAGCAGGGCTTCGGCTGGATCAAGACCATCGGCGGGTTGCGCAAACTGGCGTTGATGGCCCCGTCCAAAGTGCGCGGCTGAGTGACCTGGACGTTCGCGGCATACAACCTGATCCGGCTCGGCGGCATCGGAGAGTGGTGGGATCCGTCGCCGACGTGAACGACGACGGGAAACGTGCGCCTGCTGGCTGGAAAGTGGGTGATAGCGACTGCCTTGCACCGCCCATTTCATAGATTACATCTATGACGACAGCGCCGCATGGGGCATTCTCAACAGCCTGCTAGCCCAAATTACCTAACCGAGAGCTCAAAACGCTTTTTTTTAAAACGACACCGTCGCGTGTTCCGCTTGGGGCTTCCCTTTCGCCACAAGAAGTCACTATATGTCTATTCTCGATTGCAACGGCCAAGGGTACGGCGGGGGCGCTCAATGAACGGCATGAAGTACCTTAACGGACTCCGTCTCCCGCGCGAGCTGGCACCGCTTGACGGTTGGTTGCGAGTTGTCTTCATGGTTGTGTGGTGGTTCCTGTTGGCGTTGAGTCTAACCGGTGGTATTTCGGGCGCCTGGAAGGACCTGCGCCCTGGCCGTGCGACTTCCTCGCCAACGCAACTTGTCGGCATCATGGTCGCCGACGCGCGATGGCCAACGGTCCGCCTCGTCCTCGGCGATGAGGCAGTCCGTTCGGGGCTGCACCCAGGCGACCGCTTGGTCATGATCGATGGAAAGCCCGTCGGTGCAGACCGGCAAACAATCGACGCACAGTTAGCAGGGCCTGTCGGCGGCAGTGTCATGATCGAGGCGCGGTCGCGTTTGGGCCAGCTATCGCGCTATCGGCTAACGAGAGATCCGCTCCATCGGCGGCAGGCTCTGGAAGCTATGGGCCTAAACCCGGCGCTCGACGTCCTTCTGACTAGCGGTGTTGATTTCCTGCGCATCGCATTGGTAATAACGTGCGCTGTGTGGCTCATGATCCGACGATCACGAGATCGCCTTGCTCCCTGGGCCTCAATGATGATGCTGAGCTTGGTGCTCGCTACAAGTGACACGAGTTCCTGGTATCAAAGCGTGCCAGGATTTTGGACCGAAGTTCATCTACACGCCAATGTTCCGGCCTTTGTACTGCTTATCGGAGTGCTGGCCCTGTTTCCTGACGGGTGCCTCAAGCCTCGTTGGACCTGGGCTGTTGTCATAGCCGCTGCCATTGTAGTTCCGGCAATGAATTACTCGCACATCGGCCTATCTCCTGAAATCCAAAATGTCATCTTTCTGCTGATCATGGCATTTGCCATCGCACTGATCGTCATCCGTCATCGTTCGATGCCTGCCGGCACCGGTCGGCAGCAAATTCGCTGGGCTCTCCTTGGCTTCTTCTGGTCACTGGTCTGTGTCGTTGCGTTGGTGATACTGGAAATATTCTCCGACAATGCCTCAACATTTTCTGCGGACATATGGACTACGATTCTTCAGTATCTGGTCATCGCCCTTCTCAACGCGCTGCTGATGATCGCCATCACGATTTCACTGTTGCATTACCGGCTGTATGACGCAGACGAAACGATCACCCGCTCCATCACCTTTGGCATAGTTTCTCTCGCACTTCTGTTGATATTCGCTGGCGCAGAAAAGGCGATCGAAATGCTGGGCGAAGAATATTTCGGAGAGCGCTTGGGCGCCATCGCAAGTGGCACAGGGGCGGCCATTGCGGCGGTGATGATCGGACCGCTGCATCATCGCGTGACGCTATGGGCTGAGCATCGCTTTCGCAGCCAACTCGGCCATCTCCGTCTCGGCCTACCCTTGCTTATCGCGGACATGCGCGAAACTGCGACACCTCTGACACTTGCGAATACCGCTCTCGCTCGCATCGAAAAGGGAGTGCACGCCGATCACGGCGCAGTAATCATAGAGAATGATGTGTTGAGTGCCCAAGGCATCGACGACAAAACTGTGCGCGCATGGCTAGCGAAGGATTCAGCACAGCCCAGTCATTTCCGACGGCTCTATTGTGACCGCACCGATCCGGCTTTCCCCATTCGCGTGCCGTTATATGCCGACGACGTCGGTCTGCTCGGCTGGTTGCTGCTGGGCCCGCGTCCGGATGGCAGCTTCTTCAACAAGGAAGAGCGCGAGACGTTGCTTGCTATTGCAGATCCGATTGCGCGCGCGTTGGTGATCGCGTTCCAGCGAGAAAAAACCGATGGCGAATGGAATAGGGAGGTTGGTGCACTGCGCGGCATGATCGATCGCCTCAACGACAGGCTGAATAGGCACTTTGGTCCCGATACGGATGAATTACCGTGCGACCGCAGCGCGACATGACCGCAGTTACCGAGCGGAGGGGTCTCTTGACACACTCAGTCGCAGATCGCCGTGCCTTCGAACGATCTCGATGATCGGCGAAATAGAGGACGTGACAGTAGAAGATTGATGCACCTTTCACACGGGAAGCGGCATGGTTATAGGTGGGGGGATCCATGCATGGCTGCAGTTGGTCGCCGACCACGGGCTACGGGATGCCTTGACTATTGATCCTTAGTCCAACGCATTGACCGGACGGCCTGGAGATCTGCATGAACATCGTGCATGTGAGGCAGGAGGCATTGGCCATGATCCGATCGAAAGGGTTGCGCATTTCGATCGTGAACGCATTGGCGAACGGGGAGTGCAAGCGCACTTGCTGGCATTGACCCGCTGCTGGAGAGGGAAGCGAGCGATGGATCCAAAAGATCGAGACAACACGAGAGATGCTGACGACAAGGGCAGGGTATTCGGCAGTAATGAATCCAGCTCGAAGCAACGTCTCTTCACACGCCGAAAGGTTCTGATCGGCCTTGCGGCTTTGCCCGGTGCGGCACCTTGGGTGCGTTCCATGGCGGACAGTCTTGCAGACGTGCCGCCCCGTGGCCCGGGCGACCTGCTGGGCAAGTACAGCGAGCGCTCGAAGTACGTCCAGATCAGCCGTATCCCGGAGGCAGGACCAGGGATGAGGAATGTTGATCCGGTCAACGCGATCAACTCCAAGGCGCCTTTGGACAAATTGGTTGGCATCATCACGCCTTCTGACCTGCACTACGAGCGTAGTCATGCGGGCGTACCAGAAATAGACCCCGCCAAGCACCGCTTGCTGATCCATGGCATGGTGAAGAAGCCCTTGGTGCTTACCGTATACGACCTGATGGCGCTGCCTTCGGTTTCTCTCATCCATTTCGTCGAGTGCACGGGCAATGGCTGGGAGAACTGGAAGAAGGCCGACGAAAACCTGACTGTGCAAAACACCCACGGTCTGGTCAGCTGCACTGAATGGACGGGTGTGCCACTGAGGCTGCTGGTCGATATGGTTGGCGTGGATCGCCAGTCATTGTGGATGCTTGCCGAAGGTGGTGATGGCGCCGGTGTTGACCGAAGCATCCCCCTCACCGATGAGATACTTAACGACGCGCTGGTTGCCTACGGTCAAAACGGGGAGCCCATTCGGCCGGCGCATGGCTTTCCGATTCGGCTGATCATGCCGGGCTTCGAGGGCAACTTGAATATCAAGTGGTTGCGCCGTCTGAAGTTCGGCGACCGGCCATGGATGACGCGCTGGGAAACCGACCGCTACACGCAGCTGCGCCCCGATGGTTTGGCGACTCAGTTCC
>Ga0302227_10001555_pt1 | contig 16911 bp, 15 predicted proteins | sample II_Palsa_N1_1_FD_193525 | JGI IMG/M metagenome (GOLD analysis project Ga0302227, IMG submission 193525) | Peat permafrost microbial communities from Stordalen Mire near Abisko, Sweden - II_Palsa_N1_1 | ecosystem: Environmental > Terrestrial > Soil > Palsa > Peat permafrost | place: Sweden... | reverse complement strand
TTCTTAATGGAAATCATATAAAGCAAAGGTAAAATATCGCAGTTGTCATCAAAATATTAGGTTATTAACCGGATAAATTGATAGCCGAACGCGGTGTATTTGAAATCCCGGATGTTTTAGCGCCTCTTTATCCCGGACTACCTCCGTTTTTGCATTGGCTTTTTTACTCTGTAGGGTTTTAATGTTAATTTGGTATTAAGAAAGGGGTTGTTTATAATTGACAATCATTATAGCCGCACCAATTAAATATGACCACCAATGTAAAACCATCCTTGAAGTGCCGGAAGTGTGGTCAGCCTTACCATTTTCCGAAGTCAAGATACTGGATTGGAAGAAATTTGCTGTTTATGATTCCATATAAAAAGTTTTTTTGTGCTAAGTGCTTAAAAACAAGATATGTGTTGATAACAGATTCAAGATATAAAAAGTACGAACGCGTGACTTAAATATCTCTTCAAAAGAATTCGAATTAAGATACTACTCAATCTTTCAAGCACCCATATTTGAAATCATCGGGATGTTCATCAAAGCGACCCGGTAGACTCACTCCGCAGGAGTCCTTCGGACCGGTCATCGCTGGCGCTTGACCACCCTCTCTTCGCTGTGCGGAAAGAGGGTAACTTCAGGGTTACACGGGAATATTTTGTAATCAATGATGGCTTCCCCTCTTTCCGCGCAGCGAATAGAGGGGCGACCGTCTGCCAATAGGCGGAGTAGTCGGGGTGAGTCTAACGGGGTCGTATGGTTGCTACATAACCAAAATGTATGTCCATACGTTAGGTTTCAATATAGCAGTTTCAGAATCTATGTTGCTTCAACCACCCTTATTCAAAATTCCCGCGGATAACAAATAACCCATCTTCAACCACCCTAAACCACCATTCGTACCAAAGTTTTTAGTGGGTTGAATGTGGAACATAGTATTGCTTAAAATTATTACAATTATGAAAAAGCAATTACTGATAACCGCGACCTTACTGTTCGCAATATTTGCAGCCAGCGCGCAACAACCCGACACTGCCGCGTACATGGTGCATTACAAGTTTTCGCATTTGAGGGACACCAACAACCGTGCACATCCCTACACCGAAAACATGGCCCTGTTCCTCGGCAAAAATTCAAGCGTTTACAAAAGTTACGACAAACAGCTACAGGATGCCCTGTTTAAAAAGCAGGTGCAGGCAGCAATGGCCAACTCGCCCGATGGGCACATTCAAATTCACAGGGACAATATGGGCTCGCCTGTGCAATATTTTCAATTTCCGGCTGAGCAAAAACTGGATAGAAAAGAATCGCTCTTTATTAATAATTACCTCATAGAAAGTGACCTGCCCCTTATTAACTGGAAGATAAGCAGCGATACAGCCAGCTTTGGCGGCTTGCATTGCCAAAAGGCTACTGCACATTTTAAAGGAAGGGATTACACCGCGTGGTTTTGCCCGGATATGCCTTTTCATGCCGGGCCGTGGAAACTGAACGGTTTGCCCGGCGTGATACTTGACGCCCATGATGCCAAAAATGAAGTAGTGTTTAAGTTCGACGGAATTGAAAAAGTGGCCCCGCCCCAACCTGTCGCAATAGCATCAGGTCCATCGGCGCAGCCGGATGGCGGCCAAAAGATGTTCATCATTGGTGGTGATGATTCCGATGCCGACCCGGCTATTATCCAGCTACCTGCACATGTTATTAAAACCACCGATGCGGCATTTACCAAATTACAGGATGCCATGCGAAAAGACCCGGATGCTTTCGCGGAAGCCATGATGGCCAACCAGCGCGCGAATATGCCTGCCGGCGGGCCGCCACCGGACCATATCAGGATTAAACTCGGCCCGCCGCCTGTAGAGAATAATCCCATAGAACTACCCGAAACAAAATAATAAAGTATCTAAAATCGAGGGAAATCGCTTTTAAAAATTTGCTTTAGCTGTAGCTGGCTTTAGTTCCCCTCTCGAGAGGGGGCGCGCTGGGAAATGTGCGGCTGTAGGGGGTGTGTTATAACAAAGGCATAGGATTGCATGATGCATAAACACACCCCTGCCATCGCTCAAGGCTTACACACCCCCTCTCGAGAGGGGAACTTTTAAGACAGCTCTTTTTAAAAGCAATTTCCTAATCTAAAGCCCTGATTTGACATGAAAAAGTATTTAATGATATATGCACTGCTGGTGGTTACACTCCACGCTGCCGTTGCCCAAAAGCCCGATACGGCACGGGTGCTGGTCCACTACAAATTTACCCATGTAACGGACACTACCGACCGGGCGCATCCTTACACGGAAAACATGGCATTATTGGTAGGCAAAACCGCGAGTGTTTATAAGAGCTACGACGGGATGGCATCTGATGCGCAGTTCAGAAAAGCGTATCTCGAGGCGAAAGCCAACAACCCGGGTGGGCAGGTAATGGTGGACAGGAGCGGCGCCGGCATGCGCCCCAAATATTACCAGTACCCGAATGTGCAAAAATTGTTAACGGAGGATTATATCCTTGTAACTGAATATTTGATAGCGGGGCCTATGCCTGCCATCGACTGGAAGATCAGCGGCGACACGGCAACTTTCGGAGGCCTGCATTGCCAGGAAGCCACGGGCCATTTTAAAGGACGGGATTACATAGCATGGTTTTGTCCTGATCTGCCGGTGCATACCGGCCCGTGGAAACTAAATGGCTTGCCCGGTGTGATTGTAGATGCCCATGATACAAAAAACGAAGTGATATTTAAGTTCGACGGTGTAGAGAAGGCGGTTTTTACGGAATTAAAGCCCATAGCTGGCGCTGGAGTGGCCGAAAAGGATGTCCCCCCGATATTGCGGGGTTTGGACGATAATCCCAATATTATAGCGCCCCCTGCGAGAGCGATAAAAGCCACGCAAAAGGATTTTGATAAACTACAAGCAGGCATGCGGAAGAACCCCAATGCCCTTTTGCAAGGTATGAACGCGACCGGTGGTGCGGGAGATGATAAGATCATTGTTAAAAAGGCTCCCGGCCACCATGCGGGAGAGAATAACCCAATAGAATTACCCGAAAAATAATGATGTACCACTAAATTCTGATTAGCTATGAAAAAGTATATAATGATATACGTATTGCTCGCAGTTACACTTCAAATTGCTGTCGCGCAAAAACCCGATACAGCGCGATTACTGGTGCATTATAAATTCATTTATGTAAGGGATACTACAAACCGTGCGCACCCCTACATGGAAAACATGGTGTTATTTGTTGGCAAAAGCGCAAGCGCTTACAGGAGTTACGACGCTTTATTGGCGTACACCAAATTTAAAAAAGCCTATGCAGATGCGTTAGCCAGCAGCCCGGACGGGCACGTAGAAGTTAGAACGGTAGATGCAGGTTCACGCACCGAATATTACCAATTTCCGAATGAGCAGAAGTTTTTCACAAAGGACAAGCTGGCAATGAACAGTTACCAGTTTGAAGAACCGATGCCGGTTATTCGCTGGAAGATCAGTCGCGACACGGCAAGTTTTGGCCGCCTGCATTGCCAGAAAGCCACCTGCCATTTTAAAGGACGCGATTATATCGCATGGTTTTGTCCCGATCTGCCCGTGCACACCGGCCCCTGGAAATTAAATGGGCTGCCGGGCGTAATTGTAGATGCCCGTGATGCAAAAAACGAAGTGATATTCAAGTTCGACGGGATGGAGAAAGCAATACCATCGCGGCCGGGAACCGCACTTGCTCCAGAACATATTCCTCCAATGTTCCAGGATTTAAATAACGACCCGAACCTGATTGAACCGCCAACAAAAGCCATCAAAACCACGCCGGAGGCTTTTGCCAAACTGGAGATGACCATGCACAAAGATCCTGATGCCTTTGCGCAAATGCAAATGGCGCAGCAGAATGCCAATGGCGTAAAAGCGGACCACGTCAGGTTTAAATCGGCTGGCCTCCCCGGGATCAACAATCCTATAGAATTACCTGAGAAAAAATGAAACAAATAACCAGGTTTGCAGGGCTGCTGGCTATCGCCATGTTGCTTTCTGTTGCTGTGTTTGGCCAAACCATAAAAGGTACGGTTAAAGACAGTACGGGCAGCGCCGTGCCATATGCCAGCGTCAACTTAAAAAACAGCGCAAGCAATTCCATCGTCGGTTACGCGGTAACTGATAATAAAGGCGCCTATTTGTTGCAGGTACCGGCCGGCACAGCGCCAAACAGCCTGGCTGTGGAGGTGCGCAGCATCGGGTTTAAAAACCAGGCAAAAGCGGTTGCCGGTTTTGATACGCCGTTAGATTTTACATTGTCGCGGTCGGTAAACCAGTTGCAAACGGTCAACATCAAAAGCAGCAGGCCCGTTTTGCGCGTCAACGGCGATACGCTGAGTTACAAAGTATCTGATTTCGCTAACCCGCAGGACCGGACAATAGGCGAAGTGATCAAAAAGATGCCGGGCATATCTGTAGCTGCCGATGGCACCATCAGCTACAACAATAAGCCGATCTCCGCTTTGTATATCGGTGGCGATAACCTGCTCGACGATAAATACAGCATTGCTACCAACAGCATTCCGCAGGTGGCAGTTAACCAGGTGCAGGTTATTCAGAATAACCAGCCCGTAAAAGTATTGCAAAACAAGGTGATGAGCGATGATGTAGCGCTGAACCTCACCATTAAAAAAGGTGCAAAGCTGCATTTGATTGGCCAGGAGAGCATAGGTGCCGGCGAACCGGGCAATTACGACGTGGATTTGAATGCCATGATGTTTAAGGATAGTTATAAGGCTATCAATTACCTGGCAGGAAACAATACCGGCTATGACGTGCAGCAGGACCTGTTATCGCACAACCAGGCCACATACAACCAGCAGATAGACAATGCTTTGCCCGCTACGATACTTTCACTTGGCGCGGTAAATACCCCGCAATTAGCGGAAAACAGGTATTTGTTCGACCAGTCGGGTGTACTCAATGCCAATAACCTCATCAACCTTAAAAATAATGTACAGCTCAGGGTTAATGCTTACTACGTACACGACACGCAAAAACAGGATTACAGCCAGCAAACCACCGTTTTTTTGCCTGGCGACACGGTGAAATATAAAGAGACAGAGCACAACCGCTCCATCCCCGATATTTTGCATACCCAGTTTACGCTGAACATTAACCGGGGTAACTATTACCTGAACGACGCCTTGCTGATGGATGATAAAAACATCACCAATTATTCGGCATTGAAAGCCGACAGCTCTGCGGTTAACCAGGCGTTTAAGGATAACACACTGAACTTCTCGAATGAATTTAACCTGATCAAGTCGTTAAAGTCGAATAACATTATCCAGGCCTATTCATATGTGAGCCACTCCGCCGAGCCGGAGAACCTAACCATCGGGCCGGGGTATAACGCGGCAATATTCAATAATAATATACCTTATTCGCAGCTGCTACAAAATGTGAATGTGCCCAGTTGGTACACCAACAACTATTTTTCGTTTAAAATACCTTCAAACTTCATCACGCAGAGCTTCAGGACAGGCTTTAGCGTCCAATCGCAAACGCTTACGTCCAATCTCAACGTGGTGCAAAGTAATAACAATACAAACCTCGAGTCGGACAGTGCATTGAACCATGTAAACTGGATGCGGAAAAAGTTTTATGCCGAAGCAGCGTACGACCTGCCCGGCGATAAACTGAAGGCAAACCTGACTTTGCCCCTCACGCTACAGCAGATAAACTATTCCGATAGTACCTATGCGCTCAATAAGAACCTGACCCGGTTGTACTTTAACCCGCAATTCAGGGCAAAATACCAGGTGGGTGCGGAGGATTACGTGAACCTGCTATATAGCTACAGCAATCAAATTGGTAATATAGAAAATGTTTACCCCGGCTACATCCTCACCGATTACCGTACGCTTTATGCCAATAATGCCGGCCTCACCGAGCAGCAGATACAGCAGGCGGGCGGCGGTTTTAGCTACCGCAAGGCGCTTACGTTGTTTTTCTGGAGCATCAACGCGCTTTATAGCCGTACCGAAGCCAATAACATTGCATCGAGCATGATTACCAATAATATACAGGAAGGCATTGTGCTCCCCTACCCCAACAGCACCGATTCGTGGGCGCTTAACGGCACCATCAGCAAATACTCATTTGCGCTGCATACTACCTTTAGCGGCGCCGTACAGTGGCAAAGCAGCCACTCGGTGCAGATACAGAATAACGCGCTGCTGCCGTTCAACACCGTATCCGAAACCTATAATGTGAGCGCGGCTACGAAGGTAAGCGATGCGGTAAATTTCAGCTACAACGCCACATTACTGCAAACCGCCAGCCACTCATCGGCGGAGGCATCGGCTTTCCAGGTGGACCAACTGGTACAGAAGGCATCGGTTAACTATGATCCCATCGAAGCTGTGCAATTCAATCTATCGGGCGAGCACTATTTCACCTACCAGCAAGGCAGCCCCGACCTGAAATACTTTTTTGCAGATGCCTCAATAAAATACCGCATAGAAAAATGGAAAACCGACTTGCAGCTAAGCGCCAATAACTTTTTAAATGTAAAAACCTATAATGCGCTTTACCTGTCGGCCAATACGCTTACGGCTAATTCGTACACGCTGCCGGGTAGGATTATTTTGTTGAAGGTGTTTTTTAACCTGTGAGATAATAGCTTACGTTCGCAGGGCTTTTTTAGCTAAAAACAATAAAAAAAACACATTTTTTAATGTTTTTGCTAACAACTGATCTGCTGATTTTAGGGTTAAAACACGCAAAATATGTAGTGTAGCGTAGTGTGTACTACGAAAGCTACAAAAGCTACACTTTGTTTAAAAGCTCAAGCATGTTTTATAGATGAACTCGTTTATATATCCTTCTGCAAGAATTATTTTATTGAAGGTGTTTTTTAATCTTTGAAGACATAGATTTATGCCACGTTCTTTATAAGATCAGTTAATGGAAAGCGCCCGGCATAGGCGCTTTTTAGGTTCGCAGGGTTATGTCTACGCAGGGTCTCTCGTAGATTTAAGTTAACCCATAAAATTGAATAGCGAATAAAATTGGTATATCCACCATGCGTTCCTACGGAACGCGGGCGCACAATCGATTTTTTCCACCCACCAATCGCCCCAAATGGGGCGAAGAATATAAAAAGTTTTCGTCCTGTAGGACGTCTGGTGGGTAGAAATCAAAATAAATTATACATTTTACGTTCCATCGGAACGTTTGGTGTTATCAAATATGCAATTAAGAAACAATTAGAGGCACCTGGATTTTATGGGTTAACTTAAACTCGTAGAGGACCCTGCGATGGATAAATTTTTGTTTTCACATGGCATCGTGAGCGCAGGGTCCTCTGACGAGAGACCCTGCGAGGACGCTAATCCCCCCAAAACTGCCGCGAATATGCAACGCCGGAAACAAGCGTTGAGTACTCGTGACTTTCTAATCGACTCACATACCAAATCCTGCATTTTGAGAATATACAACTTATCCGTATATTTGAGTGTGAAAGCAGCAAAAGTAAATACTAAATCCAAACCTGCGAAGAATAGCAAAGAAGCTAATCCTTTCATAAAATTGATTGAGGATAAGCTGAAAATCTCAGAAGCTATTCAAAAGGGAGATTCTTTGAGTACCCTTAAAGATATTCATTTTGTTAAGCCCTTATAATCTTAGCTCCACAGCATACAAGACTATCACCTCCACCTAACGCTTAATTACTCAAATAAACACTCCGGTTAACGCTATGGTTCAGCATACCCATAAACGCCAGTGAAAGCTGTTGTTTCAGGTCTTCCCAGTGGGGAATGATGTTGTAAAAAGTGTTCTGCCGGCTTAGCATGTCATCCAGTATAAAGCCATCTTCGTCGGGTTGTTCGCTTACGGCCAGCAGGCATTGTTCGTGGTTGAGTTTGTTCTCCAGGTGGGAGAGAAAATGGAATTGTATCTCTTTTTTGTCTTTAACGCTCAGTCGTGGTATTTCTATAATGGTATTATCTGCGTTGGCCAGTATTTCAAACCGAAGCGCTATATCATTAGCCACTTTTATATCGCAGCGGTAGCTGAATTTGTTAAGGATAATAGCCCTGGAAGGCTGTACAGGCAGTGTGATAATGGAAAACAGGTTATGCTGTTTCGCATCATAGTAATAATGTTCAAGGTCGTACCAGTGCGAAACCGTCATTGCCCTTGTTAACCAAAATAAGTTAAAACGCTCGTTTACACTCATCTCCTATCCTATAAAAACCTTGTTATCAAATAAATATACGTTGTAAATAAGGTGTCGGTTGTGTATTTTCTGCCTAAATGTGAAATAAATCACATCCGGCATTCAAAGGAAAAGAAATATTTCATATTAGTTAACAAATCAACCTTTTAAATAAAATTATAGATTATAACCCTCTATTTGTTCTGCTATGAGGTTGAGTAGTTCTTCTTTTTCCACCCCGCCATTCTTGCAAACATGCAGGTGCTTGTGCGGGCCGGGCTCAAAACTCGCCACAAATACACCTTTACTAAACACTTCGAACTTGCAGTCCGCGCCGTTGTGGTGCATATAGTCGCGGACCTCAAAATGGTGCGGTGCATTTTTGTAACTTACGGATATTTCGAATAATTCCATTTTATGGCTAATATTATATGTCAAACCAAAATAACTACTTATTTGTTGTACAAATAATATAATATAACGAACATGGACAATGAAGACAATATGGGCCGGCCAGATCATGCCCGTATAAATGTGAAAGAAAATTACGAAGTGGAGTACTGGACCCAAAAATTCAATATCAGCCGCGAGCGGTTAAAGGAAGCAGTTAATGCAGTAGGTACATCTGCCGAGGATGTGCGGAAATATCTAAAATAATAAACGATGAGCCTCGTAAAATATGTCAAAAAGCGGGACTTTACCAAAACCGCCGAACCGAAAGCTGGAAAAAGCGAGGATAAAGGTCATTTACGTTTTGTGATACAAAAGCATGACGCTTCGCACTTGCATTACGATTTCAGGCTGGAAATGGACGGTGTATTGAAAAGCTGGGCAGTGCCTAAAGGACCATCGACAGACCCGAAAACCAAACGACTGGCCATGATGGTGGAAGACCACCCTTTTGATTACAGAAATTTCGAGGGCATCATTCCGCAAGGGCAGTACGGCGGCGGTACCGTTATTGTTTGGGACGAAGGCGCATACGAACCGATAGAAAAGGTCGAGGGCAAAAAAGCGCAGGAAAAAGAACTGCTGAAAGAACTGGATTCAGGCTCATTAAAAATAATATTGCACGGTAAAAAATTGCAAGGCGAATTTGCTTTGGTAAAAACACACGGCATGGGCGAAAACGCATGGCTGCTCATCAAGCATAACGACAAATTTGCCAAACCGGATGATATAACCGAAGAAGATGAATCGGTAAAAACAGGCCGGACGATAGCCCAGGTTGAAAAAGCCGGCGACAAGGTTTGGAACAGTAATCACGAGGAGAAAGAAGACGAAAAACCCAAGCCTGCCGTTAAAAAAAAAGCCCTGGCAGAAGCACCTGGGGAAATGGTGGGTGAACAGCTGGCTGAGGGACCGGTGGATACGGCTGTAGACGTTGAAAAACTACTAAAATCGGCACCTAAATCATCAATTCCGAAAGATATTCAGCCCATGAAGGCTACTTTGGTGGATGAGCCTTTCGACGATCCGGATTGGCTGTACGAGGTAAAATGGGATGGTTATCGCGCTGTTGCATCCATCAACAAAGGCGAAGTGGATCTTATATCGCGCAATAACAAAACCTTTAACGAAAAATTTTACTCTATCCATAACATCCTCAAAAAATGGAAATTCAATGCGGTGCTGGATGGGGAGATACTGGTATTGAACGACAAAGGCATATCCGATTTTGGCGCGCTACAAAACTGGCGCAGCGATGCGGATGGGCAGCTGATCTATTACGTGTTCGATATATTGTGGTATGAAGGCAAAAACCTGATGGGCTTGCCTTTAGTACAACGACAAGCAATATTACAAAGCATTTTACCTGCGGGTGATGACCACATCCGCCCAAGTAAGTCATTCAAAGCAAATGGTATAGACTTTTTTAACGCTGCAAAAAAGATCGGGCTGGAAGGTATTATCGCCAAAAAAGCTGATAGCCCGTATTCGCCGGATGTACGTTCGCGCGAATGGCTGAAAATAAAAGTTCACCAGCGGCAGGAAGTGATCATAACCGGTTTTACCCGCAACGAAGGTACCAGCAAATCCTTCAGCGCACTTACCATGGGCGTTTATGATAATGGCATACTGCGTTATGTAGGCAAGGTTGGCACAGGCTTTAATGAGAAAATGCAAAAGGAAATGATGGAGCAGTTTAAGCCACTCATTACTGATAAAAGTCCGTTTGATGTGGAGCCGGATGTGGACAAGCCGTCTCGTTTCCGCCCAAAAAGGCTGGGCGCCAAACCCACCTGGCTAAAACCCGAGCTGGTTTGCGAGGTGGAATACGCCGAAGTAACCGGCGACGGCGTACTGCGCCAGCCATCGTTCAAAGGGATGCGAATTGATAAAAAGCCAAAGGATATTGTGCTGGAAAAACCAAAAGACATCAGCGATACAATAGAGGAGTCAGAAACACAAAATGTAGAGACGCAAAATTTTGCGCCTCTACACCCTGATAAAACCGAAGACATTATTATGCCGCCAAAAGATACAGACCGCCGAACGCTGTTAAACCCGACAGAAGAAACACAGGTACGCAAAATATGCGGCCATGAGCTGAAGTTCACACACCTGGGCAAGGTTTACTGGCCCGAAGATAATGTGACCAAGCGCGATATGTTCAATTACTATTACCAGGTAGCCGAATATATTTTGCCTTATTTGAAGGACAGGCCCATGTCGCTCAACCGTTTCCCGGATGGCATACATGGCCCCAGTTTTTACCAGAAAGATATCGCAGGCAAAGCGCCCGACTGGATAACTAAAACCTTCCCTTACACCACCAGCGAGGGCGAGCATAAGGAATATCTCGTCGGTTCAGATGAATCGTATCTGCTCTGGATGGCCTCCTTAGGTTGTATTGAAATGAACCCCTGGTTTAGCCGCGTAAAGTCGCCTGATAACCCGGACTATTGCGTGATAGACCTCGATCCTGATAAAAACACCTTCGACCAGGTGATTGCCGCCGCGCTTGAAGTTAAAAAGGTGCTGGATGCTATCAATGTCCCCTCCTATCCAAAAACATCCGGCTCAACTGGTATGCATATTTATATCCCGCTTGATGCAAAGTACTCGTACGACCAATCGCAATTATTCGCCCGGTTGATTGTTGGCATCGTACACAAAGAAATTCCGGATTACACCTCGCTCGAACGCATGGTTGCCAAGCGCGATGGCCATATGTACCTCGACTTTTTGCAGAACCGCCCCGGCGCGACCATCGCCGGACCATATTCCCTTCGGCCAAAAGTGGGCGCCACCGTTTCTATGCCCTTGAACTGGGACGAGGTAAAACCGGGGCTTACCATGAAAGATTTCACAATTTTTAATTCCATCGACAGGCTGAAAGAAACCGGCGACCTTTTCAAAGGTGTGCTCGGCAAAGGCATCGACCTGGAAAAAACCATTAAAAAAGCGCAATCAATTTTTAACTAAATTTGGCTTATAAATCATCAATTAATTTATGATCCCTGCTGCCCGTCGTTTGAGTAATGACCAGTTATTGAATATTCTCGTTTTATCCAAGGATGCGACGGCAGTGTATACCGGGGAAGAACTGATCATAGAAATTGCTAATGATACGATGATAGGTTTTTGGGGTAAAGATCGCAGCGTTATCGGAAAATCTTTCATTGAAGCGGTTCCTGAACTGGTAGGACAGCCGTTCTTCGATCTGCTCCGGGAAGTTTGGCGCACCGGCATTACTTACGAAGCGACTGATACCGCAGCGCAGTTGAAGGTGAACGGCAAACTACAATGGTTTTACTATGATTTTATTTACCGTGCCATCAAAAATGAGAAAGGGGAGGTATATTGTATATTACATACGGCCACGGATGTGACCTTAAGGCATCTTCGTATCGTTGAAGGGCTTGAACGTGAACAGGACCTACAGGATGAACTATTTGCCGCTAACGCCGAACTTCACTCCGTTAACCAGGAAGTTAAACTGGCAAATGAAGCATTATCTCTATCACGCAGCCAGTTACTAAAGCTTAACGCTGCACTTGAGCAAACCGTAAGTTTAAAGGCTAGTGAATTAATTGCCGCCCGTTATGATGCGGAAAGGCAAAGAGACCGGATGAAACGCTTTTTTATGCAGGCTCCAGCTGGTATTTGCATCCTGGACGGGCCTGAACTTGTCTTTGAATTGATCAATCCTTTATACCAACAACTATTTCCGGGCCGGGAATTATTAGGCAAACCACTTTTAGAAGCGGTTCCGGAAGTCCAGGGCGCGGCTATCTGGGATATTTTGCAGCGGGTTTATCAAAGCGGTAAAACGTTTGAAGGCAATGAACTGCTGATCCCTTTGGCCCGCACAAGCGATGGGCCGTTGGAAAACCGCTATTTTAATTTTACCTACCAGGCCCGGCAAGATGAATTGGGCCGTGTTGACGGTATCCTCGTTTTTGTGATTGAAGTGACCGAACAGGTGAATGCACGTAATGAAATAGAACAAGCCAGGGAAAGCTTGCAAATGGCCATAGACGCAGCCGAACTGGGCTCTTATTATATAGACACCACCGATCGGATATTCCACGCTTCTCCGCGGCTTAAAGAGTTTTTCGGCTTCCTGCCGGATGAAGACGTCCCCTATGAGGCAGCAATTAACCAAATACATGAAGATTACAGGCAGGCCGCCGCCGAACTTGTAGAAGCAGCTATCACCGAAGGCCGCCGTTTCGATATGGAATACCCGGTAATTGGGTTCCATGATGGCGCCATTCGCTGGGTAAGGGGTATCGGGAAAGTTCAGCAACATAACGGTAAAAGTTATTTCACCGGGGTATTACACGAGATCACAGAACACAAACAGGATGAATTACGTAAGAACGATTTCATAGGCATGGTTAGCCACGAATTAAAAACACCTCTCACCACGCTAAGCGCCATAATACAGGTATTAAGGCTTAAACTAAAGAATAATTCTGATAGTTTTATCGCCGGTGCAATGGATAAAGCCAATATGCAGGTAAAAAAGATGACCAATATGATCAACGGCTTCCTGAATATTTCAAGGCTTGAATCGGGCAAGATACTCATAGTAAAAGAACCGTTTAACATTGATGAGCTTATCGCAGAAATGATAGCAGAAACAATGCTTACCGTTTACTCCCACGAGATTGTTTTTACGGACGGACAAACCATTATAGTTAACGCCGACAGGGACAAGATAGGTTCGGTAATATCAAACCTGCTTAGTAACGCCGTAAAATATTCGCCGAAAGGCAAGAACATTACGGTGCACTGTGAAAAAGTTGATGGTTATGTACAGGTAAGCGTAAAAGACGAAGGAATGGGCATAAAAACGAAAGACCTGGAGAAATTATTCGACCGCTACTACCGCGTGGAAACCAGGCATACGGCGCATATATCCGGTTTTGGTATAGGTTTGTACTTAAGTGCTGAAATCATTCACCGGCATGATGGCAAAATATGGGCTGAAAGTGAAAGCGGCGTTGGCAGTACTTTCTATTTTACCCTTCCGCTTTAAATAAAAAGCAGGCAGCGAAAGGTGTACGCTGCCTGCTTTTTGCTTTTTTACTAATGAGAAGCAAGAGTTAAGAAGCAATAGCCAAAAAAGAAGCAGGTTTTGTTTTTGTCTTGCTTCTTGACTCTTGCTTCTTGATTCCTAACTCTCTTTAATGGCTTTTGTTTGAACCGCCTGAATGGGAAGCTTTGCCACCTTTACTGGCCATTTCCCTTTGTTTATTGTCATCCATATTTGCAAAATTCCCTGAATTGTTGCTGCCTGATGACCTGTTCGGGCTGCCCTGGTTTGTTTGCCTTCCGGTTGCCGGATTGCTTTTTTGATTAGTTGCCATTGCTGTAATCTTTAAAGTTTACAATTATGTTAATTATCAATCAACCTGTAATATTCATGCCTGTTAAACCCTGTTAAAATAAAATGGCTGATTTACAAAAAGTTAAAGTTTTATTAACTTGAAAGAAAGGTTTTGGATTAAGAACTGTACTGTCCCTTCATCACAACATATTGTACACAAAAGGGTAATTTAAATTATGCCCTAAATGCCCGACAAAAATTTACTGGTTTTTGGCCAGTTCTTATCGGCAGATAGTACCGAAACCGCTAAAACAGGATTTAAAGCAAGGTTTCATCAACTGGAATAGTTTTAGCTATAATATACCAACTAAAAACAACTAAAAACTACCTATTATGACAGGTTTATTGTACACCATCGCGGTTATCCTGGTGATTTGCTGGGCGATCGGCTTTTTTGCTTACTCTGCAGGAAGCATTATACACTTATTGTTGGTTATAGCTATTATAGCTTTAATCCTTGGCGTTATCCGCCGGGCGTAACCAAACAAAATTTACCGGCGGTAATGGTTTGTAAAGATCATTACTGCCGGTTTTTATTTTTTGGGTTATAGAATTCGACAACTTTAAAAGTGAAATGCAAATAAAAATCATGTCATTTCGATAGAGCGAAGCGTAGCCCTGTGCCGGGAGCGAAAAAGAAATCTTTTGCGCCGTGCAGATGATTTCTTTTATGGCGCAAAAAAGTTTTCTCCTCGCAGTCAGCCCCCCAACCCATTTCTGCTCGTCGAAATGACATATTTGATAACTTGATTGTCGAAGGACACGTGAAGGCCTTTACGCAATATGGTTCGACGGGCTCACCATGACAGCTGTACAAATTACTGGTTACAGTCTACTGTTTTATTTTCTCGTTATCATTTTCCCATCCTTCATCACCAAAACAACCTGCTCTACCTGTTTTATATCCTGCGATGGGTCGCCGTTTACGGCTATAATATCAGCCAGCATACCTTTTTGCAGGCTGCCGATCTTGTCGCCCAGCCCAAACACCCGCGCATTTACCGACGTTGCCGAACGCAGCACATCTACCGGCTGCATACCGTATTCAACCATCAGCTCCATTTCGCGGTAATTGGTGCCGTGGGCAAATACGCCAACATCGCCGCCCATTAGTATGGTTACGCCGCTGTGCAATGCCGCCGCGAAACTTTTCTTTTTTTGCACTACCCGCACTGGGTCGGGATCGATGCCTTTTTTCCAGCCATGATAAGTTGCTACTGCTTCAACGGCATTAAGCGTGGGGCAATAAGCAACGCCTTTATCTTTCATCAGCTTAAATAAAGTATCATCGGCAAAATCGGCATGCTCAACCGTGCGCACACCGCCCATTATCGCCCGGCGGATGCCTTCTTTGGTATAGGCATGCGCTACTGTAAAACGCCCGCTGCTTTTGGCAATTGCCGAAGCTGTTGCTATCATTTCTTCGCTCAGTGTGGGCGCGGCAGTGCCCTCTAAACCGGTACGGCCATCGGCATATAACTTTATTATATCTGCGCCTTTTCCAATTTCGGTGTATACTTCCTTTGCCATTTCATCGGGGTTGGCTACTTCAGCTGCCCCTTGCGGCAGGTCAACATCAGGATTGCTGTAATTCGGCCCATAACTTCCTTTGGCCACAATGGCGCGTGTGGCGGCCAGTATCCGCGGGCCAATGATCACGCCTTTTTCAATGGCTGTGCGTAAACCCACATCGTCATACATTGCGCCTTCGGTGCCGAGGTCGCGGGTGGTGGTAAAGCCTGCCATAATGGTAGCACGGGCATGCATTACAGCGCGGGCCGTACGCTCGGCACGGCTTTCGCGCAAAACCTGGTCGTCCCAACTCACTTCGTTATACGGGTGCAGGAATAAATGCGAATGGCCTTCTATCATGCCTGGCATCAGCGTAGCGTTCGGCAATTCGATAATGATAGTTGTGGCCGGCAATTTAAAGGTCATCGGCCCTACTGCCTCAATCTTATTCCCGTTTACCAGCACTACCCACCCGGTATGCATATTCACGCCATCAAAAACCCGCGCCGGTTTAAACAGGTACAGCGAATCGGTTTGGGCATGCGCCGAAATGCAGAACAATATCAAAAAACAGAATATCAGCCGTTTCATAATCTTATATTTTAGGTGTGCCGTGGTATTAGTTACCGGGTGTATATATTCTCTCAGCATTTTTCAAAACATCAGCCTTGTAAAACAATACATCCTTAAAAAGTCCTTTGCAGTACAGCAGTGCCTGGTCGGTAAAATGTTTGGAGTGCGGGTCGCCGCTTTCACCGCCTGCCAAAACCGACTTTGCCCTTATTTTTTTGCCAAATTCCACCACGCAAACAAAACTGTTACCGCTATACCCGTAGCGTTTGTTGGTTTGAAAAGTACGACTTTGGAACGATGGCAGCTGCCCCCATAGCGACGAGCCAAACCCTACCGGGATGCTCGGCAAAGTATCATTGTATCGCTCATTAACCGCACCGGTTAAGCGCTGATAGCGGTTGATCTCGCCCCAGGCGATCCGCCATTTGCCAAAGCGCTTTTCAAGACTTTTTGCCGCCTGTACCAACGGTTGCAGCAATTCGGCCGGCTGCGCGTTGGCGGCAAAATACCGTGTGTTTTCAACCTGATCTTTTTCACCCTGTTTGATGTATATCTTCATAATAGCCGGGCTTAAATGCTGCCCCCATTCAAAAGCCAGCGCGGTTGCTTCGGAATTTACACCCGAACGGTAGTCCCAAGTCCTTAATAACTCAACAGGCTTTTGCAGTTGATTGCGGAGGGTATCATTTGGCGATAATTGATCGTACGCCTTTACTAAGGCCGGTACAAGCACCGCAAAGGCAGGCAAATAGGTATCATGACCCAATTTGATCACGCTGTCGATGGTATATTTTTTAGGGCGG
>Ga0302227_10001549_pt1 | contig 16960 bp, 17 predicted proteins | sample II_Palsa_N1_1_FD_193525 | JGI IMG/M metagenome (GOLD analysis project Ga0302227, IMG submission 193525) | Peat permafrost microbial communities from Stordalen Mire near Abisko, Sweden - II_Palsa_N1_1 | ecosystem: Environmental > Terrestrial > Soil > Palsa > Peat permafrost | place: Sweden... | reverse complement strand
TGTTTGTAGTCGATCCGATGTTTACCCTATCGTTGCTGGTGGCAACAATCGTATTGTTGAGCACCAATAGCTCGCGACAGCATTGGGCGGCCGGTGGTATGATCGTTTCCCTGCTGTATCTCTGTTCCGCTGTGTATTGCAAATCCAGGTTGGACCCGGCGGCTGCGATGACGACACCTGCACCATTTAATACGCTGCTATGGTATGTCATTAAGAAAACAGACTCTGGCTACTATACCGGCTACCAGTCGGTGTTTGATAAAAGCCCGGTCAACTATGAATATCATCCGCAAAATAGCAAACTTTTAAAGCTGGGTGAACCGTACCTGACATGTTTCGCGGACGGCTATTATACCATATCGGGATCGAATGGACACACTTATTTTAATGTGATCCGCTTCGGCCAGATACAGGGCTGGCAAACAAAAGACGCGCCTTTTGTATTAAGCTATCCACTAAAGGATAAGGGCAACGAAAACATGATCATACAAAAAGGAAGACTGGCCGGCTGGAACAGCCGCTCGGTCAAGGCCTACCTGGAAAGGATCGCCGGCCGGTGAACTGGTACCTGTTAATTGGTTTAGCCTATGCAGCACTCGTGATTTTCGTTTGCCTGCGGATTCTGTATGATATTAATTCGACCAGTAAGGCTTTTGCTTATTTATTGGTGGCCTTGCTGCTGCCGGGTATAGGAATCATTATTTACTTTGCCGTGGGCGCGAACTATCGCAAAAACAAACTCTATTCTAAGAAGATCATATCCGATAATCAACTGCTGGAAGAGATACGGGCAAAAATTGTGCACGAATCTGAAAAGACCTGGGAAAGCGGCGAACCTGAAGTCAAAAGTCATAAAGAACTCGCCCGCCTGCTTCTGCACGACAACAGCCCGCTGACCGGCAACAACGAAGTCCGCCTGCTGCTTAATGGCGAAGAGAAATTTCCGCAGGTACTCGCCGCGCTCGAAGCCGCGCAACACCATATCCACATGGAATATTACATCTTCGAGAATGACGGTATAGGCAACCAGATCAAAGACATCTTGATTAGAAAGGTTGCCCAGGGAATAAAGGTCAGGTTTATTTACGACGATTTTGGCAGCCGCGGCATCCGGCGAAAATTTGTTGATGAACTTATCGCCGGTGGCGTTGAAGCATTCCCGTTCTATAAGATCTGGTTCATCGCCTTGTCCAACCGCACCAATTACCGTAACCACCGCAAGATCATTATCATCGACGCCTGCACGGCTTTTGTGGGTGGGATCAATGTCAGCGACCGCTATATCAACCCGGCCAAGCCTTACTGGCGGGATACGCATTTGATGATCAAAGGCCCCGGCGCCTACTACCTGCAATACCTTTTCATTTGCGACTGGAACTTCTCTTCGGGCAGCAAGCTCGCGGTCGTGTCCGAATACTTCTGCTCCACAAAAACCAAGTCCAAAGCCATCGTCCAGATCGCGGCGAGCGGGCCGGATTCGGATACCCCGGTGATCATGTACGCGCTGCTGCAAACGATCAGCCTGGCCAAGGAGGAACTGCTGATCACTTCGCCGTATTTTATCCCCGGGCAGACCATCCTCGACGCCATTTGTGCCTCGGCAATGAGCGGCGTGAAGATCAAATTATTAGTTCCTTACAAATCTGATTCGGCCCTCGTCAACGCCGCTGCCAAATCTTATTATAATGAAATAATCGAAGCTGGGGTAGAGGTCTATTTATACAAAAAAGGCTTCGTTCATGCCAAAACGCTGGTCGCTGACGGGCAACTGGCCATTATCGGAACCGCCAATATGGACCACCGCAGTTTCGAATTGAACTTCGAGGTCAATGCCATGGTTTACGATACGGCCCTGGCAAAGGAATTAAAAAAAGCCTTTGAAGCTGATTTGAAGCACTCAGTTAAGATCAATGCAAAGGATTGGGCAAAGCGGACGTTATTTAGACAATTGCCGGAGAAGATCTGCAGGTTGTTTTCACCGTTGTTATAAATAAAAGTGCCGCTATTACCACTTCAATCAAAACCGGTCAACAAAATGCCGGTCACGCTGTTAACCTGTAACCATGAAAGACGAGACCCTGAAAACAGTCGCCCGCATCGCCTTAGGCGGCGCACTGATCTTTGCCGGCATCAGCCATTTAAGCTTTTCCCGCCGTGATTTCCGTGCGCAGGTACCCGATTGGGTACCATTAAAGAAAGATGATACAGTGGTATATTCAGGCATCGTGGAGATTGCTTTGGGCAGCGCCATCGCGCTGGCACCTAAAAAACAACGCGAAACGGTTGGCAATATCGCCGCGCTATTCTTCACCGCCGTCTTTCCAGGAAATATCGCGCAATTCACCCATCGCCGTTCCGCTTTTGGCTTGAATACCGATGAGAAACGGTTTGCAAGATTGTTATTTCAGCCGGCGCTGGTTTGGTGGGCCTGGAAGAGCACGCGAAAATAAGCTAAGTATTGGCTACGACCACCGCTTGTCCGACATAAGCGCTGTCCGCTAATTGATCAACCAGCCACACCGCCAGATCAGCCCTGGTGATCGAATGTCCCGTTTCGCTCTGCGACAATACATGCACTTTACCCGTCGCTGCTCCATCCTTTAATATCGGCGGTCTTGCGATCACCAAATCCAGTTTACTACCCCGCGCAATCGACTCCATCGCCGATTTGTCCGCTGTTGACCCACGCAAAAAAGTGGGCACTACGAGGAACTTGTACCACCACGGAGATTGCCTGGTACTCTCGCCTACACCCATCGCGGACACTACCACTAGCCGCTTCGTTTCCGAATCTTCCATTGCTTTAACAATGTTCCGCATCACGTCACGCTCCAAGGTCTGTTTTTTCCACGGCTTTGTCCCGCCGATACATTCCACAACGGCATCCTGTTTATCGGTGGCTTTAATCACATCTTCAGGTTTCTGCGCGTCGCCAATGATCACCCGCACTCCTTTAGGGTAGGACCCACCGGCACGACGCACCAGCACGCTCACCTCATGGCCCGCCGCAATAGCCTGGTTTACCACCAAGCTGCCGGTTTTGCCGTTTGCACCAAGTACGAGAACTTTCATGTTGAGTCTCCTTTTATATATAGAGAGAATGATTTTTAATCCGGTTTGTTTGATTTAGCTTTTATGCGCTTTCTTTTACAAGTTTGATTACATTAACTTTGCAGCATGGCAGTTGATGGCGTAGCAGAAATTCCGGGAATAAATATGGAGGACCTGAAACTGAAAGGTTTTAAGGTACACGAGTTGCCGGCATCTGTAAATATCCCGGTTTCCCAAGGCAGGCGTGACTTTTATAAAATGGGCCTGGTCACCGGGGATATGACCGTTAATTATGGCGATAAGCTATTAGAACTCAATAATACCGTTCTGTTCTTCGTCAATCCCAATGTACGCCATTCGGTTGTTCGCCGTGGTAAAAAAATAAGCGGCTATGCCTGTCTTTTCACCGAAACGTTTATGACTAATAGCGAACGGACCGGTATCCTGAAAAACGCTCCGCTATTTCATACCGGCGATACACCTGTAATAAAACTTAACACCGAACAGGCCGCGTTCATGGCTGCCATTTTTCAGAAGATGTTAGCTGTACACAACGGCGATTATGTTTACAAAGGTGAACTGATCAGGAACTGCATAGCACTGATCATTCACGAAGCGTTAAGGATCCAGCCATCGCAAAACGTAACGCAGTTTCAAAACGCAGCAAGCCGCATCACTAATTTATTTATGGATCTCCTGGAAAGACAATTCCCTATAGAACGCAGCGCCGAACCGCTCAAGCTAAGAACCGCGCAGGACTTTGCCCTCGGCCTCTCGGTACACGTCAACTACCTCAACCGATCGGTAAAGGCATGTACCGGCAAGCCTACATCGGTGCATGTAGCAGAGCGTATAATTGCCGAAGCAAAAGCCCTTTTGCAGCACAGCGACTGGAGTGTCGCAGACATTGCTTATGCCCTCGGCTTCGAGTATCCTACGTACTTCAATAACTATTTCAAGCGGGTGACCGGTACTAACCCCAAGTCCCTTAGAAAACAAAAGGTTTGAAAATCATATTTACTGGTTTGATTATCGTTAACGGCATAGCCTGTTTACTCCGAACTTTGTGCCATAACTTAAAATAATAACTATATGAAAATTTTAGTTACAGGCGCTACCGGAAAGGTAGGCAGCAGGTTTGTTCCGCGTATGTTAGCAAAGGGTTATGAAGTTAGTATACTTGTTCGTGATGCTGCGAAAGCATCTGCATTAGCAGCGCTTGGCGTCAAATTAGTTGTGGGCGATCTGTTTAGTCCTGATACTTTGCCACCCGCCGTAGCAGGCATAGATGCAGTTATACACCTTGCCGCACTTTTCCGGACCTTTACGGATAATGAAGGTATTATCAAAACAAACCATGCAGGAACAGTAGCGCTTGCAGACGCAGCACTTGCAGCTGGTGTGAAAAGATTTGTTTTTGTGAGCACCGGCAATGTATACGGTTCGGGCTATAAACATCCTGCGAAGGAAAATGATATAGTCAACATTAATGACCCAAGAGCGTATTCGTCAAGCAAGATCGCTGCGGAGCAGGAACTCCTATCGCTGCATAAAAACAATGGTTTTGATGTACGTGTACTGCGTTTAGGTTTTGTATACGGTGATAGAGATCCGCATATAGAAGAGATCATACCGCTGCTGAAAAAAATGAAACGCCATTCCGGGTCAAGAATGCACATGGTGCATCACCTGGATGTGGCCCAGGCTTTGAATTTACTTCTCCTTATGGACGGACTAAACGGAGAAATATTCAACGTGGTAGATGATGCACCTATTACTTTGTATGAGCTTGCTGATTCTGTTGGAAAGGCGGCTGATGCTTTTGACCCGGCAGAGGGGCCGTTAAACGATCCGTTTGAAGGTATTTTGGACACTTCAAAACTCAGGAACAAGACGGGCTTCAGGCCATTGGTACCAAGTTATTATGTAGCGCGTGATCTGGATATTTTGTAATAAATTCTTTTGTTGATTTCCCAGTTCTCCCGTTAGCGACAAGTATTAATGTTTTGTCGGACACGGTTTTAAAGCATTTTCAAAGTGATCCCGACAAGGCCGGTGAACTTTTCGAGGTAATATTGGATGGTCTTCAGCTTAAAATCGTCCCAATAGGGAGCCATTGGCTCCAGCGTGTCATTTTGGTTCAATACTACATCCAACACAAATCCCTGCATGTCCTGTTGTTTTTCCGTGGCAATTCGTAGTTTATCCTCATGAATAACGCCGGGGAATTTTGACAGGAACAATAGCTGCACCGCAACTTTGTCCTGTACATTTAGCCGCGGGATTTCCACGATTTGCGAAACCGTCGAGTTAATGTCAGCCATTCTTTTTCCAATATCAACGGCTAAGGGGTCGATCAGCGGCAGGTCGACCATATCGAATAGTCCGGATGGTTTGGCCGTAATGAATTTTTTAGTTTGCCCATCAAAATAATAGGTTTCCTCAGCTATTGCCGGCGCGGTCATGGCGTGGCAAAGCCAAAAAAGATTAAAACGCTCAATGTCTGTCATGCTGTGCTAAGATAGTTAAACAGGCTATTTTTTCCAACCGAGTGCAGGGGCAACATGCTCCAAAATGGCGGAAAGCACATGGATATTGTAATCAACGCCCAAAGTGTTCGGTATGGTCAGGAGCAAGGTATCCGCTTCCTGTATAGCCTCATCGCCGGCTAACTGTTTGATCAATTCGTCTGGTTCGGCTGCATAAATCTTTCCGAAAACCGCCCGTTTATCCGCTTCAATGTAACCAAAGCTATCGGCCCCTTTTCCTTGCTGTCCAAAATACATTCTGTCCGTGTCATTCATCAATGCGAAAATGGAACGGCTAACTGAAACCCTCGGCTCGCGTTGGTGCCCGGCTTTTTTCCAGGCTCCTTTATATAACCTGATCTGTTCGGCCTGCTGGATATGGAAAGGTTTGCCGCTTTCGTCAAATTTCAAGGTGGAGCTTTGCAGGTTCATTCCTTGTTCAGCCGCCCAAACTGCGGTTGCGTTAGAGGCCGCTCCCCACCAGATGCGCTCGCGCAATCCCTCCGAATGCGGCTCCAGGCGTAACAAGCCCGGCGGATTCGGAAACATCGGATTTGGATTTGGCCGGGCGAATCCTTTACCATTTAATTTGTCTAAAAAATCCAAAGCTTTCCTGCGTCCCATCTCGGCATCGGTTTCGCCTTCTTTAGGTTCATAGCCGAAGTAGCGCCAGCCCTCAATTACTTGCTCCGGCGAACCCCGGCTAATGCCCAATTGTAAACGTCCACCAGAGATCAGGTCGGCAGCGCCGACGTCTTCGACCATATACATGGGATTTTCATAGCGCATATCGATGACACCCGTCCCAATTTCTATCTTGCTCGTTTTCGCGCCAATGGCTGAAAGCAGGGGAAATGGAGATGCCAATTGGCGTGCAAAATGATGGACCCGGAAATAAGCACCGTCCAAACCTATTTCCTCCGCGGCAACGGCCAAATCAATGGACTGCAGCAAGGTATCGCTTGCGGTGCGGGTTTGATAGGCGGGATGATTAGACCAATGCCCGAATGATAAAAAGCCTATTTTCTTCATCTTTAGCTCAATTCTTTATCAGCAAATGTAACGATTCAGTTGATCCGCAGAGGTCACGGTTTGGTAATAATGACTTAGGTTCAGTGAGTGGGCTTGCCCTTGACGGCCTTTTCAAATTCGGCGGCTCCACCTTCAACTCCACAGCCAAAACATTTAAAGAACTCTTTGGAGGGATAGACCATGAAGGAACCTGAGCTGTCGTCATAAAACGGGCAATTGCCTTTCATTATTTTGCGACCCTCATGGAGTCGGACATAGGTGGCGATCAATTGAATGAATTCGTTTTGGGGCGTTAGTGGCACGTTAATTAGATAGGGTAGGTAAATATACAAAAGCGCAGTCAGTACCCGGCTACTGTTGAAAAAACGGGGATTGTGCAGAAAAGAAACTAAATTTACAGGAGCAATGAGCGACCCGTCGAAATTCCTGTACGCACTGACCCACCTGAACCGGGCGCCGACCAAATTCGGAAAGGCCCCGCATAAGCCGGTGCTGCTCATTACGTTGCTCGAATTGATGGAGAGCGGTTATGCGAGTGATAATCGTTTTTACCCGGATACGGAACTGGTAGGCGTGTTCCAGGAGAACTGGCGGTTATTGGTCGATACGGCCAATAACCCGGATTTCACGCAGCCGTTTTATTATTTGCAGAGTGAGAAAGTCGATGGCTCAGCTTATTGGCAATTGGTCGCCATGCCCGGCTGCCAAGTCAACGCGCACATCAAGAGTATCAACAAATTGATCTCGGTAGTCAATTATGGTCGGTTTAATGATGAACTGTTTTTATACCTGAGCGATCCTTCAAACCGAGCTTATGTCCGGCAATTATTGATCAATACTTATTTTCCCACTAAGGCAGGCGAGTTTGCGAAGCGTAAAAATAGCGGCGAGGGCTATTTCCATGACCTGGAGGCTTATATCTTAAATGCGCCGGAAGCCCGCAAAAAGATTATTAAAATTGAAACTGAGGAAGAAGTTTATGTGCGCAGCGGTTTGTTTAAGCGTTTGGTACCACAGGTTTACCAGCAGACCTGCGCCATCTCAGGGATGCAACTCGGCAGCACTTTCGGCCATACCTTCGTGGACGCTTGCCATATTGTGCCCTTCAGCGTTTCTCACGATGACCGGGTAACGAACGGGCTGGCGCTATGTCCGAATATCCACCGTGCTTTCGACCGGGGATTAATTGCAATAGCTGATGATTATACCGTGCTGTTGTCATCGCATATCCGTGAAAAGTCGGAACACGCGTATAGTTTGAACAAATTCGAGGGGGAGAAGATGTTGCTACCTGAACTTCAGTCGGCATGGCCGGATGTCGGGTTGTTGCGGTGGCATAGAAAAGAAGTTTTCAGAAGTTAGTAGGTTATCTACCACTTTAAAATAGCGTTGCCATTAACTTAGTAAAAGTATTTTTACTAAAGATATGGCAATTGAACTGAAGCTATATTTACTGGAGCTGATTGGCTACAAATATTATGTGGGTCAGTCGGATGATCCTAAGTTTCGGTTCAGCGAACATTTGGGAAGTAAAGGCGCGAAATGGACGAGGCACTACAAGCCGCTTCGTATAGCAAAAATCCAGACGCTGACAGTGGAGACCGCAAAAGAAGCCATGCTTTACGAAAATTGGATGACACTCCAGGCCATGGAACGGTATGGTTGGGAGAATGTCAGGGGCGGGGATTTTTTAGTAGTCGAAACCTACCTGCTCAAAGAAAGGCTGGAACATATTTATGACATCACAGCGAACAAGATCAAGTATTATGTTCCGCGCAATCGCTACCTGTTTGGTTCAACCGATGACTGGCACGTATTTGTGTTAGAGCTGGAGAACAATTGTTTTTATGTTGGCAGTTGCCAACGCCTTGGAAAATCACTTGACGAACATTTTAGCGGGAAAGGGATCGCCTGGACGCGGGACAACCGGGTGGTTAAGGTTTTGGAATTGGTGACAATTCCATCGGGGGGAGAAAGTTATCTTAAGTTAAAGAGTCGGTTGGTTTACGATTATACAGAACGGTATGGTTGGGAAAATGTGTGGGGAGGACAGCGGCTACCGAAAATGTAATCTTATTAAAAATATTTGAGGTCGCCAACCTCTTTGCAACCTTTCATATTTTAGATCAATTCAGATTATTGTTCCCCCTACGGAACTTTAATGAACAGACGAATTGACGGAAAGAGAAACATCACAGCGAGCAAAGCGATTGAAACTTTGCGACGCTACGGAACGAAAATTTCTGAAGAAGATGCTGAAATTATCTTGGATTTCATGTATAAAATGAGTAAATTGACAGTAGAAAATTTCAATAAATCTAAAGTCAAACCGGGTTCTTCAACCCCAGAACAAAAGGATAAAACATGAAAACTGCGCATCTTTACATCCGTGTCAGCACCGATGAACAGGCAGACCGGGGCTTCTCCCAGCGCGACCAGGACGAACGCCTCAAGATTTACTGCCAAAGAAACAACATTAAAATAAGCAAGGTAATTTTCGAGGATTATTCAGCCAAGACGTTCAATCGCCCGGAATGGAAAAGCTTATTGGCAGACCTTAAAAAAACTAAAGGCCGAAACATCGACTACATTATATTTACGAAGTGGGACCGCTTTAGCAGGAACACCGCCGATGCCTATGGCATGATCAAAATATTAAATGGTTTCGGCGTTGAGCCGGTCGCCATCGATCAGCCATTGGATATTTCTGTTCCTGAAAGTAAAGTGATGCTGGCGGTCTATTTGGCGATGCCGGAAGTAGATAATGACAGGCGGGCCTTGAACGTGTTCTACGGGATGCGCAGGGGTAGGAAAGAGGGCAGGTGGATGGGCAGGGCGCTGCCGGGCTATATTAATCGCACAAGAGAGGATGGCAGCAAGTATATCGGTTTAAATGAGCCGGAGGCCTCCCACATGAAATGGGCTTTTGAGATGATCGCTGAGGGCAGATATGCCACTGAACAGGTATGGGAGCTGGCCAGGCAGCGGGGTTTAAAGTGTGCGAAAAATAGTTTTTGGGACGCTATCCGTAATCCCTGTTATTGCGGGAAGATAATAATACCGAAATTCAAGGACGAGGAAATGCACCTTGTGGACGGCGTCCATCAACCTTTGATTTCAGAAAAGACCTATTTTGACATGATCGACGTGCTGAATGGCAGGAAAAAAGATGTGGGGGTTAAGATTGTTGCTCCTGACAACCTGCCGTTGCGTGGCTTTCTTATTTGTCCGAAATGCGCAAGGACGCTTACCGGCAGCGCCTCAAAGGGTAGAAATGGCTACCATTACTATTATCATTGCAAGTCATATTGTGGTGTAAGGTATAATGCCAAAGACGTCAATGAAACTTATGAAAAGCTTTTAGAAGCCTTGATTCCAAAAGCAGGCATGGCGGAATTATACCTCGATATAGTTTTAGATACTTATCAAAATGGCACCCAGCACTATCAGGAGGATAAAAAAAGAATTATCGCCCAGATCACCGAACAAAATAACCGTATCACAAAATCCCGTGAATTACTGCTTTCAGAAGCGATTGACGCTTTAGAATATAAGGATATTAAAAAAGCATGCGAAGAAAAGATGTTGCGATTTGAGGCGGAATTGAAATCTATAAATGAAAAAATGCCTTTTGACATCAATTTTGTTGAGTTGACCTATAAGGCGATGTCGAACCTTAAAAACCTCGCTCAACTATACAGGGAGGCCGATATGGATGGTAAAAGGGTGGTTATTGGTTCGACTTTTTCAAAAAAATGGGATTTTTCAGATTTAAAAGGTCGAACCGCTTACTTCAATAAATCTGTTGAATTAATATACCTGATTAACAATAAGTTACGGAACAACAAAGCCGAAGTAAAAGCAAAAAATTGCGATTACTCCGGCTTTGTACCCAGAGCCGGGGTCGAACCGGCACAACCGTGAAGTTATTGGTGTTTGAGACCAACGCGTCTACCGATTCCGCCATCTGGGCGTCCATTTTTATTTGAACGGTGGATTAATTCGTTCAAAAGCGGGATGCAAATGTATCTAAACTCTCCTTAATACGCAATAAATATTTTTGTCTGTAGTAAATATCTGCAATAGCGTTCAAACGGCTTTCCTTAGCGGTATCGTCCAGGGTAGCATAATCCGCCGTAAGGCTTTCCAGTTTTTCGTTCATATCACCCTCAATGGCAAGCACTTCTCCGGTTATGGCGGCCAGTTCATGCGCGCTGTCGGCCTCCATTAGGCGCTCGTTAATGTCCATCATTTCCATTAAAAAATCTCCGGGTAATTGTGGTTTCGCGCCTTCCTGTACCAGCTCATGCAGGCGTAAAATGTATTCCAGGCGCTTTGCAGGGTTGGATAGGGTTTGGTAAGCCTTATTATTCAATGTGGATAGCTCCAGTATTTCCTGCTGTTTGGCCTCATCTTCATTGGCATAAAAATCGGGATGATATTCCTTGCTCAGCTGATAAAATTTTCGCTTTACCGCTGCTTCATCTAATTCGAAAGCTTCAGGCATCCCATAGAAATCAAAATAATTCATGTACAAAAATAGGAAAGAAGTCCGAAAGTCGGGAAGTCCGTAAGTCCGAAAGCAAAAGATTGCTTAGGGTCAACTTTAATACCGCAAAAAGCCGGCACGCAGTTCCTCCCAATTTCCCGCCTTCCGGACTTTCCGGACTTTCCGACTTTCCGTCTTCCCGACTAATGAAAATATTTCTCATCTTTGCTCATTATAAACATAGCTATGCTTTTTGAACAAATGCGGCAAAAGCCGTTCTTTATACTGGGCCCGTGTGTAATGGAAAACCAGGATCTTTTATATACCGTTGCCGAAAGGGTGGCCGAAATAGGGCAGAAGTACCAGATCCCGGTGGTGTTTAAATCATCATTCGATAAGGCTAATCGTACCTCCATCCACTCATACCGTGGGCCGGGCATTGAAAAAGGCATGGAAATGCTGTTTAAAGTAAAGGAGATGTTCGGCTTGCCGCTCCTGACTGATATACACGAAAGCTACCAGGCCGCCATTGCCGGCGAAGTGGTTGATGTATTGCAGATCCCCGCGTTTTTATGCCGCCAAACCGATCTGCTGGTGGCTGCTGCTAAAACCGGCAAGATCGTCAATATAAAAAAGGCTCAGTTCCTTTCGGGCCAGGATATGTTTTATCCTGCGCAAAAAGTAATTGAGGCAGGCAATACGCAGGTAATATTAACCGAGCGCGGCAATATGTACGGCTATAATAACCTGGCGGTAGATTTTCGCAATATTTATGATATGAAGGCCTTTGGCCACCCGGTTTGTATGGATTGTACGCACTCTGTACAGCGCCCCGGCGCGGCAGGCGGCAAAACCGGCGGCGACCGTACCTTTGTACCCATGATGGCCCTGGCGGCTAAAGCCTGGGGTGTGGACGGCTATTTTATGGAAACTCATCCCGACCCGGACAATGCCCTGAGCGATGGCCCAAACATGGTTAAACTGCAGAACCTGGAAAAAGTGATTATACCATTACTCGGGTAATTAATGAATATGAAAGATATTGCCAAAAAGGTTTTTGCTATTGAAATTGAATCGCTGCAATACGTTGCTGGGTTAATAGACGATGAATTTACCAAAGTAGTGGAGGCTATATTGGTTGCCAGCGGCAAACTGGTGGTTATTGGCATCGGTAAATCGGGCATTATAGGCAAAAAAATAGCGGCTACCTTATCCAGCACGGGTACGCCCAGCTTTTTTCTGCATCCCGGCGAGGCTTTCCACGGCGATTTAGGCATGGTGGGCAGCAATGATATTGTTTTGCTGGTTTCCTACTCCGGCGAAACAGACGAAGTGCTCAAGATCATCCCGTTTTTAAAGTGGAACAAGAATATGATCATCAGCATTACCGGCAATCCAAACTCAACCATAGCTAAAAACAGCGAGTACCACCTAAACATAGCTATTACCCGCGAGGCTTGCCCACTGGCATTGGCGCCCACCTCATCAACCACAGCGGCGCTGGTAATGGGCGATGCCCTGGCGGTAGCATTAATGGAATCGCGCCAGTTTCAGCAGGAAGATTTCGCGCGCTTCCATCCAGGTGGCAACCTGGGGCATAAATTGCTTACCAGGGTAAAGGATTTAACCCGTACGGAAAATTTGCCCTTCATCAGTAAAGAGGCTTCTTTTACCGAATTATTGCTCCGTATGTCCGAAGGTAGGCTGGGTATGGTAATTGTTGGCGATGCCGAACATGCCGATGGCGTAGTTACCGATGGCGACCTGCGCCGGGCCCTATTGCGCAACCCCGATACTTCAACCCTAAGCATTGTTGATATGATGAGCCCTAACCCGGTAATTATCAGCGGCGAAGAGTTTGTAATACAAGCTGAAAACCTGATGATGGAAAAAAGGATAACCACCATATTGGTGGGCCTGGTGAAGGAAAGAAAAATTATCGGCGTTTACCAGATTTATAATTGAGAGAAATTAATGTAGTGCTTATTTTTTTAAAAAAAGTCGGCTCAACTACATTCATGGTTCAGTTAATATTTCTTTTCAGTTATTTATGATTTTATTAAAAAATTAGCTATTATTTTTTAGTTTTGTTCTACAAAGTATTGACCACTTAAAATTTTCATATTGCAAATTTTTAGAAACGTATTGGTTTAACCTATTTCTACGGGTTCGTAATTGAAGAAATATACATGATACACAGATACGCTACTTTTATTAAGGCGGTTAACCTCACTACTGATTATATTATTTTAAATATAAGCATGGTGATCTCCTACTTCATAGTTGATAAATCCGACTACTTCTGGATAAAAAACAAAAGTTACCTGCCTATTGTGCTGGTTTTTAATTTAATATGGCTGCTTGCCGCTAACATCACCGGCCTTTACGAACATGTTTTAAATAAGGATTCCATAAAAACCTATCGGGGGGTTATTAAAACCTACTTTATTTTTGTAAGTTTCATTTGCTTTACTATTATCATACTCATTGGTACCAAACCTTATTTGATAACCCGCGAATATTTATTTTACTCATTAGCGCTGTTTGGCTTTTTACTGGGCTTGTGGAAACTGGTGTTCCTCGGGATCAGAAAAAGCGACCGTACTACACTGGTTGATACCCGCAACGTGGTTATAGTAGGCGGGGGCCGCATAGGGTACGACCTGTATCACTTTTTTCAGCAGAACACCGAACGTGGCTATAACCTGGTAGGTTTTTTTGACGACAGGCCCGAAAAGGTAAAAGAAAAGAACCTGTACCTGGGCGGTACCGAAGATTGTATTGAATTTGTTATTGCCAACAATGTGGATGAGATCTTTTGCACCCTGCCAAATTCAAAGGCTGAAACCATTGAGAAACTGATGCTCGATGCCGATAAAAACCTTATCCGCTTTAAGTTTATACCGCAATATTACGATTACGCTAAAAAGCCGACCTTTATCCAAAGCTTTGGCCACATCCCCGTTATATCGGTAAGGCCCGAGCCGCTGGAGAACATGCTTAACAGGGTAATTAAGCGCCTTTTCGACTGTGTATTTGCCGTTTTTATCATCCTGTTTGTTTTTAGCTGGCTGTTCCCAATACTGGCCCTTATTATAAAGCTACAATCAAAGGGGCCCATCTTCTTTGTGCAGCTACGCTCCGGGCGCGATAATAAGCCATTTTACTGTTACAAGTTCCGGAGCATGAAGGTTAATGCCGAATCGGACAAGAAGCAAGCCACCCGAAATGACGATCGTGTTACCAAAATCGGCGCCTTTATGCGCAAAACCAGTTTAGACGAGCTTCCGCAGTTTTTCAACGTGTTGAAGGGCAACATGTCTGTAGTTGGCCCCAGGCCGCACATGATAAGCCACACCGAACAATATTCGCAATTGATAGATAAGTTTATGGTGAGGCATTTTCTCAAACCAGGCATCACCGGATGGGCCCAGATACAAGGCCTGCGCGGCGAAACCAAAAATACCGAGAGTATGCTGGAAAGGGTTGAGGCCGACGTATGGTACCTCGAGAACTGGTCGTTCCTGCTCGATCTTAAAATTGTATTCCTTACTTTTTGGGGCGCTATAAAAGGTAACGAAAACGCGTTCTAAAAATGCCTGTTTTTTACGATCAGCTGAACCGGGAGGTCGATCTGCCTCACATTCCTCAGCGCATCATCTCCATAGTACCCTCTCAAACTGAATTATTATTTGATTTAGGCCTTGATGAAAAGATCATCGGCATAACCAGCTTCTGTACCCATCCCGTTGATAAAACTAAAGCTAAAACTAAAATTGGCGGCACCAAAAAACTGAATATTCCGCTCATCAAATCATTAAAGCCCGATCTGATCATCGCTAACAAAGAAGAAAACGATCGCGCCCAGGTAGAAGAACTAATGGATATTTGCCCGGTTTGGATAAGCGACATCAATAACCTGAACAGCGCGCTTGAAATGATTGAAAAGATAGGGGCGATGTTGCATGTACAAGGCGAAGCAAAAAAGTTAAATGATAATATCCTACGGCAATTTAACCAGCTAAAAACTCCTGTTTTAAACCTGCGCGTTGCTTATTTAATATGGCGCAAACCCTATATGCTTGCCGGAACCGGTACCTTTATCAACAGTATGCTGCAAACCTGCGGCCTAAGTAATGCCTTTAACAAGGGCCGGTACCCCGAAGTAAGCAAGGAAATGCTGATCGATGCAGAGCCGGATGTGGTGTTACTCTCATCGGAACCATATCCTTTCAGCCAGAAACATATAGCGGAGTTTAAAATAATACTACCCCGGGCCAAAATAATACTGGTTGACGGCGAAATGTTTTCGTGGTATGGGAGCCGTTTGCTGCAAGCGCCGGCTTATTTTAAGGCCCTGCTCAAGGCCATCTCTGCCACATAATGATTTTGTTGCTTGGTACCACTAAAATGTCTTCCACAAACGTTGAAAGGTACCCGCTGACCGGTTATTGTTAATTAGGTTTTAAATGGGTACTTTTCAACCTTCACAAATACACAATCTGCATGTTTTGGTACGAAGATGAGATCAGTCACCTTGAAAAAGATAGTTTAGTTACAGCTTATGAGCCTGAAACCATTTTCTACGGCAGTTCCACCATTCGTTTATGGGCTAGCCTGTACGATGATTTCGCGGCGCTGAAACCCATTAATCTCGGCTTCGGCGGATCGACGCTGGCGGCCTGCGTGTGGTTTTTCGATAGGGTGATGAAACCAACGTATCACCCCAAACGACTGATCATATATGCAGGTGATAACGATCTGGGCGATGGCCGCCACCCAGAGGAGGTATTTATATTTTTTCAGCAGTTGGTAGTAAGGGCAAATAAGCGTTTTGGCGATATTCCCTGCTATTACATATCGCTAAAGCCGAGTGCGAGCCGCTGGAGCATGCTCGATCAGTTTAAGTTTACCAATAGCCTTATCTCTGCCGAGATTGCCGGCTACCACAACAACTGGCATTTTATCGACACCTTTAGCGCCATGATAGATGCCTCGGGCTACCTGAAAAGCGAATATTTTATGCCCGACGGTCTTCATTTAAGCGAAAATGGCTACCAATTATGGAAAAAGATTGTAAATGATTATCTTAATGCCAATCATTAATCATTTATTTATTTTAAGGTAATATTCAGTGCGGATATTTCCGGCCATAAGGCTATGCCGAGATGAACAGAGAATATCACAAGTGGTATAGCGAAAGGTTGCAGCGCGACATGGAGCTTTTAGTTTTCGGCCATTCCGGCCGGGCGGTGCTGCTGTTTCCCACCCGCATGGCACGGTTTTACGATTACGAGAACTGGGGCATCATTGATGCCCTGCGCGACCGCATCTACAATGGCGAGCTACAGCTTTTTTGCGTGGATAGTATTGACGAAGAAAGCTTTTATAACGGTTGGGCGCATCCTGCCGGGCGCATTTACCGCCATATACAATACGAAGAATACATTTTGAACGAGGTGCTGCCACTGATGAGGTGTAAAAGCGGCGGTAACGATACGGAAGTTGCCGGTTGCAGCATGGGTGCCTACCATGCCCTGAATATAGCCATGAAACACCCTACGCTTTTTAGGCGGGCGATATGTATGAGCGGCCGCTACGATCTGACCAAACAGATAGAATATTTCCGCGACCTGTTCAACGGCTATCATAACGATAATATCTACTTCAATATGCCCTTGCAATATGTGGCCAATGTGCAGGATGCCTATACCCTTGATGCCATGCGCCACCAGGAGATCATACTGGCCATAGGCCAAACCGACCCCTTTTTGGCCAATAACTACGAGTTTAGCCAACTACTGTGGAGCAAGGGAGTGCCCAACCAGTTATATGTATGGGACAACTACGCCCACCGCCC
>Ga0302227_10001546_pt1 | contig 16977 bp, 28 predicted proteins | sample II_Palsa_N1_1_FD_193525 | JGI IMG/M metagenome (GOLD analysis project Ga0302227, IMG submission 193525) | Peat permafrost microbial communities from Stordalen Mire near Abisko, Sweden - II_Palsa_N1_1 | ecosystem: Environmental > Terrestrial > Soil > Palsa > Peat permafrost | place: Sweden... | reverse complement strand
TGCTTGCTGTTATCGACGAAGACTCTGGTCTTCCGAACGCAACCGACGCAACCTTGCTCGAAAAACTGCACGCAAACCAGAAGAACCCGCTGTATCTCTTCCAGCAGAAGACCAACAAGACACATTTTGGCGTTGCTCACTATGCTGGCGACGTTATCTACACCATCAACGGCTTTCTCGCCAAGAATCGCGATGCCCTCAACCCCGACGTCGTCAAGGTACTTTTTTGGAAAGTGAGCAACTTAATTTTGTTCATGAATGAACTACCAGCTGCTGGCCGCGTCAAGCAGCAAGGTGGTCGGGGAGATCTTTGCATCCAAGGCTGGCATCAGCGCTGATACTCCACAGTCGGGGAAGATGACAATCAAGAGTCTGAAGAAGGCACTGCACCAAGTCAGTGTATCGTCCCAGTTTCACGAGTCGCTCGTCAAGCTCCTTGCAATGCTTGATTCATCGCAGCCGCATTTTATCCGCTGCATCAAGCCCAATGAGCAAAAGGCAGCTAAGTGCTATGTCGGCCAGTTTGTTTTGACGCAGCTGCGGTATGGATTACAAGGGAAGGGGAGGCGTCAAAAACTGAAAACCTCCATCGAGAATACAGGTACACCGGCCTCCTTGAAACTGTGCGCATCCGTAAGCTTGGATATCCCCTACGCCATGTCTTTGCCGAATTTGTGACTCGATACGGCATGGTAAGCGCACTACAAGGGCAAGCACGAGCACGTTTATCCGGATTCTTCCTGCAGGTCACAAAGCCGATGAAGAAGGCTCCCAAGGGCACCACGAACGATGCAGCCAAAACCCTGTGCAAGGAGATTGTGCACGCGATGAAGATCAGCGAGGCCAATTGGCAATTGGGAAACGAAAAGATCTTTCTTCGGTATTTATTTTTTTGTTGGGAGCGTTTTTCAAACACATTTTGTTTTTTTTCCTCTCAGCAATGAGGCCGCTCTCAAGTTGAACCAGCTCCGAGAGGTGGTCGTCCACAAGTCTGCTCTGTCTATCCAGCGTGTTTATCGCGCGTGGCGTGTACGTCGCATCTACCTTCGCCAGCGCAAGGCTGCCAAGATCATCCAAAAGTATACGCGTCGTATGGTATGCGCGCACGATAATTATTTTTTCGCTATTATTATTAAAAAAGCAATGGTGATAGCTTGCACGTCAAGGGTTCCTCCGTGTTCGAAATGCAACCAACCGCATTCGTGCAATGTGGCTCATGTACAAGCAAAGAACCAAGTACATCAAGCAACTCAGGTCAGCTGTCCTCATGCAGAAGGTCTACCGTGGCTACCACGTCCGGGTCCTCTATAAGAAGCAGCGTGGAGGTACGAAAGTCGCCCTTGATAGTCAATCAAAAACAATAATTCTTGGTGTAGCCATCCTGCTCTTGGAGGCCGCAATCAAGATCCGCAACGCCAAGAAGCACTTTGCTGTACTGAAGCAACAGCGCGATCTCCTCGAAGAGACCCGCCGTCGAAGCGAAGAGGAGGCCAAGCGATTGAAAGAGGAACAGCTCCGAAAGCAAAAGGCGGACGAGGAGCGCATTGCCAAGGAAAAAAAGGTCGCAGAAGAGAGACGCATCGCCGAAGAAAAGCGCATCGCAGACGAGTCTCGATTGGTTCAGGTATGCATACTAAAGTAGGAAGAAACTGAAATCGTATTGGGAAAATAAAATAAAAAAAGATCGAAGACGATCGCCGTCGTGCCGAGCAGAAAAAGCAGCAGGAAGAGCGAGAGCGTCGTGAAGCTGCCGAGAAAGCACGCCGAGAACAAGAAGAAAAGGAGCTCAACAAGAAGGCAGCCTCTGTTATCCAACCTATGCAAGCCAAGGCCGAGAAACAAAAGGACTCGGTATGCTTGCATGATAGAATGCTGCCAAACAAGAAAATCTTTTTTTAAAAGGGCATGGACTTTATGGACACGAGCACGTTTGAAAAGCCAGAGTCGCAAGACACAATTGAGGGCAACTCAAAGTACGAGACCATTGTTGTCCAGGTGAAACGCCCCGAGAAGGGTTTTGGTATGAGCGTCAACGCCAGCAAGCTAAAGTACGGCTTCATGATCGACAAGGTAGTAGTACATTTATAGTATCATCCCGGGAAATTCTGATTAAAAAACGTTTGTTTTTTTTTCTTTTATAGGTGCTGGAGGGCTCGTATTCCCAACAGCTGGAACTCCGCGTGGCTGACATGATCATCGCCATCAACGGCATCCCCCTGGCCAATTGGATCTACGCCAAGGTCATCGAGGAACTCCGCAGCCCTGCGCTCAAGAGCATCACCTTGCTTCGCCAACTCCAAGCCCCAGTCATCTCGCACGCCCTCGATGACAGTAGATTCAAATTTGTTACTATTTTTCTTGCTTTACTAAAGAAAACGTTCTTCTAGGCAAGAAGAAGAGGGCGACTCCGTTCACAGGCTGGGACTACTCGAGTGACATTGTCTCACGTCGCAAGACTGCCCTCAACCTCGCATGGCTTCAGGATGTCAAGCAACTGTGCCCGGAATTGCCGAAACCGATCCGTCTCGTCGAGCCAATCACGGCGGACGAGTTTGGTGTGCGTCGGTCTACGCTGACCGACTACAACTTTGTAAAGTACGCCGCGTCATTCTTCCATCCAAAGCAGTCGCCGGTCTTTACCCAACTGGAGGTCCTCACCAAGCCGTTGCTCATCACCACGAGCAAGAAAAAGTCCAACGAAGCCTTGGCAACCAAGTTTTCCAAGTGTACGTTGTTTTCATTTTGCTCTTGCGCTCCTTTAAAAGAACCGGCGAATCTACAGTGCTGTGCCACTTTATCGACCCTGCCAAGTTTGGTGGCGACGACGACGACGATGACAAGGACGTTGGCTATGGTAACGAAATCGACTCTATCGTGGACGTGGTGAAAGCGATCGTTAAGCTTGGTCAGAAGAACGTCGAACTGCGGGACGAATTCTACTCGCAAGTGTGCAAGGTTGTCAACGGCAATAAGGACAAGTATCCGCCAACCTTTTTTTATTTATTTATGTTAAAATTCTCCCTTTATCTTCGCAATAGTCAAATGAGTGCGCGCGGTTGGTACTTGATGGGTGTGTGCCTCGGATGCTTTGCGCCATCACAAGCCTTCGAGCCCTACATTGAGCAGTTCATCTTGTACAACGGCCTCTTTGGCTATGAGCACTACAACTGGCGAGGACTGCGCCGTCTGGCTCTTTCGCCACGCCACCGTCTGTTGCCGCCATCGCGTCTGGAGCTTGCCGCTGCGATTGCACAGGCTCAGTGCTCCATGCCTGTCCTTCTTGCCAACGGCCACTCGGTCACGATTGTTGTATGTTGAACTCTCGTTTATGCAGCTTCAAAAAGAATGTCACTAGATCGGCCGTTCCACAACCAACGCCGATGCCGCGGTCCTGCTGGCGCAGCAGCTCAGTGTGCCGAACCTTCCTGGATTTGCATTGCTTGTCAATGGCGTTTCCATCGGCGACAAGAGTGCGTTTGTGATGGATGCCATTAGCAGTTGGGACACCGACGTTCTTGCATCCAATGTACGGCTTGCAAGATTTTAATGTGTACTGATACTTTTTTTTTTTTTTCCCTCCGTAGGACAAGAAACAACAACAACTTGAATTGAGCTTGCGCAAGGAGTACTTTGAGCCCAACGAGAACCTGCCGACAACTGCAGTCGTTGTTGAGATGGTGTACAAACAAGTGTACAATATTGCTGCCCCTCCGCAACTCAAGGCAGGCCCCGAGGCCGCTGTCCTAGTTTTGGCAGCTCAGCAAGTGATCGATCTCAAGGGTGACCTTCCCGCCGACCATGCTGCCAGGTAATTTAGCCAAAATAAAAATATTATTTATGTTTATGTTTTTTTTTTTTTCTTTTCCATATGCAGCTTGGTCAAGTCCAACGCTTTCGAACTTCAAGCCATTGTAATCGCTTTCAAGGGCACTGCAGGATTCGAGGACATTAACAGCGTTGCCAAGCAAATTGCTCAGAAAGCGACAACACTGAAAGGACAGTTCAATCCGAAAGAGTATCTTTTTGTTAATTCGGTCCTTGGCTAATCAAGGTGCAATAGCCCAAGCGGCAAAGCACTCAAGCTCGAAATCTTCCTCAAGTCAAAGACATGGCCATTGATCTATGCCAAAATGTTCAATGCCCTCTTGCTAAACGACGTCCAAACATTGAAAAAGGTCAGTAGAAGATGAAACAAGGTATTTCTGATATTTGTCGCTTTCTTTTTTTTTTTTTTCAGAGCACGGTCGTGCAACTCGCCCTCGGGCCAACTTCTTTCTCTATGGTTCCTGTGGATCCCGCAGTTGGGTACAAACTATATTTTCCATCGCATAACATTCAAAATGTCGCGTGTTTTTTTTTTTGTTGTTGTTGTTGTTGTTATGCAGCTCACTTTCCTTCAAGTATCTTGACCTCACAAGCGTAGCCTCTGCTTCGCGTTCATTGACTATCGCAGTTGGCACTGGACCAAAGCTTGTGACGATCGTCCTCGATACTGCGGTAATAAACGCAGTGCCTTTCTTTGATTGCACTACATATTAAAAAACCTTTCTTTTTTTTTTTTTTTTTTTGATCTCAGGCCGAAATCGCAGAAGAGTACATCAAGGTTCAAATGAGAAACATGAAGAGCGAGTCGGTGTACGCAATCGCTGCCGGCTTGCAAAAGGTGGATTTGAATTCAGCCATCCCGTTGCTGGATTTCAAGAAGGGCGACATCCTCATCCTCACCGATCGCGACCCCAAGTCTGCCTGGTGGAAGGGCTGTCTGGCGGAGGATCCCGAGCGATGGGAGGGCGCCGTCCGACGAGACATCGTGTTCTCGCTCTGTGGAACCTACACAAACATGCCCACGGCGATCTTCCAGCTCGCGCTCGACAATCAGGAAGGACCCTTCCTTTCTGCCAGCGATCGGGCCGCTGTCAGTGTGACCAGACCCATGGACAGCGAAGACGTCGTTTTGGATGACGAGGTGGAGAACCCTATCGACCAAGACGATCGGTAAATACGAAAAACAAAAGCTTTCAAACAAATGCATTAAGTTTGAATTTCAAGTCTGCTGAGCTATGCGACCAAGTACGTCCGCACAGTATTTGCGCCCGCGCCACAGTCGACCGGACTGAGAAATACGATCAAGTACTGCAATGGAATAATCATAGCTCACCTAGTCCTTTCCCTCGTAGGATGACAATGGTCGGCACCCTGCGCGGTGCCTTCCTCAAGCGCTCGTCAACCTTTGGCGCTGGCATCTCGTTCGAGACGCTTGACATCCCTGACTCTCCTTCGTCCCCGATGACGCCCGTCTCGCCAAAGGATCGCGAGCCACCGACAACGCAAGAGCTCCTCAAGGTCATCTCGTTCAACAAGGAGCCGATCACCGAGGCGCTTCATTGGGAACTCGACAAGAACACTGACCGCAAGTTTGCCAACGAGATTTTCCTGGGCATTATGAAGCTCATGGGAGACTACCCCAGCAAGCGTGCCATCCCCGACATCATGATTGGTAAAAGGATGGAATCTGCATCGCATTTTGACTACGTTTGTTGCAGCAATCATCGAAAAGTCCCAAGGCCTGATGACTGATCTCTGGCGGGATGAGATCTTGCTGCAAGTTGTCAAGCAAACCAACGGCAACAAGTCCAAGTATGAGGAAATTGGAAATTTCGTATTGACAAGCAAAACAACGACGACAGAAACAGCATGAAACGCGGCTGGGACTTGATGGCGGTGTGCTGCGTCTTTTTACCTCCGTCTCAGCGATTTGCTCCCGTTCTCAAAAACTACCTGGAGGAGCATCTGAACCGTGGCGAAGTCATGGCCAAGTGGTGTCTCCGCAACCTCAAACGCTCGATCTCCAGCGGCGTGCGCACGTTCATCCCCGATCTGACCGAGATTGAGTGCATCATGGGCATGAAGCCCATCGTCCTCAGGATCTACTTCCCTGGAGGCTTTTCGCCTGCCTACTACGAGCTCAACCTGGACTCGCTCACGACGGCCAAGGAGGCAGTCGAGACGATTTCCTCCAAACTGCAGCTCGTTGACTCGGCGTACAACGGCATCTATCGTTATGAGAATGGCAGCCGTAAGAAAAATGACACCAGTATTTAGCAAAAGTTACCTAACAAATCTTGCTTTCTGCTGCAGGGAGCCTCGTGCCCAACAACGCCATCCTTATGGACGTTCTCCAAGAGATCTGGATCGCATCCAAGGCGAAGAATTTCGACGCTGGCGACGAGCAAGTGTGCCGGTACGCTTGGAAATAACCTCCTTGAGAGAACTGTCTCATCACTGGCAATCCCCACTAGACTCGAGTTCCGTAAGAAGCTTTTCTTCTCTGGCCCTACGGAGGACCCCTCGCCGGCCGTATCAACCCTCGTCTACCTCCAATCGCTCGAGTCCTTCAGGGAGTATGCGCTTGCCAGCATGGACGATGCGATTGAGATCGGTGCTCTCCTCCTCCGTCTGCGCACCGGCGGGGATTCACTCCCTCGTGAGGGTGTCGAGTATGGGCCGACTATTCTTTCTTGAAATTGTTTTTTTAAACAAAGAATATACACATATTAATGATAGGATGATCCTCAAGCAGATCATTCCCGCCAAGCACTACACGCAAGCCAAGGTCTCCGAGTGGGTCGACTGGGTTACGGAGGCGTTTGAGCGCCGCAACGTATGCCGAATTTATGTGAGAGGATTCCTAAAGTATTTGTTTCCACAGGGTCTCAAATACCGCAACGACATTCTGAAGGCTGTCCACAAGACGTTTACACAGAGCCAGTTCTTTGGCTGCGCATACTTTGACGTTAACGTACGTCTCTATATTTGATGATTTTCCCTGTTTTTAAGACCACCTCTCGTATTCCCTCTCAGCAAATCTACGACCAGACGATGCCCGCCAAGGTGACCTTGGCGATCAACCAAAACAACATTTTTGTGATCGACACCGAGAAGGAGGCGGTCCTGACCAAGTATCGCTACGGTGATGTCGCGTCCTGGTCTGCTAGCCAAGATCGTCTCTCGATGAAGATTGGCAACATGGTCGGAGGCACTCGGTTCATCGCTGACACCGACAAGGGTGCGGAGATCTGCGCACTGCTGGACTCTTACGCAACCATCATCAACAAACAAAAGGCCAAAGCCAACACAGGAGCATCAAAATAGTTTTTTATTTCACCATTTCTCAAAGGGTTCTTTTTTTTTTATAGAAGGGAAAAAAAGGTCTTACAAAATATTGGCTACTTGGTGGGGAAGAAAAAGGGATTGCCAGTGTAGTACGCACGGAGGGCAGCATAGAGGAGGAAGCCGATGGGGCCCAGCATGAGCGTTGCGTAGAGGCACGGAGCAACGAGGACTTGGGGGATCTTGTGCTGTAAACAAAAAAAAAATTTTTTTTTTAAAAAAAAAAGCTAGCACGGATGGGATCGATCTTCGTATATTACTGCAGCAGCATCGCGAGTGATAAACTCGCCGACGAGCAGGTCGAACGCGAGGTAGTGGACCCATGCGCCCAGGAGCGTTTCGTCGTTGCTCTTTCGCAGCAGAGTCAGGACCGCGGGCAGCGACGAGAATCCGGGCTTGGCCTCGCCTTTCAGAGTAGCCAGATACGGTGGCAGCCTCGATCCCTTGGCCATGTTGACCAGGTAGTTGACACAGCTGGCCAGGACGATCGTCCGTGTTGCGGGATACGTGTACTTCCAGTTTGGGGCCAGCGCCAGCAGCACCCATCCGATCAGGGCTTTTGTGTGTGTGTGTGTGTGTGTTTCTTTTTTTATAGTGCTTGCAACGCGTGTTCCACATACATGAATTGGTGCCGATCGAGAACAGCACGGACGACGACGACATGGGATAGAAATTGAGGCCACGTGGATTAATTGTGTGTGCACCCTATTTCGGCGATTAAGCAAAACCGCCGAGTCGCCCTGCATATCGCCCGCGAATGTCACAGGCCTTTGGTGAGCTGGGAGAGCGGAACCTGGGCGACGCGGTGCGTGCCCGTCAGGCCCTGCTTGGTACGCTGTGTGCTTGCCACGTTATTCTGTGTCTAACTATAAACGTCACGGCTCCCTTTCGCCTCGGACCAACTCTCCATGACCGCTTCCGTCCCTCGTTATCCCTCCTCGGAAAACCAAACAAAACAACAAAGCAAACGAGCGAGGCCTGGGACCGCCGGACTTTTGCCACGTCGTGCTGGCCAACTCGTCGTCCGGCTCGTCGTCGTCGCTCCTGGCTGTCGGAGGCAACAATGGGTCGTCAACAAACTTGAACTTGGGGAGCACTGGACCGTCACCAAACGGGACGCCCAATCTGGCTGCGTCCTCGCCACCGTCCTCCTCCGCGGCAGACAGCGCTAGTCTGCACCACCACGTTCCGATTGGCCTGCAAAAGTGTACGTTGGCCCGTGGGTTTCTGTGCTGGCATCAGTCAAACCAAATCACCTGTAGCGGGCAGTGACAAGGCACTTCGTTTTTCCGGCAGCAAGAACCTAAAGCGCCAGGGCACGTACCACTATGTTCTGGGCCTCAACACATCCGCGCCCGGCCCGGTGGCAGCCTACTTCAACTCGCTGTCGTCCTTGCTCCAACGCAACGAGCAGTCGTCTGGATGGTTCAGCCGCAACACAAAGTGGTCAGTCGCGGGCGCGCTGTTCTGCTCCTGGAACGCATTCCGCCAAGAGGACGTCTACATCGAGATGCAAATCCCTGGCGGCGTCAACGCTTTCTTCCTCGATGGGGCCAATCAACGGTACGCTGTTCTGTTGTCTCGCGCACACACACAACACAAAACTAAAGACGTGTATTCTGATCCAGTGTGCCGCTGGATCAACAATGGTGGAACGAGATCTATGTGTCTGGTGTGCTGCGAGCCCTCCGTCCCTCCACTGTCAGCATTCCTGGCCTAAGGCGCCTGCCCATCTTTTCGAACCGCGCAGATGAACAGGCCTTCCTCGAGGCCGTCAAAACCGTCATCAGCCAGGGAAGCGATCTCGGCCCCGACGACCTTTGCAAAGAGGCAACGATCCTCAACAATGTCTTGGTCCGGTACGTTTGTTTGGTCTATGGATAACAGGATATTCACCTTAATATAGGGAGCTCCTCGACTACTTTTTGCGCTACCAACGTATGGACATTGCAACGACCTTTTTCGAGCAGCGTAAGCACTGTTCTTGGAGGTGGCACCTTGTCTTATAAAAATGGAACTAGTCTCCGCGGTCCACCCGGAATTTGGGATCCTGGCGGCATACTGCCTCCTGAAGACGGACGAAGAGGCACGGGGCGTTTCGATCCTGTACGACATTGTCAAGTCTGTGCCGTGGAGCCAGCTGGACTACAACGCCCTTGTCGTCCAAGCACAGTTTTTGCTCCGAAAGGAGCAGGCCGACTTGGCGACAAAGGTCGCGCTTTCCATCGTCGAGCGCAATCCCGTCGAGCCCCGCGGATGGCTCACGCTCAGTGTGGCCTGGGTTGCAAATGAAAAGCCCCATCATGCCCTCCGTGCCCTCAACTCGTGTCCCATGGTCCGGCCACTGCCGGTACCCTATGTTTTGATGTTGCTGTTTTTTGACTTGAAAAAAAAAATTTTTTTTTTTGAAGGACTCAATTCCTGTGCCTGGTGAACCTTCGGAATGGCGCAACATTCGCCTAGAGTTTGAGGAGGACGAAGAGGACGATGAAGTCGACGAGCGGCTGGCGACTCTGCCTGCCCACGATCTCAAGGGCACCTTCAAAGAAGGTTTGTGTTTTTTTCTTTTCTGGAAATTTTGCTGGCTGATTAGGCGTCTCCCATGCAGCCTACTCTATCCTCGTCAGCCTTTACAACAAGTTGACATGGCCGGGACTGCTGCAAGTGCGCTCAGAGACCTTCTGGATGGAAGGGGAGGATTCATCAAAGGCAGCAACCCTGGACATCCTGGATCGACCTCCTGTGTCGGCGAATGTGATTTATGGTATCTTTTTATTTATTTATTTTTGTTGTTTATTTTCCCATCCAGGGAGCACGTCGTTCATGGCTGGCGCTACTACCACACAGCGCAAGTACTCGGCACTTGACGAGAAGGGCCTTCGTCGCACGTCGCTTCACATTGTCTCTGGTGATGGCGAGGTAAGCGAGCCCCTCTTCCAATTTTGTATCAACCGTTTCCCAGTTCCAGCAAATCGGCAATGCCGACCCAAAGCGCATTGACGAGGAGCCTTCCGATCTGCTTGAAGCTCTCTCCATTTCCTCGAGGAAACCGTCCTCGGAGCCAATGAGCCCTTTGCCCATCAACCCAACGTCGGTTCTTCCACACGAATTCCGACGAACCCCATCGCAGCCTAACGACCTGCGAAGGGCTTCGCATTCTGCCGAGCTGCAAGGACAACAACGCGCAGGCTCTCTGGGTAATTTTTGGTCGACTGCGCCATATGCAGCTTATTATTTTGCAGATGATGGAATGTCCTCAAACATGCTCCTGGCACGACGAGACTCTGGTGAGAACACTCGTATGCCCCTGGGCCGTCTCAACCGCAAAAACAGCCGTATCAAGAGGTAAGGGCGCAACCAAAATATCTAGTGCCAAATTAAAATAATATGCTCTAGGGACTCGTCGCTGCAGCCAGTACGTCGCTCGTCGTCGGACGACAACATGCCCATAGTCCACTTGCATCTAGTGCAAACAGATGGAAGTGCGTCCAAACGTCTCAGCACGCCCTGGCTGACAGAGCTCTTCCTGTGCCTCTACGAGGATCTGCGTGTGTACTTGTCAATCTTCACGGACGAGAAGGTCCCGCTAAAGTCGCTAAAGTTTACGTGCTCTGAATTGCGACTGCTCGGTGACCTGTGCTTGCGTCTAGGGAAAAAGGTATCGCAAGCTGTTTTCTCGCATAAGTGAATAAAAAACCTCGTACGCAGCTCGAGGCAAAACAGTGCTATGATCTGTGTGCGTCCATGCCACGGTTCTCACGCCGGGCATGGCACGGACTCCTTCAGATCTACCTGGACGACGAGGACCACGAGAAGGCAGTGGACGTCCTCGCCAAGCTCTTTGGTCCGGACGAGGTCCAAGATGTCATCAATGTATATATATTTTTTTTTTTTTAATTTCTGCAGATAATAAAATTTTTGTTCTAGTTCCCGTCCCCTCTCCTCCGCGGCCTTGCCATCATCATGCAGCGTCTGGGCTCGCGCAAGGAGACTGTCAACCTCATCACCAACTCAAAGACGGTGGACACGCGTCGCCAAGGCCTCTTGCTCAAGGCCCTTCAAGTCGTCGACGCGATGTGGCTTGCCCAGCCCAAGTGATTCTTCCATGAAACGTGAAAGCATTAATTCAGACTGTATAAAAAAATAAAATGGCTGTGTTGGACGGAGCGAAACTAAGACTTGCCGTGGCTGTGACGATCGTGCGCCTCAAGCCGGACCATTTGAGCATTGAACAGATGATTGTGAAAACACGGGCATCGTTGCGGCAACCCACCAGTCCGGGCGAGTCTGTGCACGTCAATGTGCCGGCCGCCGAGATGACCTTGGAGGACAACGTCAACTGTCTGGTTCGACGATCCAATCCAGTTCCCAACTGACTTCGTGCAACAACAACAAAATATAGATGGACGACGTGGATCTCAAGCTGGCTGCTCTGCGTGGCGCGATCTGTGCTCTGCCCAAGGACAGTCTGACGTGGAATAGCATCATCGACCTGCCCGAGCACGTTGTCGTCCTCGAGACGATGGATTTCCTATACTGTCTGATCAAGGTCGACGGCGACGGGGACTCGGACGTAGCGGCCAATGCAGCAATGATCGCACTCAACACGTGCATGGAGGAGCTGCTCGGTCTGAGTGGCATGTTGCGCCCGGGGTCAACAGATGCTGTCATGGCACTCTTGTCACCCTTTTTCGACTGGGCCGGCCATCCACGTCTGCGACCGGTCTGTCTCTGGCATCTCATAACCACCGTCTCGATCGCACGCGGAGGGGCGCGCCGTGCCGTGCAAGGTAGACAGGATTATTTGCAATTACTTGCAATTAATTATCAAATTAAATAAAAAAGATGACGCAGTGGTGGCTATGACCATCCTTCAAGAGATCGTACGGAGCTTCAACACGGCTCCATCCGTGAGGGACTTGTCGTGTATCCCCATCGAGCAGCTGCAACAGCGACTGGCCGATCTGCTGCTGGAGGCGATCGTGTCGGAACGGATGCAGACGGAGGCCAACACCGAGTGGCTGGAAGCCCTGCGGGAGCTGCACGCCCACTTTGAGTTTTCCTCGTGTTCCTCCTCGCTCTCTGGCGTACTCCTCTCTGATCTCGTCCTCAACCGCATCTGCGTCTGCGGCCGCTCCAAGTGACTTAATTATTTTTCTATTTCAAGCTAATGACGAAATAAAGAATGAAGACGCCACAGGTTTGCAAAACACGAATGGGACTCTCGCTTGAAACAAAAGGGAAAGACGGGAGAAGAAAAGCAAACTAACCAAGGGCAAAAAAAAAAAAAAAAAAAAATTCTAAAAAGAGATTTATTTAGCTGGAATAGAAGATCTTTTTGTGGATGATGTCCGGATCCTCCTTGTACTCGTCCGCTGACACCCAGATTTTTCGGAACGTTGTGAGACCAGCCAAGATCGAGCTGGAGAAGAAGGCATTAATTTCACAAAAATAAAAGTAATAAACAAAAAAGAACAGAACGTACCCACCAATCCAAGTCGAATACTTTCGTTCGGGCGGTGCGAAAATGCGAACTTTGACATTCTTAGGCTTGAGATTGTTCATTTCCGCAAGCAGACGGTCCGGGAAGCCTGGACAGTTCAAGAAAGTAAGTCACCAGCTACTTTGTTAAAAAAGCTACCCTTGAACATGGTCGAGCCGCCAGAGAGGACCATATTCGAGTAGAGGTGTTGACGGAGATCCACGTCAGTCTTACGGATGCAGTCATTGAGGACGTGATGGACACCGAGGCTTTCGTTGCCAATGATCTCCGGGTCAAACAGGACCTCGGGAGCAAGGACGCGCTCGGCTCCCAAAGTGATTTCAACTCCATCGGGAAGCACATAGTTTTGCGTCTCTCGTGATGAGTCGCCTGCCCGTGAAGCATTCTAGTTTTTCAAAAGATAAAATTATAAACTTACGAAAAGAGAACGAGTAAACTAAAAGTACCTCCTTAATGGGCGTGCTAGAGACGGCACAGATGCGCTCCTTGATCTCGCGAACAATCTCAAACTCTGCAGATGTTGAAAAGTAGTATCCCGACTTTCGGAGAAGTGTCTGCAGGTGCTGAGTGACGTCGCTACAGAGGCTTCAATGAATATTCTTTTTGTTTGTTTGTTTGGTTTGTAGTACCGTCCAGCAACGTCAATTCGTCGAATCGCGTGCGTCATGGCAAATCCCTCGTACACTGGTACTGCGTGGGTAACACCATCACCCGAATCGAGCACCACACCAGTTGTTCGGCCGGTCGAGTACCTACGAACCAGTTTGTTACCACACACAACCAGAAAAAAACAAACGCAAATTGTGTAGAACCGTACAGACTGAGCACGGCTTGCATCGAAATATACAGTGCGGGCACATTGAACGTCTCAAACAGGAGCTTTGCAGACTCCTCGCGGTTGTATCGAGGGTTCAGGGGTGCCTCGGTCAGCAGAACAGGGTGCTGGACGAAGGAGAAAAAAAAAACGAGTGTTTGTTTCCAACAGCACGATTCTTCACATCCCTTACCTCTTCCGATGGCGTGTTGAGCTCTTTGTAGACGTGGTTCCAGATGCGTTCCATGTCGTCCCAGTTCTCGACAATGCCGTGCTCGACAGGGTAGCGGATCTAAAATAAGGTTGCGGTCAAAACCAAAGCGGTTTGCGCGCGCGCACGTACCTTGAGAAGACCACGGCAGTCCTGCACCTTGGAGCCGATGAAATAGTCGCCGTCGACTGGCCCGCCTGCCATGACACGCGTGTGCTTGGGGCGCCCGACGTAGGACGGGAAGTAGCACTTTGGCTGTGTGTCGCCCGCGAACCCCGCCTTGATCACGCCCGATCCCTGCAAGAACGCAAACAAAACCCAAAAAAAAAAAAAAAAAAAAAGGAGGCAAAGCAGCAGCACTGCGTTAGAGCACACAGACACGGGATCTCGTTGAACGTACGTTGTCGAGGACGACGGGCTGGTTGGTCAAGTTGCTCATCGCTGTGTATCCCTTTTTTTGAGTTTTGCATACAGGTCAGCCGTTGCAAAAATAAAAGAAAAAATGTAACATAAAGAAGACGGGGACGAGCGAGAGCCAAGCTAAGGCGCTGTGAACAAACAAGAGGCGAGAGAACGACTGAGGAAACGTCGACGAGTCCGAACGTCAAAACTAAAGCATGGGTACCGCACTTCTATAATGTCGGATGATCCTTTGCTCGATTTGATTGAGAAAGCCGTGCCGTTCGACGAGCTGCGAGAGCCGCGGCGCTTTGGTGAGCCCGACAGTGACAACGACGTGCTCGAGGAGGAGGATGGCGATGACGACGTGGATGCGTGCGATGACGATGAGGTGCAGGTGCCGCCCGAAGTGGCTGCGGCGGAGGGCAGGACGAGTGGGCCGCAGACGGGCATCAAGAGCGTGCTGGCCGACAAGAAGTACTCGGATCGGAAGCAGAGCGAGCAAAAGCAGGAGAATCAGCGCAAATTGATGGAGAAGATTGGCAAGAACTCGATCGTCCTTCGAACCCTCGTACGTTGCGTGCAAGTGTCTGCGTGTTTTTACTCACGGTAATGCGAAACAGGACAACGACGACGACGACGATGATGACGCGCTGTTTCGCGAGCTCGAGGAGGGCGAGGATTCGTTCACGAAAGAGTATCGTGCCAAGAGGATGTTTGAGATGCGCGAGCAGGTGCAGAATCGGTATGTCCTCATGTTTGTACTTTTCTCGTTTAAATATATGTTATTTCGGTAGGCCTGTCTTTGGTACGCTGCCCACCGTGAGTGAGGAGGGGTTCCTCGTTGCTGTGGAAAAGGAGAACCCGTTGGTGCCTGTGATCGTTCACGTCTTTGACAATGTACGTTTTTTGCTTTATCAGGCGAAACTAAAAGCAACCTCACAGCGATCGAGCGATTCTAGGAGAATGTCAATTTGCCTGGCCGAACTGAGTTTGCGGTACGCGCACGCCAAGTTTGTCTGCTTTGGAGCCAAATCGGCTGGGTTTGACCTTGCCGTGCTGCCTGTCTTGCTCGTGTACCAGCGCGGCGACCTCATCAAGTCGCTCGTGCATACAAACGACGAGACCGGCGACAACTTTACTGTGGACTCGGTCGAGGGGCTTTTGCTTGGCCACGGCGTCCTCTCGGCGGCGTACAAAACGACAGACCCTGACCTCGAGAGCCGTCTCCGCAATGCTCAAACCGAGGCGCATGGCACACTGTCGCTCACTCAGGCAAAGGAGCCCAGCTACTTTGACAACGACGACGACGACTAATCCGATCTCTTTTGTTTCGTGATGGGGGGGAAAAAATAAATAATTCCAGCCATTTGTCGCTTAAAAATATGTATAAAACGTTTAAACGCTGTTGCTCCGATCGACATTGCTGGATTCGAGGAGACGCTGAGTTTCTTCCACGATGGCCGATACAGCGGCTAGACCACCAGTGCCGATGTCGCCGCACGCCAGCTTCTTCGACTGCGGATTCAGGACGTGTGTGTTGGGAAGCCGCAGGAGCACGCCCAAGTGCTGCTGAGTGAACGGATGGTCCCACATGAACGTGTTCATCGCGGGGCAGAGGAGGATTGGCCTGGAGACATCCCAGGCCCTAATGATGCAGGTCTAGGATGCAGAATTTTGAGCAGGCACAAAAAAAAAAAAAGGGAGGCTTACGAGAAGGTTGTCCGAAAGCCCGTTTGCGAGTTTGGCAAGGGTGTTTGCGTCCAGAGGAGCTATGACGAGGATGTCGGCCCACCGCCTCAACTAGAAAAAACGTATTAGGTCAGCACTTTGCAGCAAGGGTTTTTACCTCGATGTGCAACACTGGGTCGCCGATCTTTGCCCAACTCTACTCAACGAGGACGTTAAGGGTGGTCTTTCAAAGCACTTTTGCTTACCGACCACTCGTCCTTGTCGCTAAACACCAACACTGGCGAGATGTCCTCGTCCTTGAAGAAATGCCCTGCGTGCTCTGTCTTGACAACCTGCACCTCGTGCTAAGGCATGCGAGCGCGATCAGTGTGCTGGTGTGTGTCGGGAATGGCGGATTACCCCAAGGGCCAGAAGCGAGCGCACGAGCTCGGGCAGCTTGACCGTGGCAACACTGCCCGTCACGCCAACCAGAACCTTCATAGACGTGTTGCGTAAACTGATTTATTTTGTGCTACGCCATACGTACTGCGAACGAGGCCATGTCGGCAGCAGAGCAGCTGAGCAAGGACGAGATCGTCGCCAAGTTTAACCAGCTGCGCGAGGAGCTGACCGGCATTGCGAGCAAGGTGCAGGACCTCGAGAACGACAAGAGCGAGCATGAGTACGTCCTTTGCCAATCGCTGTCCCTTATTTTTTTCCCCCTCTAATCCTCGCGCCCCCTCGCGAACCGACAGCTCGGTGCTCGAGACCCTCGCGACCACCGACGGCAACCGCAAGTGCTTCCGCTTGATTGGGGGGACGCTGGTAGAGCGCACGGTCGACGAGGTCAAGCCGGGCCTGGTGAGCACCCGTGACGGGATAAAGACGGTCATTAGCGGCCTCGCCGAGCAGTACAAGGCCAAGGAGAAGGAGCTGGCCGAGTTCCAGCGCAAGCACAACATCCAGCTCAAGAACCCCAACCAGCGATGAACAATGAGGGGCAGGGGAGAAGAAAATAGCTGAAGCTGAACAATGTAGACGAACACATGCAAAAAAAAAAAAAAAGATACACGTACGTTGTAAGAATCTCTGGTGCAGGTAGACTTTGACAGGAGCGGGCCGAGGGAGATCGACATCGACATTTAGAGTGGCCATCAGTTTTGGCTTCTCCAAAAAAAAAAAAAAAAAAAAAAAAAGGTGTAGATAGTA
>Ga0302227_10001521_pt1 | contig 17161 bp, 21 predicted proteins | sample II_Palsa_N1_1_FD_193525 | JGI IMG/M metagenome (GOLD analysis project Ga0302227, IMG submission 193525) | Peat permafrost microbial communities from Stordalen Mire near Abisko, Sweden - II_Palsa_N1_1 | ecosystem: Environmental > Terrestrial > Soil > Palsa > Peat permafrost | place: Sweden... | reverse complement strand
GAACTATCGACTATGAACTATCGACTATCGACTCTCCCCCCCCTCGTATACCACCATGCCCACGCTATCAGCACCGGCTGAAAAAATAACCTTACCCATGCCCAAACCGGTTTCACATTGCCGCCGTTTAAATGCGTATGCCCCGAAAGCATGGCGGTGTGTATGGGTATGAACAATATGAGCAGCAGTATTATTCCCCAGGCGGCTAATTTCCTGGTTTTGGTAAATATAAGCAGCAACCCGAAAGCTATTTCAAATATCCCCGCTAATGTATTTAAAATTTCGGGATAGGGCATATAAGCTGGAATTATACCGATGTAAAATAACGGTATCCTGAAATGATTTATCCCCGCTGCTATATAGCCTGCAATTAGCACTATAAGACTGATTTTTTTAACAGTTTGCATGGCTTAAATTACGAATTACAAGGTAAAATGGTTTAATCGGCTGTTTTTTAAGCTGATATGTGTTCAATTTATAAACGTTCTAAATACTCGTGTTTGACAAAGTGTTGACATTGCATCTGCTTAATCCTGCTATTTTTGTCGGGTCAAATTTAAAATACTGCTTTGAAGTACTTAAAGGTAATCGCTTTTACGCACAAACAGATTGAGCTGAAGGAATTGGGAAGGTTGGTGATTTGCCAGGAGAATCTGACCGATAAGCTTCAAATGGTAAAAAATCAGTTTGATATAGCTGAAATTTTTTACCTCGCTACCTGTAACCGGGTTGAATTTGTTTTGGTTACCGACCAGGTAGTTGACAAAGCCTACACCGAACGTTTTATTGACGCGCTGAACATAGGCGTTTGCAACCATTATATGGGTACCTTTTTAAAGGGTGCGTCTATTTATGAGGATAAGGAAGCGTTAAACCACCTGTTGCGTACCTCATGCTCATTAGAAAGCTTGATAGTTGGCGAAAAAGAGATTTTGCCGCAGCTGCGCAAAGCTTATGAAAACTGCCGCGAAGCAGGCCTAACCGGCGATTTTTTACGCCTGGTAATGAATTGCGTGGTAAAAACAGCCAAAGAAGTTTATACCGATACCAATATCTCTAAAAACCCTATTTCAGTAGTTTCCCTGGCTTACCGCAAACTGCGCGACCTGAAGTTATGCACTAACGCCCGGGTACTCATCATCGGCGCAGGCGAAACTAACCGCAATATTTCCAAATACCTGCAAAAGCATAAGTTTTCCAACTTTACCGTGTTTAACCGTACCGTTGCCAATGCCCAGCAACTGGCTGCCGATTTAAGCGGCGAAGCCTTTAACCTGGAAGCTTTAAAAACTTATAGCAAAGGGTTCGATGCTATAATTACCTGCACATCGGCAATTGATCCTATTATCACTACCGAAATATATACCTCGCTGCTAAACGGCGAAACCGGCAAAAAAACCATCGTCGATCTGGCTATCCCGAATGATACCGCGCCCGAAGTATTGGAACAGTTCCCGGTAAACTTTATCGAGGTGCATTCGCTTAACGAAGTTGCCAAAAACAACCTGCAGGAACGTTACGAAGAGCTGGTGCATGCCGAAGCTATCATCAACCAAAACATTACAGAGTTTTTAACTATGCTTAAACAGCGCCGTATTGAACTTGCCATGCGCCAGGTACCCCAAAAAATAAAGGAGATCCGCAACACGGCCATCAACACTGTTTTCGCCGAAGAAGTGCAGGGTATGGATGAGCACTCGCGCCTGATACTGGAAAAAGTGATCAACTACATAGAAAAAAAATACATCAGCGTCCCCATGATAATGGCTAAGGATATATTGATCAACAGCCAGCACTAAAAAACAAATAAAAACAGCATTTAAAAATGCTCACAAGATCAGAACCGGCAAACTCAAAGGCCGCCTTGCATACGAATTACTCAATGAGCTATAATGTTTTAACAATACCTCCGTTTAACAAACAATTCAAGCGGCTTGTTAAATAATATCCTTCCCTAAAAACGAAATATCATTTTATTTTCGCCTTCAATTCTATAAATTTACCCTGCTTCACAAAAGCATTTACCCATCAACTATAACCAAAGATCACATGTACACCTATGAAACTGTAACCGTGAATGATGCCATAAGCCGTGGCCGCAAAATGATCAGCTATCCGGTAACTGCCATCATATTTGCCACTATTGCATTAGGCTGTTTTTTAGCGGTGCAAGCCTTAGTAACAGGCTGGGTGATAGTTGCCATTATTGCTGCGGGCTTTGTTGCCGCCTGGGTATATTGGAGCTTTATGATAACCAAATGGCGTATATGGGCCTTTGATAATGTACGTAATGTGCATGAGCTGCAAAGAAAGGCCGTGGAGGCGCAGCTGATATGGAACGAAGGCAGTTTTTGGGAAAAAACCGAGATCAGGTCGGCGGCCGATAAAGCCAAACTGGAATCGTTGCAAAGCAAGTTCGATCAGAAGGATGTTTTTACCGATGATGTTACGCTGCCGGCGGAAACACTGATCTACTATTCCAAAAAAACCATCTATTTTGAGATCGGGATCATGACGATATTCCTGGGCGCAGGTATATATCTGCTTGTAACCGGAATTTATTTGCCGGGTGTTTTTTCATGTGGAATCGGATTATTTTTTATCTATAGCGAATATAAAAAGGTTGCGAATAAAGATCCGCAGATCATCATTAATGAAAAAGGTATGGAAACCTCAGCCACCGGGTTCCATGAATGGAAGGATATAAGCGATGATGAAGTGATCACCCGCCCATCGGGCAGATCATCGGTTACCAACCTGGAATATAATTACCCCGGCGGCAGCGCGAAATTGAATATTAGCGAATTGGATACCAATAAAAAAGCGCTCGAAGATATATTGCACACCTACCGCCTGCGCAGCGAAAGGAGCACTGCCCTGGCGCAACAAATGGTGTAAGGCACTAATCACCAATCTCCAGCCTCTAATCACTAACATTAGTCAGCCTATTTTCATATCCTCAATTAATGCTATATTCATAAGCGCAAAAAGTTAAATTTGCGCTTGCTAATAAATCACCCCTTTGGACAGAACTCTTATAATAGGAACACGAGGCAGCGACCTGGCTTTATGGCAGGCTAATTTTGTGAAAGATAGCCTGGCAGCTGTTAACGTTGCTGCCGAATTAAAGATAATTAAAACCCAGGGCGACCGCATCCTGAACCTCAGCTTTGATAAGCTGGAGGGTAAAGGCTTTTTTACCAAAGAACTGGAAGATGAGTTATTAGCCGGCACCATTGATATAGCCGTGCATTCGCATAAAGATCTGCCTACAGAAAACCCTCCGGGCTTAATTATCGCGGCGGTTTCCGAGCGCGAAGATCCGGCTGAATTGCTGCTGATACTAAAGGATTGTGTGGATGTGCATCAAAAATTATCATTGAAATTTGGCGCTACCGTAGGCACCTCATCCAACCGCCGCAAGGCGCAGTTGCTGGCTTACCGCCCCGATCTGAATATTGACGATCTGCGTGGTAATGTACCCACCCGTATCCAAAAGCTGCGCAACGAAAGCTACGATGCCATTATGATAGCCAAAGCAGGCGTAAGCAGGCTGGGTTTGGACCTAAGCGATCTGCATGTAGAAGAACTTACACCAAATGAACTGATACCCGCGCCCGCGCAAGGTGTTTTAGCCATACAGATACGCGAAAGCGACAAGGAACTGTTTGATGCTTTGCAGGCCCTGAATCATCCGGATGTAGCCGAAGAATTAGCCGTTGAACGTACGGTACTGAAACTTTTTGGCGGTGGCTGCCATCTGCCTTTAGGCTGCTACTGTCGTCGTGAAGATGGCGTATTCCAGGTGTTTACTTCCAAAGCCGATGAAGGCGATGCATTCCCCGACAGGTTGTTTTTGCACGCGGAAACTACTGATGGATTGGCCGAAAAGGTAGTGGCCAAATTTGCCCCCGGACGTAAATTTCCGCAAAGCGTATTTATAACCCGCGAACTTTCGGAACAAAGTTATTTTCGCAAAGCGATTGAAAAACACGCTATAAATATTGAGGCACGCTCGCTTATCCGCACCGTTCCGGTAATTATGAAGCTCGATTCTTACATATTAAAGCATATCGACTGGATATTTTTCTCGAGCAAAAACGCGGTAGAATATTTCTTTCAGCTGGAACCGCAATTTTCCAAACATGTAAAATTTGGCGTAATGGGCAGCGGATCGGAAGAAATGCTGCGCCGCAAAGGTTATTTTACCGATTATGTAGGCACAGGAATTGATACAGTTGATGTAGCTGCCGAATTTGCCGAACTGGCCAAAGGTACTACCGTGCTGTTTCCGGGTGCCGAGGGCTCCATGCGCAGCATACAAAAAGGGCTATCAGCCGAAACAAAGATCATCGACCTGCCGGTTTATGAAACCGTAATGGATGATGAAGTAGAAGCAACAAACGCCGATGTACTGGTATTTACCAGCCCATCAAACGTGGATGCTTATTTTATTGATAATTTGCTCGATCCTTATCAAAAAGTGATAGCCATTGGAAAATCCACCGGCAAAAAATTTGATGAAATGGGTGTAAAATACACGCTGCCTTTCTCGCCCGATGAAGTAGGGCTTGCCGAGGCGGTATTTGGGATGTAAGCCCACCCAACCCTCCCCGGTAGGGAGGGCTTTATATTTGACTTTAATTTTAAAGTCCTCCCTACCGGGGAGGATTTAGGAGAGGCTCATGTTACAACGACCAAGAAGAAACCGCAAAAGTGAAGTGATCCGCCAAATGGTGCAGGAAACGCATGTTAGCGCGGCTAACCTGATATTTCCGTTGTTTATTATTGATGGCGAAAATCAAAAGAGTGAAGTAGCTTCCATGCCGGGTATTTACCGTTATTCTATTGATAATTTGCTGCGCGAAGTGGAAAGCTGCTTAAAGCTCGGCTTAAATTCATTTGATCTTTTTCCTAATATCGAGGAATCCCTCAAAGATAAATATGCTACCGAAAGCCATCGCGACGAAAGTTTGTACCTGCGGGCCATCCGTTCGGTAAAAAAGAACTTTCCCGAAGCCTGCGTGGTAACCGATGTGGCAATGGACCCCTACAGCAGCGATGGGCACGATGGCGTGTACGAAAATGGCGAGATACTGAATGATGAAACGCTGGAAATTTTAGGCAAAATGGCCCTGGCACATGCGCGCAGCGGAGCGGATATTATCGCGCCATCAGATATGATGGACGGGCGCGTGGGCTATATCCGCAAAGTGCTGGATGAAGGCGGCTTTACCAATGTATCCATCATGTCGTACTCGGCTAAATATGCCAGCGCGTTTTACGGGCCGTTCAGGGATGCCTTAAACTCGGCGCCTAAATTTGGCGATAAAAAAACGTACCAGATGAACCCCGCCAACCAGCGCGAGGCTTTAATTGAGGCACGTTTGGATGAAATGGAAGGTGCCGACTTTTTAATGGTGAAACCGGCTTTGCCCTACCTGGATGTAATTAAATTGATAAAAGATAATACCGAACTGCCGGTTGCAGCGTATAATGTAAGCGGCGAGTATGCCATGATAAAAGCAGCTATACAAAAAGGCTGGTTAAACGAGCAGCGCGCCATAACCGAAGTGCTTACCAGCATAAGGCGGGCCGGCGCAACGGCGATATTGACCTACCACGCTAAGGAAGTGCTGGAGAACGGGTGGATATAAGCCCAACCCTCCCCGGTAGGGAGGACTTTATATTTGACTTTAATTTAAAGTCCTCCCTACCGGGGAGGATTTAGGAGGGGCTGATGTTAGATTCATTTAAAAAAATGTTTTCCGGGGATATTGAGCCGGTGAGTACAACCGGTAAGCCGGATATCAGCAGGGAAAAATCTGCCGAGTTATTTGCTAAGGCGCGCACTTATTTTCCGGGTGGGGTAAACTCGCCGGTACGGGCATTTAAATCGGTATACGGTACCCCTCTTTTTATTGAAAAAGGCGACGGTTGCCATATATGGGATGCCGACGGTAACGAATTTATTGATTTTTGCTGCTCATGGGGCCCGCTTATCCTGGGGCATAACAATTCCAAAGTGCGCGAAAAGGTGATCGAGGTTATGCAGCATGGCATGTCGTTCGGCGCGCCAACGGCATTGGAGAATGAACTGGCCGAACTCATCCTCAAAAACAATAAATTTATTGAAAAACTGCGTTTCGTAAGCTCCGGCACCGAAGCGGTAATGTCGGCCATCAGGCTGGCACGCGGCTTTACCGGGCGCGATAAAATATTAAAGTTCGAGGGCTGTTACCATGGCCATACCGATGCCTTACTGGTAAAGGCCGGTTCGGGACTGGTAACTTTTGGCGAAACCTCATCGGCAGGTGTACCCAAAGCCTTCGCCGGTGAAACCATCGTGGTTTCGCTGAATGATACCGAAGCCTTAACCAAAGCATTTGAAGAATTTAAAGATCAGATAGCCGCCGTTATCATTGAGCCTGTACCGGCCAACAATGGCTTACTACTGCAAAGCAAGGAGTTTTTAACCTTTCTGCGAGAGATCTGCACGCAAAACGGAACGCTGTTGATATTTGACGAAGTAATCTCCGGTTTCCGTATCGGCTTTGAGGGCGCTGCCGGATTTTACCAGGTCAAACCCGATATTATTACCTATGGTAAAATAATAGGCGGTGGTTTACCGGTTGGCTGTTACGGTTCATCGGCGCAGATCATGGGCAGTATATCGCCCGATGGGCCTGTTTACCAGGCTGGTACTTTATCAGGTAACCCGGTAGCTATGGCCGCTGGCATAGCCCAGTTAACCGAGCTGTTGCGCATGGGCTTTTACCGCGATCTGCATAATAAGACCGAAGAGTTTACAGAATCCATACAGCGTTTTGCTTCGGCACGTAACTATAAGTTTAAGGTATTTAGTATAGGCTCTATATTCTGGTTCGCCTTTACTGATAAGGAAACTATCAGCAGCGCCGAAGATATTGACCCTGCAAGTATGGATAAATTCAAAAAAATGCACCGCGAATTGATCAACCGGGGCGTGTACTTGGGCCCATCCGGCTACGAAGTTGGCTTTATATCATCAGCCCACACAAAAATCGACCTGGAGAAAGCTAAACGTAGTATATTTGAAAGTTTAGATATAGTTTTTAACGGAAAATAACAGCCTCACCCCAAGCCCTCTCCGGTAGAGAGGCTTAAACGTGAGTTTTGATAAAATTAATTAATTAAAGTCTCCCCTACCGGGGGAGACCCGATAGCTATCGGGTTAGAGGAGGCCTGGGCTTATGATAAAACGTTCGTTAGTAATTTTTTACGCTGTCATTATTTACGCCATAGCCGAACTAATATGGTGGGGGTATAAGTTATACAGTTTGCAGCATAGCCTTATAGGCATGGTGTTGGGTGAAGGATCGATGTTTATAATCGTATTTGCGTTCGGAGCCTATTCGCTTAGCAGATCCATCAACCGGGAGCAAAAACTCCAGGAGCAAAAAAAGAACTTTTTGCTATCGGTAACACACGAGTTAAAATCGCCGCTGGCATCCATTAAGTTATTGCTGCAAACCATCCAAAAAAGAAACCTGACCAAAGAACAGGCGCTGGATTTTATCGATAAATCCCTGCTTGATATTGAGCGCCTGGACGATATGGTGGAAAATATGCTGCTGGCATCAAAAATTGATAACCGCTCTTATACATTCCCTAAAGCAAAATTTAACCTTTCGGTTTTGGTTGATAGTATTGTTAACCGCTTGCAGGTTACCAAATGCGATTGCAATCAGCAGATCATCGAGGCCGAAATTGAGCCCAAAATTGAGATTACGGGCGATAAGTTCGCGCTAACATCGGTAGTAACCAATTTGGTGGAGAACGCCATTAAATATTCAAACCCCTGCGAGGTAGTTGCTGTGAAGCTATTTTCAAAAGGCGACAGGATCCATCTACAGGTGGCCGATCATGGTATTGGCATAGCTGATGAGGAAAAAAGCCGTATTTTCGAAAGGTTTTACAGGGTGGGGAATGAAGATACGCGTAACACCAAAGGCACGGGCCTGGGTTTGTTTATTGTGAAGGAAGTATTGGATAAGCACCAGGCAAGCATAAAGGTTAAAGATAACCGCCCTGCCGGGAGTGTTTTTGAAGTTGTATTCGGATAATAACAAAATGATAAACACGAATTTTACGGATTAAGCGAATTTTCGCCGTTCCGTTTTTAAAATTCGTGAAATTCGATCAATTTGAGAAAATTAGTGTTGAATAACTCTAAAATATAAAAAATGATAAGCACGGATTTTTCGAATTAAACAAATTTTCGCTAATGCGCTTTTAAAATTCGTGAAATTCGGTTTCGATTAAATTCGAAAAATTAGTGTTTATTAAATTAGCGATTATACTGTGCTCATACCAATTGTAAATAATAAATTAGATCATGCCAAATAAGAAGAGAATATTATTAGCCGAAGATGAGGAACATCTGCTGGAAGCCATCAAGCTCAACCTTGAATTGGAAGGATATAAAGTATCAACCGCTAAAAACGGAAAAAAGGCGTTGCAAATATTTAAAGAGGAGCGCTTTAACCTGGTAATACTGGATGTGATGATGCCCGAGATAGATGGTTTTGTAGTTGCTGAAACTATCAGGCTGGAAAACACCGAGGTGCCTATTATGTTCCTCACGGCCAAAAATACCAACGAAGATAAAATTGCCGGGCTTAAAAAAGGCGCGGACGATTATCTGACCAAACCTTTTAACCTGGAAGAGTTGATCCTTAGGGTAAATAACCTTGTAAAACGTGGCTTAAAAGGCGATGATCTTAAAGAGTTTAACAGCTATAAAATTGGCGATAAAACCATCCATTTCAACTCGTTTGAACTGGTTAATGGCGATGGCTCTATCACCCCTTTAACCAAAAAGGAAACCATGCTGCTTAAACTGTTGATTGAGCGCCGCAATGATGCCGTATCGCGCGAGCAGATACTGGAAACCGTATGGAACTATGATGTTTACCCATCAACCCGCACTATTGATAACTTTATCCTCACCTTCCGTAAATACTTTGAACCCGATCCTAAAAACCCGGTTTATTTTCATTCCATACGTGGTGTAGGCTATAAATTTACCGATAACCAGCACTAAGAGATACATGTTTACCAATAATGCCCGGATAATTCTCATTGGCTTATTTTTAGCTATGGGTGTATTTTTCAGCTACGAGCATATCTACCAGTTGGTAGCTGCGGTGCTAATGTTTATCGGGCTCGTTATATGGGGCTATTTCAGGGAGGGAACCGTGATAATGGCCGCCAAACGATTCCATCATAAGGAGTACGACAAGGCGGAATGGCTGCTGTTGCAGATAGACCATCCTACCTGGCTGAGCAAAAAACGACGTGGCTTTTATGAGTTTATAATGGGTGGTATCAGCCTGCAAAAACAGGATTACGATGCTGCCGAAAAACATTACGAACTCGCCGCGCAGTTTCCCTTGCGTTCGGCTAACGATCATGTGGCTGCTCTGGTACACGTGGCCAACATCAGCATAAGGCAGCGCAATTATGATAAGGCCCGTGCCTACCTGGAACTGGCCAAAAAATATGAAGGCAATATAACCTCCAAAATGAAAGAGGTTATAGCTAAGATTGAAAAGGAATTAAAACAACACTGATTTGTAGAGAGGCAAAATTTTGCGCCTCCTTTTTTAAAATAACATTATATATAAAAGACGCAAAATTTTGCGTCTCTACGAGATAATAAATGAGAGATTCGCTATTAATAAAAGCAGCATTTTCAGAAGCAACAAACCGCCCGCCGGTATGGATGATGCGCCAGGCAGGCCGTTTTATGCCGGAGTATTGGGAGATAAAAAATAAATATTCTTTCCTGGAAATGTGCAAAACCCCCGAACTGGCTGCCGATGTTACCATGCTGCCCGTCGACTTGCTGGGGATAGATGCAGCCATATTATTTTCAGATATATTGGTTACCGCCGAAGCCATGGGCGGCGATTTGAGTTTTACACAAGGCGTAGGCCCAAAATTTGCCAACCCGGTACGTAATAAAGCGGGTATCTACGCGCTCGATACCAACGTGGTACACAAGCTGCAATACGTAGCCGATGCCATTAAAGTGGTACAGCAACGCTTAAACGGCAGCATCCCGCTCATCGGTTTTGCAGGCGCGCCATTCACCGTAATGAGCTATTTGGTTGAAGGCGGATCGTCAAAAGATTTTAAGCTCACCAAATTGCTGATACATAATGAGCCGGAGTTGGCACACCAGCTACTATCAAAAATAGCCACCGTAACAGCCGATTATCTGAACCTGCAAATAGCAGCCGGGGTTAACGCCGTGCAAATATTCGATAGCTGGGCGCAGGCTTTGGCCTGGGATGATTATAAAGAGTTTTCGCATCGTTATATTGCGGAGATCATCAGCAAACTGAACCGTAAAGATATCCCGGTAATATCTTTTTGCAAAGGCAGTTCGGTTTTCGCGCCGCTAATGGCCGAAGCCAAACCCGATGTAATATCCATCGACTGGAACGTTGACCTGCTGGATATTAAAAAGCGTTTGCCCGCAGGCGTAGCCGTACAGGGCAACCTTGATCCGCATATTTTGTATGCCGATAAAAAAGTAATTAAAGAAAGGATTTACCGCCTGTTTGACCGTATGAAAGGTGAGAACGGCTTTATCTTCAACCTGGGCCACGGCATTATGCCCGATATCCCGTTTGATAACGTAAAGTACGCGGTTGATATAATAAAAGAATACCAAAATTAATGTCATTGCGAGGAGGTACGACGAAGCAAACTCGTAGCTAATCATTCTATGAGTTTGCCACGCTGCGCTCGCAATGACATACAATAACCATGTACAACTATATACTCGCCATACACATCATTTTTGTAGTCTGCTGGATGGCGGGGCTGTTTTATATTGTGCGCCTGTTTGTTTACCATACCGAGGCGCAGGACAAGCCCGAACCCGAGCGCAAAATATTATCAGATCAGTTCGAGATTATGGAACGGCGGCTCTGGAACGTGATAACCATTCCATCCATGTACATTGTACTGGCTGCCGGTATTACTATGGTGATATTAATGCCCGGCTGGCTACAGCAGCCCTGGCTGCACATAAAACTGGCATTCGTCGCGGGTTTGATCATCTATCATTTCATCTGCCAGAACAAGATCAAACAAATGCGTAAGGGCATATTCAAATGGACATCCACCCAACTCCGCATCTGGAACGAGGTTGCTACCATATTTTTATTCGCGATAGTGTTTTTGGCGGTACTTAAAGATGCCATCAGCTGGCTTTATGGCGTTATAGGCATCATCGTTTTCTCGCTCATCATCATGTCGGCAGTTAAAATATATAAGTATTACCGTACAAAAAAGTAGCTGCTAAGCCTTAGTTTTCTCATCCGCCAGTTTAAAAGGCATCGTCATGGCGCAATAAAATCCTAAAAAGAAGGAGGCTATGAGCGGTATTCCTAAAATACTTTCAGCTACATAACGGTAAGTAAGGGGTTTCAGGGTAAATAATATAAAATCGAAAACATTGGCCCTCATTAGCATTAAAAACTCATACGACATTTCATTAAACAGCCATACGGCAACAATTAGTAAGCCTATTTTTTTTAAGGTAAATTTTGCGTTCGATGTGCATATCTGTATAATGAGCGCGAACAATACCAGCGGGCAATACACGCGTAAAAAATAGATCATGCCATTTGTCCACAATAAGAAATGCGGGTTGCTGACCGATTGGGCCAGCCAGCCTTCCAGCCTGAACAATGCACAATCCAAAAGGCCGCAAACGGCAAACATGGCCAATAAAAATAAAACATCCTTTACTGTTATTTTGCGGATGAGGTTGATGGAAAATACAGACACAAAAAACAGGAAGACGGTTTTAGTCAGGTCAACATAGCTATAAGTATCGTGGTAACTAAAGCGCAGTATAAAAAAGCTCAGTATACTCACCGGCTGAATCTGCATCTGCATATCATAAGTGCAATAAGTAGCCAGCACCTGCGCTACCGCGAAGCAAAGGATCGTCCATAAAAGGGCCTGTACAAAGGTTTTGGAAAAATACTTTTCATAAACCTCTACAAATGAGCTTAGCTGTTTTTTTAGAAATAGGGAGAATGACATGTGGTGGACCTGTTAACTAGTAAGGTGAACGTTATTAATTGAAGCGTACTGTTTTTAGTGATGAATTTTCGGCAATTAACTTAAAATCTCTATCATCATGTAACAGCGCTATTCCATTTTTTATAGCATATATTGCTATCAGGCAATCATTAGGTTTTCTGATTGTTATGCCTTTTTTTCTTAATTTTCTATATAAATCAGCGGCTTCCGTTGCGATTAAGTACGGATCCTCAATTAACCGGGTTAAGTTGTCAAAATATAACTTGACAATTTGTTCATCAGCATCTGATCCAATTCCCTGTAAAATCTCCTGAACAATTGCAGGGCACGTAGCAATTATAACACTGGTAAGATTTTTAGTTAAAAATCTGTTGGCACTCGTATCAATATCTTTAAAATAATTAACCCAAACAGATGTATCTACTAAAATGGTATCCATTATTGAAATGCTATATCGTCCAGTTTTATTTTACCTTTTAAATCAATCATTTTTTTTTGATTTTCAATAGTAATATATAAACGTAACGCTTCTTCAACAATAGCCTTTTTGGTTTTAATGTTGCTCAATTTTTGAGCTTTCGCCATTAAATCATCGTTTATTTCAATGTTGGTCCTCATACACATAAATTTTAATAAAGGTACACAAAATTAACTAATGCCTATTTATTTATCAAAAAATAAACAGCCTGTTCACCCGCCCCTTCCCGATCAACATATTTGTAATCCAGATCCAGTTGAAAGTGATTCCTTTCCAAGAGTGTTACAGATTTTTTGTTCTCCGGGTTTGGCAATGCGGTTATTACCTTTAGCCGCATGGAATTAAAACCGTAGTCTATCACTTTGGTAATGGCCTCCTGCATATAGCCCTGCCCATGGTACGCTGGCCTAAGTTCGTAGCCTATTTCAGCTTTATCTTCTTCCGGCACAAAGTTCCAGAGGCAAATAGCGCCAATTAAGCGAGGATCATCTTTTAAACTGATGGCCCAGTAAGCACAATCATTCTTTAGGTATAGGCTGACAATTTTATTAATGTAAGCGTCAATGTCATCAATAGTTATATCATTGGGCCTGCCCAGGTAGGTATTAACAATCGCATCCGAGCGAAGCTGTAGCAGTTCATGGCGGTCATCAACAGTAAGTTTCCTTAATAGTAAGCGATCGGTGGTGAGTGGGGGGAATGGTGCGAGATTGATATTCAATATTTTAATGGATTTTACCTTCATGCAGGTCATAAACCGGGAATATCAAGTCGTAATCATTCCAGTTTAGGTTGCCGTTTTTTATCTCAAACTGTTGTAATAAATGTTCATCCAAATATTTTGAAATAGATGGATGTAGAGATTTAGAAAGAAAAGGTTTAAAATCGACTGATTTTTCTGTCGAATCATTAAAAGTAATATGGATGATATAATTACCCATATAAGTGGCTGATTTAATTGCTATTAAATCGCCTGTAACATTATGATTATAGCTTTCTATGATCCTCATTTTAATTTATTGGTTATGCGCTCAAAGTCAATATTCTTATGGTAAACAAAATAGTCGATCCATTTTTGAATAATTTTATCACCATAAACCGCTAAAAATGCTTCGAAATCTTTCATTTTAGCACCCGTCAAAGGTCTTTTATCCTATACTAATTTAATTCTTATTTCTGATATTTTCCATCTACCATATAAAATTCTGCTTTGCTCTCCAAAGAGCTATACGTAGCATGCACATGAATGGGCTCATGTTCGTTTGAATAAAAGAATAGAACAATTCCCAGATACTCAAATATTTTTGGCATATATATTATAAATAGTCATAAAGATAAACTTCAATTTCTAAATGTTAGCTAAAAATAATTCATATCCCTTGCAACCATTTACTCCAAAGTTTCATCTTACCTTTAAATGATGTTTTTGGAGCACAAGTACACACTTAATGATTTAATAAAACGATGCAGGGCCGGCGAACGCAAGGCGCAGGAACTGCTGTACAAACAATTTGCTGCTAAAATGCTGGGGGTTTGCCTGCGATACGCGACAGACCGAATGGAAGCGGAGGACATGCTGCAAAATGGCTTTATAAAGATGTTTCAAAAATTAAATGATTACCGTGGCGAGGGTGCCTTTGAAGGATGGGTGAGGCGAATTATGGCGCACAGTGCCATAGCCTATTACCGTAAGCATCATAAAATGATGCAGGTAATAGAGATTGACGCGGTGAATGAGCCCTCGGCTGATGCAGTGGCTATAAGCAGTTTGGATGCGAAGTACCTGTTGGCATTAATACAAAAACTGGCGCCGGGTTACAAAATGGTGTTTAACCTGTATGCCGTTGAAGGCTATTCGCACAGGGAGATCGGCGAGATAATGGGGATTACCGAAGGGGCTTCAAAATCGCAGCTATCAAGGGCGAGAACAATATTAAAAGAACAAATTGTAAAGACTGATGGAAAACGATATGGATATGCAGGATAATGAATTTGATAAGTTATTCAGCTCAAAGTTAGAAGGGCTGGAGATAGAACCATCCAAGCAGGTATGGCAGGGCATTACCCGCGAAATGGATAAAAACAAGCGTAAAAGAATTGCCCTTATTCCGTTTTTAAGTATAGCAGCCAGCATTATTGTTTTAATAGCCGCCGGTGTATTGTTTATTCCTCAAAAAAACAGGCTGGTTAAAAAGCCGCTGGTTAAAAATGAAATAGTAACAGCTCATCGGCCATTACATACGAGCTTGATTGCTAAAATTACTATACAAATGCCTGTAAATAAAGCAGTAAAAGCAAGCCCGGTACAAATTAACCGGGTGGCTGTTTTGCATCCTTCCAGTAAAAATAAGGTGGTTACCCCTACTCAAACAATCGCGGTATTAAATAAATCAGCGGAACCTGTAACAACACAAAACCAGCCTGTTTTAGCCGCTGTAGCTCAAAAGATGGATGCAATAGTTCCGCAGGCAGTTGATACTATCAACATACAGGCTAATGTTCCGGTTGTAAAGCCAACCGATAAGCCCATTTTGAGTGCCGCAACTTTACCAGCCGGCAATCAACCTATAATGGTTACGCCAATTAAAAAACATACTATAAAAAGCTTTGGCGATGTATTGAATGTGGTGATTGCCGCGGTTGATAAACGCAAAGATAAATTCATTGAATTTTCCAATACCGATGGCGACGAAGCCACCATTACAGCAGTTAATATCGGGATCATCAAAATAAAAAAAGAAGACTAAAATCAGATATAAATATATAAAAATATGAAACGCTTAATTTTTACTATTATAATTTGCGCTATTGCTACAGGCGCATTTGCTCAAAATGCCGATAGCGCCAAAATATTAACCGATACCGTGAAAAAAACCAAAGTGAGGATAGGATTTGGTGATAGCGGCTTTGGATTTGATCCGAAATACAAACGCGATACCATTCAACATCACGACAGGGAATACCCCAGGGTTTCCTTAGGCCTTACTTTCTCCAGGTTCGATCTGGGTTTGGCTACGCTGGTAGATAATGGGAGCTTTACCCTATCGCCTCAAAACCAGTTTTTACGCTATCGCTCCTGGAAAACCAGTAATGTGGGCTTTGATGTAGTTCAATTTGGTGTGCGCTTCAGCGATGCATTTAAAATTTATTTGTCGGGCGGTTTCGATTGGACACTCATCCGCCTGCGCGATAATATTACCATACTGCCAAACGAGCCGGTTTTAACCTACAAACAGGATGATATTGATTTCAGTAAGAACCGGTTTTCATCAAGCTACCTGCGCATCCCGCTCTCGTTTGATTTTCGTACCAAGGAAGATGCCACCGGCCGCAGGATGCACTTTGTTTTTGGGCCCGACGGTGGCTTTCTGCTCGATGGTCGTGTAAAACAGATCAGCGATGAATACGGTAAACAAAAAATTGACGATACGTATCATTTCACCACTTTTCGTTACGGCGCATTTGCGCGGGTAGGTTATGGCAGCTGGGGAATATTCGCCAAGTATTACTTTAACGATATGTTTGAGAACAGCCCCGCGCAGGATGGTTTAAAAAACTTCTCATTCGGCTTTACATTTGGTTTTTAGTATCGTTTTTTTTAGGGATATAAACATTCAAAAGCTAATGTGCATAAGTTTCAAGGCTGCCTGCGGGCGGCCTTTTTGCTGATTTGCGTATCTTTAACCCTTAATGGCAGATCCGCATTTTTTACAGGCAACTTCAATAAGTAAACTATACCCCGGCGAGCGGGTTTCAGGTGTTTCAAAAACCAGCCTCACCATTCAGCAGGGAAAAATAACGGCCATAATAGGAGAAAGCGGAAGCGGCAAAAGTACTTTGCTGCGTTTGCTGTATGGCTTGCTGGCGCCGGATGAAGGTAAAGTGCATTTTAAGGGCGAGCGCATTTGGGGCCCGGCCGAAAAGCTCATCCCCGGCCATGATGCCATGAAAATGGTTACCCAACATACCGACGACATGAACTTATACGCCAAGGTATGGGATAACGTAGCCATACTGTTGCCCAGCACCAATTTGAAAAATAAGGAGGAAAAAACCACCCAGGTGCTAAGCCTTCTCAACATGGCGCACCTTACCGATAAGCGTATAGTTGATCTGAGCGGCGGCGAAAGGCAGCGTGTGGCATTAGCGCGGGCCATTATTACCCGCCCCGAGATACTTTTGCTCGACGAACCTTTTAACCAGGTTGATACCTCATTCCGCGAGGATCTGCAGCAGGATATACGCCAGATAGTAAAGGACACAGGTTTAACGGTGATCATGGTATCGCACGACCCATCCGAAATACTCTCCATGGCCGATGAACTGATCGTAATGCAGGATGGAAAGATACTGGAATCGGGCGAACCTTTGGCCGTATACCAAAGCCCTAAATTTTTATACACAGCCGGGCTACTGGCTAATTGCAATGTGCTGGATAAGGATAAGGCAAAGGTTTGCGGCATTAACCTGAAAGCCAAAAAGAAAAGCGCCGCCATTTACCCCGAATGGATGGAGTTAAGCAATACCGCTGCCCAAAAAGACTGGCAAATAAAAATGATCCTGTTCAAAGGCTTT
>Ga0302227_10001520_pt1 | contig 17176 bp, 23 predicted proteins | sample II_Palsa_N1_1_FD_193525 | JGI IMG/M metagenome (GOLD analysis project Ga0302227, IMG submission 193525) | Peat permafrost microbial communities from Stordalen Mire near Abisko, Sweden - II_Palsa_N1_1 | ecosystem: Environmental > Terrestrial > Soil > Palsa > Peat permafrost | place: Sweden... | reverse complement strand
CAAGACAGCGCAGCGCCGCTTCAAACATCACGCCACCCACCGCATCGTAGACGACGTCCGCGCCCCGGCCTTCGGTTAACTGCCGAAGGCGTTCGGGCAGGTCAGCGTCAGATAGTAAGGTGCCGTCGAAAAGGGCTGCTTCGGAAGCTGACAGCGGCTCCCGGGTTACGCCGATGACTCGGCTGCCACGCCAGCGTGCGAGCTGGGTCACTGCCTGACCCACGCTGCCGGCAGCGCCGATCACGGCAACCGTCTCGCCATGGCCGGTGCGGGCATATTCAATCAGGCCCTGCCAGGCTACGGTGTAAGCCACGCCAACGCTGGCTGCCTGGACAAAGCTGAGGCATGCCGGTTTCTGCGACAACGCTTCCAGAGGCACGCGCATGAATTCGGCGTGCGCTCCATCGATGGTAAAGCCGAACTGGCCACCGCTGCCCCATACCTCTTTGCCAAGCCATTCGGACGGCCCTTCGACAACGATGCCAGCGAAGTCGCGCCCTGGAACGCGGGGGAGGGTGGTCTGGCTCATCAACCCGGCGACGTTCTTGACGTCGCTCGGATTGATCGCGGCGGCGCGGACTTCGACGATGGCGCTGTCGCGGTCAGCGCGTGGTTTCTCGATATCGCTCAGGGCGAGCAATTCAGGTGCGCCGAAACGGGTGATTTGCATGGCTTTCATCAGTACAAACTCCTTCGGGGATGGATCAGAACCAGGGGCGAACGATGGCCACAATGCGTTCGCCGACCAGCATCGCGGCGAGCCCGAGCAGGGCAATCGGCGGCGGTGCCGGTGAGCGTGTACGCAGCAAGCCGTAAATCACGCCGACCGCCAGGCCGATCGCAATTGATACAACAATGTCTCGCATGGCGTGTGCTCCAGGTCCGGTTGATGGGCTTATCTTGACGCAGTCGATTGCCCGTGGGTTATTCTTTGATTTGCCAGTTTGTTGTGAATTCTCGCCAGGCAATGTTTGGTAAAAGTGAGCGTCGATCCGATTACCAGCGCACGACTCGCCCGGTTGTGGCGATGGCGCGCACGTTGCAGCGCGGTGAGGTAACCGCGCAACATCGACATCGGCGCGCGCAGCTGATCTATGCGGCCAATGGCGTGCTTACCGTGGAAGCTCAAGACGGTATTTGGGTGGTGCCACCTGAACGTGCTGTCTGGATACCCTCGGGCAAGCCTCACGGTTTGCAGGCTGCCTCTCGCACGGAGCTGCATAGTGTCTACGTCGAACCGGCTCTGGCAGCACCGTTTCCGACGCAGTGTGCTGTGCTTGAGGTGACCGCTCTGCTACGCGCACTGATTGGCGAGGCCGTGACCATTTCATCCCGCTATGCGGTCGATTCCCATGGGGCGCGGGTGATGGCGTTGTTGCTCGAGTGCATCGAGGTCAAGCCGATATCCGCGCTCAACTTGCCGATGCCTCACGATCCACGTGCACTGCAGTTGGCCACCTATGTACGCAATGAACCCTCGGTGGCCGTGGGGTTGGCGCACTGGCAGCATCGCGTTGCGGCCAGTCAACGTACCTTGGAGCGCCTGTTCCTGCAGGAGACAGGCATGTCATTTGGACGGTGGCGCCAGCAGGCGCTGCTGCTGCACGCCTTGGAACTGCTCGCCGTCGGCACGCCGGTGAAGAACATCGCGACGACGCTTGGCTATGCGGACGTCGCCGCATTCAGCTCGATGTTCCATCAGACGATGGGCACGCCGCCATCGCGCTATTTCAAGTCCCCAACACTTCCAGGATAGCCTTCCACGATATGGGCCACTTTGTGAAGTCAGCATCTTCCGATGGGGAACCTACAGCTTGGGCGAGCAGGGTTCCTGCCGAGACGAGACGACACCTTAAGCGCATCCTTGATTTCGCATTCTTGGTATTTCCGGTCGGGTGTTGCGTCTTCAAACCCGCTTAAACGCTGGGATTGTTCGCCAACAGCCGAGTTTCGCGTTGCGTAATGAGGAAGGCGTCCTTTGTTGCGCCGTGGTTAGCCGAGCGACGCAACACTTTTATGAACGAATCGTGGTCCGCCTCTCAACCTTGCTCCTGGGGGTTGCGCGCCCCGGCTCGCCGCGAGCTTCGAAATTGCTTTCCTGGGTGCAGGTGCCGGTGGAACTGCCAGAATGATCTCCGAAGCGACCTTCCAGTCATCCTCAATCTTCATCCAGGTGATGATCAGCAGAAATGGCTTCGGTGCCCTTGGCCGGAATGAGAACACGATGTCCGCATAGTGCCCGTGGGATTGCGCCGGAAGGCTTCGGTGCGTTGGTCGACGTGGTGGACGACGCGAAAACGGGCGGCGTCAGGGCAGGGCGATTAGAGCAGGTTATCGAGGCCACGCCTGCGGCGGTATGTCCCCTTGGAGAGGGTAAGGGCAGCCGTATTGTTGACGAGGACAGGCGATCCGCGATTGTTTAAGATACGCCCATGGAACTGCGCCACATTCGCTATTTCATAGCTGTTGCCGACGAAGGCAGCGTCACGCGTGGTGCAGAACGTGTTGGCATCGGCCAACCACCGCTCAGTCTTCAGATCAAGGACTTGGAAACCGAGGTCGGAAGTCCCTTATTCCGTCGTGTTCCCCAAGGGGTCTTATTGACGGCCGCTGGCACCGCCTTCTATGAACGGGTGCGCGGTATTCCCGACCTGGTCGAACGAGCCACTCTTGCGGCGCAGCGAGCTGCTCGCGGCGAACTTGGTTCCTTGCGCATCGGGTTCACTGCCTCGGCAGCGTTCAATCCCGTGGTGACCGACGCCATACAGCGATTCAGGCGTGCCTACAGCAGCGTTGAGCTCACGATGGAAGAGTCGAACACCACGCGCTTGGTGGCCGCGCTCCAAAACAACGCGCTGGACGCAGCATTCATACACCCGGCGTTCCAAGACATAGACGGGCTTCAATTGCGGTTATTGTCCGAAGAGCCGTTTCTGGCTGTGCTGCCTGCCAAACATCCGCTGGCAAACAAAGCGGATCTGAGTCTCAGGGAACTCGCCGCAGAACCGTTCGTGCTATTTCCCCGTTCCATCGGCTCGGCTCTGTTTGATACCGTCATGATGGCCGGCCGCGAGGCAGGATTTGAGATACAACTCGGACAAGTGGCACCACAGTTTGCTTCCATCATCAATCTCGTTGCTGTCGAGGTCGGCGTATCCCTGGTGCCGGCGTCGCTAAAGCAGCTGCAGGTCAAGGGTGTCGTTTTTCGCGAACTCGTCGATGTCTCCACTACGACGGTTCGCCTCTCGCTTGCCTGGCGACGGGGTGATACGTCGGTCTTCCTAAAAAACTTCCTCAATAGTGCACTGGTTTGAACCAGGCAATTTCTTGTACATGAGCATCAAGATTTTTTGGGCCCTCGTCGGGCTTTAAACATGGTCGTGATCACATGAATCGCGAAGACAAGCACAATGCCAATGGTGCAGCCAAGTACCACATTTTCAAGCCGCTGCGTCGCTGCGATGGCCGACTGCCCGGCAATAATGAATAAGGCTGCTGCACAAGCACAACGCGCAGCGAAGCCAACCGGATAATTATGGAAGGCGACGAGCGTCAACACTGCCACTACCGCGACGAGCTCCAGGATGAATCGATCGTGCGGCAGTGCGATCCCAAGCAGGATTCCGATCGGTACGCCCACGCTAGCACCAATTAGCCGATCGCGGAGTTTTGTGCGCGCACTGATTGCGTCACCCGTCACTACGCTTGCTGCCGACCAGATCACCCATTGCCCATGATGCATGTGAAATAACTCCACGACCGCTGCCGCAATAGCTACCGAGAGCGTGACAGCAATCATGGACTCCCTATATGGGAGCAACTTGGGTGGTCCCTTGCGCTGCAGGACTCTTGAAAAATGACGCCGATACGAAGTGTTTGCGTGCTGAGCAAGTTTATGAGGAACATAGGACATCAATAGCACCGGCATCATGGCTGTCGCCAAGTACGGCAGAAATGTAAGCCCACGTCGCAAGAGTTCGTTAAAGGTGGCCGCGCCTTCGGCGTTTTCACATGCCAAGTACAAGGCGGGAATAAATATGAAGTTGCCTAGGGTGCGAAGCTCTTTCCCGTAGGCTGTAACCCAGATCGATGTCATGGCCAAGAATGCCGCGAAAAGCACGAATAACACCGGGACTGCCAATGAAAGCAATAGGCTGAGGTATCCAGCCGCGATGGCAAATCCATGCAGCAGGACTCCAAGCGGGGCTAAACCGGAACGCCTTTCCGCGATGTAAGCGGAAATCGTGACAAGCGAGGCTTGAAGCCATACTTCCTTTCCCGAAACGGCTGCCGCAAGAACAAGAGGTGCCAACACGAGCGAGGATCGTATTATAGCGTCGACATCGACGACACGGTTAAATTTATTCGAGATTGCTGTTGCAATGTTCATCACGCCGTTCCCGTTATGGCTCACATCAGGATGGCTGGCACAACTACTGTGTGGATATGGCCGACGATTCGCAAGTCCTTGAATGCCTAGATCAAATGAAGCGCCTTCGCCTGGCTGAGCAGTTCTTCCCGAAACGACGGAGCGGCCAATTCGATCAGCGCGATGGCACGTTCCGTAGATGATTTTCCCTTTAAATCCACCGAGCCGAATTCAGTTACGACGATATGAGTGTCGATCCGCGGTGTCGTAACCGGGCCGTCCAATCGTGGGACGATACGTGAGACAACGCCCTTGGCAGCCGTCGAACGGCACGCAATGATCGACTTTCCACCGTTTGACGCGTAAGCGCCCCGAACGAAGTCAAGCTGGCCTCCAGATGCGCTGTACTGATGACCTAACATGTGTTCGGAATTGCACGCGCCGGTCAGGTCAATTTGCAAGGTGGCATTCACCGATACGACATGATCGTTACGGGCGATAATGGCCGGGTTGTTCACGTAGTCGACGGGCTGACTATAGATCGCCGGGTTTTCGTGAATGAAGTCGTACATGGCCTTCTGCCCAAGCGCAAAAGTAAAGACGGTTTTGCCGGTGTCAATCGCCTTGCGTCGATTGGTGACCACTCCCGCCCTCATGAGATCGATCATCCCAGGGCAGAGCGCTTCGGTGTGGATGCCCAGGTCATTGTGCCCGCTTAGTTGACCGCAAACGAAATTGGGCAGCGCCCCAACACCCATTTGCAAACACGCTCCATCCGGGACCATATCAGCGATGAGTCGTCCGATGATTTCATCTTCTTTTGAAGCAACTTTTACGGGTAATTCCAACAGGGGGACGTGATTCTCGACGATCGCATCGACTTCTGATACATGTAGCTGTGCGCCTGCGCCTTGGACCTGTGGCATCTGGCTGTTCACCTCGACGATGACTTGCCGAGCGGTCCTTGCGACTCTGCTCGAATAGTCATTCCCGGTACCCAGGCTGAAATAACCATGAGCATCCATGGGAGACACAGTCATAACCAATGTATCAATTCCAATATGTTCAGAGAGAAAGCGCGGAGCCTGATGAAAGGTGCTCGGTACGTAGTTGATGACCTTGCGACCATCCTTCTCCCCTCGCTTGATCAGTGCGCGTTCCACGGGTGTGACAAACATGCAATAAGGACGGATCCGATCATTGAGCTCATAGCGCAATATCGTGTCCCCAAGGATCTTCGTCGATTCGTAGTAGTACGCCCGCACATTCTCCACCTCTCCGCGCTCGGCCCGTTGGGCCAGGGCTGCGAGGAGCGCTGGTGGTTCCGCCATGGCCATGCCAATGGCGAGCTTGCAGCCGCTCTGAATTCGCGCCGCCGCCTCGTCAGGGCTCGCGAGCTTTTGCTTATACATGTCGTTGATGTTCATGGCCTATATCCTCAGTAATTCGCTGCTTCTTCCGGAGAATGGCCGCGTCGGTAAACAAGCATCGTGCGTTCAAAGCTCATTACTTCGATTCCCGATTGGTTGATTCCGCGTGTCGACACCGTCACGATCCCTTGTGTGGGTCTGCTCTTCGACACGCGTTTGCTCAAGATCGTGCTTTCCGCGTACAGCGTGTCGCCAGCGAAAACAGGGTGCGTCGCTTTGACCTTATCCCACCCTAAGTTGGCGACAACCTTGGCGCTCACCGTCCTCACACTCATGCCGGTCAGAAGCGCCAAGGTGAATGTGGAGTCAACTAAAAGTCGCTTCCATTCCGTTTTTTCGGCGTACGCCGCATCGAAGTGAACTTGCTGGACATTGAGGGTCAACAGGGTGAAATACACATTGTCCGTATCGAGGACGGTTCGACCTGGCCTATGTTCGAATACATCACCGGGCACGAAGTCCTCAAAGTAAAGACCGGATGTCTCACGGAAGCGTCTATCACCAATAGCTTTATAAGCAGGAATAACATTTTCCACGGCAGTATCTCCAAAAAGTGATTACATCTACTCGGCTGAGGCGACAATGCGTCGTGCTTGACGCGCTATCGCTTCATCGATCATTTGTCCATCCAAGGTGCCGACGCCCTTTTCGTTTATCTCGAGAACCTTGTGAGCTCGAGCGATCGCTTTGGGCGACGGAGAAAAAATAGTGTTGATCGCGGCGACTTGATTTGGATGGATGGCGGCCTTGCCTATAAAGCCCATGTTTCTGGCTTTCTCCGCCTCCCTGATCAGACCCTCCGCGTCTCGTACGTCAAAGTAGGGCGAGTCCATCGCCGCTATGCCGGCGATCGCGCATGCGCTGACGAGGCTTGCTCGGGCAATATCTAAATTCGACGCGTCAGGACTGCAACCTAAGTCGGCAGCGAGATCAGCCGCGCCCAGCATGAGGGCAATCGTGCGATCAGTTGCGCTGACGATTTCGCCGAGGGCCCGAAGTCCCTTTGCACTTTCGACAAGTGGGATGAGACGCGTGTCTGCCTTCGACTGACGAAGAATGTCATCGACAAGTGATACTTCGGCTGCCGATTCGGTTTTTGGAAGCAGCAGAACGTCCGGATACGCGCCGCTTTTAGTTAGTGCGATTAGGTCCGTCAGACCCACCAGCGTTTTAATGGAATTGATTCGTAGAGCCTGCGCCGTGTGCGTCGATCGGGGCATCAAGAGCGCCGCGATCGCCTGGTTCCGCGCACGTTCTTTGTCAGCCTGTGCGACCGAATCCTCGAGGTCAATGAAGAGCAGGTCAGCCCCTGTTTCCGCTGCCTTTGAGAATCGTTCTGCCCGTGTTGCCGGTGTGAACAGGCCACTACGTAATTTGATCGACATTTCGCTACTCCTACGTTGCTTTGAGAGTCGCGCGGGATGTCGTCTCTCGATGCAGCTCAAGTTAGTAGTGACCTATCGAATGGTCCATTGGGTGCCACTGGCGATCGTCATATGTTCCACAAATACCTGGTGTTCGTTAGTGGACGACGTGTGTCCTCGAAGTGCAGGGCGCGGACCCTGCGTAACCATGGCAGGGTGGTATTCGAGTAGGTAAGGCGACTCATACTCGACTACGCAAAGACGCAACATCAAATTGCCGCTCATGTGTGCCGACGACGAGCGAAGATTTTTGGTCTCGTCTAGCGTGAGATCAGTATTGCCGGCTATGTGAGACTGTAAGACGGTAGAAAACATCACGTCTTTTGGCAGGTATTTGTAAAACATATCGAGAATGACACTGCTCGCCAATGGCCCGATCGGCGCGTGGCTCATATCGTGTCGCCACTGATTCCCGGAAACGCCCTTGCTGCAGAAAGTGGGTGCGCAAAGAATCGGTTGCTGTACGTAAATAAAGTAGAGATTGAATAAACAAACTAACTCATAGGAGTAATAACCATGACAATTACATCAGAATTTGTTCGTGAAGTGTTCGAAGGCCTGGAGCGCGGAGACGGCGCAGCATTCTTCTCGCACGTCGACGATAACGTCGATTGGACGGTGATGGGAACCCATCCGCTTGCTGGCCACTATCCCAGCAAGGAAGCGTTTGTCGCAGGCACATTTGCCAAGCTTGGTAAAGTTCTGCCGGAGGGAGCGCAGCTTCAGGTGGAGAATCTGATCGTCAAGGATGACCAGGCCGTGGTGGAACTCCATTCCATGGCGACCGCGAAAGACGGCATGCGGTTCGACAACCGCTACTGCTGGGTCGTTTCGTTCAAGGGAAAGACCATTGTGCGTGTGCGCGCCTATCTTGATTCCGCGATGGTCGCTCGCCTTTTCGAACAAAATCCCATTAATTAACTCTCTTGCGGCGGTCACGCGGCCGCCTCCGGGATGATCTCAGCCACTGCGTCGGGTAGGTCATCCCCATTTCCTCAAGGATCTATATCTCATGAAGTTTAAAATCAGCAAACGTATATTGTTCTCCATCGCACTTATCTTTGGAGGCATGGCAGCGCAGAGTTCGGCGATGGCCGCGACACCTGTGCACAACATCGTTCTCGTGCATGGCGCATGGGTTAATGGCAGCGGCTGGAAACCGGTTTATGACATCCTGGTCAAAGACGGTTATCACGTTTCCGTTGCGGAGCATCCGCTGACGTCATATGGCGCCGACGTGACCGCGGTAAAGCGAATTGTCGACATGCAGGATGGTCCGACCATTCTCGTTGGCCACAGCTATGGCGGTGCGATCATTACCGACGTTGGCAACGATCCGAACGTGGTAGGGCTTGTCTATATCGCAGCGCATGCGCTCGATAAGGGTGAAACCGAAACGGGCAATGGCAAGCGCTTCCCAAGTGCCATCAGCCTAACCAAGGACACCAAGGAGACGGCCGACGGATTTCTCTATATTGATCCCGCGCGCTTTCCGGCGGACTTCGCGGCGGATCTGCCGCCGCAACAAGCCAAGTTCGAGGCAAATGCTCAGGAATTGACGGCGGCATCTGTGTTCAATTCACCGGCTGGTCAACCTGCATGGAAAACGAAGCCGAGCTGGTACGCGGTGGCGACGGCTGATCACATGATCAATCCGGATCTTGAGCGGATGTATGCCAAACGTGCGCATAGCACAACCATTGAAGTCCAAGGCGCAAGCCACTCCGTTTATGAATCGCATCCAAAAGAAGTAGCCGCGCTGATCGAGGAAGCGGCGACGCACGCCGAACCCTGAGCGGTTGTGCTGTGTGGGCAGTGGCGGCGTACGAGCGACTAGCGACTACCTGCCACTTGCCACTTGCACAAACACACCTTTGCTTCTCCCTGTAAGTAGATGGATTAAAAAAGCCGGAGAACCTCAATATGTGGCGGGTTACAGCGTTGGGGAAGTGGCCGCCTGGGGCGTGGGTCGCTTGATCGACGGATTTCGCACGCTTGATTTCGTTGCCGCTCGAACCAAAGCGATGGACGCGGCGAACCAGGGCGACGAAGGCACGCTCTTTGTTCGCGGCCTCGATTTGGCTGCGATTGATAGTCTTTGCGCAAATCGCGAAGCAGCCATCGCCATCGTCAATCCTGGTGATGCGTACGTTCTGGGAGGGCGTCGCCCCGCACTTGCAGGCATTGCAGCGGAGGCGCTTCGCTCAGGTGCTGCGCGAGCGGTGACGATTCCTGTCGAGGTGGCCTCGCACACTAGTCTTATGAAAGATGCGTCTACCGCCTTTTTCGCACGAGATGGTCAATGTGCGCCTTGAAAGCGCGCCACGTATGGGGATGCGGATATTTAGTGGCATTGACGGGGCGTCCGTACTTGATACTCGCGATGGCGCGATGAAGTTGGCTACGCAGATCTCGCATCCCGTCCGTTGGGCGAGCTGCTTCGAAAGCTGTGTGGAGGCTGGCGCGGTCGCCTTCCTGGAGCTGGGTCCAGGACGCGCGCTAGTGGAAATGGCGGTTCTGGCTTATCCAGGTATTCCTGCGCGAAGCCTGGATGATTTTCGTTCACTGCACGGCGTACGCACTTGGCTATCAAGGGTCATGAGCCGAAGATGATGCCGTCGAATCGTTCTTCGTATATGAAGAACGCTTGAAGTAAATGAATGAAGGGTCGCAATCGAAGATGAAAAATATCAACTTTGAAACGGGAAAGAGAAACATAAGTGTTGCCGTATTGCTGACGCTTTCAGGAGGCTTTCTTGATGCGTTCGCCTATGTTGGTCATGGTCATGTGTTTGCCAATACGATGACCGGAAACGTCGCGTTGCTCGGCATCAATATTTCCGCGTCCGACTGGCCCCAGGCGCTGCATCACATCCCGCCGCTGGTGGCGTTTGTCTTGGCGATATTCGTTGAACATCTGATGAGGCTGGATCGAGATCGTCGCTGGGTTAAGCATCCGGCCATGACTTGCCTGATTCTCGAGATCGCCTTTCTCGTCACCGCGGCGAGTCGCGCTATCCCGATTGATGACTTCTGGCTAGTTCCAGGCATATCCTTTCTGGCGACCTTGCAGACCTTGTTCTTTACGAATGTGGAAAATGTTGCTTTCACTTCGGTGATGACGACCGGCAATTTACGTCGCGGTACCCAGAAGCTGTTTACGGGACTGATTCCTCATTACGATGCGGCGGCGCTCCACGATGCCCGTCTCTTGTGGACGATCGGCATGAGCTTCCTGGCGGGTGCCGTAGTCGGCGGCTACACGACGAGCCACATGCATAACAGCGCACTCTGGGTGGCTGCCGCATTTCTCGTCACGGCCATGCTGCAAATCTATCGGATTGCATTTCTACAGGCGAGGAGAGACGCGGGGTAGGGCCTAACTTATAGGTTTAAAATCATTTCGAAGCCTGTGCGTCCTATTTTTAAATGCGTATACCAGCCTGCGCTTACATATTTTCCAGCTGCGAGACGGTGGCGATTTCGGCAATAGCGGAAAGATGCCTGATCGAAGCCTGATGTTGTTGCTCGTCGTGCGCGGCACTGGCGTCTTCCAGCACGACGACCCGGTAGTCGCGATCGTGCGCGTCGCGGGCTGCCGCTTCCACCGCCCATGTCGTACTCACACCAAGCAGAACCACACGTTCAATGCCTTGAGCACGCAGCAACGGCTCAAGTGACGTGTTGTAGAACGCACTCACGCGCGATTTGGTAACGACGAAATCCGACTTGGCGATGCGAAGCTCGGGATGGAACTCGGTGCCCCATTGTTCCAGCTCCAGCGCCCTGAATTCGTGCGCCTTGCCGAAGAACGGCGAATGCTTGGGCTGTTCATGGTAGTTGGATGCGAAGCCCACTTTCACGAGAACAACCAGCCAGCCTTTTCGGCGTGCAATTTCCATCGCCGTACTCGCCTTGTCGATGATGTTGCGCGATCTCGCTTCAATAGCGACAGTCGTTCCACCGACCTTGCCCTTGACATCGACGATGTCGTTGATCAGATCGAGAACGATAAGAGCAGTTTTCACAATTGTCTTCCTGTAGAAAGCGATTTGAATTAATCAAGTTGCATGACTTGATTGGGGCGGCGTAGCATCTGCGTTGAGCAGGCAAATGCCGGGTCGAGCCGTGTTGCGCCGGGACTTGGCCAGTCGGGCTCAAAGTAAATGGAGTGGTACACCGCCCACGACCCATTTTAGAGAAACGAATCATAACGTGGTGTGATTAAAATGATATTGTTTTATATCAACCAAATAAGGGAACTAGCTATCTTCGGCATTTCCTGGCCATCGTCGACACGGGCATCGTTACGCGCGCGGCTGATGTGCTTGATATAGCGCAACCGGCATTGAGCCAAGCGTTAACGCGCATGGAAAAGAAATTGGGCGTCATGCTTTCTAACCGCACCCGGCGCGGCGCGGATCTGGCAATGGGAATGGCGCGGACAATCGCGACAGCCTTTGCTATCGCGTTCTGAAGAGTGGGGGGAACGGTCTCAGGGCGTCTGCGTTGAGAGTGAGCAAGCCATCCGCCCCGCACTTGAGGTCCTTCGTTCGATCGCCAATTGAATAGCGATTTTGGAGATTGTCATAGAGGAAGCGGTAGGGAAGGGTGTAAAGCGTCATCAACCAGAAGAACTTTGCCCGCCGCAACTGTGACTTGTCGACGTTCAATCACCCACCCGCGAATGAGCCATTGCCGACGCTAAGGGACGTTGCGGCCGATGATCACTAGACATCGATTGGAGCAATCCGCGGTGACGTTATCGCCCAGTTTCCGCTCGCTGTCGGTCCTCAGCCCACACACGGACTAACCCAAAGAACCCTACCGCCTCGCCGTCCGCGACTACGAGACGAGTGCCGCGTCCTTTTGCGGTTACTTCGGACAATGGCATGAAACTGAGCACCTCGGGTGCCTGGGACTATGGTCGCGAGATTAGTGTGTGTACTTAGCACTCATTAGTGTACAGTGTACGCATGACTAAGGACCGCATACTCTCGGCCGCGAAAGCAGTGCTCGAATCCGCAGGCTTCGAGGGGCTGACCATCCGCAGGGTCGCCCAACGAGCGGACCTCTCGCCGATGGCGCTCTACCGCCATTTCAAGAACAAGGACGAGCTGCTCAACGCCCTCATGCAGGACGGTTTCGCCGCGTGGGAGGCGATCGTTCGCGACATCCGCACCCTAGACCCTGTGGAGTGGCTGCAGGCGCTCATGGAGGCCTATCTCGATTTCGCGCTCACGCAGCCGCACAGGTTCGACGCGGCGTTCTTCCTGCCGGCGCCCGCGGCGCGCCAGTTCCCCGATGATTTCGCCGCTGGCCGCTCGCCGGCGATTGCGCTCGTGATGGCTCGCATCGATCAGGCAAAGGCCAATGGTCGGTTCCGCGCCGAGCCGACACTCGGGATTGCGGTGGCGCTCGCGGCCTACGGACAGGGATTCGTGTCGATGCAGCGCGCCGGGCGTTTCACGAGCGACCAACAGTTCAAGGCGCTGTACCGCGCAGCGCAGCGCCAGTTCCTCGATTCCCTCAAACCATCCGGGAAAAACGAATGATCACCCTACTGGCCGCCGTGTTGAGCGGCATCATGTTTTATCTCGCACAGGGATACGACCACGTCTGGGCCCTGGTCTGGCTCGCGCCCGTGCCGCTGTTGTGGCTCGCCTATGGCAATACGCGCACGTGGCAAGTGATCGGGGCGAGCGCGATCGCGCTCCTCGGCGGCGCAGGCTATATCTTACAATCCCCCTACCTCCACCTCATACCACCGCTCGTCATCACGTCGGTTCTGGTGGTCGATATCGGGCTGTTTTGCGTCGCGGTATGGTTTGCGCGCTTCGTGCAGCATCGGGCATCACCGCTCCTCACGCTGCTTGCGTTTCCGACTTGCTGGACAGCCTTCGAGTTCCTGATTGAACTGCAGTCCCCGAACGGCACTTACGGATCGCTCGCCTACAGCACGATGTCAGCGCCCGTCCTGATCCAGAGCGCATCGCTTTTGGGAATGTACGCCGTTACGTTCCTGATCTGCCTCTTTGCCAATACCCTCGCCATGGCGCTACGGTTCAAACGAAACACGGCCGCGGTCGGCCTCGGGCTAACGATCTGTGCGGCCAATTTGGTGTTCGGTATCGTACGGCTCGCGAGCCCGCAGCCCTATGTGCTGCGGGTGGCGGGAATCGTCGATGAGACGGCCGTAGCGGATTCCTGGCGGGCGAAGACCGTGTCCGCCGATCTCGCGGTAACCGAAACTTATGCGCGCGAGATCCGTGCAGCCGCCCGGGAAGGCGCCAGATTCGCGGTTACGCCGGAAGGCGGCATGGCATCGAACCCTGCCGGACAGAGCACGATCGTTGCGCCGCTCGTTGCCGCCGCCAGGGATACGGGTGTGCAGATCATTGCTGGCTTCCACTCCGAGACGCCGGCCGCCGACTTCGCGCTTGCGATCACTCCCGATGGCACGATTCAGCGCTACGACAAGCGCCATCCGGTGCCGGGCCTCGAGGACGATTTCACGCCGGGTCATGTCTCGGGCTGGTTGGGCGATGGCCGTGCCGAGGAGATCTGCAAGGACATGGATTTCTCCGACACCATTCGTTCCGATGCCGCCAAGGGCGTCAGCCTGATGGGCGTGCCCGCGGGCGACATGGGCATCGATGGCTGGCAGCACGGAATCATGTCCGTGATGCGCGGCGTCGAAGGCGGATTTTCGATCGTGCGCGCTGCCCATGACGGCCTGGTGTTCGCCAGCGACGCGCAAGGGCGTCTGGTCGCCCTCAAGAAGGATGCGCCTATGGGCCTGACCATGATCGTCGCCGACCTGCCGCTGGGATCCGGTCCAACGCTCTATACGCGGATCGGCAACGCCTTCCCGTGGCTCTGCGGGATCTTCGCTCTCGCGCTTGGCGCAGGGCTGCCGGCCTGGCGGCGGCTGCGAAGCGCCGCCCTGTTGCCGAGCGTTGAAAGTTGACCAGAAAGGCGCGGTCCTGCGCACTGAAGATTGACCAAGGAATTCCAACCTGGTTTGCGGGATTTATGGCCCAGCAAGTACTCGCAGGGTGGTCGGTCTTCGACGCGCAGAGGTAGTCAGTCGTCAGCGAGCGCCAACAACGTGCACAAACATTGGTGATATGCCCACCATGCAGGGCGATTAGGCCGTGTTACCGGGGGTAGGGGAGTGCGGCTTACGAACAATGCGGATACATGAATTAATAGATGAGGTGGCTGAGCGTCAAGTTGCCCATGACCCCCACGTAGACCTGGGCCCCAATGCAGGGTGGTGTCGACATCGGCTGCGCTCACAACGCCCTCGGAACCTCGCGGCCGAGCGCCGCCTACAGATGGTTGGCTACATGCGCCTGACGGGTACAGTCTTCTTGCCGATCGACGTATAGAAGGCTGTAGCTCGCAAGATCGTTTCTTCCGAAGTCTTGGCCCCGCCGACTCTCTCGACGAGAGGGACTAAGTTCGGCGGATTGAAAGGATGCGCGAGAGCCCTCTGAGACGCTAATCCGAACGCCTTTCTGCCGACGCGTAAGGCCTAGGAGAGGCTGTTCGTATTTTTTGGCTTATTCGGCACGAGGAAGCTTCTATAGAAATATTTTTCGGAAAAGAAGTGTTAGTGCGAACAACTGATCGGCATTTGTCCGAGGCTGAATGTCACGGCATCCATGTATCCCAATGAATCTGCTGCCGGAGGAAGGACGAGTCCGAACATTTCTCAGACCATGTCCGAATGCTGAATCGAAATTCATCCCGTACTTGTATGGGTCCACCAGGGGGCTACGCTGTTAGATCAAGACAGTTGAATCAGGTATTGCGTTATGAGCAAACCTGCGCGGAAGCGGTCGTCATCATCCGTTCGCTCGGAGGTCAAACGGCGAGGCCGAGCACACGCTCCAGGTAATCGCGCAACTGCGCGCGTTCCCCGACTTCCAATGTGCGCTGCGCTGCAGTCATGACACGGCCGCTGCTGATGCAAGCCATATCGCGCGACTTGGTATGGCCAGCCTCCGTCAGCTCGAGGCGTAGCGCTCGCCGATCTTGCGTGTGCGGCGCACGGCCCAGGTAGCCTTTGCGCTCGAGGTGATCAAGCTGGCGCGTCATCGCGCCGCTATCGAGTACCACAGCTCGGGCCAGTACGGTGGCCGAGACCACGCCAAGCTCTTGCAACTTTTCGAGGATCCAATGCTGAGTGAAACTCAAATCGATGTTCTGACTGGCGAATTCCGTCTCGATCGCGCGTACCAGTACGGAGCGTAACGTCGCCAGCAGCAAAGCAAGGCTATCGGCAGGTGCTTAGGCGCCGGATGCCGTTTTGGCCTGAGAGGAGGGACTCGGATTCATAAGTCTCCCGTTGTGCAGCCCACAGCGAGGCTGGGCCTCCGCTATGTAGCACGACGTCTATCATCAACTCGCTGCGAGTGTTGCCGTAATGGCGCGGCGTGCAATCGTGCATCGGCGAATAGTCCCGACCTGGCGTATATTCCGGTCCGTTTACCGCCCACCAACGGCGCCACGATGTGACCGCTTACGTTGGGGGAAAAAGTTTGACGTGGTCGTCGGGGCGGCGGTGATTAAACACGTCAGTTCATCGCCCTCGAAAACAATTTGATGCATATGCGGCGCCGGCGACCGGATACGCAGTAACTGTAGCGTGCGAACTTTCAGCGGGCGGCGCAGCGCTCGGTGAGTGTGAGGTGTCATCAGCAGAATCTCGGTGAGAAGGGAAAGGGGAGCGGGCGTCACCGCTTTCCAGGCAACATTCACACGGCGGCGTGAGTGAGAGGGCTCCCAAAGCGAAAGCTCGACGCCGTGACAAACTGCATAAAAGCCGTTTCGTGATAGACGCAGGCGCCTGGCTCGTCCTCTGCCGCTCCGACCGCCACCATGAGCGGGATCAGATGATCCTCGCGTGCATGTGCGCCGCGGGCATAAGGCGCGTCTTCCCATCGAATCAGTTGTTCGGTGCGTTCGGCGGGTTCCGATGCCACGAGCACATGCTGCAACCACGCATCGAAGTGCTGGGATATGGGCGCCGCGCGCGCGTCACGAATGGCGAAGTTGTGATAGCTGAATCCGCTGCCGATGATCAGCACGCCCTCCCGGCGCAGTGGGGCAAGCAGGCGACCCACTTGAAGGTGCACTGCCGGGTCCATGCCGACGTCAAGCGAGAGCTGTACGATCGGCACGTTCTCGTTCGGTGCCAACACCTTCATGAGACTGAAAGTGCCGTGGTCGTAGCCACGTCCATCGTCCAATCGGACAGGCATGCCACCTGCTGCCAGCAGATCGCGGACTCGGGCGGCAACTTCGGGTGATCCTGGGGCCGCATAGCTGATGCGATAGAGGTAGTCGGGGAAACCCCCGTAGTCGAAGAGCATGCCCGGTTTGGCGGCGGAAGAGATGGCGAAGCCGCGTTCTTCCCAATGGCCGGAAATGATCAGCACCGCCCGAACCGGGCTTTGCAGCTCAGGCCTCAACGCGATCAAAGACTGCTCGAGGTTGGCGTAATTCTGGCGCCTGGGCTCTTCGACGAAGGACCAGGGGCCGCCGCCATGGCTCAGGAAATAGGTGGGGAGTTGATCGATACTCATTGCAGCTTCTCTTAGCGGTTTCACTCATCGAGCTAAACGCCCGTCATGAGATTCGCGGGCCGGCGTAGGGCGCGGCCCGCCTGAGGGGTGGTTAAGCAGCAGCTGCCGCACGCGCGGCCATCGTCGCCTTGGCCCACCAGACCAGGTCGTCGAGGGCGGCCGTAGCCGAAGGCAATAGCCCAGCCTCGATATCCTCGATAGGCTTGTTGCCACCCATGGGGAATACGGCCATGAAGTCGCTGCCGCCAATGTGGACTGCGCCGCGGGTGGCGACCATCTGCAATTCAACGCCGATCCCTCGCAGATGCTCAATGGCGCGTCCTGCGCCCACGCTGCCATAGCCGATCGCGGTGAAAG
>Ga0302227_10001517_pt1 | contig 17200 bp, 12 predicted proteins | sample II_Palsa_N1_1_FD_193525 | JGI IMG/M metagenome (GOLD analysis project Ga0302227, IMG submission 193525) | Peat permafrost microbial communities from Stordalen Mire near Abisko, Sweden - II_Palsa_N1_1 | ecosystem: Environmental > Terrestrial > Soil > Palsa > Peat permafrost | place: Sweden... | reverse complement strand
CCAGTGTGAAGGGTCGACCGTTCTCGTTATGGCGGAGAGGACGGACACGAGAGATGTGGTGGCGAAGGAGTCGCAGCTATCTGTGATGCCGGCAAGGAGAGATACTCTGCTGCCATTTTCGAAAGCTAGGAGAAAGGCACTGTCCCACCTCAACATCACCCACAACCCCGAGCCTGGAAGACTGGCAGTTCACATATTACAAAGCGCAAACTCAGCAGCATAGATCGGCAGTAGGAAGAGACAGCATCTTGGGGTGTAAGGAGTTCAAGTTTATGGATGATAGCGTCCTCGACATGGGTTGGCGTAAATGCCTTTGTACCGAGAAATATCTCGGGCCTTGGGGAGGGGGCAGGAGTTGGGCCAGAGGAGGACACGCGAATCAGTTCATGCTTGCATGACTGACGATGTCTACCACAGTCCAAATTAGCAATATTCAGTAAGAGTCAACAAGGTTCATTCTAGTACCTTGTGCAGAGCCCACATTCTGGAAGCGCCTTGCTGCATCGCCCTTTCTGCGCACTGCTTCGCGTGCACGCTTTCTTAATAATGAATCGGTAGGATTTTGAAGGTTCAAATGCCCTTGCAAGAGCAAGTGGACTCCGCAGGCGAGGGCTACCTGGCAAGCGAGATTCGAATGTTGAAAGTGAGGTAGGTGTTATATATATCTAAATAAGCTAAAATTCAATCAGTAAAAGCGTAAACGCGGGTGTGTAGAGATACACAGCCGACCACCGCAAAGTGGCTAAACTAATAACATCAAAGCTCCAGAGATGGTAAACAGGAGCCGTCTACCCACTACGACCGTAAACGAGTGATGAAATTAGAAGAGAATCGGCTCAGATTTCTTCCCCCCAGGCGAAAGCTTGGGTTCTTTTTTTTAATTTTATTTTTTATTTTTTTTTAGAAAAATAATTTTTGGGCTTTTCTGGACTTTAAAACGATGGGCTACCGTAGGTGGGTAGTGCAGCATATGCCAGATCTTGAGCGGGAAAGTTGAGCGGGCTTTCAAAGCTCGTCGTAAAACGAGACTGGCTTGGAAAATAATTGCGTAGAATCTTAGGGCCCGGAGGAAGAGATTGAGTGAATTGTTGAAGTTCAATGCAATTCGAACAGTATAAAGGAAAAGCTTCTGCCCGCTGCAGAATGCCCCTTTACAAGTTGAAGTCGCTGGTGTAAGGACTTTAAGAGCCGCAGGAGGAAATGACTGATAACTTCCAAGGCTTTTGGCCATCTTGGACCACAATGTCGTCACAGAACTCATCCAAGCAAACTTCAAAGTCACAGTTCTCACACGACCTAAGAAGCCAGGAGCATACGACAGCGCCATCAAAGTTATCGAAGTAGACTTTGCGTTCGTGAATTCCTTGACCGCAGCACTTCACGGTATCGACGCAGTCGTATCCACGGCGGGCAATGATGCACTCGAGAACTAACCCGTCCTCATCGACGTCGCCATGAATACCCGGCGTCAAGAATTTCGTTTATCCGAGTACGCCTCTTGCACGACCGATCCCAAGCTCGAAGCTGTCCCAGTTTACGGCCCAATGATCAAGATCAGAGGGCATCTGCAAAAAAGGGGCAAAGCCGGGGAAGCTGACTTGGACTGTACTTGCATGTGGTCCCTTCATGGATCTCTTGTTGGTGACCCCGGTATTGCTGGAATTCGCCAACCACAAAGCGACTTTGTATGCCGAGGGTAACAATAGGATCAGCTCTACTTCCATGCTGAATGTCTGGAAAGCCATTGCTGGGATCTTGAAGAGTTATGATGCTACCAAGAACAAGATCGTGAGAACTTCAAAGGTTATCTTGACGTAGAATGAGTTGCGGAGCATTGCGAATGGACTGAAACTGGATATCCATTGGGAAGTTGGCAATGTCCAGACAAGTGTGCTTTTGAAACAGGGCCTGGACGGAGCCAAAGCTGGAGACTTCAGCATGGCTGTCATTATGAAAGTGCTGACAGATACAGCTCTCGCTGGTGACACTTACAGGGTCCGCTAATAATGAGAAGGACAATTACCTTCTTGGTGTCAAGGCGCTAACGAGGAAGAACTCAAGAGCCTCGTTGCTGGGAAGCTAGCATAGCTGGACGCCATAGGATTTATACAATGATCATAAAGGACATTACAGAAATTTGTTGGTAGAAAAGGTCAAAAGATCTCAAATCTCGGTCGTGACAGCACATGAGCGTGCAACACTGCAAGCTACAAATTTGCTCGAGAGAACCGGCATGAAAAGTTCCAAAGTACAACCATACCGCAGCAAATACCACGCCAAAAGCCTATGGAAATAAAAAATTAACCAAAAATGTCTGGCTACCAGAGCAGCTGCGGAAGCTTGCCCGAAGTCCCAGCACCGCAGAAAGGATAAGAAGTAAAAATCTCATTACTTCTCCGCAGCCAGCTTAGCCCTATACTCCTCAATCATCGGCTTCAAAGCATCCCATCTCTCCAAACTCCCCTTCGACCAAACCTTCTCGATGTCGTAATAGTCCGGAACGATAGGTACTTTCTCGTCAAGCACAACCCAAGGCTGTTTCGAGGCTGCGTAGATATGAATATCTGGACTAAAGGCGTCGGGGTTTTCGAGTGTGCCGACACGAATGAATCGTACCAATGGGCCTGCGTTGGGATAATTGCTCCAGACGGCGATCTGACATTTGGGACAACGTGCGATTTTTTGGCCACGGCCGGATTGCGAAGGTGTGTGGATTAATTCTGGCTCGGTGGTGAGGATTGTGACATTGCTGGCTTCAATGACGGCGTTGAGGGCGAAGGAAGAGCCAGTCTCTCGTTGGCACCCTGGGAAGTTAGTTTGATGGTGAGAGAGGCAGAGGGTAGAATTTACAGCGGCAATGACAGCAGTGGACTATGAGAGGTTTGGCTTCAAGGCGGTATCTGATGTGTTTGCAATCGCAATTGCCTTCCAATTGGAAAGGATTCTTGGAAGTCATATTCTGGAATTTGAATGGCTGTTTTGAAATTCAGGAAAACTCATCTAATGACTCTGAACGGGATTGGGAAAACGTAAAAGCACGAAATTTATATGCTCTTGAAAATGTAATGGTTTGTGAAGGGCGTGGTAATAAGATTCAATAGATCGGCTCAAAGTCCGTCCACATTTCAGTGGCAAATTAATCGTGCAGGAGGAACATACCCGATTCATTCTGAATCCTCGATACTTTAGAATCGAGGTAGTCCACGAGAAAGGCTGAACACTTGTACTCAATTTAAAGCACAGGGAATGAATGAGAGGACATTCAATGTCTGCAAGAATAGCCGAGGATGAAAAAGGGGGAGGGGCAATTACTCTGCCCCACTTCTTTGGCTTCAAAGAGTCAAGCGCCTCGCGATAGCTTATCAGAATCGTAATCGCAATCGCGATTGTGGAGGGGGGCGATATGTGGGGTATCAAAATCACAATGAGGATTTTGATATTGAAGCCGTGAAGAGCGGTGAGGATGTGAATTTTTTACGTGCTGACTGTGCTGCATTGGGGACTGCCAGAAATAGAAGTGCGTGATGAATGATTGGCGTGGGACGCGGGAAATGGGCTGGGGTGATTCTGGCTTGAATCTGCTTCTGCCTCAAAATTTGATTTGTTTGGCTGGATCTTCTCCGGTTTGAATATAGGAACAGTTCTCGAAGCTCTGAAGATCCTTCCAAGATGGGCCGGCATTTCTGAATCGTGTTGGTAATGGCTTCGTCGCAGGCCCTGAAAATTCCGTGCAGTTTAGGCCCAACTCTAATCCGGAGAGTCCGATTCCTGCCTATTTGCCGAAGTACCCGCCAGGCCTTTTTGATATGTTGGGGTACTTCGACAGCCTGGAGTGGCACTCCGGGGCAAGCCCTGTTCCAGAGGTGGCTGAGCGCGAATACCTTGTGAATTCAGGGAGATGACAAGGAGGCGAAGCATGATCTGGACCGAGCAATAGGGTTGCGCGCATAATTGGGTTGCTTTATTTTGCTTCAGGGCTGAGAAGGGGCACCAAGGGCGGTGATGAAGGCTTGGGAATGCTCAAGACATCAATCATTTCTGAAGATATAAACATCGGATTAGACACTGGATGCAAAGAGCAGAGTAGAGGGAAGAGAAAAATAAACCCGTTGCCACCAGGATAAATGGTTGAGAATGACTTCAGGATGGTGAACTGAAAGCGGTCAAGTCGAGACCGAAACTGCGCTAAACTAGAACTAGTTTGGCTCGCTTATGGGATTTTTGAACTTGCCTGCCCAAAAAAATATTAAAAAGCGATTGTGCCTCCAAAATTTCACATCCACTCTCCACTCCTTCTTACGATCTTACGATCTTCCTTTCATAGAGAGCCATCATAGAGAGACTGTGCGTCGAATCCGCAACTGTCTCGGGCTCAATATCTTAATAGAATCTCTTACACAAGAGTGCACCAACCACACCGATTCCCTAAGGTTATCTTAGCGCCTCCCGCTGAGAAAATTCATCCAACCCACCTTCGCTGTCGGGTCCCCTTCTTCTTTCTTTTACAACATGCCCGCGATCACAGAAGCATCTGCCTCAACCGCCAGCATGTCTACCAAGGAGAACAAAAACAGCCAGAAGGTTCTTGACGAACTGATGGCAAAGTTGTGGATCTCCAAGGCTCAGGAGGACATCAATGCCGCCACCCACAACATCGCAACTTTCATCAACGGCGATATTGAGGACGGTGATGCCCCAGTCAAGTAAGTCTACGATCCAGTCGTCACCGCAGTCTTGTTGCCCTTGTCATCAGCAGAAATCAACCTTCGTTTTGTCATATATTCCACTGTGGCGGGGCTGCCGGTCGCAATTCACACCAAGGGTTTTCTTTGCTGACAATATTATTTACAGGACCGTCGAATCCCTCAAGAAGCAACTTGCCAACAAGAAGGATGCCAACGTCCGGGAGCGAGCTCTCAATGCCATCCAGGCCATCGCTGAACATGCCGAAACTTCTGCATCCGTCGAGCCATACCTTATCGTCCTGTTGCCTTCCGTCCTCGCGGCTGTCGGTGATAAGATGGTCCCAGTCAAGAATGCTGCAAATGCTGCTGCTTTGGCCATCGCCAAGGCTGTGAACGCAAATGCTGTCAAGGCCGTCATGCCTCCTGTTATCAACTCAATTCTTACCGCTCAAAAATGGCAAGAAAAACAAACCGGTCTCAGCATCATCGAGGCTCTCGTCACTTCCGCACCTACACAACTCGCTTTCCGAGTCCCAGATCTCCTCCCAGTCGTTTCCGAATCAATGTGGGACACAAAGCCGGAGGTCAAGAAGATGGCATACGGTACGATGGAGAAGATTTGCGGCCTCATCGTCAACAAGGATATTGAGCGATTTATTCCTGAGCTCATCAAGTGTATCGCCAAGCCAGAGAACGTCCCTGAGACCGTTCATTTACTCGGTGCTACCACTTTCGTTACTGACGTCCACGAGCCAACCCTGGCCATCATGGTCCCTCTTCTCGATCGTGGTCTCGCCGAGCGTGAGACTGCTATTAAGCGAAAGTCTGCCGTTATTGTCGACAACATGTGCAAGCTTGTCGAGGATCCCCAAATTGTTGCCGCTTTCTTGCCAAAGCTGATGCCCGGCCTTACCAAGAACTACGAGAACTTGGCTGATCCCGAGGCTCGTGAGAAGACCAAGCAAGCCCTCGACACCCTTGTCCGTGTCGGTGATGTCAAGGATGGCAAGATTCCCGAGGTTTCCCACGCTGGTGATATCTCGACCGTTCTTGCTATTCTCAAGCAAATCCTTTCTACCAAGCACAAGGACGTTGTAACCAAGTTTGAGCCAGTTCTTGCCTATGTTTCGGCCATCGCAGGTCAACTCATCGACGAGAAGGATGCCGACCGAGTCAGCTGGACTCAAAACCTCAAGCCATACATCGCCGCCATTGTTGGTGAGGCCGATGCTCAAGGCATTGTTGACTCTCTCCGAACAAAGGCTTCGCCTGGTGCTGAAGCTGAGGATGCCGAGGAGGCTGATGACGAGGAGGGCGAAGATCTTTGCAACTGCACATTCAACTTGGCCTACGGTGCTAAGATTCTGCTGAATCAGACCCATCTCAGACTCAAGCGTGGTCAACGTTATGGTCTCTGCGGTCCCAACGGTTCCGGAAAGTCCACTCTTATGCGTGCCATCAACAACGAACAAGTTGAAGGTTTTCCAAAGAAGAGCGAAGTTAAGACCGTATTCGTCGAGCACGATCTTGACTCCGCCGACACTGAGCAGACTACCATTGCCTGGACCATGAAGAAGCTTGCTGAGGTTGGTGTTACCACCTCTCAAGCCGAGGTCGAGAAGACACTGGGAGAGTTCGGCTTCACCCCCGACATGATTTCTAATCTCATTACTGCGCTCTCTGGTGGATGGAAGATGAAGTTGGCACTTGCCCGCGCTGTCTTCGAGGCCCCAGATATTCTCCTCCTTGACGAGCCGACTAACCATTTGGATGTCAAGAACGTCAAGTGGCTCGAGGATTACCTCATGAAGTCACCCTGCACATCTATCATCGTTTCCCACGACACTGGTTTCCTCAACAATGTCTGCCAACATATCATCAATTACGAGCGATTCAAGCTCAAGCGTTACCGTGGTAACATCACTGAATTCGTCAAGAAGTGCCCATCTGCTCGCTCCTACTTCGAGCTCGGTGCCTCTGAGATGGAATTCAAGTTCCCCGAGCCCGGTTTCCTCGAAGGTGTCAAGACCAAGGCTAAGGCCATTGTTCGTGTCTCCAAGATGTCCTTCCAATACCCAGGTACACCAAAGCCTCAGATCTCCGACATCTCCTTCCAATGTTCGCTCGGCTCCCGTATCGCTGTCATCGGTCCCAACGGTGCTGGCAAGTCTACTCTCATCAACGTTTTGACCGGTGAACTCATCCCAACCACTGGTGATGTGTACACTCACGAGAACATCCGTATCGCTTACATCAAACAACACGCTTTCGCCCACATTGATCACCACTTGGAGAAGACTCCTTCAGAGTATATCCAATGGCGCTTCCAAACTGGTGAGGATCGTGAGACTATGGATCGTGCCAACAAAGTTGTCACCGATGAGGATGAGAATGCCATGCAGAAGATCTACAAGATTGAGGGGACTACTCGACGTGTCATTGGTATCCACTCCCGACGCAAGTTCAAGAACTCTTACGAGTATGAGTGTTCGTTCGCACTCGTTGAGAACCCAGGCCAAAAGAACGAGAAGTCCACCCCCATGATGACTGCCGACAACGCCTGGATTCCCCGCACCGAAATCCTGGCTTCGCATCAAAAGATGGTTGCTGAGGTTGATCAAAAGGAGGCTCTTGCCAGTGGTCAATTCCGACCTTTGGTTCGAAAGGAAATTGAAGCTCACTGTGCTCACTTCGGTCTCGATGCTGAGTTGATCTCTCACTCCCGTATGCTGGGTCTTTCTGGTGGTCAACGTGTCAAGGTCGTCCTTGCTGCTTGCTCGTGGCAACGTCCTCATTTGATCGTTCTTGACGAGCCTACCAACTATCTCGATCGTGACTCTCTTGGTGCTCTGTCGAAGGCTCTTAAGGCGTTCGAGGGTGGTGTTATCATCATTACTCACTCTGCTGAGTTCACAAAGGATTTGACAGAAGAAGTATGGGCTGTCGTCGACGGAAAGATGACGCCATCAGGTCATAACTGGGTCCAAGGACAAGGCTCTGGACCAAGATTGAAGGGCGATGATGACGAGGTAAGGTTTTTACAGTAATAAGTTTTGGTCACGTGCTAACCCCAGACAGGAAGAGGAGAAGTTCGATGCCATGGGCAACAAGATCGTCTCGACAAAGAAGGCCAAGAAGCTCACTTCTGCCGAATTAAGAAAGAAGAAGAAGGAGCGCATGGCTCGACGAAAGCGTGGTGAAGAGGTTTTCTCTGACGAGGATGACTGAACGAACGGATATAGAGGGTAGACATTCTAAAAGTAAAAAGGATAGACTATCGTCTGTTTTCGTGTTGGTCCGGGTTTGTGCATTTGGCCTTGGCTGGAGTTATCTGCGGTCTCGTTATTGTTCGTTGATCATGGTTTTCTGCAATAGAAGATAGATCAAAATAGATTCTTCGGCTTGCAATACAAAATGGTTCGTTCTACAGGGCTTCTACAATCAGACGTGACCCTTGACATTTTCTGAAAAATGTCATCGATGTTGATGATTGTCACATGCAGATAAGTCAATCAAATCGGCGTGTTCCGTTTGCTTGTTAAATATCCATAGAGGTGTTGTGTTAGTGAGAGGTCAACTGCAGGCTTCCTTCTTTAAATATTGTTGAATTTGAACTTTAGTTTAATATTTGGAATTAAAGTATAATCAATGATTCTTGCTTCCCGAAATATTGGATTCTATTTAACACAACTTAGGCTTCTGGATTATTTTTGGTATAAATTGTGAAGCCCAATCTCGGCGAGGTCACGTGTAAGGCAACATTGACACCCGACCCACTTTTCTCAATGCGAAGCTCGGCCAACGCAGGAAGCTAAAATCTCGCAACTCAAAGCTCCTCTTTTTGCTAGACTCTCCATCTGCCCGCGAACTCTCAATATCAATTGTTTTCTATCTCCTCTTTGCATAATCATCATATCACATCATGTTCGCCGCACGAAGAGCATTGACGGGCGCAGCCCAAAGACGAGCTTTTTCAGCCTCTGCCAGAGACGTAAGACCACTTCCAAACATCCTCCGAGCTATCCCCATCACCGTCCATCCGGCCTCAAAAAGCTTCAATTGATAGAAAGATGACCGAAAACCACTCTTGGCTGGTTGATTGCGCTGGATGACGAGGGAAATAACACCTAAATAACACAATTTGCTGACGCGCTACAATCCTTCAGTTATCGAAAGTCACGGTCCTCGGAGCCGCAGGAGGAATTGGCCAGCCATTGTCCCTCCTCCTCAAGCTGAACCCCCGTGTTACCGACTTGGCGCTGTATGATATCCGCATGGCACCAGGTACACCTTTCTGTTCATCCGCAGCCTCGACAACCACTGACTTTTGATTCCAGGTGTCGCAGCAGACATCAGCCACATCAACACCAAGAGCAAGGTCACCGGCTACGACCCGACACCCAGCGGATTGGCAGCAGCTCTTAAGGGTGCAGAAATCGTGCTCATTCCCGCTGGTGTTCCCCGCAAGCCAGGCATGACCCGCGACGACCTGTTCAACACCAACGCCTCCATCGTCCGCGACCTCGCAAAGGCAGCCGCTGAGTCTGCCCCAGACGCCAACATCCTCGTCATCTCGAATCCAGTCAACAGCACCGTCCCAATCGTCGCTGAGATCTTCAAGGCCAAGGGAGTCTACAACCCCAAGCGTCTGTTCGGTGTTACGACTCTCGATGTCGTGCGTGCTTCCCGCTTCGTGAGCGAGATCAAGAATACCGACCCTAAGGATGAGAACATTGTTGTCGTGGGTGGACACTCGGGCGTGACGATCGTGCCTCTATTCTCGCAATCTTCGCACCCAGATCTCGTTGGTAACGCTGAGCTTCTCAACCGTGTCCAATTCGGTGGTGATGAGGTCGTGAAGGCCAAGGATGGTGCAGGATCTGCTACCCTGTCCATGGCGATGGCTGGTGCGAGATTCGCGGAGAGCTTGTTGAGAGCTGCGCAGGGAGAGAAGGGTGTCGTTGAGCCGACCTTCGTGGACAGCCCATTGTACAAGGACCAAGGTGTTGAGTTCTTTGCTAGCAAGGTCGAGCTGGGCCCAAGTGGTGTTGAGAAGATCCATGAGGTTGGCAAGGTTACGTCTGAGGAGCAGAAGCTGTTGGATGCTTGCATTTCGGACCTGAAGAAGGTATGTTCTCCAGAACCCATCACATTTCCCCAACATCTACCCAATTGACCATTACTAACCGCGCCTCAGAACATTGAGAAGGGTGTTGCATTCGTTGCTCAAAACCCAGGAAAGTAAATCCGCGAACGCTCATACTTCTCACTCGGCGCTTAGAAGGATGGATGGGAAGGGAATGGAAGGAAGGATCGCTTCACACATATCGGAGATCGCTCTCCACCTTTAGCGTGTAGATTTCGATTTTCTGTGTCTGTATCAAAATTCAAGATTCTTCCACTCTATCGGCATTTCGACTTGCTTCCAAGTTTGCAATCTTACCTTTGGTATATTTTCTTATTACGTTTGCATTCCAGTTACCTTGTACAAGTGTACCATGAACCAGGTGATGTTTGAGATCCGGTTACTTGCGCTTTACCTTGCTTGATTGAATTTTTTTTGGTGCAAATATGGGATTAGGCTTATGTATCACCGCAAATCAGCAATCTCATTGTTTTGTTGGCAATCAAATCAAGCGCTTGAAGGCACGAAATGTTTTTCTTATATAGCTTGAATATCCGGGGAAAGGGGTTAATTTGATTTTCCTTCAGTATTTGGCTGTTTTTCAGGGAATCTTTTGTTTGGATTTCGGTTTATTTACGGCAAAGCGGCTCTACAGTGTATATCCCTGAAAAGCAGGCTCTCAGTCGGAGGCAAAAATGTCCGATTTTTGGCAGCAAGGACCTTACTTCGTACGCTCTATAACTCTTTACCCACAAACCACGAAAGAAAGGTTGTAGTATAAAAATGATAGAACTTTACATGCGCTATAAATCGCAATTCTTGAAAAAGCTTTCAAATCGTGATAGCGTTGTTTTATTTGATCTTAACACTAATATTTGAACTTGCGCACATGCCAGAAATAGGACGTTTTCCCTCCGACTGAGAAGGCAGGGTAACCATCTATCAGTGATGCAGACGCTGTTTAATACCTCGCCAGGCCAGCACAGGTTAATTGATCACTTTTTAGAGCAAATTTCGGAGGGCGTGAAACGCATAAAAGGCGCGAGGCGGCGAGGCCGAGAATACATCTTTTCAAGTGTAGACACTGTACTTCAAAGCTTATATACAGCCCTCCTCCCTTATATAGACTCTTGCTACTATGATATCTTGAATCGGACAGTTTTCTCTTTAATCTTGAGACTCGTTCGCGAATCTGTAAATATTTCGCCGTCCATCTTTCCGTACACAAAACACTCTCCAACGAAGCTCACGGGTAGGCTGTTGTCAGCCTCAAGTGGACCCGTCTGGCGTAGTATCACAGGAACAGAACATCCAAAAAGAATGCATACCAAATCGTCCTCACTAATGTTCTTGGTGCCGAGACCAACCAACCTCTGCCCACTACAAAGAGGGGCCTTCTCATTGCTCCAATCCCACTTTTCCTTCCCGTGAAGTATCAACGACCGGTAGTACTCGCTGCACTCGAAGAACTTCCGACTCCACACAACAGATTGAACTCTTTTTAGATATTCCGTCACCGACTCAGGCATCGACTTGTTTGCAATTAGCTTCGAGGTGTTCAAGTCTCCCTCCGCGCTTGTCTTCCTCAACGCATACACGCAAGCCCTTTTGTACCAAGCAGGCGCATTCTTCCCATCAGAGCCACGATCAGCAACCAATGTCCTCCAGACAATGTCCTTGATGTCTTTGTCTTCACCACCATGCTGCCAGCCCAGGATGCTGAAACAGTCGTCTGATATGGTCCCGTCAACTACACGTGACGATATCTTGCTGATGTGTTTTAGAATAACGCCCTCAGCATTCATGACTCCAGTGTAGGTTCTGGGCTTTTGGCCTCCTGCTGAATTCTGGAATCTGGCGTTATCGCCGGCTGTCGCTATAGGATGGTCTCTTTGCTGGTTGGCCTTGTCGATCTTCACTCTTTTGTTTCCATGAATGGAAGTTTCTTCGTTCTCTCGATCTGCTGCAATTGTTGGCCATGAAAGCCTCCTCTTCAATCCTAGACCAGGTTCATCCTCAGAAGTAGCCGAGATGGTAATATCCCCAGATTCTCGCTCTTCGCCGAAGCTGACACTTGGAAGTCTTTTTCCAGACGCATTATAGATCTTGTGATTTGGATCTCCAACCAAGCTGTCGCCATTAACTCGACCTGAAGAGCCAGATGGATAACCGAACGCAGAGTCTTTGAGTCGGCCAATCCACGACGGTGATTCGCCATAAATCTCCGCCTTCAATCTCGGACTTCCGAAAGGCTTTCTATAGTGTAATGCCCAGTGCCGGCAAATAATATCTAAGGAGCTCGTCGCGTTGACAACATATTCAATGAACTCGGCATATACTTCAACTGACGGTTTATCATACTGAGGTATTGGTGGGCCCACCTTACTAGACTTTGTCTTTCCGCTGACGAGAACATGTCTTCCGGAATCGTTCGCAAGGAATAAAAAGGCGTATATGGCATCGCGTGGGTCGGTAGCGTCCAGATACCTGAATTTCATGACCAAGGATTCTAAATCCATCAGCCGATCAATAGCCAGATGATGCTTGTCTTCCTGCAACCTTGTATGACTTGCGACGACTTTCCGAATCACCGCGTTCGAGGCTCCAACTATCGCTTTCGACCCGGTAATCTCAACGTGACTCAAGGCATCTGGATCATATTTTGACAGCTCGGAAGCATCGTACAATGATCGAATGGCTTCAAACTTCCTCGTAAAGAGTTCAATGGCATCCGAAAAATCTGTCCAACTGATGATTCTACTCCCGCAACGGATTGAGGCCCTTCGTGCGAACGCAACTTCTTGAACCACCCACCGCCTCGAGAACCATGGCCGCCGCAAAAGCTTTGCAAATGCGATCCAAGATTGCAATGTCTTAGCATTACTTCCTTCCTGTGCCGTCAAACGATCAAGGAGTTTTAGATCGATAATACTCGGCACGAAGTCCATTGCAGCCTCTGCCTCGTCCGAGTCGTCGCTTCCACCGATCCAGATGGTCACCGTCCAAGCATGCCCATAGATATCTGGCATCTTGGGAATCTGATGGCTTTTCTCCACATTGTCCTTCTGATTGATGCATATAGCATCCACCCATAGCCAGACATCTTTGGCCTCGGACCTGATCTGTTTTAAGGCTTGGTATAAATTTCTCCGGACAGCGAACGGACGAGGTTTCGTCTGCTGAGCCATCAAAAGCATCATGTCATCCACAGATTTGCCTTCTTTGGGGACTGAGAAGTCTTGGAGGTAAATGTTCTCCCTATAATTACCGTTCCCCCAAGCGTAGGAAAGAGCTTCGAACTTCAATCGCTGGTCTACGATCTTCTGGATATCCATAACCTTTACCGAGCAGTGAATAGGGTCGCTAGCTTTCCCTTGAGATAAGAGGATCAGCCTTATCTGGTCTGAACTGATACCAGTGTAAGTATAGTAACCCTCCCGAGAGCCAGAATATATCTCAGGTTCCCTGAACTCGAAGTCGACATCGTCGTCGTCGTCGAAGTAGTAACATGATGTAAGCGAGTGCGAATCAGAGTCATCAGATGAGAAGTAAGGTGGGGGAGACGTCTTCGCAGTAATGGGATCGTTGTACGTATAGTCAGATTGTTTTATTAGCTTGTAATCACTCATTGGATCCCACGAATACATACCTTCCAAGTCCCTGTTCGGGGAACTCGGAGCTCGAGGACGATCCATTGAAGATCCAGCGTCAGTAGAAGGGACTCCGGGGCCCGGGCCTTGGAATTCGGACTTGGAGAATGTAAGTGCTTAACAGCAATACCTGGAAGAGTAGGCAAACACCCTTTATCGCGACCGGTGTCGTTAATCAGGTTCCACCTCTCAGCCTCTTAGCCACAAAATTCGAAGGTTCCTCCTAAGGGTTTCGGTTCTACCCTCTTCGAGATTTCGTACGCCGGGTAGCCAAACTCCCCAATCGTCTAAGCAGATTCAGCACTGAGGCGCGAGATTGGACGCCGTGGTGATCGTGGTCTGTGGCAAGTGATGACAGCCTCTCCCCAGCGGTGTGGGGTCTACTGGGTCAGCACTTCGAGCTGTTTTTCAGCTGACACTCCTCGCGAGCTGTGTCCAATCAAATGGCATCGATACGAGACCTCATGCCTTGCTTCAGCTTCGCTACCACCTCCAGTGAGGTGCGCTTATATTTGTCTCGAGTTGCTGCTTTCTGTTTCTGCTCAATGATTTCAAGTGTTTTCAGGCATTTTGTTCTTGTTCATGGCACCAGCACACAACTATCCGTCTCGATGCAAGTGATCAAGGTATCACAGACCAAAATAGGATACTCTAAAGCATTTGATGAATTTGTATAACTATACGATCAATGACCCATACATCATAGAACGAGTAATAGAGGTGAAATGAAAGTTAAATCTGCGTCAAAATAAACTTAGAAATTTGCCAGAGCCCAAATTAGCTATGCGACTTATCCACCTCTTGCTCATGAGAGCAACGCAATTTCATATTGCAATATTCTATGGGCTCGTCCCAGCGAGCGACTTTTCAATCTCAATCTATGCCTGAAATTCGCGCTTGTGCATGGTCTGCTTTACCGGGGACAGCAGTGAGCCCTATATGATTTGTTAGCTTGTTCTGTTTCTGGTTAGATGTTGGAGGACTCACATCCTTCCAATCGACTCCACAACAGTCTCTTTGACGGTTCAGGCATTCATCTGAGCATCAGTTTGCGACTTGAGCGGCTTGCCATTGCCACAAGCGTCGAACATGCAAGATGAGTCCGTAGCGTTCTACAGCAATGATCCCTTCCATCCAAAGATGTAATCAGCATGGGTTGAGGAGCCCTCGCCGCCACCGGTGCTCCAAACAAATAGCCGTGAGCCATCAGTTGGCCGCAAGGACTTGCCCTTGAACTGTCTTGTGCCTCAGAGAGTCTCATAGGCGAAGTGGGCTATGCGGACGGGATGCGAGGATGGACGATGGCTACTGAGAGTAAAACTGCTGGCGGCTGCAGTATCAAACATGTGATCTTGATGGTTCGAGTTATCGAGGTTTTTGCCGTCTCAGCATCTGAATACTGTTAGTGAGTGAAGTATTTTTCAAAAGGGGATCACGAACGCTGGGAAGTGATGCTCGGCCATGATACCAGCCGCGCACAGCGCGGCTGGGAACTCCGTAATTTCGGGGAATCTAAATCGTTTTTGATGATAGGTAATGTGTAGCGCAGACCTGGCACCATCTTATGCTTTGATTTGATAATTGGGCTCCAAACAGTCATAGGAAACCCTATGGTGGATTAGTCCACCATAAGCAAGTGCAAGAGTTGGTTGACTAACAGGCCTGAAAGCAGTGATTCTTTGATTCCGTTCGAATTGAAATCTTGTTTAGTAGTGTAGATGGTCATTTGTCGTAGATGGGCAACAAGCTTGTATGCTTCGTTGCGAGCCTTGAAGTATATACGGCGGTCTAGTAATTGGTAACGAGCCTCTTACCGATAAGTCTGTGGATTACAGGGCATTTAAGCGAGGTTTTCAGGCCTCGCGAAATCAAAGTCGGTTACTTTATATGACATTTACTAAATAACCACATATTTCTTTTCTTTTAAACATGATAAATGTTATAGAGGAGAAGCCAAAAAATAATTTTCCCATCTATTTTAATTATTTTTTTCCTTGCGCAAAAATTTCGATTATTCCTTCAGAGGTTGTTTGTAAGCGGAAGGCCCTGTAATCCACAGACTTATCGGTAAGAGGCTCGTAAGGTCGTCGGAGAAGAAGCACGCCGTGCAACCACCCCTTGTCGCTGATATCCATCGTTGAAGAGTTCATCACTGGCGCAAAAACATTTCCACCAACGATTTGGTGGAGATGTGCTGATGGGACATTGCCATGCTCAACGAGCGGGTCGATGCGCTGAATACTGAAGAGATGAACATTCAAACCGAGACCGGTTTGGCAAGGCGCGATGAGCGCAAGGCCGCCGGCGAGAATCAGTAACTTCAACTTTGCAGCGAAACTCCAGTGACTACTTTGCGCTACAATGAGAATGTTAGATTGTTGGCTTCATTGATGGAGGTTTGCAGAAATTCTCGATGTGGAGGCTGGCAACCCTTTTCTTCATTGACCAAGGCCCTCAACTTTTCCAAACCACCTGCCTTATACCAAAATAATATTTTCCAGCTTCAATTCTCCTCTGTCAAACAGATGTATAATTTGCCCATTCATCACTGCCTGAACATAACTGGCTCCAACCAGGCCATACCTTCCGTCCTCTCTAGGTCGCAGTATAAGTGGTACTTGCATGCCAGGGCATACACAGCAGGCGTCGTTCGGCTCAGTCAGATGTGGAACCAGTCCAAATCGTCCAGATTTTGTGACAGCGAAACGGCGGTTATGTGCATAAGCTGCCTGGTCTTGAAATTCAAAGGGGGAGCCGCCTGCTGGATGTTTTTCGGCGAAATTTGTTTGTGGTTGAGGAGTACTTGTACCAACAAGCTGCCGTACAGCTTGGAGGTACGCCTTATAGCTTCGCTGGGCGTTAGCTTGGTCGTAATCGACAGATTCTGGGTTGCTCTGCATCATAGTTGCAATGAAGGCCTCCTCAACCATCATAGCTGAAAGTGGCTCGGAACATCGATCAAAGCAACGAAGGGTAAAAGCTTGCTGAAACCTAGTGAAAAGAGAATCAATGAAAGGTTCTTGGGCTTTCTTTATATCTTCGGACCATCTGTCTGGGTTGAGCGACAAATTATCTTCTCCAATTATATCGGAAGTCCAGACCACAAGATCGAAGATGATGACCGGGAGTAGCAAGGACTTATCGGTTTGAGCAGCCGCATCGAAATTTTTCATCGATCCATCTGCCGAATACCATTCACCAGGGTAGGCTATTGGGTAGTGCCTCGTACCAGTATCCCAGCGAGGCACCCAAGACGGAAAGAAGCCTTCTCCACCAAGAGCTATGCCATCTATACACTCATTAGAGTGATGTTCGACCTTGGTAAGGAGGCGAGGAGCTTCTCTCGCATTGTTTAATAACGAACATGCAGTTTCGAAGTAAACCTCCTCAAGGGATCTGGTATAGTCCGGCTCAATTAGTAAAGGTCCGTCTCGAGCTTTCCTTGCCAAAGGATTCCCCAGAAATGCAAACACTCGATCAACCGCCATAGTCGCCATCAACCTCCGTCCTGACTGCAAGACGTCCAGAAATTGTATGTTTCGCATCGCGTCTCTAAATTCCTTAATGGCGGGCTTAGTATCCATCCAAGTCTTCCCAGATGGATAAGTGCATTGCGCACAGAAGATATCGTACACTAGTCCTGTACCGCCTTGCCATCCAAGATTGGATAGATCTGACCTGAAATTGAGAAATAAACATAGCTCATCCAGGTCCGCCAGGTCAAGGTGGTTATCACCCCA
>Ga0302227_10001510_pt1 | contig 17245 bp, 10 predicted proteins | sample II_Palsa_N1_1_FD_193525 | JGI IMG/M metagenome (GOLD analysis project Ga0302227, IMG submission 193525) | Peat permafrost microbial communities from Stordalen Mire near Abisko, Sweden - II_Palsa_N1_1 | ecosystem: Environmental > Terrestrial > Soil > Palsa > Peat permafrost | place: Sweden... | reverse complement strand
CCTGCGAGCAGTGGTCGGCATAGCATATTTGGCCGCGGAGCAACTCATGCCAAAATCAGCGATTAATCTTCTCAATCATCAGATTGACGAGTCTCAGCACGATATCGAATCCATCGGAATCTACATCGATAAACAGGATGAAACCTCGATTTCAATGGAGCAAATGTCTTGCCTGCGTGGTCTTCAGGAGATGTACCGAGAAAGAATCCTCAGCCAGCAGGCAGAGATTCTTGAGTCTGAATTGAGACCAGAATCCAGGATGTCGACACCATGAAGCCGCGAGACGCAGTCCTTACCTTTCAATGCTTTCCCCCTGATTTGATCCAGGTGATTGAAATGATCGATGGCAGAGAAACTCATCACCAGGAGGTTCAGCGGCATCCCGATGTCGTCACCGAGATGGAAAAGAAATACATGTTCTTTGGAGAACAGGCGGATATAGCGAGGAAGCAGATCATGCGAAGCCGATCCTGTGTCTTCAACGTCTATTTTCGAGAACCTTAGCCTCTGGTGCTAAGCGGTCTCGCTCGTTCGTCAGAAAACCAGTAGTACCAGTAGTAATGGAGTGGACGCAGTTTTAGCTCGATGTCGCTTGCCTAGGCGATGAGACGATCACATCTTATCGCTGCCGAACGCCTTCAGAAAGACTCGTCGTGACCGCCTCCAGCAATATTTCCGACGTGAACGGTTTTTCCAGAAACTTCTTCACACCGAGGTTGGACAGCTCCGCGAGATCGACGCCCGTATATGCGCTCATAGAGATAACGCCAGAGATGGAAAATCCGCGTTCCCGAATCGTTCTGATCAGCACCATCCCATCCATCTTCGGCATATGAATATCCGTGATCAGCACGTCGACCTTTCGCTCTTCGACGATCACCAGCGCCTCTAGTCCATTCGACGCTGTTAATACTTGCTGACAGCCGCCCTGTTTCAACCAGAGCGCACAGACTTCCTGCAGAATTGTTTCGTCATCAACGATCAGAATCGTCGCTTCATTCAGCGTCATTGCTCATCCTCAATCTAATGATCCCTGCCAGGAGATTCGCTTAGGCGTCCATGCCGAGAGGCATCCATAGGCAAAATCACCGAAAATGTTGTTCCATGTTGCGGTCCGACCGTCGCGGTTCGGACCTGGATAGATCCGCCGTGTTTATCGACGATCTGTTTGCTCACCCATAGACCAAGACCGTTTCCGATGGCTCCCTTTGTAGTGAAGAATGCTTCGAAAATCTGAGGCAGCACGGACTCATCGATGCCTCGACCATCGTCGGAGACAGTAATTCTGACACGCTGACTTCGATCTGTAGGGCTCGTCGAGATGGAAGCCCGCAGGACGACTCTGCCACCGGTGTCGATTGAATCCAGACTGTTCAACAAAAGATTGGAGATGACCTGTCGCACCTCACCCTGCATCGCCGTCATTTCAAGATTTGGATCGCACTGCTCCTCGACGGTAGCCCGCCTGGACTGAATTTTGGACTTCAACAGGTCAAGAACTGAACCAAGCAGAGGAGCAACGTAGAATGCTGCGAGGTGGAGCGATTCGCGATAAAAGCCTAGTGTCTGCCGGGTGATGTGAGCAATCCGCTTTAACTCCCCATCCGCCCTTTCCAGATTTTCGGCGACGGATGCGGGCAAATTATTGGTATTTTGCATCAGGTAGATTATGCCCATGACCGCCGCCAGGGGATTGTTGATCTCATGTGCAAGGACGGCAGCCATGCGCCCGACCGAAGCCAGCTTCTCGCTGCGGGTCAGAGCCTCCTCCGCCTTCTTTCGTGCGACGATTTCGGACTGCAGTTGAGTAACCAGGAGTTCCGCTGCTTCTGTGAGTTCATGCTGACGCACCGAACCCAGCAGTAATGCCTGGTTCATTGCGGTCGCATCCTGATGAAAAGATGTTGTTTCTATCACCTGAATGGCGATTCCGAGCGTGCGGTGGTCTGCCGAAAACACGGGCCACATCGCATACGACCAGTACAGGGGATTGGAAGCCGAATGCGCACTTCCGGTATGGTTTCCGACTTTTCCTGTTCGATAAACCCGTCGAAAGAGGGACAGAAAGTCCTCTCCAGCAGCGGTAAGATCAGTAAAGTCGCTCCCTACCAATTCTTCTTTGGTTTTGCCGGCCAGGAGGCAAAAAGCGGGATTGACGTATTGGATGAGATGAGTGCCTGCCTCCAACTCAGCCATGGGCATGGGCGAACCCTCAGTGAGAGATCGGTCCAGATCTGACCGGGCCACCGGCTGCCTCCCGTTATTTACCTGATCCGATGCCATCGATCGCCTTTACTTTATTGCGTATGTTTTGACCCTGCTTCTTCCGGACAAGAATCGGTTTATGGACCGTTCCAGGAACCGACTCTGTCCGCGCCATCCGCAATAGATCCTCAATCGGACCCGGTCGACCGAAGAGAAAGCCCTGATAGGCATGGCAGCCGTGGAGTGCGAGGAATCTCCGTTGCCCCTCGGTTTCCACTCCCTCCGCAATAACGTCGATATCCAGGCTTTCTCCCAGGGCGATGATGGTTCGGGCGATCGCCGCGTCATTCGGATTCGTAAGGACATCGGCTATGAAGGAGCGGTCCAGCTTCAACTGATCCAGAGGCATATTCTTCAGGTAGGTCAGAGACGAATACCCAATACCGAAATCGTCTATTGAGAAGCAAACCCCGCGAGTCTTCAGCGCACTCATCTTCGCGAGCGTCTCGTCAACGGTGGTGAACATTGCGCTTTCTGTTAGCTCCAGCATTAGTTTTCGCGGATCGATACCGAAACGGTCAATCGCGGTCAGCGTCCGTGACACAAACTCCGGGTGGCAAAACTCATGAGCGCTCACGTTGATTGCCAATCTGAGGTGCGCGGTTGTTAAATTGGCGCCCCAGGCGACTAATTGAGCGCAGGCAGTTTCGAGTACCCATTGTCCAACGAATTCGATCAGTCCGCTTTCCTCTGCGAATGGAATGAATTCCGCTGGCGAGACCAGGCCGCGGGTGGGATGCTTCCAGCGAACCAGAGCTTCGGCACCTGTTAGTCTCCCGTCGCGATCTACCTGAGGTTGATAAAAGAGGACAAACTGTCTCTCTTTGAGTGCCCTTCGCAAATCTGCATCCAGCACCGCTCGCGTAGTCGCTGCAGTCTGCATCTCCGGATCAAAAAAGCGCAGCCTGTTACGGCCAGCCGCCTTCGCGCAATAGACCGCGAGATCAGCACGCTTCAGCAAATCTTCCAAACTATCCTGTTCTCCGTTGAATAACGTCGTCCCTATGCTTCCGGAAGTGCGATATTCAAAACCAGCAAGCAGGTAAGGTTCACTGAGGGTATTGAGCAACTTTTCTCCGACCCTCTGTGTCTGTGCCGACGCCTCCATTGGGTGCTTGCTCAGATCCGCGAGCATCACAACGAATTCGTCGCCCCCCAGACGCGCGACCGTGTCTCCCTCCCGGACACAGGCTGAAAGCCTAAGCGCCACTTGCTGCAGAAGCAGGTCACCGACAAAGTGGCCCTGAGTATCATTCAGCGTCTTGAAGCCATCCAGATCGATGAAAAGGATTGCACCGTGGCGCAGCGTGCGGCCGCAGGCCGTAACCGCCGCCTGCAGCCTACCTAGTAGAAACCGCCGGTTGGGTAATTGAGTGAGCGAATCATAGAAAGCTAAGTGCTCGATCTCTGTCTCCGCTCGCTTGCGTTCAGTGATGTCGACGATTGTGATCCGCACGATAGGATTCATGTCCTCCGCAATTGCGCGGACGCAATCGAGTTGAGCATGGAAAACAGAGCCATCACCGCGTCGAAGCGCAAGATCGAATGTCTGCCGTTTTCCCTGCTTCACAACTCGTTTAAATAATCGGTCATAGCGGTTGAGGTCTTCTGGCGTGACGAATTGGGCGAAGCGGCGGTTAAGTAAATGGGTACGCACTTCCCCGAGGAGAAGGGCACCGTTCATGTTGATCTCTGAGATAAAAGAATCGGTGTCAAGTGTGAGATAGCCGATTGGTGCGAACTCATAAAGGTCCAGATAGCGTTTCTGACTGCCGATCAGTGCCTCATGCGCTCGCTTACTGACCAACATCTCTGCCTGCAGCTGCTCAAGCAGCTTCTCGGACTTCTCTGTCAGCTCATGCTGGCGCACAGAACCTATCATCAAGGCCTGATTCATGGCCACCGCATTCAGATGAAAGGACGTTGCTTCAGTCACCTGAACAATGATTCCCCGGGGTTGGGTATCTTTGCTGAGTAAGGGCCACATCGAATATGACCAATACAGAGGATGGAAAACAGAATGCTCCTGTCCTGTATGAGTGATGGCTTGTCCACTCTCGTAAACCCGGTCCAGGGAGGCCAGACATTCCTCCCCGGCTGGCGCAATGTCCGAGAAGGCATGCCCTATCAATTCTTCTTTTGGCTTCGCTGTCAACACACAAAAAGCAGGATTCACATAGCGCAGAATGTGCGTGGAGCCTTCTACCTGAGCCATGGGTAAAGGTGAAGCCTCGGCTATGGCACAGCAGCACGTCCTGAGTATCTCCGTTCCGGGTTGTATGGTATTTTGCGGCTCTGCTACCATCGATCACCTCTGCATCGCGTTATGGAATCGCTGGATTTCTTGTCAATGCTGCGGACCTTTCGTTCGAGTGGGGATCCCGGTAATGAGCTTCGTATAGTCCCTGAGGCAGTCGCCGATGTCGATTCCATCCGAGGTAATACGGTATTCGCGGATGTCTGAGCTGTGTGCACCGCCTCGCATTTTGACCACCATCAAGATCTTCCGAAGCTGCCCGTCAATCTCCACATAACGCATCCGAACGATATCGTCGGTCAGGAAGGAGATGGCATAGGTGCTGAAAAGCAATTCAGTAAAGGACTCGACCATCTCAAGCGTGCTCAGGACGGTGATGCCCTTACCGGTCAGCGCAAAGATCATGCGGTAGAGTGACTCCCGAAAATCGATGCGGAATCCAGGCGCGAGTGCGAGCTCGAAACCCGCCAATGAATCAATGACCAATCGTTTCGCACCTGTTCGCTCGATGGCATCCAGGATCTCCTGCATCATCTCGTCCACGGAGAGATCAAGAGGACGGAGGTAAATCACCTCAAGATTTCCTTTTTCAAGCGGCGTCTCAAGGTCGAGCCCGAAGGTCGCTGCACGACCAGCGTACTCCTCAGGTCTCTCTTCAAAGACCGCCACGATGCCGGGCTCTCCCACCCGTATGCCAGCAGCGATGAATTGCGTCGCCAGCAGCGATTTGCCAGTGCCTGACGGTCCCGCGATCAACAGGCTATCTCCCTGAGGAATTCCTCCTCCCATCATCTCGTCGAGTGTGGCTATGCCGGTGGAGAGGCGCTTCTTGATTGCAGCCTTCGGTTTCCTCGCCATGAGCCCAAGCGTTCGAGAGAAGGCCTGCAGGCCGGAATCTGTAATACGAAACGTGTGCAGGCCCGGCACCGACATCTGCCCACGTAGCTTCATGATCTGCAGCTTCCGCACGACGGAGTTTCGCTCCACTTGCTGATAAAGCCAGAAGAGACCGTCTGCCACCGTGAAGACCGGGTTGTCCTCCATCTCCGACTCTCCATATTCTCCTATAAGGAACGTCGTTGCTTCCGCGCTGGTAAGCAGCAGGGCCAGCTCCTGAACAAAGACCTGCGCTGCCATCTCGCGACCGTCGTGCTGTTCACTTCGCAATACGCTCCGGAATGAGTCCACCACGACGATTCGAGCATCAGACTTTTCCACCTGTTTGGAAATCTCTTTGAGTACTCCCTGAAGCCCCCCATCTACAAGGGCCTTACTTAGGTTAATAAAGTGCACGGCGTTGTTCAGCTTCTCTGCGTCAAAAAAGCTGTACTGCTGCTGATATCGCAGCATTTTGAGCGCTGGTTCCCCGAGAACGGTGAAATACAGCGCCGGACGATCCGGCGTGGCATTGGCGAAGATAAACTGGTGCGCCAGCGTTGTCTTTCCACATCCTGGCGCGCCTGCAACGATGTTGAAAGAGAACTCTGGAAGTCCGCCGCCCAGGATCTCATCGAGCCCAGGAACCCCCGATGGCAATTTGTTGATCCTGACGCCTTTGTGCTCTTTCATATTGATTCCTTTCCTTTGGAACTCATGTCGACACCGGATAGATCCGGCCATATATCGTTTAGCAACCGCAAGGTGAGAGGTTCGCCAATGAAGGTCTCCAGTAACCCGACCAGATGGGCGATGAGCACGGCGCCAGCCTCCGTCTCTTCACCGTCCAGACCTTCGAGCGAACCATCCTCCTTGACCTGCACTCCATCGAGCACCGGTGCTTCACGTTTTGCCAATGTCAGTGCGCGCATGAGGAGCGAACGAAAACCTGCGGTCCCGGCCAATGTGCTCAGTGGGCGACGCAGTTTTTCACTGACCATGAGCGCCGCAAAGGTGTTTGCCTTGCTAAGGTTTTCCGCTGTACTTTCTAAAGAAAGTAGCCGCTGAGCAAGATCCCGTATTTTTGGATTGATTCCGTTCCGGTTCATCGTTGACGTGCTCTGGTATTCGGTATGCCTGCAACGGCGTCAAACGAAAGAACCAGGATCGTGCGAGCATCCGTTCCGCGAAACATGTGTTCGATGCCACGCGATTGCTCTGCCTCGTTCTGTCGGAGTGCAAACACCAGCTTTTCTCTCCCCGTAAATTTCCCTGCACTGGAGAGAACACCTATCGGCGTCTGAGACCTGGAGGGAAGCTCCTCCACAGGCCAGTTTAATCGCTTCGGCACTCCGAACTTTTGATCCGAATGTCGGTTACATGGAATAGGATGCCATAAAATGTTGATATGGCTTCCACTTAATGGAGATTAGTAGGATATCCTCAGAGCTGCCGCAACATTTTGCACACAGCCTATAATCCGGCTCCGAAAAAACAGCCAACAATTACGCTACTCAATGACGCCTTGGTTTGCGTCAAGGGGTCATATGTATTCATCAGGCGGTTGATCAACGAGCCCGGCAACGGGGAAGCGCTCGCGCATCTCAGAGCCACCATCCTGGGGGTATCGGCGCAAGAATGACGTACCCCATCGGATGGGGCTCACCGACCATCGAAGACTGACATCGTCCTACACAAGTATTACCCGTGGTTGAGGCATCCCTGGCTGCTCCGCTCATCAAATCAAGCATAGGCATCGAGGTTACAAAACGCCCAGATGGATGGAATATTTTCTGACCGTATGCGCCACGCTGGCTCTGGAAGGTGGCGCGCTTTTTCGGGTTGCCACACATCGTCAGCATCACCAGAACACTGACAAGGAAGGCGACCCGCATTTCCCGCGGTTAGCCGCGTACCAGCGGAAACCTAAGCAAGTCGATGACTAACTCTGAACTTGGTACAGTTAGGCCTTTCATAAAGGCGTTACCTAACTCCGCGTTGGTACAAAACGTTGGGCAATCCATGGTGATACCGGGAAGGTCACGTTAGCGAAGCTGTTGCTACTGCCGATGAGATATTAATTCCCACTAAAGTTGTAACGGGATCGTACTTATTACTCGCTCCTCATTATCCAAATTAGCGATAATGCTATTAGAAGTGTTGTTCAGGTGAAAGCATGTCCGATCTCGGAAGCCTCCGGCTTGAAGAAGATCGCCGAAGTGAGTTGCTATTCCAATCTGTTACTGATTACTCGATCCACATGTTAGATACTCACGGTCTTGTGAGCACGTGGAATCCCGGCTCGTACCTTATCACAGGCTATACAGAGGATGAAGTCATCGGTAAACACTTCTCCGTGTTCTATGCCAGGGAGGATCTGGAAAGTGGAGAACCTGACAAGCGACTAGAGATCGCGATTGAATTTGGTCGATCTGAAAACGAAGGGTGGAGTACACGCAGGGATGGCTCCAGGCTTTGGGCGAGTGTCGTAATCGCCCCGGTCTATGAAAAGGGGAACCTGCTGGGATTCGCCACCGTAATGAGAGATGTTTCTCGGGATCACGACGCCGATGAGCGTTTTGTGCAAGCACATCGCAATCTTGAGATTGCCTTGACTCATATGTGCCAGGGTCTCGTGCTTTACGATACTGAAGGTCGTTTGATCCTTGCAAACAACCGATTAAGTGAAATGTTCTCCATTCCGCCCGATCAGATCCGAATTGGAATGAGTATCTCTGAAGTGATGGCGGCAGTTGGGTTTTCGTGCCGGCGCTCAAAGAAGATGCAAAGTCGGATTCAAACTTTGCGCCCCTACGACGACCCCGACCATGCGCGGGAGGAGAGTAAAACGGGTCGTATCGTCTCCATCTCGACTCGACGCATGCCGGAGTCTGGATGGGTCACTACATTTGAAGATGTGACAGAACGCCAAAGAGCGGAGACGAAATTAGAACACCTGGCTCACAACGATACGTTGACCGGTCTGCCAAACAGAAAGCTGTTTCGAATTCGCCTGAAGGAGGCGATCGCGCAGATGAAGAGAGGCATCCCATTTGCGCTCTTCATTCTGGACATTAAGGACTTCAGTTCCATCAACGATACGCTGGGCCAGGTCGCAGGTGACGAGTTGCTCAGATCCTTCGCGCGACGTATCAAGGATCACGTTCGTGAGATTGATATGGTTGCGCGGCTTGACGGGGACGAGTTCGCGATTATCCAGCAAGGTCCTGAACTGGTGCGAGATACAGAAGTGCTCGCCAGCCGCCTGCTTGAAATTTGCAAAGTTCCACACTCAATAGCGAATCAGAGTGTGATCTCTAACCTGAATATAGGAATCGCTCTGAGCACCGGTGATGGTGCTGATGCGGATGAACTTCTAAAGAACGCGGATAAAGCTCTCTGTCGCGCTAAGCAGTCGGTTCTGCCATCATATAACTTCTTCAATCCTCAATTGGATAAAGACCTTCAGAGTCGTCGTGCGCTCGAACGAGATCTCTCTAAGGCATTATCCCGTGACGAGTTTAGGCTTGATTATCAAGCTCTCACCGATACTCAGACCGGCATAGTCAAAGGTTATGAGGCCCTTCTCCGATGGCAGCACCCTTTGCGAGGATGGATATCACCGGAAGAATTCATCCCTATAGCCGAGGAGTTCGGCCACATCGTAGCAATTGGGGAGTGGGTGCTTCGAACGGCCTGCGACGAAGCAGCTAGCTGGCCGTCCCATCTGCGCTTAGCCGTAAATCTTTCACCGGTACAGTTCGAGGACGGGACGCTCTCGGAGATCGTTTTAGATGCTCTCACGATTTCGGGTCTTGATGCCAACAGGTTAGAACTCGAAATTACTGAGACGCTCTTACTCACGGATAGCGAATCCAACTTGACGGTGTTGGAACGACTCAGAAAGCTTGGAATCCGCATTGCACTTGATGATTTTGGAATAGGCTACTCCTCGCTCAGCTATTTGCGTCAATTTCACTTTGACAAGCTCAAAATTGATCGTAGCTTTGTGCGAGATCTTCCCGAAAGTGATGCGGCGAGGGCGATTGTCACAGCGATCATTGGACTCGGTTCAAGTTTCAATATAGGTATCACTGCTGAGGGAGTCGAAACACAAGACCAACTCGATTTTTTGCGAGAAAGGGGCTGCCAGGAGGTGCAGGGTTTTTTCATTGCTCGACCTTGTCCTGCGGAGGAGATCTTCCGAGCCGCAAAAGCTTTGATACCGGCTTCTTCTCCCAATTTGTCAACGTTGCGGCTTTGACAGCCGGATGATGGTTCGGCCAGAAGAGCACGCTGGCGTGAGCGCACCAGGAAGCCAGCCCTGACGGGAAACGAGATGAATTTCTGCCGAAAAACTGGCCACCCACCGAGAGCTAGCCTATGCAGGCGTAAGGCGTAAAAATATTCTCTTATAACTGAATTTACCTACTCCGATACCGTGAAATCCAAGCCTGAGATGGAAAGCCACCATGCAACACTATGATCATCGAGGATCGACAACCGATATCTCGACGTCACAGTCCATTGCTTTGTTTGAAGGCAATCCACTAGCGGTCTGGATCTACGATCGGGAGTCGCTCCGCATTCTCGAGGCAAACGAGAGTGCGTCTTCTCAATATGGATATGAGTGTGAGGAGTTTGTCACCCTGCTTATGTCCGACATGTTGCTGCCCGATCAGTCAGCAGCCGTTGACGGAGCACGAGATGGAATTCAATCTGCGGATATGATCCATACGCACGTCAAGAAAGACGGCACTCAAATACAGATAATGTTGAGGGGGAACGACCTTATCTACCGGGGGAGGCCATCGCGGCTCGTGGTCGCCGAGGATGTCACCGAGAGCCGTACTGCACACGCTCAGCTTCTTCAGATGGCTCACTACGATCCGCTAACTCGGTTACCTAATCGAACACTGTTGAGCGATCGTATGGCCCAGGCATTTAGCGCAGCAAAGAGGCTGGGTCACAAGACTGCGTTCATTTGTATCGATCTTGATCATTTCAAAGAAATCAACGATTCATCGGGGCATGCAACGGGTGACGAATGTCTGAAGTACGTTGCAGGTCTATTAACCGGACGCTTACGCGGTATGGATACGGTCTCACGTACGGGAGGGGACGAGTTTACTGTTGTCTTAGGCGAATTGGAGAGCGTGGCATCGGCTGGCCGGGTTGGTGAAATGCTTCTGCAGGCCTTTAGGAAGCCCGCTGAATTCGGAGGACATAATGTTCAGGTGAGTAGCAGCATCGGCATCGCGGTTTATCCGGACCATGGCGCGGATGTTGATGAGGTGTGGCGTTGTGCAGATACCGCGATGTATCGATCCAAACGTGCTGGAGGTAATCGCTATAATGTCGCAACATTACAGGCTGGTGGCATGGTTGATGACAATGCAGCGGCGCGCCTTTATGTGGACAAGATGTTTGATCAACATAAATTGCAGCTACATTACCAGCTTCAATATGCTTGTCCAGGCATGATCCGGGGAGCAAAAGTGTTCCTTAGACCTCCCGACATTAGAGCTGGCCACGTAAGCATTGATGAATTTGTGCGGCAGGTAGAAGAGAGTGGTGTGATTCATCGTCCTATCCGTCGTTGGATGCTCGACCAGGTATGTCGTCAGCTTGCAGAGTGGAAGAAGTTAGTTCCATTCAGGACACTTGTCGCATTAAATGTTTCTCCTGTGCAACTTATGCTGCCAGAGTTTTCCGTGGAACTTAGATCGTCCATCTCGACGTGGAATATCGATCCAGCAAGCCTTGAGATCGAGATCGCCGAAAATGCAATCACGAATTACGATGAAATTGGAAACAAGATGCGAGAAATCCACGCAATGGGTATTCGTTTTGCGATTAGAGGTTTCGGTATTGGTTTTTCCTCTTTGCAGGATCTATTCCGACTGCCGATTTCTACCGTCAAGATCGATCGCTCGTTTGTGCAGGGTTTAAGTAATGGTGGTGACAGCCTTTTGGTCATCAATGCAATTATTGCGATGGCACACAGCCTCAAAATGCAGGTCATTGCTGAGGGTGTTGAGTACGAAGGTCAGAAATCGATTCTCGAAGAACTCGGGTGTGATGGTATGCAAGGCAGTTTGTTTTCGCATTTTCTTTCCTCAACAGAGCTTACGAAACTGCTTCGTCTCAAGCCGAATCACAAGCAGAATGCAAAAAGAAGAGCTCATCAACACACATAGTGCATGGATATACAGTATGCGTGTCGATAACTAATCCTCATTTCGAATTATGAGTGGTAATTGACCTCCAGGCGACTCGCGGCCAACCACGCGAGATACTCACTAATCCAGCCGGCTAGTAGAAGGCTTACTATGCAGACGATGCACAACAGAAACCAGAAGTGCTTTGCCAGCCAGATGCGCAACCGGGAATAGGACGAGATAGTACCCACATGGTACGTATGAGATCCCGTCTCATAGGAAGAAAACTTTTTGTTCCGCAACAGAGCTATCGAATGTGCGATGTCGCTCGACTGCGAGCGCTCAGGAAATACATTTGCGAACTCATCTACCGCTCCGTCATTCCTGATCTCCAGAAGTACGATCGAACGACCGGCGTAAAAGGGAGACTCAATGCCCTGAATCATTAGATCTGGAATTCCTGCACTGTTAGAAGGCTGGCTCTCCTGACCTGTCTCGCCGGTCAATTCCTGCCATGCTCGTTTAAGACTGGACAAGTAGTCGGGGTGCTCTTTTACATGAATGCCGTTTGCGTCCATGCTGACTGGAAGCACCGAATCGAGCGACGCAAATGCGGGCTGATCGTTGATCCCACCAAGGATCATGTAGTCGTGGTCGCTTCGCATCGTCGCTTCTGGGCCAAAGACTTCCACACGCAGTGCAGGGTAGCCCGTCTGCATTCCGCAATGACTCATCAGGTAGAGCAATAGTTCGATCTCCTTCGGAGTGGGTCGGCCAGGCATCACGATGGCTGTCTCCGCAAGGTCTGCCCGCTGCGTGAAAGGGAAGCCTGCGTTCGCGAAGAGCTCGAGATTGGGCATGCTAGCCCAATGGTCCAGGCCCCTTATATCCAGCCATGAGTTCTGCAGAATTGCGCCCTTTAGATTCTCTGTCGGGTTCTGACCCTCTTGATTTGGATTTGAGGGAACGAAGTCGAAGTGGAAGAGAAAGGTATTGCCGAATGGTCTCATGTTGGCCACGGGCAGAAGGATCGAGCGCTGGCGATCAGCGAAATTGGTGCCCCGCAGGAGCGGCGCCTCATTGATCAACAATCCGTTGATGAAGATTCGTAGTGCGGAGCCTGCTGCCAGCGGCAAAGCGTTATAGCGATAGGTGAGCTTCAGGTTCAGGTTCTGGCTCTCTCCGTAATACAAGTCCGGTGGGACGCGGAAGTAGATTGGGATGGGCTTTGACCCGTCCGACTGCATCGCTTGTTCTGAGCTGAAACTCCACAACGAGTTGAGCTTCTCCGTCGTAAGCCAACGGGGCGCGTCGTCGGGATTTCGTGGCGGTGGAAGGACAAAAGCTGAGATTCGTACCGATTCGCCCAGCCGTGGAGCCGCCTCTCCCGGCTGCAGGTGTTCACTGTGCAGCAGCGCAAGGCTACGCGCAACCATCAGTAGTTGCAAATCGCTATCGCCGGCGAGCACGAGCGCACTGCCGTCAGCATCGGATGGATTCCTCTTCACGCTTAGCGAAGGACCCCCGACCGGAATCTGCAGTATGGGCTGCGCCGTGCCCTTATTTGCGAAGACAACGACGTTCCCTGGAGGTATCTGTGGTCCGATCGATACCGAAAAATGCACCGACTTAGAACTTGCGAGAACGCCAAGCCACGATGCCACGATGCCGGCTGCCTGCAACTCTCTCGGACTCGGCGGGGACAGAAAAACGAAAGGAATAGTTGTTGTCGTCTGAAGATCCGCATCGAAGAAAGGAAGTGGAAGCATCCCGAGATCGTTCCTAAAGGGTATGCGATCGCCGGATATCAGTATCCTCGAAGAAGTGCCGATGTTGGCGAGCATCATGGATTTCGTCTGCGATTCCAGTTGCAGAGTTGTCCCGCCCGTAAACTCAAAGGTAATGTCGTTATTCCGAACCAGCAGCTCGGCGGGCAATCGCAGGGAAACAAATGCATGTTCGTCGTCTTGCTGCGCTCGCTCTGGCGCTTTGATCTCACCGACCAGAGTATTGTTCAGCAACACTTTGATTGATCCGCTGTGCGGAAGGATCGAGGGACTAAAGTGATAAACAAGTTCGAGCGTCGCATGCTGCGGAATGAGGTCATGACCAAGGACGAAGCCGACCGAGTAGAACGAATGCGGTCCGTGCATATTGATAATATCCTGCACGCCCATGTCCTTTAGGCTGATCTTTTCGTTCGAAATCGCATAGGAAGGCTCCGGCCCTGGAGGTGAGGTAAAGACGCTCGGCTCAACATTTATGGCGCTTGAGGCGTGGCCGTCTGTCACCGTCTCGTCCAAAGGAACCTGGTATGCGGTCTGAGGCTGTACAGACGACGCGCTCACTGCACCCGGGATCTGCGCCGTTGCGCATAGAGTGTGCGCCAGTAGACAGAATAGAAGAAGCGCTCCCGCCTGGGCCTTTTCTCCAGACAGCCGCCCAGTCGCCGGAGTTTTCTTTTCAGGCAGCAGCCCGCGGAGGACCTGACCGAAACCTGTGAAGGAGAGCCTGATCACCCTCGCTAAGCTGAGCAATGGCCGGTCCTCCTCGATCCCGTCCCGAGATCTGATCCAGGAATCCGCGCGAGAGTATAGTGCACAGGTTAGCGTCTCTTGTTCGGCTATTGTCGCCGCATTGAACCTGAGCCGCAGCTCATCTCCGTTCTTCCCCACAATGTTGGCACCGACATGCGCATCCCCGGTCTGATGCGGAAATAAGATTTGTAGAGCAGCGCCCTTCTCTAGCTCGGCTGAGCCAGTACATGTGAGCGAGGCTCCGCCGACTGACATGTCCGTTGTTACTCCGGAGAGTCGCCTGCCATTAGGAAGATCAAGACGAACCGTGAGCTTTGCAGGAATTCGTACCGAAGTACGGCGCTGCTTTTGTTCATTGGCAACCGCGGCCGCCACACCAAGTATGACCATATTAAATAAGATCCAAATCAGATTGCTCAGGACTGTTCCTGGATGCTGTGGATCCGTGACGATCAACCGGTAGGGCGTAAGACACACGCCAAGCAGGTTGATGGAGAGAAGCCATGTCGTTGGTGCAGCAATGTGTCGGTCGAATCGAGTCTCACTCAGCGTGCTGCCTTTGTCAGTGACGTTGAATTTTCCAAGCTTCGGATTAATGAGTGCAAGCAAAGTAGGCGCGAGGATATAGGGAGCCAATACCGTCTCGTAGATCTCATTCCAGAACGAATGACGATGCTTACCCTGCACTCGCGAGTTGGTAATACTCGATATAACAAGATGTGGCAATGCATACGCCAGAATTGCGACCCAGTAGCCAGGAATAATAGTGCGTCCGAAGATCATGTAAGCCAAGGGTGCGCATAGAAAGATTAGCCGCGGCACAGCATACATAAAATGGAGCATTGCGTTGAAATAGCAGAGCCGTTGCGTGAATTTCATTCCAGAAGCCAGCATCGGGTTATCAGTGCGTAAAATTTGAATCATTCCTCGAGCCCAACGGATGCGTTGTCCCACATGCGCTGAAAGGGTCTCCGTTGCTAGTCCGGCAGCCTGCGGAAGGTTGATGTAAGCCGTGTTCCATCCGTGTTTTTGCATGCGTAACGATGTGTGCGCGTCCTCCGTGACCGTTTCGGTTGCGATGCCCCCCACTTCGTTTAGAGCGGAGCGCCGAAGCACCGCGCATGATCCGCAGAAAAAAGTCGCATTCCACAGATCGTTTCCATCCTGGATGACGCCATAAAAGAGTTCTCCCTCGTTCGGAATGGACTTGTACTGAAGCAGGTTTCGCTCGAACGGGTCTGGTGAATAGAAGAAATGTGGTGTCTGCAGCATCGCTAACTTGCTGTCTGCGAGGAACCAGCCGACGGTAACCTGTAGAAAACTGCGTGTTGGCACATGGTCACAGTCGAAGATCGTTACCAGCGGAGAGCTCATTTGTTTCAGCGCGTGGTTGATGTTGCCCGCCTTGGCGTGGTTATGCTCCTTGCGTGTTACGTAGCCAACTCCTGCCTCCTCGGCGAAGATCCTAAAATCTTCTCGAGTCCCATCATCAAGGATATAAACGTGTAATTTTTCTGGAGGGTAGTCCACATTGATCGCAGCCAACGCGGTATAGCGCACCAGGGAGAGGGGCTCATTGTAGGTAGGAATCAGCACATCGACGTGCGGCCACAAAGATTCGTCAGGCGGGAGAGGGATCGGCTTCCTCCGCAATGGGGCACTTGTCTGCATATAGCCAAGTACCATGACCAGAATGGTGTATGCCTCAGCTGAAATCAGGATCAACATGAGCAGTGCGCTTACGCTCAACCTGTCATTTGACTCGTCGCCAAAGAACTGGAGAATGAGGTGGACCCGCCACCATCCATAGCGCAGGGTGGCAGCCAAAGAGATCAGCATTAGACCGATGGTTACAACCTGCGACTTTTTTTCGCGATTCAGCACCAGGGCAATCACAACACTTATCCCACCAAGCACAGCCTGTTTCGGCCAGCTAAGGTACAGGCTGACAAACTGAAAGAGCAAAAACAGACTGCAACCCGCGACCAAAAGGCGAAACGAGCGCTTTGTCAAAGTCTGCGTACCTGAGAAGGATTCCATTCCCCCTACTCTCTACCACCCTCGCTCATTGTCAATACAACTAAGGACAATCGTTTGGGGCGAAGGCGAAACGGCGCGTGCGCGTAGCTCCATCATTTGGTCACGTAAAGAGATCCTGTAACGCAAAGGGTTGGAGCCGAGGCAACCGACTCGAGAGTGGAAATCTGATTGTATGGACAGAAAATTGTAGACCCTGAACTTGTGGCCCAAAAGTGCTACATCAAAGGTTACCGTCGGGTGTTAACGTCTGCCTAATATATGAAAGTGTCCTAAAGGTGTACCGATGGACGTTTACGGCCCCACGTTGAGTGGATATTATGACTTTCGCCTGGTTGCTGCATCCATTCTCATCGCAATCTTTGCAGCATACGCGGCTCTCGATCTTGCAGGACGGGTGACAGCGGCAAAAGGATTACTACGCCTCACCTGGCTGGGGGGTGGCGCCTGCGCGATGGGAATAGGCATCTGGTCAATGCATTACATAGGCATGGAGGCCTTCCGGCTGCCTGTGCCGGTGCGGTATGACTGGCCGACCGTTGTGCTCTCGATGATAGCGGCTGTTTTTGCCTCTGCCATAGCTCTTTTTGTGGTGAGCCGAAAGACGATGGGGGTCTCGCAGGCAATCCTTGGCAGCCTCCTGATGGGTGGTGGAATTGCCGCGATGCACTATATCGGGATGGAGGCGATGCGGCTGCCTGCGATGTGCAGCTATTCCCGTGGTCTGGTCGCACTTTCTGTAGTCCTCGCGATTCTCATCTCTTTTGTAGCGCTATGGTTGACGTTCGCTATGAGAGGACAAATGGCAACATGGAGTTGGAGAAAGTCCGGGAGTGCATTGGTAATGGGGCTGGCGATACCCACTATGCACTACGTGGGAATGGCTGCCGTCAGATTCATGCCGGCTCCACTGCCCACTTCCGAGCTCAGGCACGCGATAAGCATCTCTCAACTTGGGGTAGACGGGATAGGGCTTGTAACCCTGATGGTGCTGGGGCTGGTAATCCTGATGTCTCTGCTGGGTCGGGAGCTTGAATTGAGCAAACAGCGCTATGCCATGATGGCTGAGATGAGCAATGAACGCGAACGAGCAAAGATTGCCGAAGCAGGGA
>Ga0302227_10001506_pt1 | contig 17261 bp, 19 predicted proteins | sample II_Palsa_N1_1_FD_193525 | JGI IMG/M metagenome (GOLD analysis project Ga0302227, IMG submission 193525) | Peat permafrost microbial communities from Stordalen Mire near Abisko, Sweden - II_Palsa_N1_1 | ecosystem: Environmental > Terrestrial > Soil > Palsa > Peat permafrost | place: Sweden... | reverse complement strand
ATTTGAATCTACAACACATTTGTGACTGCGGAAAGGATTGCACACGGCAACCTACGACGTTCAAATCTATGTTTGTCGCTCATTTTTGATATGTGACCCCCTATACAGGTCCCCGTGAACGCCATCCCATGCAAACCCCGTAAACATGTCTTCATGACGAACAGTCCGCCTATCCCAAGCAAAGCAGCGAACCTCTCCTAAGATGATTCGGGCAAGAGATTGCTCTTAACAGCAAACATCTTACTGGTAATACTGGCAGTAAACCCATCCACTTGTCTCGAGTATTGCTCTACCTGTCGAGCATTCAACATACCCTCCAATCTGCTCGGCTCGGTTGGAAGCTTGAACAGTCTCTCCCACTCATCCTCCGGCAGTGGTGCGAGTTTCTGTGCCGCCCGAGTCGCATTTTCCGCAGCACGCTTCGTCTTCCACGCTGTGACCTTTGTCTGCTCACGAGCCAGCTGTCTTTGGAAGTACTGGAAGTTATTAAGTTCGGTGTAATGGGTCTCGATGCTATCAAGGAGTTGGTCGCAAGTCTTCTCTAGGTAAGGGTCGATAGAAAGGTCCAGAGATTCGAGGTTAGGGTACAGAGGGATTGGTGGTTGGTTCGCAGTGAGCTCTTGAAGACTTGCAGGGAACTCAAGTTCTTGCTTGGGAAGTTCCGCGGGAAGTTGGTGGAGGAAAGATGTAAGAAGGTGGGAGTTGTGGACAATGATGGGGAGTTCAATCAGAACATCCTTGTAAGTGAGCTTCGTCTTTTGCATGCTGTCGAAGTATTAGCACAATTCCTACCAAAAGTTCTGCTGATACGTACTTCTCCGTGGTAAACTTGCTCTCCTTATAAGCCGCCATAAAGCTGGGGGATAATCTGAATGCTCGCAGACTCAGAGCGCCCTGTGAACTTCTGCTCACATCATGTACCAAAGCGACTGTTCTCTCGTTGATCTCCTTCTGGTAATAGTATTGGTTTTCAATCAAGCTCGTATTGATGAAGTTGCCCATGTTTGCGCTCGTGTACCAGCCCACGTTGTTCGCATCCACATTAACCTCTCGCAAGCACTTGATCATCTCATTCTGATACGCGACGTTCGCCTTTGATCGAGGAGCCGCAGCGGCAAGATTTGAAGCAGCCATGTGGTCGTTGGGGTGAGAGTCGGAGGCAGCGACATCTGCAGTTGGGAAGGGGAAGGAGTTGGTAATTTGAAGGGTCCCATTAACGTCCATACCGACAAGAGATCCAGTAGCCGTTGTTGGGAATGTTGCAGAGCATGCTTTCACAATTTTCATAACCACCTATACGACGAGTCAGCCTTCAAGATCCTTCAAGATCAACCAGTCCGTACCAGTGCCTCAACCTGCACCGAGTTTAACGGGATTTCCTTGACCGCAGGTTCCGCCATTTTGAGCAGCTTTCGATCTCGCGATAATGAGCTGACGCCTGAATGATGTCGACTCGTTCGCGAAGGTGAGACGTTCTCGAAAGATTGTGCAGTTTGGGTTGGAGGTCGCAAATCGCGAACTTTTTGAGACGGGTTTGTGGGCGAGCTTTTGGCGGCCCAAGCGAGCCAGGAATGCTAAATGCCCCTCCTATGCCCCGCCAAGCGTCAAACGCTATTCCTTGGACATTGGATTTGAGTAAAACCGATTCTCAGGTAGGAAATCTTAGACTGAGACTAGTGGTGCCATTTGTTCAATCCCAATTTTCTTGATCTCGTACTTGTGTTTCTTAACGGCAAGGGGAAGTCATGTCACGTGCACACGGCCTATTCAGTTAGGTTTTATCGGCTTCATGTCTTTAAAGAGATTCCAGGTTAACTACGGAAATAACGTAAAGAGTACAGGATTCCAATCTCTTACAAAGCCTTCTGTGAGCGGCGTAGTCGCTGTCGATGTGAAAAATACCAATCTCATTAATGGCAGACGACGACCTACAACGCCTTGCTTCCCATGCTAATAAGAACTGAAGCGCAAATGGATCCATACTGAACAAGGACGTGTAGAATAATCGAAAAATAAATGCAGATTTAAGACCAAATCTGCTTTAGTGGTTGCCATGTCCGTCGTCGGAATGGTCGACGATGGATTCCGTCTCAGACTCGCCTCTGAAGATGTCTTCGAAAGCATTTGCCGCTACGATCCGTCAGTACCTAATTTGGTAGCGGCCATCCCATCTAGAGTCACACGATTATGGGATTCTTAAGGAGAGTGACGAACCTTCCTCATTTACAAAGTATATTTCAAATTCTCCATCTTTCCTGAATTGGTGTCTTTTCTTGTAGGTGTCGCAGAAAACGTAAGGACGGATGTCCTTGAGCCAGATTCGATGCTTACTACGGCGTTCCATCCACCGGGGTGATTCTGATTGATGGGTGACTAGCAAAGCCGTAATTTTCAGCCTCCCTCAAGAAACTTGCTTGCTTCATGGACAGAAACATTCGAAAAGGTGGAGATTCTAAGCTTACCAAAGGCCGTCCAAACGGGACATTTCTTTAGGTCGCCGTTCCTGACAGCGGCCTGTAGCCTGAGTCCACCAGATTTTCTATCCTGGAGGACTGTTAGGCTATGTTCAAAGCCATCATCAACAATTCTCCTGTATAGATATGTGAGCAAAATTGAGGATAAATATTAAGGATTTCGATGATGGGAATGAGAGACAGGGATTTTAGTACCCTTGAAATCGCTTTGTCTCGCCAGCGAGGACGAGATCGTCTGTGGTGAGATTTATGGTCATCGGGCAACGGGCTTTCAAAGCCCCAAATGCCGCATGGAAGAGGACCATTTCTATAGATACAATAAGCAAGATATCAGGTATGCCGGGGAAGGAACTCTCACTCTCCCATGTTTTGAAAAAGAGTGCCAGCCAGATTGTGGGATTATGTCTGGTTGGACTCCACCGACGGAATTGCAGAGATGAGCCTTTCCGTCTGATGCAAAGTTCTTGAACCCCATAGCAGGAATACATTGGGTTATTATACTGGTCGATCCAGCGGCACAGCAGCCTCGTCATATCAGGAGCATCAGGTCCAAGGAAGACGGTAACCGAGAGATGATTCTTATCGAATGGCCTACTATATTAGCAGCCCTTCCCCAAAAAAATCCGTAGCCCATTACTCACAGCTTGAATAAGGCTTTAGACCCCGAAACTATCCCCAGCCTCGTTTCAGTCATAGGGGGTCCGAAACATTGTGATCTAAGTTTGAGAGTCAGTCTATTTTATTGGCCTATTCCAGTCCTTATCAAAGAAGGCTGTGAAGATCGTTGTTTCATTACTAGACTCGGGAGGCACGACTCACTCTCGCCTATGTCGCAGGCCAGTTGTTGAGTGAGGTGGTTCGTCAAAAATCTTTTCTGCCCAATGGCGTCGCTTCGCCTGTTTGTAAGCTTGACGGACTGAGAAAAGGGGGAACAGGGAGGTCTCACCTCGAAGTCTGCTTCTGTAGAATGGGCTTTCGCGGCGTGAGGATGCACTGGGCCTGGGGGGGCTAGAACAACAAATGGGATGAGTGCTTGATCCATACTATCCATCGTGTCCTCCTCCCAGCAGGTACTCCGCTAGAAGCGCATACCTGGAATCCGTTGTAATGTTCTTAAACGTAAATGCCTCAAGCGCAACAACTCCAGCGACGTTGGATCATATAGAGGCGATCTGCTGACGCCTGTCAGAACAGCCCAATCAGCGAATGAAGGCTTTCCTCACCGGCTTAATAGCCGAACCAGCTGAACGAGCAGCTCCACATGCATTACGAAGCGTGCGGCCAATGTCATTCCTCCTTGCTGGTTAAGTCGATCGGACATCAGAGTCCATTGCGTCCGAGCTGGAAGATTCTCATGCCCGATGTAAAGCATCATCTCTTTCATGGTCCTGCAGAGAGAAGGGAGAATAACGTGCAAGTAGTAGACGATGATAGGTACCCGGGATCGGTAAATCGGGAAGAGGTCGTAGAGGTCTCGAAGCAGCCTGCTCGTGGTTTCAACTTCTTTGAGCACCGCCGAGATCTGGTCATAGAATTCGAGGTCCAGCGTGGTCCGAATTTTCAAGAGTCCATCGGCGACCTTGTCCGCCCGTTGAGCCTCCCGCCAGCAACCCAACAACTCCTCCATGCGTACTGCGCAAGAGACATCAATTCAACATGCCTCTGGGAAACGCGTTGATGGCCGATGCATTATGGGATATCTGCGAAGTTTGGAGAGAGCGCACACCATCGCAGCTCCGACAACCTGGGATCAGAGGAGAGGCTCTGCGTTGGAAGTATTCAAAATACAAAGACTGGTAGCATTGCGGAGATTCTGACGTGTCAGGTCTAAAAAGTGTCTCCAGTAAATATTCGCACAGAAAAATTTAACTTCCAATGCGAGGGTGCTTCCTCATGCAACCAAGCCGGGTCATGCATCTAGCGACAAAACTCATTGGGGCAAGAAGCCCCTCATCCTGCATACGATAGAGCCGGAATGCTATGGAGACAGTTGATTGATGCCACGCATACATAGCATGCAATTCACCGACAACGGGCGAATCGTGCGAGGCTGCGAATGCGGCTGATGATTGAAAAGGCATTCCGAAAAAAATTGACCAGATATCAAGAGTACATGACCAGAAAGTACTTGCTTTCACTGGTGCTGGCTGATGTGACTGGCAACCGGTCTCATTACAAATGTAATGAGACCATAAAAATCGGACACGAGAGCTGGAAATCAGAAGATTGGAGGTAATCTCGCCACGGTCTGCTACCTGTAAATCATGCATATGCAATCGGTGCTGCCGAGTACCTCGAGATGCACTTCATCAGAAACGGGGTTGAACGCCATGCAGCCATAACCTCCTTCTGATTGTAACGCCTCGGCATCAAAAGCCAGAGCCAAAGAGGACGCACTACACGTCTGACTGATTTGGCTCCTAGTTTTTGGTGTCCTGGACAAGCCAAACGAGCATTCATTCCCAATTCGCCGAAGGCAGGGCAGTCCATGATCTTGCTAAAACGCAGTACTCTGCAAAATGGCGCCGCTGAACTGGATGAGGTTTGGGTGATGAAGATGTGCTAATGGCCATGAAGAAACGAGCATTGTAGGTGTGAAGGATTGGGACGTCTGCATCCTCCTAAGTTAGATAGTTGGGTTTCAACGCGTTGGAGGACGAGGCAACCAGGCAAACATGTGACCTACCCCAGCCTGATCGCTGCCTTGACACGAGGTAGTTCCATATACACAGCACACAGGTCAACATGGCAACAGCCTCACTGATCTATCACATAGCACGGTGACATTAATTCAGAGTCATTATGCGATTGTTGGCACAATAAAGGAGAGCTAGAATACAGAAGATATCGTTGATACGCGTTGTTGGCTTGCATGACAGTGTTACTGCCCCCAGCCCAGATCATGAAAAGCGTGTCAACGATCATCTTGGACTAGACCACCTCCCGTGATCAGAAGAGTCCTCCATAAGGTCGTAGCAAACGTCTCGGTCGCAAAATGAGAAATCACATCCATTTGTCCCATTCCCGAGTAGCAACACCCCGGCCCAAAAGAAAAAAGAAAACCCTCAGACGTCCATGGCAGCATGCCCCTTGGAAACCCAGAAGTTGCAGTAACCTTCCAGGAATGTGTACAGCCGAGAACGCGAACTCTAGAAGGGGGAAGTCGAAACCAGTCCTCTAAGAAGACTCTTCCTCCTCGGCATCAGCCTGTGCGACGTTCCGATTAGTACCTCTTGCAGTACGCTTGCGAACGCCCACAGGCTTGTCAGCACTTACGTTGTAGGTCGCCTTCTCATCTTCATAACGCTTCTTGTCCTGAGCAGCCTTGGCCTCATATGGAGCACGCTGCTTGTCGTTCAATGCCTTCCATCGCTCACCCAGGACCTTGCCGACCTGGCCTGGTATCATGTGGCGTCAGCATGTTTGCTTCAAGGATCAGAATGGATATCGCAAGCCGTACCGAAGCTGATGCCCGGGTTCTCATCACGGACATTCTCACGCTGCTCATTCGCGAAGAACATGTAGGCAGAGAGACCACGCTTGGGCGCGTTGGGGTCTTCATAACAGCGTTAGCATTATCGCGACATCTGCATTAGCAGATGGAGTGAGACGTACCCTTCTTCTTCTTTTCAGTGCGGGCCTTGGTAGCGCGCTTGGTAGTCTTTTCCTTAGGCATAGTGAGGGTAGGTATTGATTCTGATTGAATGAATTGTTGTCAGCGAATTGCGTAGACAAGATAGCGACCGGTGCTCAATCAGGATGGATATCGAGGATGTGGTGGTGGTTGGCAGAATTGGTGGAGTGGAATCGCATAGTGGTCCCTTGAAAGCGTTGTTGTGTTTGTTTTGGTGGTTAAAGGCGAAGGTGAATGGGCGAGCCGGGCGCAATGTGAATAACTTCGTGGCGGTCGCAAAATGCTGGGCTTCGAACACCCGAAAAGAAGGAAAATGCTTACAATGAGTTGGTTTTTTGCGGTGAGCAAGAATCAGAGATTGGTGGTGGACCTAGAGAGCGATTCACAGTGGTCAGCGGTGCTTCCAGCAACAGATCAACAAAGATGAATCGCGACGGGTGACGCGACGACAAGGTGTAGATATTGCCCATCCAGCTCGGAAGGCAATTGAAAGCGTGCAATTGGACGCGTTTTGGATGCGACGTCCAATCAGTGCGCGTACGAGTGGCCGACCCGAAGCGAAGAATAGTGCGAAATATTTGGGAAGGGCCCTTACTATGGAGGTGGAGGTGGAGGTGGAGGATTTTGCGTGTGCGGTGGTGCTGTGTACTTTTTGCTGTGGTGAGGCCTTTGGGTGAAGAGGAGGGAGTTTGGGTGAAGGGCAGAGCAGAGGCCGCGCTTTTTGGTGCGGGTGGGAATCAGCGGAAGCAACGTATGTACGGCCACGGCCCACAAGCGAGCTCAGGCTCGCAGGCTCCCAGTGCACTGCGCTCTAGCGTGCAGCCTTTCCTGCCTTTCCTGCCCCTCCTCGCTCTTTGCACCACGATCATTGGCCGTAGCAGGCTGCTTCCCAGCAAGCATAGCATAACAAAGCGAAGGGCTGGGCTGGGCTGACCACATTCCAAGGTCCTGTAACGCTGCATCCCTTTGGGCGGGGCCCGGCGGTGGACTTTACTCCGTTTAGGAGAAACCTGCGCTGCACTGCACTGGGCTGGGCCAGATCCGACAAACGTGATAGCATTTGAGCAAACGCTCTCTTCTCTAGAGATCAGGCCATGTAGAACTATTTCCATAACGGCAGACATATACTTTCGTCCACCTGCTACATCCATATTTAGCTTCATTCCACCCCATTCAGTGCGTCGGAACACGGGGTTGGACTTGTTGCCGCACCAAGAAGGGTGGGCGTGGTGCGTAGAGGGGGTGGGCGCGTCACCTTTTGGCTCATCGGCATTGCAGCCACTGCCAATTACCGTTTATGTCACGCGGATAGCAGCTGAACATACACGGAAACCCCGCAAACCACTTAGAAGATATGCAATTTCCATTGTATAACGAAGAACTTGCAAAATGCAGCTCTCTGTTTGTTTTGAATTCGATATCGATTTTGATATTGGCACGTGACGGAGCCGATGCAGCCAAACCTAATCGGGCCAAGCGTTTCAGCCCCTGAAATCAGCTAGCAAGGGGCGGGGTGGGGAAGCGTGGGAGACGCACTTGTGTAACTGTGACGCAATCTCAACTTGGACTCTCTCTCCTGGATGTGACGAGAGAAAAGTTCCCGAGATCTGGAGAGGTATACCACCTTTAATTATGGAAATCTTTCCAGGTTGAGCAGAGAGCTTACTATTTGTTTAGTCACAATTACGAAAAGTCAAACGCTTCACTGCTAGGATCCGAAGAAGCGTGTCTTGAAGAAAAGAATGAAAATTTACGGACAGGTATCGTGGATTTTCAGATACTCTGGAAAGTGGCGGAAGGACTTATCACGGATTATATTATTTTTATTTTTATTACCGGCACTCACTGTATCATAGCCGTAAAGGAAGTGGTTCGAATTAGATAATCGATCTAGCACACAAAGCGGCTTGTGAATGAGTATCCTCTCTGTGGGGAAGGATTACTCTAGGGCTACGAAACACTATTGTCTTGAAAACTGGACTATGAACCGTTGCAGAAAATCCTCTCAAAGAGCGATACAACATGCAAACATCCGATCCAGTACCTTAGTAACTGAACCACATACCCAAGGTAGCAGGTACTGAGACAATTGGAGGGGCGCCGACGCAAACGAGAAGTGAGCAAGAGATCTGGCCATTGTTAAGGCAAAGCCTTTACACAAGATGAAGCATGTCAATATATAGCGACTACTTCACGAGTGAGAGTTGAGTTCAAGAATGTCATCAAAGTTTTGTATTGTGTTTGGTTGCGAGGTTGTTTCATGAGCAGCTAGCTATCAGAACAAGAATGAGTTGAAGGAGAGAGCCACAAGTTTGTGCAATAGCAATTTGGGTGGCGGGGTTGTTTTCTCAAGCATCTCTGAGGGATTGAGGAGAATTAACCGCGAAGGTCGTATCAGGAAACCTCGCCCCGCTGCTTCATCTTCCATCCAGCAGGAAAATGCATGAGGACTCTTCAAGCCTTGACATATGGCTTAAGTTTAACCATCAATGGCGGTCTTTGGTTAAAGAATTTAACCTTTTGACCATCCATCCAGCCACGACTCTCTTCACAAAGCTCAACGTCGAAGCTGTAAAGAAATTTCGCCAGAACGAGCTTCATCTCGAAAAATGCCAGATTTCTTCCTATGCAGTTCCTCGGACCAACACTGAACGACTGTACAACCTTCAGCTTGTCGTCCCGGAACTCGGCGTCACCTCTCCAGCGTTGGGGTGCAAAGTCGTTAGGGCGGACGAAGTTGGAAGCAGAGCGGTTGACACCCCATTGACTGACCGAAACGCTGGTATTGCCTGGGACGAATCTGCCAGCGATGAAGCAGCCTTCTGGAGGTGTGACTCGAGATAAAAAGTTGCCAACAGGAGGATACATCCGCAATGCTTCGTTCAGGACCGCGAGGAGGTAGTCAATATTAACTGTAATGCTGCTGATTTCTTCGACGGATTGAAACGTAGTCCGGAGGTATGTAGTCAAAGTGGCCAAAGAAGTTGGGTTGCAGAGCAAGAGGTAAGTGACACCGGCGAGGGCGCTGGGAGTGGTTTCAGAGCCGCCGATAATGAGGATGGCCGCATTTTCGCAGATTTCTTGAAATTTCAAGCCTTCAGGGGTATTGAAAGACTTTTGTGCGTACACCATACTTTTAACAAGTCAGTGCAACTGTCGGGGTTATTATCTGGGGTAGAAGCTTACAAGTCGGGACGAGGTGCATGTAGGCTGAGCCGTTTCTTCACCTGGTTTTCGACAAAGTTATAATATTTCAGCTCGGCCTTTCGCAGGAAAGGTGTGGCAAAAAGTAAGAGGATTTTGTCCAAGGGATAGTACTTTTGCGTCATGCTAATAACAGGTATCACTCGCATGAATACTTGCATTGTCTCGGTCCAGGGCTAAAGAGCTGTTAGACCGGGGGTTTGATGGTACGGAAAGACTTACGTGGAACTTTGATTTCTCGAGGCCTCCAAAGCTCTCTCCGAAGGTAAGATCACCAATGACGTCGAATCCCAAAAGATCAAACCACTTGTTGATATCAACTGCCTCTGCACAATTTTCGTGAAGCCGTTGAATAAAAAGGTTGAAGTATTTATTCATGATAGGTTCTTGATCGCGCAGTGCCTTTTCAGAGAAGCCATGAAGGAAGAAACGTCTAATATACGTCAAACACTGTATTGCACATATTGGGGAGTAAATTCACCTCATCCGCTGATGCTCTTCATCGCTAGGTTGCTGCATCATGTTCCAGATACCACTTGGAGGTGGGAGTAACTGCTGCTGGTCCTTCTGAAGCTGGGTATTACGTGATACGGGTTTGCCATAGATGTCTTGCCAAGCTCTCTCCTCGCAGAAAGACAGCTCATTGGGAGCAGTTCTTACAACTGGGCCATATTTGCGATGCATTTCAGCAACGAGGTGTGGTTGGCGGCCTGTTACTCTATGGTATGCATCAGGTAGCTGGGTGATTGCCCAAAGACGAGGACCAGGATATTTCGAGAGGGGATGGAAGTAGAGACGATAGATTGATGAGTAGACTATGTAGGTGAAGAACTATATCATATGTTAGTAGATTCATTACGCTTTCATGAAGCACTTTCAACTTCACAATGAAACTGGGTCATTATGGGTGTGGAAGAGCAGCCTGTAGTCCAAAGGAAGAGCAAGAATTGATAGCTTACCAAGAGCACACAGAGCTGCACGAGCTTGTGACGATCGAGAACGTCAATCGCGTGTAGAACACCCATCTTGTTCTTGTTCTGTACTATCATAGATAGAATGCCTTGGGATCTTAGATGATGAGAGGATGTGGGGAGTTGTTGGAATACTCCAACCTGGGTTGGAAAAAGGAAAAAGTGAGGAAACTTCTCGCGAATTGATGTAAGGGAGTGACGGGGAAGAAAACATCCGAACCACCGATGTCGGGCACAGCACAGAGGTTCACTGCACATAGTAAAAGGGTCGGACTATATTGTAGTGCATTACTTTATCATTTCTTATCGGAAGGGAAAATACCGTAACATAATATCTCCTTCATTGTGCAAGGAATAACTAGTAAACATCTGTTGTACAACCACAACAATGACAGTCAATGGCTATGCTTCCAAGAGACCGATGGGCATCAGAGACCTTTCTACGAATACCTATATCCTTTATTCTTGGTGTAAGTAAGAAAATCTTCCACCAAAGTGGGCTGAGAGAATCTAACCGACCCAAGGATCCATAGCCAAGGGGCTGTCTGATGAGCTGTTGACAAGAGACTCTTTTGGTCATGGCCTGAAGAAGACTGCTGCCATGGCAAAACGCTGGTTTGGAGTGGCAAGGGACGAAGCAAATAATCGAATACGATTCGCACCTCCTACTACAAATACAATGCCAAATATACTGACCAGAGTTTACAGAAGCCCACCCACAAACAAATCCTACAAGGATTCCTCAGCCGAGAAAGCCAAGAGCCACTACAGCTGTCAGATTCTCCGAACCTTCTCTATGTATCCATTTTTGTCGAAATGAAAAAGTCCCCATTCGAATATAATGCACATCAAAGACCTCCGTAAAACCTCCACAAGTTTGGTTCATCCACCAGTGGGTGTCTGAATTCGTGACGCAGTACTGGTTTTCAATGTACTATAGCTCGAGGAACATTTAGAGCCTAACTGCCATTTTGCTTTTTTGAATGTTCCCTGATCAAAGGAACAATGTGAAAAGTAGTGGCTAGTTAGATTACGAATGTTCCATAAGTTATAGTACATTGAAAACCAGTATTGCGTCACGAATTCAGACACCCACATGTGATCTGCTTCTCCATGCATCTTGGAGATAGTGATTTTTGGCCCTTTTCCTCGACTCTTGTTGCCTAAGAAGCTTGCGGTTATCTGCTGTATCCGCAACGAACGAGGGGAAGCGGGAAAGGTGTACTGTACTTACACCTAAGATAGACTGAGATCGCCTTGTATTCTGGCTTTCAACTCAAGCTCTAGGTTGAGATTGAAGTCGACAAGTAACTTCACTGGTTTCGCTTCTTTGGTTTTCGGCTTCTTGCTCGACGTTGCCGTCGAGGTAGAGAGACCTGGCAGTACAGGTGCTGCTGGAGTAGTCAAGCTCGGAGCTGGACCACTTTTTGGCTCCTACTCCGTCGCCGACGACGTCCTCCAGAAGAGACGGAGCCTGCATTTGAAGAGAGCTCAGATTCTTCTAATCTTCGACGAAGATTTCTATAATGGCATCTTTCGACATGACACTGGAAAGCTCGGCAGCCAAGGTTGTGGTCGTGGTTGTGTCAGGTGTCCTTTGCAGGCATCGTGACTGGAAGGTAGAAGATCAGGGATGTAGGTAGAGCAAATATAATGCGTGGCAAAGCAGCTAGCAAGAACAATAAACAAGAATTACAAACATGCCTTCAGGAAGAGATGATACTTCAGTGTCTTCACAGTTTAAGCACGTGATTGAAGCTTCTGGAACATACAACATCAAAGACGGATCGGACGAGCAAGCGTACGAGTCTCAAGCTTTTGAAACGTCCTTACTAGAAGAACCCCACCTCCTGCAGACCTCCAACAGCCACTGACATCATGCATCCCCGTTCTTGTAGTATTTATCAAAGCTCAGCAACAGATGAGCAGCGAACAGCATTGTAATGAGACGATTTTTTTAAGGCATCTGCCTGATCATGGATCATACTCTTCGTGGCTTGATGTTTTCAACCCTTGCTTAAACACGTTTGTTGGGCCATCTCTTGGTGGCAACATCGAATCATAAACTAGAAGAACACGGGCATATTACCAAAGGATCTGGCTGATCCCGGATTCTAGAATGCTTGTATATTTCGTCTAAACTAAATATCAATAGAATAAAGCTGTTCTTCGTGCACAATATCCACCCATTTTCCAATGCCAACATGACTTGCCACGATCTAAGATGGTTCCCTATTCCGTAAAATTAGGTGCTAAGTAAGTCTTTCACACTCATGCCTCTCCCGCTGATGCTTCCATGAGTACCTCGGCGGTCGGCGTTCAACATCAGAAGAGCTGCAGTGGCTTCTTGATCCATATCTAGATCCTTTTGTGGCAATAAAGCAGGGCTCGTCAAAGCCGAACTAACCGAGACAGCACTTCGAGTGTACTCATAGGCTGAGGGGCCAAGAGCAGGAGAGGTGGTGGATGATGCGCTGAAGCTGTAGTGACGCTGGTCCGTTGATACTGATGAGTATGAGTCATGTCGATTTCGAGAATCTTGTGGTACAAGTGCTGGAGAGGCTGAAGGCAGGCTGGACTGTGGTATAGGTGTTGAATAGGTAGGCGAGGCTTGGTTTGAGCCACCCATTTCAACATCTCCTTGATCCTCATATGGGTGGTCTTGCCGAGGTGTGTGATAAGATCCTCTGCTTGCAGGTTTTGGTTGGATAAATTGTTCCGATGTGGGCGCTGCATTTCGATTATTCTCCGCCTTGAGTTTCGCAACACAGTCCTCGAGATATCGCACATAGTCGATGGACGCCTGGAGGAAGTATCAGTGACTGAGGACTATATAACATTTTCAAACACTTACTTGTAGTATTGCCAACTTATGCATTTCGCCCGTACATGCTGGTATCATATCCTTCAGAACTCCAAACTCCTCGTTCATCTTCGATCTCCGCCTGCGCTCGATCAAGCTATGGGCCGTTTTCCGGGCAATCTTGCGGCCTGCGACACTAGTTGAGGATGGTTGTTTCTTCCTTGGCGTAGAGACAGCGGGCTTCCCCACAGATGCTTTGAAGGCATCATTAGAAGATTCCGCAATCTCCTCTGCTTGTCCACGGGGTTTCATCTGAATTATCTTCCTGGATCTTGTCGGGGGAGGAGGAAGGGCAAAGGCATCCTTGCTAGGAGCTTGCACCATAGATGGACGGCGACGAATCTTGACAACCTCACTTGCAGGAATAGCAGGAGACTTTGGAGAGTCAGGGTGATACGATGAGGCTGAGGAGGACTTTGCTGATGACGCGCTCGAAAGGTTGGACTCTCCGCCTACTACAGCAGGAGGGGGAAGTTCGAAGGACATCTGCAGAGACGAGTATGGTAATCCATCTTTCCCTTTGATCTCTGTTGACGAAGCAGGTGTAGGGGGTTGCTCGGGACGAGGCATTATGTATTGGGAAGCCGGTCTCGTGCGCGATTTCTTCTATCTCGTATCTCCTGGTCTGACAAGGTGAAAAGAGATGAATGGAGTGATATTCAGCCACAATTGATTAGACGGTAGGCAAGGAGGGGATTGCCAATTAAGTGATTTTCCCTATATGAATAAGAAGGAAAGACAGAGAGAGAGAACTTGCGCTTTGGCAGAGCCCCATCGTGGGCGATGATTTTCATGAGACTGGCATTGTCGAGGGTGCTATCCGCCCTCCATCACAGGCAAAGGAAAGCCCTTTCCTGTGTCGCGTGCTCCCGCGTGCTCCGGGTGATTGGTGTTGAGCAGTTGTTTGCTCGTGAACCAGTGATATTGCTCCGTTATTGAACGTGGGAGATGGCTAAAAAGGGTTCAAGTCAGGTGAGTGGCTTGAGCGGCTCCTGTCAGGAAATGCACAGATCAGATGGTGGCCCCTGTTTAGGTTCGTTTTTGAAGCACGTTTGACAAGACTTTAAGTCACCGACCGCTACATGAACAACAATAATGCTTTTCAATTTCTGCAAACTATTATTCATAAAAATATGACATATAATGGAAGTACTTACGATACTATAATCGAACCTTACTATCTTTTTCGTGTAGAAGCTAGGCACTGGTCGCCGCTAAGCGAGTTACCCCTTTTTGAACTGAGCAATGAACAATGATCAACCGAGACATAAGAAACTTTGCCAGACCCTATGATGTAGCTCCCTTCCAGTTGCTTGTTTACTTAGGTTCTTGATAGAACACCACTATTTTCGAGTTATGGTCTTTAATAACCCTATTTTCTCAGCACCCAAGGAGAAAGGGTTCATATCAGTTCTTTAAACTCAATAAACAGGGCAAATAATCCTTCTATAAGTATAATCACGCCATTCATATACCTATGCATTCATAAAAGAAAAGGCACTAATCGCTTTCGGAAACCTTATTCCCACTCCCAAACAAACTCTCCTCTCGTTACGAATCCAGCAGACGTTTCTCCACCCAACGTTTCTGCACCCAAATCTCTGAACACCTAATCTTACCATTGCCTCCACCAGCCGCATTCTCATCCAAAGCATCTTCAGCTCTCATACTAAAGAACTTCATTTCATCAGAGAATCCAACATCCCATCCTTCAATACAAAACGCACGTTTAAACTTCTTCTCAGGAGAAGTACGATTCCAATATTCTTCATGAGATCGTCCCGCCTCAGTAGCCAACCTCTGTTTCCTCACTTGAGCAGCCCGGATCCGATCTCTGACTTCATGGACTCGTAACGTTAGAAATGAGGCGGTACAATCATCCCCCGTTTCGTCTGCTCGACAAACCCCCAATCCCCACCATCCATCCAATCCATCTTCCAAATCCAAAACTAACTCTCAATCGCTCTCTACTTCCACCTCTTGCTCTGCGCCAATCCAAATTCTTTCACAACACCTGCTCTGTCCTCAGGTCCAACAAGACTCCGAGTTCTCCCATCAAGAATATAGCTCTACCAGGGGTTGTCAGAATTCGTGGCGCAAAGCTGCCCTTCAATATACTATAACTTATGGAACATTCGTAAAGCGACGAGCCACTACTTTCCAGATTGTTCCTCAGATCAGGGAACATTTAGAAAAGCAAAATGGCAGTTAGGCTCTTACTGTCCCTCGAGCTATAGTACATTGAAAGCCAGTATTGCGTCACAAATTCTGACAACAACTGGTGGTTCCATTCCTCATCAACAACCTGTGCTTCCCCTCTATCCACCAAACTCCCCTCCGTCCCATTTAACTCTCCTAGCTCCCTAGGGATTTGGCAATAATCTCTTGCGGAGATTGACTCCTTTCATGCTCACTAAATGTATAACAACCATGCGTATCAACCACAACCGGGTTCCTTTCCTGCGACCTCTCCTCTTACCACCCTGATTCAACGCCTTCCAAGATCCCATCCATCCGAAACAAAAACGGGGATTTCTAGATCCACCGCCCGAATCTCTTCAATAACGCTCTCATACCACTTCCACATACCTTCTACTCCCCACTTCGCCTCATTAACAACCTAAACACCAATCAAATTCTCCACGCCTTTCAAATCCCCAGCGATCCACCCCAAAGCCTTCCTCGTCATCTCCAAATTCTCCCTGTTCCGCACAACCCAGCTTCACCAAAAAAAGTCCCAGAATGCGCATTCCCATTCGCACCCCACACACAGCATGAAAGTCAACCAAAACACCCACTCCCCACTTCCTCGCCATATTAAGCTCTCTCCTTACACCATCCCAACGCCCCCTATACACCTCGTCCACCTCCTCAAACTCCGTGCCAACACACCACTTCCTTCCCAACGTGAGAAACCCTATCGGGACCGTATTAACATGTTCGAATGAGTAAGGAGTCTAACTGAAGTGTGTTGAGATAAGTACGTACGTGACCACAAACACCTTTCAACGTAGAAAGTCGTACTTACCAACCCAGACACCATTCATTCTTCAATTTGCCTTATCCTTGGAACTCAGGGCTCAAATGAGAAATCGGTCAACCGAGAAAGCAAGCTAAGAGTTGGTGGATTGCCGAATTCAAGTGGCTTGATTTTAAAATAGACTCATACATGAGTCAACATTTACTCCTATCTAGCCACTAGAGACGCCCTAACTCCAAGCCAGATCTTCGAGATCATCAAATGCTACCCTTTTATCCCTGCATGGTCTCCTCTACCACCTCATCTTTTCCATTGCCCCACAGACCCTCGAGCTTGAACTCCGCTGCCCACTCGGTGACAATCTCCTTCTGATCACCCACCGCAGGTCCATCGGTTGACGGCGCAGCAGTTGCATCGGGAGCAATTGCCAGAACAGGAGCATCCATCCAGCCTTGAATACGCCCATCTCTCCAATCTGTGATAACGGTCGTAGCAGCACTCGGAATATTCGGCACCCCGCCCTTGCCTAATCTTCCTCTCTTCCGCGCAACTTGAACAAGGAAGTCTGTGGTAGGGTCTCCGTTGCTGGTCATAAGCGGTGGTAGGCCGTAGACATCCATCAACTTGTTCATCATGCCCTCCGCTCTGGATAACCGCTTCAAAAGAAGAGTAACAGCTGGGACGGGGTCCTCGATCATCTTCGGCGGTACGGCGTTCAAAAGTACAAGTCTTGCCTGCTCTTCCTTCTTCGAGGCTTTGCTTCCGTCACCGGCGCTGGGGAACACAATACCAGGCGAATCGAGAAGCTTTAGCTTGCTGTCGATTTTGACTTCCCGGAGAGAAGTGGTGACGCCTGCTTCAGCGCCAACGGGGCACGCTGCTCCTGCACCACCGAGGCGGGACGTGAGAGCGTTGATCACGGAGGACTTGCCAACGTTGGGGTAGCCGATTACTCCCACAGTGATTGCACGCTTGAGTTGCTTAGCTGCGGCGAAGGACTTCAGGGCCTTGAATAAAGTAGCGGACGTATTTTGTACAGTCAGTTCTTTGTGGTTAAAAGTATGTGCGTTTGGTGCGGGGCCAGAAGCTCGGAGCGGTAGTGTGGGGAAATATCGTCGGAGGTGGATGAGCCAGG
>Ga0302227_10001503_pt1 | contig 17285 bp, 13 predicted proteins | sample II_Palsa_N1_1_FD_193525 | JGI IMG/M metagenome (GOLD analysis project Ga0302227, IMG submission 193525) | Peat permafrost microbial communities from Stordalen Mire near Abisko, Sweden - II_Palsa_N1_1 | ecosystem: Environmental > Terrestrial > Soil > Palsa > Peat permafrost | place: Sweden... | reverse complement strand
CTGCGCGAAATTGATCGCAACCCCGGCAGCACGGCCCACCGGCTGGCCGAATTGACCTTCAATTCCGATCAGGCATTTGGCACGCTGACCACAAGGCTGCTGCGACTTGGTTTTGTCGAACGCCAACCCGGCCCCGGACGCGCCAATACCCATTGCCTTACGCACGGTGGGAAAGTGATGCTTGCGAGGGGCCAGGAGGTCATGCAAAAGGTGCTGACGGCGTCATTCGCTCCTCTCAGCCAGCAGGAGCAGGCGACGCTCTCGAAAATCCTGACCAAGCTGCTTGCTCATCCTCTGGACGATGCCGATCATTCCTAGATCACCAAAAAATGAAAAGACGAGATTTGTTACTCGATGTGCGAATCCATCTGCGCGAGTGGGGCATGCCGTTTGCGGTCAGCATGAACGCGCTTCATCAATGACACTGGGTATCTCAATGCCGTCCTTCGTGCCGGCTAAGCTAGTCCCCGAACTGCTCATCACGGATATGGATGCGAGCCTTCGTTTCTGGTGCGACCTCTGCGGGTTCGTGGTCGTTTATCACCGTCTGCATGAGGGTTTTGCCTATCTCGATCGGGATGGAGCACAGGTCATGCTGGAGGAGCGAGGTCGCGGACGGAATTGGATAACGGCTGATCTGGAAGCGCCGTTCGGGCGAGGAGCAAACTTCCAGATCAGCGTGAAAACGCTTGCGCCGATACTCGAAGCGCTACGAAGGGCCAACTGGCCGTTATTTTTCGAGGCCGAGCAAAAGCGGTATTGCGTCGATGGCATTGAGATAGGAGTGCATCAGTTCTTGGTGCAAGACCCTGATGGTTACCTCGTGCGCTTCTCGGCCAGCTTGGGTTTGCAGTCGCCTGAAGACGAGGCTGTCGGATGAAGCGTGTACTGTCGTGTTCCGAAGGCACTAGCCGATTAATGCCGCTATCGATGATATTTTGAATGGCCGCTTTGGGGTGAGCAGTGCGCGGCCAGGAACGGACCTTCGACACGGATGCTTGGATCGCCGACAATCGATGGTCGAACCTGCGCAAATACATACCTCGAAACCACGGAGCTTGTCTTGCCGATCCCATTGAATAAACCCGTTCAAGCTGCGGCCAAAGATGTATTGCAACGGTTGGTTGGACATATAACACCCCAGTCCACGGAGACTTCGATCGCAACCGCAGCGGCGGCTATGCTTGCTGAACACGGTTATCCAGACACGTGGTACTACGACTGTCCGGCGTTTGTTTTATTGGGTTCTCGTAGTAAGGCTTCATTGTCGGGACGGGAATACGAGCCCAGCACGGAACCTGTCGGCTTAAGAAACCTTGTGACTGTCGATCTTAGTCCGCGAAGTGGGGATATCTGGGGCGACTGTGCGCGGTCGTTCTACATCGAAGAAGGCGTCGCACGCATAGAACCGACCACCCCGGAGTTCGTGTCCGGATATGAGACGGAAAGCCGTCTGCATCAGAAGATGCGTGCGTTCGTTCGCCCCGATACTTCTTTCCACGATCTGTATGAGTTCGCCAACGCGCAGATCCGTGAGGAAGGATTTGAAAACCTCGACTTTCTCGGTAACGTTGGCCACAGCATCTGCCAACACAGAGACGACCGGCAGTATATCGAAGCTGGGAATCATCGCCGTCTCGGCGAGGTAGCATGCTTCACCTTTGAACCTCACATAAGCCAGCACGGTGGCCGCTGGGGTTTCAAGCACGAAAACATCTACTACTTCGATAATTCGGGCGCTGTGATGGAACTCTAATATGCTCGCGGTCGAATCGGCCGTCGATTTATTCCTGATGGCGTTCCGAGCAATCGCGGTCGGTTGAGCGAGGAGCGTGTCGGACCGTGGTCGGCCATTTTGAGACGTTCGACACTGTCCCACGAATCGTCGACAATTCTACGATTCGATGCCAATACAAATGCCTATGAAAACGACGGCTGTCCGGCAGTACTTACTCGAAGGACATACGCTTAAGTTACTACTGCTGGCGTGCTTCTGGTTTTCTACCAATGCGATAGCGATCGGTGGTCGCGGTGGAGGCGGCGAAGGTGGTGGACGAGGTGGTGAAGGGGCGCATTTTGGGGACGGCGGCGGCGTTCGCTTTGGTGGTCGCCTGGGCGGTGGTGGCAACGAGGCAAGACCCAGCGTAACTCGCGACGGCTTTGGTAACCGTCTGCCCGGTGTGGTGACGGCAGATGAAGAAGGCGGAAAAATTCCTGGCCACGACTACGATCCAGATGGTATCGATCTCACGGAACGAGCTTTACATCGCAACGAATACGCCGTACTTTCAGGCGGCCATCTGGCCAACTGGCAGTCTTCGAGTGACGCGAAAGCGAGCGAAGCCATAGCGTATCGTGCCGGTGGCGTGCGCACGCTTGCGATTCTATTCAGCCTAACAATTCTCGCGATTGCCATGTGCATGTTTGCATATCGGTAACCGAAGATTCGATTTCCTGCTATAGCGGCGGATAATGTTTCCACTTTGCAGGGTTTTAGGTGGCGGCTTCGGACGACTATCGGCAACTTCGGCCATTCGACTCGGTCGCCAAGTTCGTAGACAATCAAGAAATATGTTCTGGGCTGACCTACGGAGAGTCCGTGAAAGATCGTCAAACGCTTGCACTGGAGATGCAGACACGAACGTTGGAGATTGTGTCGAAAGTTGCGTTTCTCGACGGGGTCTTTCAAATCGACCGCCACAACGCGAATGGATTTTTTTCGTACCGAGAACCGGGGAAACCGCCGATCTCCGGAAAAATTGATATTACGGAGGTCTACCCAGACAAAAACGCGCAGGAGATAGGCGAAGCAGTGATGCGCGTTCGAAAACTGAAAGCAGATGCTTTGACTTACGCCTCCGCGGTATACGCCAAAAATTCTGATGCGAAACACATGGAAAGTCAGGTGTTGAGAGCCAATCCTGGGTTTAGTCAGGCTACCTATGGCATAGCGATCAATGAAGGCTTCGTGATCCTCCGCTGAGCATCCTGTCGAGGCTTGATCTTCACTCTATTCGGCGAGAAATCCGAAGGTCCGCTCAGTGTCGGCTACGGCTTACTACATCGACAATAGCCGGCCATCAAGGGACATTCGTTCGTACGAACGAAGCATCATCCAAGCGACCGCTATGCTTAAAAAAGCGGCCCATCCGATTTCTTGCAACCAGGCGGACCTACCCGCATGCTCGAGGCGTCGAGCCATCGAGATGCAGCATGGACGGTCTTCTCGTGGTCGGCAGAAGTTTACTTGTCTACGCGACGAACCGACGAACCTGGCAGGCCGCACTAACGCGGCCGGCAACCCCATGCGGTTGCTCAGGCAAATCCTTTTGGCCCAGGAATATGACCCAGGACGGCCTGGATGCGCCGTGCAACATCCAGGAGCTTTATGTCCTGCCCTGCATCCGCAGCGACTTCAAGCCCAAGCGGAAGTTGATTGCCCGTCAAACTCATCGGGATGCTGATCCCGGGCAAACCCGCGCCACTCGATGGGACGGTGTTGTTAGCCAGGAAGAGATCGGTCACTTCTTTTCCCGCAACCGTGAATTTAAATTGCGAATCGATCAAAGGCGCGGCGCAGGGTGTTGTAGGAAATAGCAGAAATGGAGCTTGGGCAAAACCCTGCCGAAAGTGACGTTGCAGCTCTGGGCGAGCTTGCGCGAGGACTTTTTGATAGTCGCCTTCGGGTAGATAACCGCCGCCGGCCGGCAAAGCAAAATGTTCCCATCCCGCCTTGATGCCGGGGTGCAAGCCTTCATAGATTTCTTCGAAGGAAGCCGGAATCTGGTAATCGGTGAGGAACCTGGAGATACTTGGCTTGGTCTCGTGAAAGAAAATCCCAAACGTCGTCTGCTGCGCGAGAGGGATAAACTCTGCGCCTAGATCGATTTCGACGATTTCCGCACCAGCATCTTTTAACTTACGCAGAGTCTCATTGAAGGCGTTGACCACTTCAGGGTCCGCATCTTCCAGATATTGTTTAGGCGCGTAGGCAAGCCTCACATTCTTAAGATCCGACCGCGCCTGCTCTGACGTTCTCGGACTACCGGTGACAATGGCGTCGAGGATGGCACAATCCTCGACATTTCGTGCAAGCACCCCCACCACATCAAGATGCTCCGCAATCGGGGCCGCGCCCGAACCCGGCCATCTGTCGAGAGTTGGCTTGAAGCCCACGACCCCACATAGTGCAGCTGGAACGCGAATCGAACCAATCGTGTCTCCCCCCAATGCGGCGGGGACGATCCGCGCACTCACCGAAGCAGCGCCTCCCGAAGAAGAGCCGCCCGTTACACGAAAACCATCATAAGGATTCCTCACCTGACCGTAGTGAAAATTCTTGCCGGTCAGGCCGAAGGACATCTCCTCGAGATTGTTTTTGCCAAAAACCAGTGCTCCGGCTTTTTTGAATGTTCTCACCACGTCGGCTTCCCGACTTGGCACGTAGTCGCTCAATATACCGGTGCCAAGCGAGGACTTAATGCCCCGCGTCAGATAGCTATCCTTGACAGCAATCGGAACGCCCCAAAGGGCTGCCGGCTCTTTTGGTCGCGTCAAATCCGCAGCCCGAGCACTCTCTAACAGCCGGGGTTCATCAATCGTAATGAACGCATTGAGACTGGAAAACTCCTTTGAGCGCTCAACTAGGTGCGTAACATAAGACTCTGACGAGATTTCGCCGTTTCTGATGGCTTCGGCTGCCGCAACGAGGCCAAGATCGTGAAGCTGAGTATGCATATTTCTGCCCGTAATTTGATTTGTGCTGTTTCCCTACACGGCTGCAGCGCCATCGCAGTCGCGCGCCCACCGAAGCCATTCAGGCCTTACATCGTTGCAAAATGATGCTCCAGCCCTTTTGGATTACTGCTCCAAATCCCGGACACCTGCTTTGAAACAGGATCGGGGTAAATATCTTCCTGATCCTCGATAAGGCCTTTCAGAATCTCTTCGGCAGCGACATCCGGCGAAGTTTTTTCGATCGGCAAGCGAGATGCCATCTGCGTGTCAATGGGGCCTGGAAAAATGCCGACGACTTTAATTTTTTTTGACTTCAAGCTTGCCCGTGCCGCCTGAGTCGCCGACAGCAGCGCCGCTTTTGAGATTGAATATCCGGCGGCGTAACTCATGGGAGCCAACCCAAGAACGCTAATGACATTGGCGATGACTCCACCACCGCTTTTCTCAATCAAGGGCGCGAAAGCCTGCACCACGCGAACCGTGCCGTAGTAATTGACATCCATATCTGCTGCCAGTTGAGACGAAGTTGCCGACAAGATATCGCTGCCGGTCATGACGCCGGCATTGTTGACCAGAACATCAATTTCGCCGAGCTTTTGGGCAGCGGCGGAAACATCGTCGGGCTTCGTGATATCGAGTTGAACAGCTGAAACCCTGCCGTCATTGAAGTCAGGCATGGCCGAGAGATCGCGCACACCTGCGTATATCTTGCCCGCTCCATGCTTGAGGAATGCGCGGACGAGCGCCGCACCTATGCCGCGGTTGGCGCCAGTCACGAGGACAGTTTTGCCTTGAATATCCATGTCGATCACTTTTGAGGTTGGTGGTTGTCAGGGTTGCCCGTTCAGGGCGTTACGTGGCGTTCGACTTTTCCATCTCAGAGGCAAGCTTCAGCGCGTTCGCAATGCCATCCTTCAGGATCTGTGTCGACAATCCCTTATCTGGAACGATGCGAGAAAGTTGCAGCGTTCCGACCATCACAGCCCAGATGGCGCCCGCGGCCCTCATTCGTGCCTTCGCGCTGGCCTCGGAAGAAAGACGATTCGCAATACACTCGATAGCTTCAGTGGTCTTCTCGGTAACGGTCGCGCGCGTTTCTTCCGGGCGATTCTTTAGTTCCGATGCGAGCGCCGCCACAACACAACCGGTTCCCGGATTGTCTCGATGTGCAACGCTTAAATAGCGTTCCACAATCAATTTCAGGCTGGCTTTACCGCCGTCGTCCGAATTGTTGAAGATGCGGCGCAAGGTTTCGTCAGCAGCACTTCCAATAGCCTCTCCGACTAACTCTTCCTTCGACGTGAAGTGGCTGTAAAAGCCACCCACGGTCAGACCGGCGCGCTGCATCACGGCGGCAACACCGACTTTCTCAATTCCTTCTTCGCGGAAGATCTGAGCAGCGATCTTGACGATGTGATTATGCGTATCGTCTTTATGCCCTTTTGCGTAGCGCATGAATGGTCCTTGATACTTACCTGGCGAAGCCGCCGTCAAAAGTCAAATGAAAACCCTTTACCATGGTTGCGGATCCGTCCAGCGTGCGGCGCACCGAAATGCGCCGGAAACATCAAGGAGTTTCGCTCAGCGCAATGGTTGAGGACGCGCATGCGCGAAGTCACCGCCTGTTCGGGGTTCATGCAGAACTGGCTGTTCCAATCCGGTCGATAGATTTGTATCGGATGGTGCATCACGTCGCCGATGAAGACTCCCTCGTCTTGCCCGCTGATCAGGCGCAGCATGATGTGGCCGGGAGAATGACCAGGGGTCGGTTCAATCAAGAGAGTGTCGCTCAGCTGATCTGTCATGCTCACCACATGATCCTGCTGAGCCGCGATGACTGGAAGAACGGAGTCGGTGAAGACATTGCGAGGCTCTTCCGGGAGGTGGGCATTTTTTGAGGGATCCCAGAAGTCTAATTCTTCGCGCGAAAATACATACTTCGCGTTAGGAAATGTCGGTACCCACCGCCCGTCAAGCAGACGGGTATTCCAGCCGACGTGGTCGACATGGAGATGAGTACAAAGGACATAGTCGACCTCTTCTGGTTCGACGCCTACACTCCGAAGTCGATCGAGGTAAGGCTCGTTCAGCTGATGGAAGTGTGGTGACCCGGGTCGGTTCTTGCCGTTGCCACAACACGTGTCGACCAAAATCGTATGGTGGGGCGTCCGTATCAGCCAAGAGTGCACCGACATGATGACCTGATTGGTCGATTGCTGATAGAAATTGGGAGACATCCAATGGCCGTGCTCTTCGAGTACCGCAGGGTCCCAGGTGGCAAACAAATCTTCCGGCCGAAAACTCGGCCCATGCAGTTCCTCGATGCGCGTTACGGTTACTTGTCCGATCTGCCAGCTTGTCCCGCCAGTCGTTTTCATTGTTGGCTTTCCCTTCTTTTTGGAGTGCAAAGTTGCTCGCAACCCGGATAAGCAGCGACCGTTACGACGCGCTAACTGCGGATCCAGTGTGGCTGGCAGGGTGGGGCCACATGGCACCCGATAGTTCTGTGGCCACGCATATGGCCGCGGCAATAATCATTGCGGCCGCGACGACGGCGAACAGGCCTGCTTGAGGTAGGCCGAAGACGACGACGGCCATCCATCCGCCGCCGGCCGCGATCAATAGGCGTGCCGTGCCCGCAAAAAAGATTCGCCACATATGACCGCTGCCCTGCGCCGCGAAGCCAAGGGCGAAGACGATTCCGTTCGCGGCATAGAAGGGCGCAACGACATGCAGATAGAGCGAACCCGTCTCCATGATTGCCGCATCATGCGAAAACAGGCCGATCCACTGGCGGGGAAAGATCGCGACGAAAAGGCCCACCACCTCTGTGATGGCGACGCTGGCAGCGACTCCAATCCAAGCAATCTTCCTCGCTCTCGCAACTTGTCCAGCACCTACATTAGTGCCGACCATTGTCAGGATTGCGGTTCCGATTCCGAATAGGACAGGAATGAGGACGTAGTCAAGCCTGGATGCGGTCCCATACCCTCCGATCGCGTCGATACCGAACTTGCCCACTGCTCCGGTGACAAGTAGCACCATGACATTCAACTGAATGGTGCCAAGCGCAGCCAACACCCCGACCTTGAGGATGTCGCGGAACAACGGCCATCTAAGGGATTCAAGTGAAAGACGCAAACTAGACCGTCCGCTAGCCATGTATCGCAACAGAGCGGCTGCAGCCACCCAGTAGTAGAGGCTGACGGCTATGCCAGCCCCTGCGAGGCCAAAGCCGTGAAACGGGCCAATCCCGAAGATGAGCAGAGGTGACAGCGGTACCAGAATGGCTGCACCGATGAACGTCACCATCGCCGGCACCCGGACATTGCCGATTCCCCGAAGCGCGGCCGACAGGAGGTTGACAATCCATATTGGGATGGCTGCGAGGAAGACGAAAGTCGAATAAGTCTGCGCAGATTGGAGCGCCTCGCCAGTCCCTCCTAACGCGCTGTAGAGGCGGGAGCCCATTCCGATCGTGAGGATCGAAAATGCTAGGCCGAAGGCAATCGCAATAACGACCGCGTGCACGACGAGAGAGTTGGCGTCGCCATGCCTTCCCGCACCAGCGGCCCGTGCGACTGCCGAAGCGACTCCGCCACCAATCCCTCCGGCAGCCATCATTGTCATGAGCATCCAGATGGGAAACACCAACGCGACGCCGACCAATGCCGGCTTGCCTAGAAACGACACGTAGTACGTCTCGGCAACGCTAACAAGTGTTTGCGCGACGAGGACACCGATCGTTGGAAGTGCCATGCGCATCATTGTTGCGAAGATCGGTCCGTGCACCATCGCTTCACGCGTTCGGAGCTTCGCGGCCTCGCGCTCATTCTGAGTCGTCAATTTTGGCTCTCCCTCATTGGATTGTCCCGGCTGTACTTGGATCGATGTCCCGCGGGCCGTAATGTCATTGGCCACATTTATATTATGTTCATAATACTATAGAACATGCGAGCGATGCAACGACGCTAATCGCGCACATGCTAGGGGCGTGCGTTACGGGAGGGTCGAGGATTCAAGGGGCAGTCGGGATAACGACCGAACGTCATTTCCGTGCTGTTATCTCGAGAGGTTTTGTCCGCGGTACTTTTGTCAGATCGCCTGACGCTGAATGACCGCTGTGCCCTCGGTAAGAGACGTTGACGCAGCGAACAAGGAAACGGCGGCATTGGGTCGACTACGGTCCGACGCAAGATGCGCGGCCCGGAAGTCCACGCATGCCGGACACCCGGCCGGGTCCAGGCGGAAAGAGACCTCCCCCACCGTATTTCGCAGTAGACAGCCTAGCCGACCCGCATTTACACCTAGCCTCAATTCGTGCAAACTCTCTTCCACAGTGTTGACGAAGACAATGAAGGCAGTGCATTAGCCTGGTTCCTTGACGCGAACCGGCAACGCACCTGCTGATCACGCGTCCATCTCTATTCGGACCTTACTGTCCTATGGTGTTCAATATCGTGTTTCGGGCAAATACGAGCGGACTTCGCGATCCGCGCCCAGGCACGTCCCTATCTGTCTACCTCCCTATCCGCCGACTACCGCTCGGCCGCTGAGCCATGGCGTCTTGGCGGCCGTAGCCCTTCCATGACCGCATTCGCGGATGCATACGGATTAAAGCCGGTTGAACCCGTTCGTCGGCAAGGGGTAACAGATGGCATACGATCCAAAGACGATCGAGCCCAAGTGGCAAGCCTATTGGGACAAACACTCAACGTTCCGGGCAGAAATCGATCCAACGAAAGAGAAGTTCTACGCGCTGGATATGTTTCCCTACCCATCGGGAGCAGGGTTGCATGTCGGACATCCAGAGGGGTATACCGCGACCGATATCCTGTGCCGGTACAAGCGCATGGTCGGATTCAACGTGCTGCATCCCATGGGCTGGGACAGCTACGGCTTGCCTGCTGAACGTTATGCGATGCGTACCGGCGTCCATCCGGCAATCACGACGAAACGCAACATCGAGACATTTCGCGGTCAGGTCAAGCGACTGGGGTTTTCATATGACTGGAGCCGGGAACTGGCAACCACCGATCCGGGCTATGTGCGATGGACCCAATGGATTTTCCTGAAGCTGTTTGAACGCGGCCTCGCCTATCAGGCTGAGGTGGCGGTGAACTGGTGTCCTGCGCAAAACACCGTGCTCGCAAATGAAGAGGTGAAAGACGGCAAATATGTTGAGACGGGCGATCCTGTCGTGCGCCGTCTGATGCGGCAATGGATGCTTCGCATCACTCGCTACGCCGACCGCCTCATCGACGATCTGGACGAACTGGATTGGCCGGAAAGCGTGAAGGCCATGCAGCGCAACTGGGTTGGTCGATCGGAAGGTGCTGAAATCGACTTGCCGATCGCAGGCAGCGGCGATTCAGTGACCGTCTTCACGACACGACCGGACACCCTGTTCGGCGTGACCTTTTGCATCGTCGCGCCTGAACACGATTTGCTCGCCACTATCGTAACGTCTGAGGCCCGCGCTGCTGTCGACGCGTACGTCGCCGGGGCAAAAGCGTTGGACGAAACGGTGCGCGGCGATGCCGGGCGTAAGAAGACCGGCGTGTTCACCGGCGCGTACGCCATCAATCCTGTGAACGGCGAGCGCTTGCCGGTCTGGGTCGCCGACTACGTGTTAAGCGGCTACGGCACGGGCGCCATCATGGCCGTGCCGGCTCACGACCGGCGGGATCACGAATTCGCGCAAACCTTCGGTCTGCCAATCGTCAAGGTTGTCGATGATGGCGCGGCTGGTGACATCACTGATGCAGCTTGCGAGGGCGACGGCCTGATGGTCAATTCGGGCTTCCTGAACGGGCTCCCGGTCGCCCAGGCGAAACACGTGATGATGGAGTGGCTGGAGCAGCATGGCGTGGGGCATTCGAAAGTTACCTATCGTCTGCGCGACTGGCTGTTCTCGCGTCAGCGTTACTGGGGGGAGCCTATTCCGGTCCTGCATCTCGCGGACGGATCGATCGTGCCATTGCCGGAGGACTCGCTGCCGCTCCTGCCGCCTGAACTCGACGATTACAAGCCTGCTGCGGGCGGGGAGCCGCCGCTCGCACGCGCGACAGACTGGGTTCGAACCACTGTGCCCGGCACGAACATTCCGGCAATGCGCGAGACGAATACGATGCCGCAATGGGCCGGCTCGAGCTGGTATTTCCTGCGCTTCCTGGACCCTCACAACGACCAGGAGTTCGTCAGCAAGGAAGCTGAGAATTACTGGATGCCCGTGGACGTCTATGTCGGCGGCCCTGAGCATACGGTGCTGCATTTGTTATACGCCCGCTTTTGGCACAAGGTGCTGTACGACATCGGCGTGGTGTCGACGAGGGAGCCGTTCCGCAAGCTGTTCAATCAGGGGATGGTCCTGGCTTTTTCGTACAAGGACGAATCAGGCCGTTACTACGAACCCGACCAGGTCGTCGAGCGCGACGGCAAGCATTTCAGTGGAGACCTGGAACTGAGCCGTCAGGTCGAAAAGATGTCGAAGTCACGCTTTAACGTAGTGAACCCGGACGACGTGGTGGAAGAGTACGGCGCCGACTCGTTGCGGCTCTATGAAATGTTCATGGGTCCGCTGGAGATCGCCAAGCCTTGGCAAACCTCGGGCTTGAACGGTGTGCGTCGCTTTCTGGAACGCGCCTGGCGTATCGTTTGCGACGATAACGATATGCTGCACCCGCTGATACGGGATGGCCTGGACATCCCCCAAGTCTTGCTGCGATTACGCCACAAGACGGTACGCTCTGTGACAGAGGACATTGAGGGGCTGCGTTTTAACACCGCCGTCGCGCGCTTGATGGAAATGGCCAACGCGCTCACTCACTCTGCTGTCCGACCGCGCGAGGTCGTAGAGACCTTCGTCAAGCTGTTGGCACCATTTGCCCCCCATCTGGCAGAGGAGTTGTGGGGCAAGCTGGGCTACGACGGTACGCTCGCCTATGCTTCATGGCCGAGCTTCGACCCAGACCTGTCTCTCGACGAGAGTCATGAATATGTTGTGCAGGTGAACGGTAAAGTGCGCCATCGCTTCCGCGGCGAAACCGGACTCGACGCGATGGCGCTCGTAGCGGCAGCGAAGGCCGAGCCAGAGGTCGGCGCACTGCTGAATGGCAAAAACGTGACGAAGGAGATAGCTGTTCCTGGTCGACTGGTGAACTTTGTCGTTCGGGAATAGCGCTTCTTCACGATCAAGGTTGGGTTCGCAGGCTCGACACTCCTTGCTCGCTTTCAGCGGGCCAGGAGTGTGTTTCTTTTGGGATGGTGGGGCCACACACCAACGTCCGCCATGCGGTTTAGAGTCCAGTGTGGGTCGGCGACGGAAGCTCAACATCGGGCCGGGTGCAGCCGATCGCAGCGCCGGATTCCCTTCGGTCAGGTATGCCAATCGCATCAGGCGGTAGTCGGCCAGGAAACGACGTTCAACATCGTGGGTAGATCGTCGACAATCGGCGCTCACGCGAATCGATATCGATTTGAATTTACGCATAGACGTCGGAGATCTCACGCGCGCGCGTGCCCCAAGATCATTGGTCCGTCATCACGCAGGGCCTTATTCCGAGTTCGTCGAGAATTTTCGACATCAACCCGGTGCGTCGCCACGTCAGCCACTTGATGTAGCAGGTCTGGGACGGTGGAAAGTCCGCCGGTAGCCAATGCCATTTCTCGCCCCGAGATAAGACCCAAAGAATCCCGTTCAGAACGTCACGCGGATCTCGAGCGGGGCGGCCCGGCCGCGACTTGGGTTCCTGGATGAACAAATGACTTACCCGCTGCCATGCTTCGTCGGAAAGAGGAAGAGTAATCATGCCGTCCGTACATTGAGTGCGTGGGTCCGAGCGCTACGATCTGGACTACTGACGACAAGTCACGACGTCTCGGTACTGCTTTTCGCTTTGCTGACGAGGAAAATGCGCCGTTCAAAAAAACCCGCGCTTGCGGACTAAGGGAGCGCGGGGCGCGGCTCCAAAACCCTCAGCGAGCCATTTCGGCTATGGGCCGTGCAAGCAATTGTTGGCTTCATCTTCACTCGTCATTAATCATACGAATGGAGATTTTTGAAGCAATGCAAATTGCATAGTGCAACGTTTGCTCGAGGGTTAATACCTACGCAAAGTGACGTCCTTTCGTTATGGATGTCCGCTCTGTAGAGCGCTCGGTGTCGCTTGTGGGTCGATTTATTCCATTCGCATATTTTCCGCGATCGGCGAACGATCAAGGCACGAGTCGGACCGGGTTCGGCCACGACCGGTGATTCGACCGCGACGTCGAGATCGTCGATAATTGACGCATTCGCCCATCGACTGTCGGTGTTTCGGGCTCAGATCGGTCGCATATAATGGCTTTGGATTCGAATACCGCGTTCGCGCGACGGGGCGCGCAGGTGCGGCCGACGACTTTCCGGGCGTCGGCAAGACAACGGCATCAGTTACGACGGACGGGTTGGCGCCCAGCGCGACCGTAGAACAAAACAGATTCGTCAAAGCGGGTGGATAGGGAATGCAAAACAGTCAGCAGGAAACGCTGCGAGCGGCTCCAGGTCGAAGTCTTTTCGCGCTCCGGTTAATCGCCGGCATTTTCCAGGGTTTCGCGCTGTATCTGCTCCTGAACGCTGCGCATAATCGCAGCATCATCGCGACGTTCTCAGGTCTGTTTTTTCCGCTGCTTCTAGTTATCCTGGTTATCCCGCCGACGCTTATTGTCGGCCTCCCCCGAATGAGCGGAGCGCGGCTCGCGATGTGGGCCACCGCCCTCGCCGCAGTTGTCGCAATTCTTGGCTATCACGACGCGTGGCGGTCCGCAGGCACTCAAATCATTGGAATGCCACCATTGGGTGGTGCTGGCGCACCGTTGCCCTCAATGGCGGTGACGTTCCACAGTGGCATGATTGTCTTTATCGCTTTTTGTCTCATTCTCGCCAATGAGGCGGCAAGGTCGTGGTTTGCACCCTATGAATCGTACTTCGAGGTCAGCTGGAAGCTCGGGCTCCAGGTCTGCCTGGCCGGGCTGTTCGTGTGCGCGCTCTTTCTTGTGCTCTGGCTCGGTGCCGCACTCTTCCTGCTGTTGAAGCTGCATTTCCTCGAGCAACTCCTGCGTGAGTCGTGGTTCAAAATCCCCGTGAGCGCGATGGCATTTGCCGGAGCCCTGCACATCACCGATGTGAGGCCAGAACTGATCCGGGGATCGCGCACGCTCGTCCTGTCACTACTCTCGTGGCTGCTCCTCGTCCTCGTTATCATCGTTGGTGGATTCCTGGCATCCCTGCCGGTAACCGGACTCGGATTGCTATGGGCCACGCGGTCAGCCACGTGGCTCCTGCTGGGCGTTGCGGCGCTGACAATCGTATTTGTGAATGCCGCTTTCAAGGGTGGCCCTGGGTCTGATCAGACACCGCGGGTGCTGCGCCTTTGCATGAGAATTTCATGCCTCATGCTTCCCGTGCTGGTGATGCTCGCGACCTATGCGCTCGTGCTGCGCATTGACCAGTATGGACTCACGTCGCGCCGCGTTTTGGCCTGTGCGGGAGTCTTCGTGGCTTACTTCTACGCCGTCGGCTATGCGTGGGCGGCGCTGGCTCGCAGTGACACCCTCCCGAGAATCGCGTCCGTGAATGTGGTCACGGCGTGGGTCTCACTCGCTGTCCTCGTTGCCTTGTTTACTTCGCTCGCTGACCCGGCACGACTGTCGGTGGCCAGCCAGGTAGACCGTCTCATCGAGGGAAGCGTGCTGCCCGAAAAATTCGATTACCGCTTCTTGCGCTACGGATCCACAAGATACGGTCTGCTGGCTCTTGAGCGCCTGCAGGAAGAGACTCAGGCACCCAATGCCACCACGATTCGCGAACTGAGCGCGCAGGCCGCGCGGGAACCTGCCCGAAGCGTTTTGAACCTGGGCCGCCCGGACGCCGCGATGCTCTCCGCCAATATCGCGTCACGTACGCCGGGGCAGTCTGTTCCAGCGTCATTTCTCTCGATGGACTGGAGACGGGTCTCACAAAGCTGGATGCTTCCCGCCTGCCTGAATTCCGGCTCGGTCAAATGTGATGCGTACCTCGTCGATCTGACCGACGCTCACGACCTTAACGTCGTGCTCTTCCCGAACGGCGGAAGTGTTGGATTCGTGTTTGATCAGGCCGGCAGCGCAAATTGGCAGCTCGTTGGCAAGTTTTCGATCGCACCGGACTGCGTTGCGGTTCGTGATGCCCTCGCGAAGGGAACATTCCAACTCGTTGAGCCTCGTCTACGGGACATTCAGGTCAACGGTCAACGCGTCGAGATAGAGGCGATGCCGGCGCGCAACGCAGTATGTTCGAGATCGCAGAACTGATATCGCAACTGCCAAAGCCAAATAAGGGCTTGCCGTCAGATTTGGCTATAACCCTGATCGACTGCGATGGCGAAAACTGCGCGATGCACGCTCGCACATGCTAACGCTTTGGGCGTGTTCATACGGCCCAGTCGGACCCGCGTGTCGAATAAGTCGTTGTCGGGCAGAATGAGGGCCCCTCGTGGGTCGTGCACGGCCGGTTGCGGCGGACCGGGGCCGGCCCAGAGTGTGTCAAAACGCTTTTTGGAGCGTTAAAATTTGCCATCCGATAGCGATGGGATGAGCAAGATGAAACGGTTCGTTCAAGGCGATAATCGTACGCAAAGCTTTCTCCTCCCTGAAGCGCTTGATGACTACGTGACGGACACAAATCCCGTGCGCGTAGTTGATGTCTTTGTCGATGAGCTTGATCTTCATAAGCTTGGGTTTGAAGGCGTCGAACCGGCGTTGACTGGTCGGCCTTCGTATCATCCGGAGGTGATGCTCAAGATCTATATCTACGGTTACCTGAACCGTATTCAGTCTAGCCGTCGCCTTGAACGCGAGGCCCAGCGCAACGTTGAACTGATGTGGCTCACGGGCCGCCTTGCGCCGGACTTCAAGACCATCGCCCGGTTCCGCAAAGACAACGGCAAAGCGATCCGCAGCGTCTGTCGTCAGTTCGTGATGCTGTGCCAGCGTCTGGACCTCTTCGCCGAAGCGCTCGTTGCGATCGACGGCAGCAAGTTCAAGGCGGTGAACCATCGCGACCGCAACTTCACCAGCGCCAAGCTCGAACGACGCATGCGTGACATCGAGTCAAGTATCGCTCGCTATCTCGCGGCGATGGACACAGCGGATCGCCAGGAGCCCGGGATTGCGAAGGTCCGAACAGAGCGACTGCAGGACAAGATTACGGCCTTGAAGGAACAGATGCGAAGCCTCAAGGAGATCGAGGTCCAACTCAACGCGGCACCCGACGGACAGATATCACTCACGGATCCGGATGCCCGTTCGATGAAGACACGAGGAACGGGAGTCGTCGGCTACAACGTCCAGACGGCGGTTGACACGAAGCACCATCTGATCGTCGCGCACGTCGTGACCAATGACGGCATTGATCGTGACCAGTTGACGTCAATGGCGAAGCTTGCCCGTACAGAGATGGCCGTCGACAAGCTCACCGCAGTTGCGGATCGCGGCTACTACAAGAGCGAGGAGATACTCGCATGCCATGAGGCTGGAATAAGCGTGTTCGTTCCGAAGACGGTGACGTCGAGCGCAACGGCTCATGGCCGCTTCGGAAAGGATGACTTCATTTACAACGTAAAGACCAACGAATATCGGTGCCCAGCAGGCGAGCGGCTCATCTGGCGATTCTCGACCGTTGAGCGCGGCCTGAAGATCAGTAAGTATTGGAGTTCGAATTGCCAGCAATGTCTGCTAAAAAAGGACTGCACGCCGGGTCCTCAACGTCGCGTGACACGCTGGGAACACGAAGCCGTTCTTGATGAGATGCAGGCGCGACTTGATCATGCGCCTGAGATGATGCGCATCCGGCGACAGACTGTCGAGCATCCGTTCGGGACGATCAAGGCATGGATGGGCGCCACTCATTTCCTGACACGGACCATCGAGCGGGTGAGCACGGAGATGAGCTTGCACGTGCTGGCGTACAACATGAAGCGAGTGATCAAGCTACTCGGTTCAGAAGCGCTTATGAATGCGATGCGGGCGTGACGCCCGTACGGGGTTGTTGAGCCTTTGCGATATGTTCGGCCCTGATTTGACGTTCGGGTCGCCGCGATCGAAAAGCCGCGACCTGCGCCGAGACGGGTTTCGTCGATTCCCAGTGGCTACGCGTTTTGACACACTCTGGGCCAACAACAGCCGTTCACATGCCTCGCCGCTCGGACGTTCAAGCGTCGGCTCTACTCCGTAACCGGCCATCCAATCGTAAAGGACGAACGCTCGGTCTTCGGCCTGAGCGGCCACTCGCGCATTCGGACTAATGCGCCCGCTGCGTGCTACTAACCGGCCGTTCACCACTTATGTTCGTAGTCCGTCGGAGACGCGCACTGGGCTGCAGTTTCGGTTCGGATCCGATCTATGGAAGCATGAGTCATGGAGACCATGAGTTTCCGCAAGAACTCGCCGACTGTCTTTCGCAATCGCTTCAAACAGAAATCAGCTTTCGGCCTTCTCCAACTGGCAAACTCCAGAGCAACTGTCCGACCATC
>Ga0302227_10001500_pt1 | contig 17289 bp, 29 predicted proteins | sample II_Palsa_N1_1_FD_193525 | JGI IMG/M metagenome (GOLD analysis project Ga0302227, IMG submission 193525) | Peat permafrost microbial communities from Stordalen Mire near Abisko, Sweden - II_Palsa_N1_1 | ecosystem: Environmental > Terrestrial > Soil > Palsa > Peat permafrost | place: Sweden... | reverse complement strand
AAACACAACCCCCCCCCCCCCCCCCCCCCGTACAGAGGCAGTATCGATCTTGGCGTCGAGCTGAGCGTTGCGAATGAGATTGACGATCCATCGCTCGGCCTCGTCCTGGGGCATCGTCAGCTTTTCCGCGAGCATGCTAATGTCAATCTTTTGGTGGATCTTGCAGTACGTCTCAAAGATGAACAGGCGGGCATTGTCGATAAACTCTTCCAGGAAAGGCTCAAGGAAGAAATCAATGGCAAAGACCTAATTTTTTTTTAATATTAGTGATCTGAAGCAAGCAAAAGCAACACTGCACGCACCTCCGAGCAGGCGCGCAGCTTGTGCTGTGCGGCATCAAAGTCAAAGTCAATGTACAGGCTCTGCACGAAATCCACGATGGGATCTCGGTACGAGTGGCTCTCCTGCAAAAAGAAAAAAACGTCAAAACAACAAGAAAAAACAAAAGAAGGGAACCTGTTGGATGATGGCAACGAGCTCCTTCAGAATGTCCTTTCGTCGCTTGGTCATGACGACTGCAGCAGTCAGGTAGCGGAGCAGGTGCGGGCACGTTGTCTGGATGGTTTGCTTGTAGCTATTTTATCGGCCAACGATGAGCTCACAATCGCAATAAGGCCAACGATACCTGGGGTGCAAAAACATCTCCACAAGGCTCTCGCGGCCCTTGGGGTGGTTAAAGTGCACAAAGAGGCTCCATGTGAGCAGCCAGGACCGCTGCTGGAGTGTGACTAGTGGCGCAATCGTTTGGGCGCGATTGTCAATGGCCATGCGCACAGACTGCAGGTCCTCCACGGCATCGTCCCAGTTTTGCACGAGGATCTCTGATGCGAGCTTGCCCCAGAGGGCCGTCAGGGTCTTCTCGGCGTCCGTCGTCAGCAGCAAAAACTGGTACAGAGTCTCCGAGGCGAGCGGGTAGAAGCCGCAGTTGAACAAAAACTTGGCATAGTCGAGGAGCACAGCGATACCCTCGGGCTTGATCTGGATTCACAGCGAGAAGGGTTACTCGGGCAAACAGGAGCCAAAACAAACACGTACACCATAGTTTTCTTGGAGGAGACGTGAGTTGGACTGCTTGTCCTTGCCAAGCTGCTCGATCACCTTCGGGTCCTGGAACAGGTCGAGCAACTGGCGCGACTCGTCCTTGAGCTGGGTCAGGCGTGCACTGACCTTTTCGCGCTTGGCCACGAGGTCTTTTTTTGGGGGGCGGGGGGGACAATTCACACAGTGCGGTAATCAGCACCACCAACTCGACCCAAATTTGCGCGAGTGCGCTCTACCTGCGGGTTTGTCGGTCGTGTTGTGCAGCTTCTGATACTCGCTGATTTCAAAGTCGACGAGGTTGGTACGCTGCAGCAGGCTGATCTTGACCGAGAGGATGTCTTGTGTGTTGTACACCTAATTGGCGCGCGAGGTCAACCATCCACCCGTCATCCAATCCCAATCCTCCATCCATCCATCCATCCATCTCCCCCTGTCTGCTTGTCCTCCAAAGCCCCTGCCTTCCCCGCCAGCACTTACTTGCTTGTCCTCCAGGAAGTCGAGCAGCGGCAGGGTCAGCTGCGGGTCGAGCGACTTGGCGAGGGTCGAGACAAGGTCCATGGTTTTTGCAACGCAAATTTGAAAAATTTTTATTTTTCCTTTGGATGGCGCAACAGGAGTCAACTCGGATCGATGAGGTAGAGGAGAGAAAGAGAGAGAGAGAGAGGAAGACATATGCTAGTGTCGCGTTGTACCCTCACCAGACACGCACAGAATCGAGATGCGATGTGACTTCGCGATAGGTCTCCATCGACTGGTCCTTGAGGGCGAGGCCGATGAGCACGGGCCGCGGCGGGCCGAGGGCGTTGGCGCCATCGCTTTGGGCAGTATAGATGCGTTCAGCGATCCCACGGGCGTACACCAGCAAAATCTCATCCTCGCGCTTGCCCAGAAGTACCGTGAGCGAATATGTACCGTTTCGTCTCCCTTGGCCGCCCTCCTCGTCATCGCATTCACCGTCAAATCCTCCTGCATTCCCTGCTTGCTGTTCGCCCATGTCCTTGGACGCGCGGATCTGTGTACAAGGCGGCAGTAAGCTTCGTTTCCAGGGGACAATCAGCCGTTCATACCAAGGTGCCCACCTTACCAAGCTGTGTGACGAGCAGCAGGATGTAGTCGCCAAAGCCCTGAGCGAGGAACTGTGCACTCATCGGTTAGTATCGCGGTACTCTGGCAGCAGCAGCATAACCTCTGTCCTCACGCCATTGACGGCGGCCACAAATTGCTTCGTCTGAATCACTGCTGCTGACATGAGACTGAACCGTGAAAATGAAAATACGCTCGGCTTTGTTCATTGCTTGCTTCATTCGGACTTGCTTCATTCGGACTTGTTATTGAGAGACAAAGGAGACGACAGGGAGACGACAGGGAGGGAGAAAGAAATACTAATTTGTTTTTGTCTACATGGTTTGCGGGGTCATCACGCCAACACAGTAAGCGAGGCGACCTTCCGGCATGGAGCGTACGCACGAAATGTGCGCTCGCGTGTTGATGGGGCTTCCGTACTTGGTCATGAACGTGAGCTGCAACAATAACAAATGCACTTAGTTTCACAGAATGGACAAAGGCAAAATTCCTACATTCACTTCGCAAAATGCCACAGGCAGTTGGGTGATGATCACTTGCACGTAAGCCATCATGTTGCGCTGCTCGTGGATGGGAAGCTCCGAGATCATTTTAACTAGTTTAATTGGCAAAAAAAAAAAAAAAAACGTAAGCAATCGAAAAAGGTCAAGAAATTAAAGTACCATCTCCGCAGACGTCCTCGAGCGTGCACCCCAGCAGCTTGAGCATAGCCGAGTTGACGTCGATCACACGCATGAGGTTGTCCCAGGTTACTAAAAAAAAAACATTTTAAATTTTTTTTTTTTAAAAAAAAAAGTCAAAAATACTGCTTGGGAGAACTGTGCCCTCGTCAGAGATTGGAGGGACCGGCGTGAATCGCTCAACATAGCACTTGGTGAAAATTTGGGCTTGGCACAGGTCGTCCAGGCAGGCGCGCATGCGCATAAACGTCGTCAGGAACACGGTGTTGCTGCGTGTAGCAATGTTGGAATCGAGCTGACTGTACGTTGCGCGAGTCCTAATGCACAAAGCGCGTAAAAAAAAAATAAAAAATAAAACAGAAACGAGATGACTGCTTACCCCATCACATCACTGAAGCTGTTCATGATCATGTTGCGGATGTCGAGCATGCCTGCGTTCATGTCCTGGATCGTCTTGGTGGAGAGGTTATACCAGTTCGAATCGGCACAGAGAACGCTGACGCGTGGTGTCGGCTGTTCGCTTACTGTTTTTTTTTTGAGGTTTATTTAAGAAGGCACAAACCAAAACCAAACCAAAAAAAAAAAAAAGCAAATGTACGGTCGGTGCTTGTGAGGATAAAGGCGGTCCTTGAGTTGAGATCCTGCATGTTCAGTAGCGGTGCAGAAGGCGCGACAACCGAGAAACTGTTGCCCAAAGTGCTGTTGACAACCGTGACATTGCCGGGGCCGCTGCTCTGGTTGCCTCCGCGAGATTCTCGCGATTCCGTCCGTCCTCCAAGGTGAGGTTGCGAGGGCGACGAACGCAGTTGCGGGAACTGCGAGATTGTTTGAGTACCAAGGACTGGCGGTTGTTGTTGTTGCTGCTGCTGCTGCTGTTGATGCTATATGTGTTAAATTTTAAAGAAGAAATTTTGTTTCTCTCTTCTTACCATCAGATAGGACGCCATGCTCTCCTGTGACATTTTCACGCTGGTGTTGGGACCGGCACCGCTAAACACATTCACATTCAGGTTTCATGGACTGAAAATCACTCTGCTCGTACCCCATGCCGGGCTCACTGCCTCCACGTGTGTCCATCAGCCGTTGCATGTACTCGCCCGTTTGCATCATCATCGGCTGTTGCTGTTGCTGCTGCTGCTGCTGCGGTTGTGACTGCTGCTTCATGCTGTAAATATATTGTCCTTTAATTTTTACATCAAATTCGAATGAACAAAAACATACCCTCCTCCGGCTTGGAAGTAGGAGGATCCCTGAGGTCCACTCGACTGCATCCGTCCCATTGCTTGGTTGCCTCCGGCGCCGTTGCTCAATCCAAGTGCGCCTTGGGACTGCGCTCGCAACGCAAAGTTTTGAAGATTTTGCAGATGTGCCTCTACATAATAAAATGTAGACATGAGCAGACGGATCGGGAGCAAGTGAGTGTACTGTTGCCATTGTTGTTCATGTCTGCAAGCCCTGCCGCTGCCGACATGAGGCTCTGATGGTTGCCGCCCCCGTTGTTGCCACCACCGACAATGCCGGAGAGACCTTGCTGCAACGATGCGGAGCGTACCCGGCCGGCGGCGACTCCAGAAGCATTCAGGGATGAGCGCTTCGCCTTGGCCGCCGATGAGGACGATGCCGAATCGCCAGAAAGGCCCATTTGGGAGCCGCGATGGGGAGACATCTTGGGTCCTGCGGGCGAACCGAGCACCGTCTCCACGCCTCCCACGTCGCCGTACTTGGGACGAGGTGGCCGGCCCGAGGGAAGTTGGTTGCCTTGTTGTTGTTTTTTTCCCCCAGTTACAACCACTCTGAAAACCCGGCGACAAACCTTCGATGCACTTGTCGGGCATGCCCTTGGCTGTGCAGCGCTTGCATGGACGTGTATTTGAGCATGCTCTCCGTGCTGCTCGACAAGGCGCACACGACCGCTGTAAGGCAAACGAAAAAAGTTGAGTCGAAATTTCTCTCGGTTCAACATAGAGGACTGAAGACACTCCTCACTTCGTGAAGAAAACAAACACAACACCGAGCCACGCCCTGCCTTCCTCCCGTCCTCACGGCAAAAAAATAATAATAAAAATTTCCCCCCTGTTACCTTTGCACGCGAACCGCGAGATCTGGCGTTGGCGCCTCCGTCCATGCTGCTATCAGCCATGCCTCCCATGTACACGCCGTCCAGTCCGTCCTTGGGCGAGCCGCCCTCTGCAAGTTTGTGTTGTTATGCGTTTTATTTTTCACGACGTTACGGAAGAGTGTTTATACCTTCGTCACTCGAGTACTCTTCGCTTTCGCTCATGGTTTCCGCCTTGACCATGCGCTCGGAGCGAGTCTATGGAGATAAAAGATGTCAACACGAGAGGAGGTGGGGTGAGGAGATTGCAAGGGGGAAAAAACACGACTGAAAAAAAAAAACACGGAAATGGTTTCAGAAATGCGGAACTTTCGAGCGCCCTTTCGGCGTGCTGGTACTGGGTGCTGCTGCTACCAAATGGCGCAGCTGGTGGGTGTCGTCCCACAGCTGCGGTGAGAACGCGAGGCCAAAACGACGGCACGCTTCCATCGACGGAAGTTAAAAAAAAAGTTCAGTGACTGGACTGAGATCCACATGGGCAATGCACTTTTCGATCATCATCATGGCGACGCCACTACAAAGCGCAGTCGAAGCGCGGCTCAAAGGCGGCAAAGCAAAGCCGCGCGAGCTCAATCTCGACTCTGTTCGCCTCACCTCGGGTGAGTTTTTTTTTTTTTGTGTGCTACTGTTTTGGCGCCGTCAAAGTCCTTACTTTTTTTTTCCCTCCACAGTCGCAGGACTGGACGCGGCCTTGACCCAGACCTTGAGCGGCCTGCGCACACTATCGCTCAATGGCACTGGCATCTCGTCCTTTGAGGGGTTGCCACACTTGCCCAACCTGCGCAAGGTACCTGTTGTTTGTGCACTTGTCTGCGTGGCTCTAAAGAGGCCACAACCGTTGTAGCTGCTTGCTGCTGACAACAACATTACCGGCGGACTGGACCACCTTGTGCAAGCACGACTACCAAACCTAGCGCAGCTTGACCTGAGCAACAATGGCATCCAGACGTTTGAAGCATTGAAGCCGCTGGTATGTAGCACCTCTTTTCGTCTCGTTTACTCACGCCTTGTTTTTTTATTTTTTTTTAACCAGAAAAACTTTGCGCACTTGAGGAAGCTCGACCTGCTCCAATGTGCAGTGTGCCGGACCCAGGGCTTCCGTGAGAAGATCTTTACCCTGATCAGGTCGCTCGAGACGTTGAACGGCATGGACAAGTACGGTGCGGACGTGGACGACGAGGACGAAGACGACGAGGACGAGGAGGAAGAGGAGGACGAAGAAGTGGAGAGCGAGGACGCCGATGGCGAGGAAGCAGAGGAGGAGGAGGAGGAGGAAGAGGAGGAGGAGGCAGCCGGGCAAGACGAAGACCAGGTTGGCGAGGAGGAGGGGCTGGAAGAGGTGGCCACAGCCTATGAGGAGGAAGACGATGGAGGCGAGGAGGAGGAGGATGAAGTTGGCGGAGGCGCGGTCGATGACCAGGAGGAATTTACCACCTTTGGCACCCACAGCAACAACAGCTTCTTTTTGTCAGGAGGAGACAACAGTTTACTCGGATCTTCCTATAGCAACGGCGACAATCATGGACTCAAACGGCGGCTCGATTCCGATTATTTTGACGATGGCGGCGAGCAGCAGCAGCAGCAGCCTGATGCAAAATTGGTCCGTCACTTTATCGCACATGCATTTGAGACTCAGACAAGACTTATTTTACAGGCACGATCGAGGTCAGCCGAGTCTACTGAAAATCTAAATGCGGATGCTCTTCTCGATTTCAACGACTACTAAAGAAAGTTTGTTGTTTATGTTCTCTGTATGCGATCCAAACTTGTGCGTTAGGCTGAGTCAAGATACAAATTATACAAAAGAAAGTTACAAATTTTATACAATGTTTCATCCTGCATAGAATAGAGGTATTAAATGGAAACCAGAATTCGGACTTGCGGATGGGACCGCGGGATGAGTCCTTCGTTGACAAGGTGGCATTTAATCAACAGATCCGACTGCAGGGAGAAAGGGGATCAGAAAAAAAAAAACCGAAATTTTTTTTTATTGGCTACCAGATTGCCGTCGCGACTTTTGCGGGCGTGCTTGGCTAACTGGCGCACACATCGCTGTGGAACGAGGGAACGGTGATTGAGGAGCAAGGGCGAAAGGTATGGCCGGAGGGATGGTTCACGGGTATTGACCACGAGATGCCCGACTGTTTGCCTGATCTTTGGATGCATCTTTTGCTTGTAGGGCATGTTTGTGAGGATGGCGTGGAACAAACGGAAGAGACGGAGGGTGAAAAAAGCATTCTCTTCCTTGAATCTGGGGTCTTCGGCGTCTGTTGCGCCCTCGCTCAAAAACATCTGATGTTCATTGTAATTTTTTAATTAATTTTTCCTTTTCGACATGCTGCTGTACCTCAATCGTGCTCACGTCAAAGAAGCCACGCGCGCTGCCGACCTCGTAGATCGCGCAAAAGATCCGGAAGGAAACGCGATGCGACGAAAACAGACACAAAGTGAGGTCACGGGCATCCATTGTCTCGAACAAGGCCTTGACTTTTTCAATGTCGTTCTTTGTCTGCCGCAACTGCTCTACGACCTTTGGCGATAGCATCTAAGAAAAGAAAGAAATTTTTTTTTAAACTAAAGAGGAGTTGCTTTGCCGTCGCTTGGTACGTACCGCTTGAGCCCGCTCAAGAAAACTGAAAAAACCAAAGCGACGTCGGATGTCGGAGACCTGCTCTTCCGTGTAGGCAATATTTCGCACTAGAGGATCTGTGCGGCGGATCATGAGCCATCTCGCGATGCCTTCGAGCGAGTGTGCGTACACAATGTTGCTTGTGCTGCAGAACTTGACCTAAGCAAGCGTCTGTGAGGATGAGAAAAACAGAGTGTTTGGTATGCCTCACCTTGACGAGCGGCTGGACATCGACCAATGCTTCATGACTGAAAATGTCCTCTTCGTTGATTGGTATCGAGCAGTCTGCATGCAAAGTGTCAAAGAACGAATTAGCTAGCGGCCGCGTACCATCCTCTGGAAGAAGCACAAGCGAGCCAGTTGCCTCTGGCGACGACGACGACGACGACGACATGACGTAAGAGTTGAGCCGGTGTGGTTGGACGCGGCGTATGAGCAAAGTGGACGGCAATTACAGAGTGCGTGCGGGGGCTCGGCGGGGAAGGAGGCAATCGTAACAGCGAGGCAAAATACGGCTTGTCGACGACTCGGACGACGCAGCTGACACGCTCGACTTGCGCCACAAAAAGGAAGGATCACATAAGAAATGCGCGTGACAAGAAAGGAGGCGGCACACCTGACACTCCTTGCCCCTTAATGTCGCCATGCATGGCAAAATTCCACGCGCATTTTAGAGTGTGCATGCCATAGTGAAAGCCCGTTAGGGACGCGGTTTTCCTTTCGCCACACACGCGAACTCTCTCTCTCTCCCTCCCTCCCCTGCCTGCCACATTACTGTCACGGCCATGACCTTTTTGAAGCGAGGGAAAGATTTTTGATCTCAATAATACAATAGCAGGGCCGCAACGTTTTTTTGTTTTTTTTTGACGTCAAGTTCAAACAAAACACGATGGACGAAGTGGACGCGAGGACGCCTGGCAGCACAGGGGCAGGCGGAGGAGGAGGCGTTGGAGGTGGTGGTAATGTTTCGTTGGAGGACAGCTCGAGTGGAGGAGGCGGCTTTTTTACGTACCACACCCCGAGTGACTTCGATCCCCAGCAGCTGCCGCAGCAGCAGCAGTTCCAACAGCGGCCGCAGTTCCAACAACAACAACAGCAGCAGCAGCAGCAGCAGCAGCAGCAGAAGCAAATGTATGAATTTTCCGTCCATCAAGGCGGCGCAATCAACATCAACAGCAGCAACAACAACAACAATAGTGCGTACACGCCGCAACCTGTCGTATGGTCCCCAAGCACACCGGGAGGCGGCAACAGCAACTGGATGCAGCAACCTCTGGGCGATCCGTCCTTTTTGTCTAATGCAGCATCCCCTCTGAGCCAACAAGCATTGCGGCCTGCCCAGTCCCCAGGGAGCGGATTCCCCTCTGGCTCGCCAAAGTCTCCGCGGGTCGCATTCCGTGATCAGTATCAAGCACAACACAGCCACCTCCACCACCACCAAGGCCTGCCTCGGAGGTTATTTCCTTCTTTTTGACGTGTATCCTCCCCCCTGTATTAAAACTAAAAAAAAAAAAAATTCCGTTTTCAGTTCCTCTTTTGCACCGTCGTCTGCAACGCAACACCACAACCACCGATTGACGCATTTTGGCGGCACTGCAGGACAGGCACAGGGGTCTTCATCACAGCAGTTTGCATACGGCAGCCATCAGCAACAATATTTTCAGCAGCATTCATCGGCTGCCGTGTTTCAGGGGCAACAGCCCCAGCAGCACTACCAAAACACCCTTGGCCTGCCTCGTTCCCAAAGTGCCATCGGACTCAAGGGTGAGTATGCTCTCATGTATGGCGGATCCGGTGCCGGCCTTATGAACACCTCTGCAGACCACACTTTTTCGTACTATATAAATTGAAACAAATTGTTCTCAAGCTATCGAAAATAATATCTAGGCCGCCGCAAGCCCAATCAAGCTGGAGTGCCAGCGATCTCGTGGGTAGCCCAGGTGATCTGGTCAGCCGCAACGCAAACTTGGGCGCCTTCCAGTTTGGACGGACATTGTCGTCGCAAGACCGACTGGGACGGTCAGACCTTTCGCGCATCGACTCCAACCTGTCGGTGACTTCGGATATGGATGGCGAAGACCAAGACCCTGCCAGCTTTGACTGGCTCGACGAGTACAAGGAGAAGGCGCGAAACAAGCCCGTCATGAAAGCATGCGTCAACTGCAAGCGTGCACATCTCGCGTGCGACAACGAGCGTCCATGTCGGCGGTACGTTGCCGATTACCTATTTTTTTTCCTTTCCTTTCAGTGTCCTAAGAAAGAAAACTGTAGCTGCATCACTGCAAACAAACAGGACTCGTGCGTAGATGTAGAGCACAAGAAGCGTGGGCGGCCGAAGTTGCAGAAAACCAAGAGCGACGGCAGTGTTGGACACTCTGCAAACGCCACACCACCAGGTCTCCTCGGCATGGACAACTTGGAGCTTGACTCGCCGCGCACCGCCTTCAGGGCTCAGGCACGTTTTCTCGTGTTTTTTGTTTATTTGTTTTGTTCCTAATGTGCAGAAATAAACGTAAAAAAAAAGATGTCTATTTCTGAAGGTCAAAGCAACCGCAACATCTCGCCAAACCTTATGGTTCCTGTCGATCTCGAGTTTTCGTCCGAGAGCACCCTCGACGGCATCTTTTTGTACGCGTGTCAGCTTTGGACTTTTCCCCTGACAAGAAAAATCATACCCACAGGTCAGCATCACAAGAATGCGAGGTTATTTTTGGCTACAAGGCGAAAGAGTACCTGGGTCATTCGATCTACGAGTTTCTGCACCAAGACGACATCACGTCACTCGCCGGCATGCACGCAAAGACTCTTGGTGTTGAACAAGCGGCCCCGCTTACGCGCGTCACCGTCCGTGTATGTTTTTCCTTTTAATTCCCATGACTGAACAAATTTTGTGTTTTTTCAGCTCAAGCACAAGTCTGGCCACTTTACGCCCGTGGAGGCCACAATGACGGCAATGAAAAATAACGACTCGAACCGTGTCGAAAAGCTGTTCTTCTCGTTCCGGCCGCTCACCATTACGCCGCTGCAAGTCCAGGCCCACCATGAGCGCACCTACCGATTATCCCAGCTTGCGTACGAAAACGTTTGTAAAAAAAAAAGAAAATTTTAAGAATTTTTGTTTTTTTCTTAGTCCGCCGTCGGCAGCCTCGTTGGCGCAGTTCAATATGCAGCCAGATCAGCAACAAGTTTTACCCGAGATAAAAATTCAGCCGCAACAGTTCCAGCAGCAACAGCAGCAGCAACAACAGCAGCAAGGCTCGATCGTCTTTGACGGGAATGACGCGCAGCCATCTGAACTTTCTGCCGACCTGACCATTGGCGTCAACGGACTCGTTGCGTTGCTCGATAGTCAGTCAAACCAGGACGGCGGAGGGTACAACGCATTGATGACCTCGGAAGTGGCGCAGCAGCAAGAGCGGGTGGAGTGGCAGCCGACCCCCACGACGACCATCGACACCTACATGACCGATTTGGGTGACGAGAGCACACGGCGGAGCAGCGATCTCACGACGCTAATGGACTCGCGCAAAGGACAGATGATCCAGGACACACGGCGCCAGTCCGACCTGGCGCTCGCCCCCACACCTGTGGTTACAGCCGCTTTTGAGCTCATGGACATGTACAAGAACCAGTCTGCTGTGGCCTCTGTGAGCGGGTCCACCGATTACTTGGCTCGGCGAGGCAGCGATCGGTCACTCGCCGAGCTCGTCGCACTCGCGTCCATGGCGGGCGACGTGTCTACTGCCGACTATGCTGTCTACAAGCGCGCCCGTATGGGTTCTGTCGAGCACCCGTCGTCCTCCTCGTCTTTGTCGTACGGTGGAAGCGGGGGGCTCCTCGGTTCTCGCCAGGCGAGCCCACAGCACCATATTCTGCACCTTCAGCAACAACAGCAGCAGTATCAGCAGCAACAACAACAACAACAGCAGCAGCAGCAGCAGCAAGGCGAGGGATACGATCCCCACCAGCTCCAGGCCGCGATCTTTCACTTTCAGCAACAGCTGCAACAGCAAGGTCTTCCCTCGTTCACTGCTAGCTCTCCACATCACCACCTCCAAAACAAGTCCTCACAAGGAGCCCCGGCAGATTCCAAGACCTCGCCGTTCTAAAATAATATTTTTCGTTGTGCGAATTCATTTTCTACAAAAACACAAAATCGAATGTCGGCTACAGACGCAAACTGGGCGACACGCACGTGGATGCACCGTGCACAGACCGAGGCGGTATGAGAGAGTGAGGGAGAGTCTGAGCTTGATTCCAACTGCGCAGGCACACGCCGAGTGGATCAAGGTCGATCGTGAGGCCGGCCAGGCCAAGGAGGACTATGAAGGGATGGTCGCAAAGAGCACGGCGGCATTGCACCGATTTGTACGTAAGATTGCGCGTGAGATGATGGTCTCTGACCGTAACCCAATGCAGGTGTCTGGGCGCCAAGAAGCCGCCAAAGCAAGGCAATTAATTCAGTTTTTTTTTTCTCAGTGAAAGTAAAAAAAAAAAATTTTTTTTTTCAAAGACTTGCCCTACGAGAGGTCCTCGTGCAGCAGCTGGATCGCCATCGCCAGACGTCCTTCTTTGCAAGCCAACAGCAGATTCGCAAGAGGGCTTTCCAGTTGCGTGAACAGCGCTCAGCCCAACTCAAAGGTGCCAATTAATTTCCTCGATCCGAAAAAAAATTCTTATTTCACTAGAGCTCGCCGAGGTCCAACAGCGCCACAGCCAAGTCTTTGGACAGATCGACGAGATCAAGACGCTGCAGGCCATGAACGAGTCGATCCAGGAAGCCACCGAGCGTACGATTTTGTCAATAAAAAGCAATCAACAACAAGAACTTGTATTTATCAAAGAGCTGAAGCAAGACGTCGTCCAAGTGCGAAACAGCATCCACAGCACGTATGCACTGCAGCATCACGAGCGCACAGCACATGAGGAGCGCAAACGCAGGTATGTTTTCTTTGTTTATTTAACATTCGCAAAAATAAAAATATCAATTATCTTGCCAGACTCGAGGCCGAGCTAACCAAGCTGCAGATCGAGAACCTGGGCGACTACCAGCAGTCGCTCGAGCGCGAGGCCGCCCATTTCACTGGCATTGAAAAATAGATCTTAGCCATTAAAGCAAGTTTGCCCCATTTTCTTTTTTTTTGCAAGCCCACCCATGTCTACTCCGGCTGCCACGTCGTCGACGTCGTCGTCCAGCGGAAGTGGTGGCGTGCGCGCGTTCAAGGACCGCGAAAAGCCAGCTGACGTCCGTCTGAGCAACATTCTCGCGGCCAAAGGTAGTGTGCCCTTTTTTTTTTATATGTACCTCTTTTCCTTTTCCCCTTACCTATGTACGACTGCAGCGGTTGCCGACGCTGCGCGCACCTCGCTCGGTCCCAAGGGCATGGACAAGATGGTAATGACATTTGCTGAGAGTGTATTCGCGGGTTGTGGGGGACGAGGATGGTCAACGAGATTTCTGTCTGAGTACGCGATTCAGCGCTGGATTTGAAAGGGAAAAGGGTCCGCTCTTTTCTCTCGCTCCAGTTCGAGTCGGGTGTGATTAGAAAACCTTAAATGTTCAAACCCCAAAACTGAACACTGAGTCCTATAAAGAAAGTTGATTTGCTTTCCTTCCTTGCTCGCGGGCAGAAACTGTTTCCTAAAACCTAACCCAATTTTTTTTTTTTTTGTGCAGATTATCAAGAGCGACGGCGAGGTCGTCATTTCCAACGACGGCGCCACCATTCTCAAGACGATGGCTGTGCAGCACCCTGCGGCCAAGATGGTACCCCATTACGTGTTGCTTTGATTAAAAAAACAAAAAAAAAAAATTCCAGTTGGTCGAGCTCTCGCAGGCACAGGACGTCGAGGCTGGCGATGGCACGACTTCGGTTGTCGTCCTCTGCGGAAGCATGCTCCACGAGTGCGAGGGTCTCCTTGCAAAGGGTACTGATAACTCCAACGGGGAAATTTTGCAAATGCTGAATGTGTTTGTTTGTTGCACACCATAGGTATCCACGCATCGCAGATTTCAGAGGGCTGGAAGTATGCTCAATCCAAGGCTATCGAGTACTTGACTGAGCTGTCCCAACCCGTCGACCTCTCTGACCGCGAGTCACTCCTTAAGAGCGCCACTACGTCGCTCAACTCAAAGGTCGTCTCGCAGTACTCGAGCCTCCTTGGCCCCATTGCCGTCGACTCGGTCCTCCACGTTATTGACCCTGCTCGTGACCACAATGTCGACCTGCGCGACATTCGCATTGTCAAGAAGGTTTGCTTCCCAAAAAAAGAAAAACAAAACCCTAATCGCTCTTTAAAAATAAAATAAAAAGGTCGGTGGCACGATCGATGACACTGAAATGTCCCCTGGCCTGATCCTTTCGCAAAACGTCATCACCAGTGCTGGCGGTCCCACACGCATCGAAAAGGCCAAGATTGCCCTGATCCAGTTCCAGCTCTCGCCTCCCAAGTCGGATGTACGAAGACGATGAAAAAGAGGAGGAACACTCGCTAATTTGCCTGTGGCTGGACAGATGGAGAATCAAATCGTCGTCAACGACTACCAACAGATGGACCGTATCCTCAAGGAGGAGCGTGCCTACATCCTCGAAATGTGCAAAAAGATCAAAAAGTCAGGTTGCAACGTTCTCCTCATCCAAAAGGTACCGTACATAACTGATTCCTGAAATAAACAAACGAAAAAAAAAAAACCTTTTTTCCAGTCTATCCTGCGTGATGCTGTCAACGAAATGTCTCTCAACTTTTTGGCCAAGCTCAAGATTGCCGTTGTACGTGATATTGAGCGTGACGAGGTCGACTTTATCTGCAAGTCACTTGGCTGCAAGCCCATCGCCGACATTGAGGCGTTCACCGAGTCCCGCCTCGGCACGGCCGAACTGCTCGAGGAGACTTCAACCAACGGCGCCAAGGTGTGCAAGATCACCGGCGTCAAGGGAATTGCCAAGACTGTCTCGATCATGGTCCGTGGTGCCAACTCGCAAGTGCTCGAGGAGGCCGAGCGCAGTCTCCACGATGCCCACTGCGTCATTCGCTGCCTTGTCAAGCGCCGGTACCATCAACTAGTCCCCCCCCCTTTTTTTTTAACAGTATGGTCACTAGTGCCCTCATCCCTGGAGGTGGTGCACCCGAGATCGAAGTCTCCCAACGATTGTTCAAGCACGCAAAGACACTATCTGGCAACCTCGCCTACATTGTGGAAGCGTTTGCCCAGTCTCTTGAGGTATGCAAATTTTTTTTTTTTTGGTTCTCATAATGCAAATTTAAAAAAAAAGGTCATTCCTTACACTCTGGCCGAGAACGCCGGTCTCAACCCGATCAGCATCGTCACCGAGCTTCGCAACCGCCACGCCGAGGGTGACACCTCTGCCGGCATCAATGTTCGCAAGGGCACCATCTCCAACATCTACGAGGAGAACGTGATCCAGCCCCTCCTCGTGTCCATTAGTGCTATCCAGCTTTCTGGCGAGACCGTCCGCACCCTCCTTAAAGTCGACGACCTGATCGCTGTTCTTTAAGTTGAAGAAAGAAAAAAAAAAGAAACTGTACATGAAATTTTCGTTTTTAAAAAAAAAAGAATATGTCATCATTGCGCGATCAAGCTCTCGCCGCCCGTGCGGCCAGTCGCGTCCTTCGCACGGCGAGCACAGAGAAGCGGTAAGAATGCGATTGACGGTGGCGCGGTTAACACGTCCTGAAACAAACAGGACGGCGTTGCTGCGCGGAATCGCCAAGGCGCTGGTGGACAACTCTGACCGCATCCTTGCCGCCAACGACCTTGATGTTGAACAGAACAAGGCGACGCTGGCGCCCTCGTCGCTGCAGCGGCTGTACCTCAAGCGCGACAAGCTGCGCGTGCTGGCCGAGGGCATCGAGCAGATTGCGTCGCAGCCAGAGCCCATTGGCAAGGTGCTCAAACGCACGCTGGTCGCCGACGGTCTCGTGCTGGAGCAGCAGTCGTCGCCTCTGGGCGTTCTGCTGGTGATCTTTGAGTCTCGTCCCGACGCACTGCCGCAGGTCGCGTCGCTGGCCTTGCGCAGCGGCAACGGCATCATGCTCAAGGGCGGCAAAGAGGCCCTCTACACCAACCGCGTCCTGCATGCGATCATCAGCGAGCAGGTGGCCGCGGCCGGCATCGACCCCGCCGTCGTCACGTTCATCGAGCGTCGCGAGGAGATTGCCTCGCTGCTGGCCCTCGACGATGTCATCGACCTCGTCATCCCGCGCGGCTCGGGCGAGCTCGTGCGTCACATCCAGAGCAACACGCGCATTCCCGTCCTCGGGCACGCCGAAGGCATCTGCCACGTCTACGTCGACAGCGCCGTGGACATGGACCTGGCCTCCAAGGTCGTCGTCGACGCAAAGACAGTACGCCCCAAAACAAAAAAGCGCACTGGCATTTGACCGTTCATGTGCAAAGGACTACCCCGCCGCGTGCAACGCCATGGAGACGCTGCTGATCCACAAGGACCTCGTGGCCGATGGACGCGCCGCCTCGCTTATTGCCACGCTGCGCCAGCACGGAGTCGAGGTCTTTGGCGGCCCTCGGGCTCATGCCGCCTTTGCCCTGCCCCTGGCGAGCGATCTCCACCACGAGTACTCGGCTCTTGGGGCCACGGTGGAGGTCGTGGACGGGATCCAACAGGCGATCGACCACATCCATCGGTACGGTAGCGGCCACACCGAGTCGATCCTGACCTCGGACGACGCCGTGGCAAAGACATTCCTGGACCAGGTGGACTCTGCGTGCGTGTTCCACAATGCGTCGACACGGTTTGCAGACGGCTACCGTATGGGTCTGGGCGCAGAGGTCGGCATTAGTACCAGCCGAATTCACGCCCGTGGCCCCGTGGGCATCGAGGGGCTCATGACGACGCGATGGATCATGAAGGGCCACGGCGACATTGTCAAGGACTTTTCTAATGGCACACGCTCTTTTTCCCACATACCCTTGTAAGTAGTAGTGATAACTTGAATTATCATGACTGCATCAGGGCTACGTTCTGACGGTAAATAACGCAGTCGGCCTCGACGTAGCCGAGGATGGTGGAAATCTCGTTCGAGTGACGTCCGCGGATCCGCTCAATCTCGTTGGACGTGTAGTTGACGATACCGCGAGCGATCTCCTCTCCCGAGGTCGCGGAAATGAGGGCCACCGCTTGGTGCAGACCAAACGCTCCGCGGACCGAGGTGATACCTGCAGCAAAGAGCGAGTTGTTTCGCTTGATCGCCGCCACCGCGCCATTGTCAATCAGCAACTGGCCGTAGACGTGCAGGCCGTGACGGATCCACCATTTGCGGTCGCCCAGAGGGCGTTCCTTGGCCTTGAACACGGTGCCAAACTCCTCGCCGTTGATGATCTTGAGGATGCGCTCGGGGAAGTCGCTCTTGGTTATGACGGCATTTACGCCGGCAGCCGTCGCCAGAGACGCGGCAATCAGCTTGGTCTGCATCCCGCCTGTGCCCATGGAACTGCCAGAGCCATCCACGTTTACTGTTGCTTAGGCAAGATCAGTAAGACGGAAATCGACGTTGCTTGCGTACCCATCTCCTTGAGTTTGTCAATGTTTTCCACCACATGAATTGGCTTTGCATCGGGATCGGTGCGTGGGTTGCTCGTGTACAGCGAGTCCACGTCTGTCATCAAGAAAAGCCACTGTGCGTCCACCATGCCTGCCACCAGCGCTGCAAGCGTGTCATTGTCTCCAAAACGTACTTGCTGCAAACAAAAAAATTTTTTT